>Ga0265297_10000837_pt1 | contig 82950 bp, 76 predicted proteins | sample Munlanlwell13791_FD_192502 | JGI IMG/M metagenome (GOLD analysis project Ga0265297, IMG submission 192502) | Leachate microbial communities from a municipal landfill in Southern Ontario, Canada - Leachate well 137-91 | ecosystem: Engineered > Solid waste > Landfill > Unclassified | place...
CGGCATCCAACCCGTTCAGGGAGGACAGGGCAAGGGCTTCGTCGCCCGTCGAGTCCGTGCTCTCCAATGCTCCCCAGAAGAAGGGGGATTTTTTCAAGGTCCCCAGGATAATAGAAGAGTAACCCTTATAAATGGAAAACCTTTATACCCTTACAGCGCATGAGCTTCTCGGCCTACTTGATAAAAGATCCGTAAGGCCGGAGGATATCATCGAGTCGGTCTGTTCGCGCGCCGCAGCAGTCGACGGCAAAGTGAAGGGTTATGTCAATATCGATAAGGCGGGGGCTTTATCGAGTGTCCCGGGCGCGCCGTCCGGGAAGCTCAGGGGCATCCCCGTCGCCGTAAAGGATAATATCTGCGTCGAAGGCGAACTGACGACCTGCGCGTCTAAGATCCTGCGCGGTTTCAGGCCGCCTTATAACGCTACGGTAATAGAAAAGCTGAAGGCCGAGGGGGCGGTTGTCCTCGGGAGGGCGAACATGGACGAATTCGCGTTCGGCTCATCCTGCGAGAACTCCGCGTATTTCCCGACGCTGAACCCGTGGGACACATCGAGGATCCCCGGCGGCTCGAGCGGCGGTTCGGCCGCCGTTGTCGCCGCCGATGAGGCGGTCATGGCGCTCGGTTCCGATACGGGCGGCTCGATAAGGCAGCCGGCGGCATTATGCGGGGTCGTCGGGATGAAACCCACATACGGGAGGGTATCGCGCTACGGGCTTATAGCTTTCGCGTCGAGCCTCGACCAGATAGGCCCGTTGACAAAGGACGTCCGCGACGCGGCGCTCTTGCTCGGGGCGATAGCCGGCTACGACGAAAAGGATTCCACCTCGGTGAATTTGCCCGTACCGGATTACCTTCAGTGCCTTACCGGCGACGTAAAAGGGATGAAGATAGGGATACCGAAAGAATATTTCGTGGACGGCATGGATAAGGAAGTGGATGCGGCGGTAAGGGAAGCGGTCGCGCTGCTTAAAGCCAAAGGCGCGCAGGTCTCCGAGGTGTCGCTGCCGCATACGGAATATGCCGTCGCGGTATACTATATACTTGCCACCGCAGAGGCATCGTCGAACCTCGCGCGTTTTGACGGCGTCCAATACGGGCACCGCTGCGAAAACCCCGGCAACATGCTGGATATGTACGAGAGGACCCGCGGCGAGGGTTTCGGTGCCGAGGCGAAGCGCAGGATAATACTGGGGACGTATGTCTTATCGAGCGGGTATTACGACGCGTATTACCTTAAAGCGCAAAAGGTCCGCACGCTTATAAAGAACGATTTCGACAAGGTCTTCGGCGCGGGGTTCGATTGCATCCTGACGCCGACCTCTCCGACGCCCGCGTTCAAAGTGGGGGAAAGGTCATCGGACCCGCTCTCGATGTACCTGTCGGACATATTCACGATATCCGTGAATTTGGCCGGAGTTCCCGCCATATCTTTGCCCTGCGGTTTCACGAAGTCCGGCCTCCCGATAGGCATGCAGCTCATCGGGGATTTCTTCGAGGAAGGGAAGCTCTTCAGGGCGGCGCACGCGTATGAAAGCCATACCGACTGGCACAAGAGGAGCCCGAAACTCTAGATGGATTATGAACCCGTAATAGGACTTGAAGTGCATGTGCAGCTGAAGACCGCATCGAAGATGTTCTGCGGCTGCACTACCGAATTCGGCGGCCCGCCGAATTCCCATACTTGCCCGGTCTGCCTCGGGTTCCCGGGCGTCCTGCCGGTGCTTAACAAGAGGGCCCTCTTCTCGGCGATAAGGGCCGCGCTCGCGGTCGACTGCAAAGTGTCGAAGGAAGTGAAATTCCACAGGAAGAATTATTTCTATCCGGACCTGCCGAAAGATTACCAGATATCGCAGTACGATGAGCCCCTCTCGGAGAACGGGAAGATAGATGTTTTGGCGGACGGAAAGACGAGGACTATACGCGTAAAGAGGGTCCACATGGAAGAGGACGCGGGCAAGCTCATCCATGAGGAAGGAGAGAACTCGAGCCTCGTTGATTTCAACCGTTCCGGGATGCCGCTGCTCGAGATAGTCAGCGAGCCGGACATCAATTCCCCGGAAGAGGCATACCAGTACCTTACCAAACTGAAACTGCTTCTGCGCTACCTCGATGTCTCCGACTGCGACATGGAGAAAGGCAGTTTGCGCTGCGACGCGAACATATCGATAAGGAAGAAGGGCGATACAGGGCTCGGGACGAAGGCCGAGGTCAAGAACATGAACTCCTTTAAGGGAGTGAAATCGGCGCTCGAATACGAGATCGAAAGGCAGGTCAAATGCGCGGAAGCTGGAGAGAGGATCGTTATGGAGACGAGGCTCTGGGACCCCGCCAGGTGCGTTACGGTGTCGATGCGCTCGAAGGAAGAAGCCCACGATTACAGGTATTTTCCCGAACCGGACCTCGTGCCGTTCGCTCTGGACCCGTCGGTAGTGGAATCCGAGCGGAAAGGCCTGCCGGAGCTTCCCGAAGCGAAGAAGGCGAGGTTCATCGGCACGTTCGGCCTTCCTGAATACGACGCGGATGTCCTGGTCCAGGAGAAAGACAACGCGGATTATTTTGAGGCGTGCCTGGAATATTACGATAAGCCGAAGATAATATCCAACTGGCTCATGGGTGACGTCGCGGCTTTCCTTAATTCGAAGGGAATACCGATAACGGAACTGAAGATGAGGCCGCAGGGGCTTGCCGGCCTGCTCAGGGAGATAGACTCCGGGAAGATAAGCGGGAAGATGGCGAAAGATATCGTGCTCGAGATGTGCGAGTCGGGGAAGGATGCCGCCGCGATAATATCCGAAAAGGGGCTTTCCCAGATATCCGATACCTCGGAGCTGGAAAAGTTCGCCGACCAGGCGATAGCGGAGAACGCGAAGACGGTAGAGGATTTCATGAAGGGCAAGGATAGCGCATTGATGTTCCTCGTGGGGCAGGTCATGAAGAAGACCAGGGGCAAGGCGAACCCCGCGATGGTCAACGAAGTCCTGAGGAAAAGGCTTGCGGCTAAAAAATAACCTGGGGAGGAGAAGAGATGTTTAAGAAGAAGATATTGTTCCTGGTTTTGGCGGCGGCCATACTGGCTCCCAGCTGCCTGTATGCGGCTTCAGCCGATAAGGCGAAGGATGATCCCGTAAAGAAGCAGGAGCAGGCGAAAGCCGCGCCGGCGGCGCCGGAGAAGGAAGAGGATATATACAAACAGCTCGAGCTGTTCTCCGATGCGCTGACGCTGGTCAGGGCGGAGTATGTCGACAGCGTGAAATCGAAAGAGCTCATTTACGGCGCGCTGAAAGGCATGGTCCAGTCGCTCGATAAGTACAGCGAGTTCATGGACCCCGAGACCTACGCGGAGATGAAAGTCGAGACCGAAGGGGAGTTCGGCGGCGTCGGGATAGAGATAGCCGTAAAGGACGACCTGCTGACGGTCATCGCCCCGATAGAGGATACGCCCGCTTACAAGGCGGGAGTCAAGGCGGGTGACAGGATAGTAAAGATAGACAAAGAGATAACCCGCGGCATAACCCTCATAGAGGCCGTGAAGAAACTGCGCGGAAAAGCGGGCACGACCGTCGCGATAACGGTTCTGCGGGAAGACGAGAGCAAGGTGCTCGATTTCGACATTACGCGCGATATCATCAAGGTCAAATCGGTCAGGAACGTCAAGATCCTCGAGGATAAGATAGGATATATCAAGCTCAGCGTATTCCAGGAGCGTTCGGCGAAGGACCTCGAGGACGCGCTCGTCGAACTCGAGAAGAAGGGGATGGACAGCCTTATACTCGACCTCCGGAACGACCCGGGCGGGCTTCTTAACGTCGCCGCGGATGTCGCGGGCAAGTTCCTCCCGACCGGGGAGATGATAGTTTACACTAAGGGCAGGGACAACAGGCAGTCGATGGAATTCAGGGCAAGGGACAAGAACCCCCGCACGGAGATGCCGATGGTGGTTTTGGTAGACCAGGGCTCGGCCTCCGCGTCCGAGATCGTGGCGGGCGCGATGCAGGACCTGAAGAGGGCCGTGATCGTAGGCGTGAAGTCGTTCGGAAAAGGTTCGGTCCAGACGGTCATCCCGTTGTCCGACGGTTCCGCGCTCAGGCTTACCACGAGCAAGTATTATACGCCGAGCGGGCGCTCGATACACGGGCAGGGGATAACTCCCGACCTCGTCGTCGTTCGCGAGCAGCTGAAGAAGGACGACTCCGACGGCAAGAAGAAGCCCGAAGAGGTATTCGAAAAGCTCGAGCAGTCGAAGGACGAGAAGCCGGCCGTCAAGAAGGAAGATTACGACAACCAGCTGCAGAGCGCCGTCGATGTGATAAAGACTATAAAGATATATAAATCGTTCTCAGCGAAGAAATGAAAAAGATAAACCCGTTATATATAGCCGTTGCGGTCGCGGCCGCGATAATCATAGCGTTCGTTTATAACGTCGCCGTGAATTACCTCGAGGAGAGGGCGCTGAACAAGGTGGTGGACAACTCGTTGTCCGCCTCGAAGGTGACCTCCAAGGACCTCGTCGGGCGGGTGAAGCATTTTTACCTCGAGAAGAGGTATTGGGTAAAGGACGATTTCCAGTTCGCCGATTTCCGCCGCAAGCTTGAAAGCTCGCTGAACAAGAGCGGGTTCGCGATACGCGATGAGTCGAGGGCAGTGAAGCGGATGACGGCCAAGGGCGCGGAGCGGTCGAAGGAAGAAGTGTCCTACCTGATAACGGAGAAGAATTCCGGGATACCCCTGTTGCGCCTCACGCTTATACATAAACTGCCGGCCGCAGCCGCGGTAAAACCGCCTGCGGCGCCGCAGACCGTGCCTGTGCTTACGCCAGTACCCCCGAAAGCCGCGCGGCCGAGGATAGCGATAGTCCTCGATGACTGGGGTTACAACACGAAGAACGTAGATGCCGTGACTGCCATAGACGCGCCGCTGACGCTTTCGGTATTACCGGCGCTTCCGTATTCTACGGCCATCGCCGAGAAAGCGCACGCGAAAGGTTTCGAGGTCATAATGCATATGCCGATGGAGCCGAAAGCAAAGATGCGGCTCGAGCTTTCCACCCTGTATACGACAATGGGAGAGGATGAGATAAGGGCGGTTTTCGAGAAATCCCTGCAGACCGTGCCTTATGCCTCCGGGATATCAAACCATGAGGGCTCGAAGGCGACCGAAGACCTGAAGCTCATGGGAGCCGTGTTCGGTGAATTAAAGAAGAGGGATATGTTCTTCCTCGACAGCCTTGTGACCAACGATTCCGCCGGGGAATACCTGGCCGGCAAGATGGGAGTCAGGTTCGTGAAGAGGTCGATATTCCTAGATAACGAAAGCAACCAGTCATATATAAAGAAGCAATTCGAGAAGGCGGTGAGCATCGCGCAGAAAAGCGGCGAGGCCGTCGCCATCGGGCACGACAGGCCGAACACTATCGCTGTCCTCGGGGATGTAGTCCCGAAGCTGGACGCGCGGGGCATAGACGTCGTGCCCGTATCGGTATTGGCGAAATAGGCGATGCTTGTACTCGGGATAGAGACATCGTGCGATGAGACCGGCGCGAGCGTCGTAGAAGACGGCAGGCGGATACTTTCGAATACTGTCGCATCCTCGCTCGAGTTCCATAAGAAGTACGGCGGCGTAGTTCCCGAGATAGCGACCCGTTATCATGTGGAAGTCATAGATTATGTGGTCAGGGATGCGCTCGATTCTGCGGGGGTAAAACCGCGCGATATAGATATGGTCGCGGTCACGAAAGGCCCCGGGCTCGTGGGCGCGCTGCTTGTAGGCATATCGTTCGCGAAGGCGTTGAGCTATTCGTTTGGCGTCCCGCTGGTGGGAGTGAACCATCTTTGGGCGCATATATATTCGGGCCTCATAGGGCGGCCGGACATAAAGTTCCCGTTCATCGGCCTTGTCGTTTCCGGAGGCCATACGAGCCTCGTATTGTGCAGGGATATAGGGAAGTTCACGCTGCTCGGGCAGACAAGGGACGACGCGGCAGGCGAGGCCTTTGATAAGGTCGCGAAGGTTATAGGCCTCGGGTATCCCGGAGGGCCCGCCATAGAAAAGGCCGCGGCGGGCGGGGATCCGGGCGCGGTAAAGCTTACGCCGCCGTTCCTCGGGGGCGGTTCCTTCGATTTTAGTTTCAGCGGGCTTAAAACTGCGGTATTATATCATACGAGGGGCAGGAATATAAGCCGCAAGGAGGCGCGCGACATAGCGGCGAGCTTCCAGAAGGTCGCGGTCGGTTCTATCGTAGAGACGTCGGTACGCGCCTGCCGTTCCAAGGGAATAAATACGCTGATAGTCGGCGGCGGGGTCAGCGCAAACGGTTTATTGAGGTCGAGCCTGTCCGGGGCTTGCGCGGAGAACGGAATAGACGTGGTTTTCCCCGGGATGCGGCTCTCTCTCGATAACGGGGCGATGATCGCCTCGACGGGATACCTGTTATACAAAAAGGGCGGGAGGCAGCAGGCGTGCGTTACTGCCGAGCCCGGGCTGGACATATGAACAGGAGAAGAATATGGCGCTAACCGATTATGAGATGATACTCAGGCTGTGCATCGCGGCGTTATTGAGCGGGTTCATAGGGTACGAACGCGAGATACACGGCAGGCTTGCCGGTTTCAGGACGCATATACTCGTAGGCGTAGGTTCAACGCTCATAATGCTCACATCGATGCATATCTTCGACATTTATAAGGGCGTGGCCGTACCGGATCCCGGCCGCATCGCCGCGCAGGTAGTCAGCGGCATCGGGTTCCTGGGCGCGGGTACGATAATAAGGTTCAAGGCCTCGGTCAGGGGGTTGACTACGGCCGCGAGCCTCTGGACGGTCGCAGGCATCGGGCTTGCGGTCGGCGCGGGGCTTTTCGTGCCCGCGGCCGCAACGACGGCAATAGTTCTCGCGGCGCTGTTCTTCCTGAACAGGATCGAAAAGGTTATTATACGCAAGGACTGGTATAAGTCACTCGAGATAGAGGCAAAGTCCGGCACGGCGGAACTGGAACAGATACGCGGCGTCCTGTCGGAATATGATATTGAGATAAAGGATTTTGACGTGAAGAGGTCCCCGTGTTCCGACGGCGTTATGTTAAGGATAAACGTGAAACTGCTCTCCAACGAATTTGACAGCGAGATATTATCCAGGATACGGCAGGTCAGCGGCGTATCAAAGGCCGAGTGGAAGGTCATGTCGGATATCTGAGCGCGTGTTCGGCAAAGGAAAGGGGGTGCTTGGCGATGCTTGGAAAGAGCAAGAAGGTAGAGGAGAAGGTTTTGGACGTTGACGCCAGCATGCAGGGAACGATGTCATTCAAGGACCCCGTGAACCTGCAGATAAACGGGAGGTTCGAGGGCACCCTCGACACGAGGGGGACGCTGACGATCGGAGAAAAAGCGTTCGTCAACGCGAATATAGCGGGCGACGAGATCACTATTGCCGGCAGGGTGACGGGCGAGGTCGTCGCGAAGAAATCGCTCAAGCTTGTATCGCCTGCGCGGGTGGACGGCAATATCCGCACTCCTTTGCTTGAGATCGGCAAGGGTTCCGTACTGAACGGCAACTGCCAGATGACGTCGGGCATTAAGAGCGCGCCGGTGCCGGGGGCGGAACTGATAGGCCTCGATGAAGTGGCCAGGTATCTTGAAGTGGACGCGTCCGTGGTAAGGGAGTGGGCATCGAACGGAAAACTGCCTTCGATAAGGGAAGGCGATAAACTCCATTTTGATAAAGCGAAAATAGATGAATGGATTGCATCGGAGCGAGTCAAATAGGCCCTTCGACGACCGGAAGGAATCCGAGAGGCTTATAAGCCTCGAAGAGGCCGCCGGGCTCCTCGAACTTAACGAGGAGGATGTCAGGGCATTTGTCGCCGAAGGGAAGATCCCCGCGTATAATATCGGCGGGAAGTTCCTAAGGTTCAGGAAAGGGCAGGTGGAGGCCCTGCGCAGCAGGCTAAGGCTCCTGAAGCACCAGTCCGTCCCGATACACCACCTGACCCCGCCTCCGCAGGGACCGGACCAGAAACACGGGTACTCTTTCTTCGACAGGATAAGGGATTTCTTTTATTACAACGATTTCTTTATACTCGCGTTCATCCTGATATCGCTTCTGATAGCCGTTATTATCACCAAAAGATAGGCATCATGGACTATTCGAAAAACTCGATAAGGAAAGTGCTCTCCCGCCTCAAGGACGGAAAGATCTCCGAACGCGCCGCGATGAAGGACCTGGAACATTTCCCGTTCCATGATATAGGGTGCGCGAAGATAGATTTCCACCGTCCGGTCCGCAAGGGTTTCCCCGAAGTCATATTCGCCCCGGGGAAACAGGATTCCCATATAGCCCGTATCGCATCAAGGATCGCATCCAGCGGCGGCACCCTGCTTATAACGAAGGCCGGCCCGCGGCTATTCCGTTTCCTGTCGCGCGAGATAGAAGGCCTGCGCTTCAACGAGACGGCCGGGATGATATACATGCAGAAGAGGAAACCGCGCATAAAGAGGGGCTCCGTCACGATAATAACCGCCGGAACTTCTGACATACCGGTGGCCGAAGAGGCCGCTCAGACGCTTGAGCTTATCGGCTGCAGGACGGTAAAGATATACGATGTCGGAGTCGCCGGCCTTCACAGGATAGTAGGGAATATCCCTCTTATAAAGAAATCAAAGGTCATAATTGTCGTCGCCGGCATGGAAGGGGCCCTCGCATCGATAATCGGCGGCCTTGCCGCCTGCCCCGTAATCGCGGTGCCGACATCGGTCGGATACGGCGCTTCTTTCGCGGGGCTCTCGCCCCTGCTGACGATGCTGAACTCATGCGCGCCCGGCGTATGCGTGATGAATATTGACAACGGGTTTGGCGCAGGTTATTTCGCGGGGCTCATAAACAGATGAAGATACTTTGCCTTGATTGCCAGAGCGGCATAAGCGGCGACATGTTCATAGGCGCGATGATAGGATGCGGCCTAGACATCGGGCGGCTCGCATCGGAGCTGCGCAGGATGAAGATAGGGAAGTACCGCATATCCGCCCGCAAAGTCAGGCGTTCCGGCATGGCGGGCGTCAAATTCGACGTGGAATACAAAAAGCATCACGGCCATGAGCATACGGAAGAGAAGACTTTCGCGGGCATCTCGAGGGCGATAAGGGCTTCGGGGCTTTCTTCCCGCGTGAAGGACATGTCTATGGCGGTATTTACGAACCTTGCGAAAGCCGAAGCGAAAGCGCACGGCATCGCTCCCGCAAAAGTCCATTTCCATGAGGTCGGGGATATCGATTCCGTGGTAGATATAGTCGGTGCGTGCATAGGAATGGAAGCGCTTGGTATCGAACGCGTATCGGCATCAAATATCGTTTCGGGATCGGGCACTATCCTTGTGCACGGCGCGGTCTTCCCCAACCCAGCGCCGGCGACCGCATACCTGCTGGAAGGGTTCGATATTACCATAGAAGACCTTCCTTTTGAGCTCATAACGCCCACGGGAGCCGCTATACTAAAGACATTTTCGGCAAAGCGCGGCCGCGGGAATATCTCCGGTTGCCGGATACTCGGATCGGGTTACGGCGCCGGGTCTCTGGAGATTCCCGGCCACGCAAACCTCCTCAGGGCAATGCTGTGCGAAACGGCTGAGGAAGATGCGGTAAACGGACCGCGCGACGCGGGCGTTACCGTGCTCGAAACCAACATTGACGACATGAACCCGCAGGTATACAGTTATCTTATAGAAAAGCTCCTTGATGCCGGAGCGCTCGACGTATACGTGACGCCCGTCATAATGAAAAAATCGCGCCCCGGGTGCGTACTGGCCGTCATCGCCGGGAAGAACGACGCGCAGCGCTTGTCGGAAATGATATTCGAAGAGACGCCGACATTCGGCATCAGGCGCCACGATGCCGAAAGGACGGTCCTCGGTCGTAAAATAGTTGAAGTAAGCACAAAATATGGTAATATAAGGGTAAAGCTTGGCTTCGGCAACAGGAAGCTAATAACGGTTTCTCCGGAATATGACGATTGCGCAAAGGCCGCAAAGAAGGCGAAGGTACCGTTCGCGCTCGTGAGGCGCGAGGCCTTCAACGCGGCGCAAAGATATTATAAGGGGGAGAAAGTCGGGCTTTGATCAATAGAAGCAGGCTAATAGGCGAATACCTGAGGTCGATCGGGATACTCGACGAATCGCAGCTGAAGAGCGTCCTGAAGTCCCAGCTGGAATCGGGCAGCCGCCTTTCCGAAGTCCTGAACGGCATCGGCTTCATGCAGACAGAGCAGCTCAGGGACCTGATCGTCCAGGAGTTCTCGCTGGTCCGCACTCCCATCTTCGACATGGAGATACCGTTCGATATCCTCTCAAAGATAAAACCCGCAGTAGCGTACCGCCATAAGATGGTCCCGTTGAAGTTCGAGAACGGTGTATTGACCGTCGCCACGGATGACCCGCTCAATCTTCTTGCCCAGGACAACCTCGAATCGTTTACGGGCGTGAAACTCGATTTCATACTGAGCTCGGAGACGAACGTCAATATAGCGCTCGAAAAACATTACGGCGGCAGCAAGAACATCCTCGATGCGGTCGCGCAGAAACAGGAAGAAACCGCCTCGGTCTCCTTCAAGGGAGTGGCAGGCGAAGTAGTAAAAGAAGAGCAGAAGGACGAAGCGCCGATAATCAAGCTCGTCACCCAGATAATCTCGGAAGCCGTGAAGAACCGCGCGTCGGATATCCATGTCGAGCCGCTCGAAGACAAATTCCGCGTGAGATACAGGATAGACGGCGTCCTGCATGAAGTTCCGGGACCCCCGAAACAGCTGCAGCCCTCGATATTGAGCAGGCTCAAGATCATGGCCGGCATGAACATCGCCGAGAAGAGGCTGCCGCAGGACGGAAGGATAAGGATCCAGGGCATGGGCAAAGACCTCGACCTGCGCGTTTCGACGCTGCCCGCGTTATACGGCGAGAGCATCGTCATGAGGATCCTAGATAAGTCGAGCTTCATGCTCGGCCTCGCGGAGCTGGGTTTCCTTCACGAGGACGCCGACACGTTCGAGAAGCTTATTCACCTTCCTTACGGGATGTTGCTCATCACCGGCCCTACCGGAAGCGGCAAGACGACCACGCTCTATGCCGCGCTGAGTTATATCAATAAGCCGAACAAGAAACTCATCACGGTAGAGGACCCGGTCGAGTACCAGATATCCGGCATCAACCAGGTACATGTGCGGCCGTCGATCGGGCTCACTTTCGCCTCCGGCCTTAGGACGATGTTGAGGCAGGCGCCCGACGTCATAATGGTCGGCGAGATCCGCGACTTCGAGACGGGGTCCATCGCGATCCAGGCCGCCCTTACCGGCCATCTGCTGTTCTCGACCCTGCATACGAACGACGCAGCCGGCGCGTTCACGCGCCTTATAGATATGGGCGTCAAATCATACCTTGTCAGTTCCACGGTCCAGGCGGTCATGGCGCAAAGGCTCGTGCGCAAGATATGCCAGAACTGCAAGGAGCCCTATAAGCCCTCGATAGAGGAATTGTATGTTCTCGGATACAAGCCGGGAGACCCGAAGGCGGAAGAGCTCCACCTGTTCAAGGGTAAGGGATGCAAGATGTGCAACTATACCGGATATAAGGGAAGGATAGGGATATTCGAGCTGCTCGTCAATAATGACGAGATACGTGAGATGGTCGTCAAGAGGCTCTCTTCATACGAAATACGCGATGCCGCGCGCAGGAACGGCATGAAGTTGTTGAGGGAAGACGGCCTTAACAAGGTCAGGGAAGGCATTACTACGATATCCGAGGTCGTGCGCATCACGCACGGTTACGAGGAATAGATATGGCTACCGACAAAGACCAGCCGAAGCAGGAAAAATACAAGAGGATAGGCCAGCTGCTGCTCGAAAAACATATGATAAACGAGCACCAGCTCGAACAGGCCCTCGAGGAGCAGAAGCTTACCGGAAAACTTCTCGGAAGGATCTTTGTCGACATGGGCGTCGTGAAAGAAGACGACATCCTGCAGCTGCTCGGTGCGCGATCGGGCTTCTCGGTCATAAAGCTCAAGGATATGAAGATCCCGAGGGAGGTCATAGACAAGGTCCCGGCATCCGTCGCGAAAATATATACGATTATGCCGATCTCGGTAGATGGTAATCAGCTCTCGATTGCTATAGCCGACCCGCTTAACGTTGCTGCGTTCGACGATCTCAGGTTCACGCTCGGTATGAACATAAAAGGCGTCGTCGCAAGCGACGAGGAGATAAAGGAGCAGATACAGAGGTATTACGGCTCCGAGGGCGAGACGATACAGGACGTGCTCGGTGTTTTCGGAGAGAAGATGGAGCTCGTCCCGGTCGGCGAAGAGGTCAACGACATCGCGACGTTGCAGGAACTCGCATCGCGCGCTCCCGTCATAAAGCTGCTGAACATGATACTGCTGCAGGGTGTCAAGGAGAAGGCCTCCGACATCCATTTCGAGCCGTTCGAGCAGGATTACAGGATTAGGTACAGGGTCGACGGCGTGCTTTACGAAGTCGCGCGCCCTCCGAAGAACCTTAGCCTCGGCCTCTCGTCCAGGATAAAAGTCATGGCGAACCTCGATATTGCCGAGAGGCGCCTGCCGCAGGACGGCCGTATAATGGTCACTATAGAAGGCAAGAGCGTCGACCTGCGTATCTCGACGCTTCCGACGATATTCGGCGAAAGCGTCGTCATGAGGGTCCTCGACAGGACGACTGTCAGCTTATCGATCGATGAGGTCGGCATGCTCGACGATACGAAGAAGAAGATCCGCATGATAATACAGAAGCCCAACGGCATATTCCTCGCGACGGGGCCGACCGGTTGCGGAAAGACGACAACGCTGTACGGGTGCATGAAAGAGATAAACAAGATAGAGTATAAGGTCATAACGACGGAGGACCCCGTCGAATACGATCTCAAAGGCGTCATACAGGTGCCGATAAACGCCAAGATAGGGCTTACGTTCGCGTCTTCGCTGCGCCATATATTAAGGCAGGACCCGGATATAATCATGGTCGGCGAGATAAGGGACGCCGAGACCGCGCAGATCGCCATACAGGCGTCGCTGACGGGCCATCTCGTCTTCTCGACCCTGCATACAAACGATGCCTCGGGAACCATAACGAGGCTCGTGGACATGGGCGTAGAGCCGTTCCTCGTGACATCCACGCTTGAAGCGGTACTGGCTCAGAGGCTCGTAAGGAAGATATGCACGTTCTGCAAGGAGGAATACACCCCCGAGCCGGAGATCATCGCGGACCTCGGGATCAAGCCCGAAGACATCAAGTCGCATAAATTCTACAGGGGGGCCGGGTGCGTCAAATGCAATAATTCGGGATATAAAGGAAGGACCGGTATATACGAACTCCTGATATTGAATGAAAAGATACGCGCGCTTGTCATTGAAAAGGCGCATACCGCCCTCATAAAAAATGCGGCGATAGAAGGCGGCATGAAGACCCTGCTGCAGGACGGGCTTGAAAAGATTAACGCGGGGATTACGAGCGTCGAAGAGGTATTGAAGGAAGCCCAGACCTCAATACTGTAATTTTTGCGCCTTTGACAAAGGCGTTTTGATAGGGTATATTTATACTATAGATTAAGGGAGAACAGGTTATGGCAATCTTCAACTACGTCGCGATAGACAAGGATGGCAAGGAGACCAAGGGCAGGCTCGAGGTTGCCGGCAACCAGGAAGCTATGGACCAGATCCGGCAGAAGGGCCTGTACCCGATCAGCATTACCGAGGAGAAGTCAAAGTCGGACGCGCTATCATCAAGGGCAAGGGAAGCGTCGGGAGATGTAAAGCCCGCAAAATCCGCAATGACCTTCTCGTTCGGCAGGGTTAGTGCGAAGCAGGTAACGATATTTACGAGGCAGCTGGCCACGCTTATAGGGTCCGGCCTGCCGCTCGTCCGCGCTCTATATGTCCTCGAAAGGCAGGAGAAGGCCGGCCTGTTGAAGGCGACCATACGCGGCCTCGCCGAGCAGGTAGAGGGAGGAAGCTCGTTCTCCGAAGCGCTTTCAAAGTTCCCGAGGGCGTTTGAGCCATTGTACGTTAATACGGTAAAGGCCGGCGAAGCGGGCGGCGTCCTTGAGGTCGTATTGACGCGACTCGCGGAATTCGCCGAAAAATCCCAGAGGTTGGAAGGCAGGATCAAATCTGCGATGATATATCCAGCCCTCGTGCTTACGATGGCTTTATCGGTCCTCGGATTCCTGATAACATTCATTGTCCCGAAATTCCTGCAGATATTCAAGGAAATGAACGTGGAACTGCCTGTGATGACAAAAGTGCTCCTCGTCGTCAGCGATTTCGCGAAGAGCAAATGGTACATCGGCCTCGGATTGATAGGATTGGGCATAATGCTCTTTAATATACTCTACAGGCTTCCTGCGACAAAACTGCTCATAGATAAGGCCAAGCTCGAGATACCGGTCATGGGTCCGCTGGTAAGGAAGATTGCCATCGCCCGTTTCTCGAGGACTCTAGGGACCCTGTTGTCCAGCGGCGTTCCCATACTGCAGTCGCTCATGGTCGCGAAGGATACCACGGGCAACGAAGCCATGGCCCGTTCGATAGTCGTCGTCCATGACGCGGTAAGGGAAGGCGAGACGGTCGCGAAGCCGCTGCTGAAGGCAGGGCTCTTCCCCGCGATGGCTGTAAATATGATCTCCGTAGGCGAGGAGACCGGTGCCTTGGACCAGATGCTGCTTAAAGTCGCCGACGTATATGATGAAGAGGTCGATGTCACCGTAACCGGCCTCATGTCCATACTTGAACCGTTCTTGATCATCGGGCTGGGCCTCATAGTAGGTTTCATAGTCATAGCTATGTTCCTGCCGCTGTTCCAGCTCGTAACCGCGCTAGGAGGTGGTTAAAATGAAGAAGGGTAACAGGGGATTTACGATCATAGAGCTCATAGTCGTCATGACGATAATTATGATGCTGGCAGGGCTTGTCGCAGCGGCCGCGCAGACGGCGAGGCAGCGCGCGTTGATAGCGCGCACACGCGCGATGATAGCGGGCATCGAGACCGGTTTGGGGATGTTCCAGTCCGACTTGGGTGGTTATCCGAACCAAGGGAATACGAACCTCTTTACTTGCCTTATGAGCAATACAGGCGTATATTTTGTGGGCGCGAACCAGAACCTGCCGAACGCGAACTGGGCCGGGCCGTATATGACGTTCAAGGATAACGACCTTACCGGAGGCAATAGGATCATAGATGCGTGGGGGACGGAATATATATATTCGAGGCCTGATACCACTCACGGCGGCTCGTATGTCGACATAAGATCTGCCGGTCCCGACAAGACGGTCGGTAATGCCGACGATATAACTAACTGGACGAGGTAATACGGTTTTAAAAGGGGGATGAGATGAAAGGGAGCGGTTTCACCCTCATTGAGATCGTCATCGCGTTGGCCATCCTGGCAGTGGGCTTAGTGGGGATCCTTTCACTCTTTCCTATCGGTTTTGATTCCGCGCGAAGGTCCGTCAGCGCGACGCAGGCGACCATTTTCGCGAACGAACACCTCGACGAACTGAAGAACAACGGTTTTCCCCCTCTCGGCACCACCTCCGGCACATTCTCAGACCCTGTTTATTCATGGACCCAGACAGTATCGACGACCACGGTAAACGACCTCAGGCAGGTCATCTGCACCGTCAGCTGGGGTCAGGGCAACAGGACATTCCAGAGGGTATTCATAACAAATGTCACTAACAGGTAGAAGGCGCATAGCCGGCAAGGCCGGGCTCACTCTCGTCGAAATACTTGTCGTCGCGGTTATATTTACTATCCTGATCCTGGCGCTTTTTACCGTCTTCAGGGGTGCTCTCGATTCATGGCGCAAATCGGAGACGCTTCTCGATATGTACCAGAACGCAAGGTTTACATTGGAACTTATGCGCAAGGAGATACCCGCATCGGTGCTTTATCAGGGGTCTAACAACACCGATTACTGGACGAAGTTCGAGGGCAACGACTCGGGCACGGGCGCTATAATCAAGGGGGCGACTTCAATAGCGGACGAGCTGTTCTTTGTCGCGCCGGTCGCGGGCAACCCCGGCGACCAGGACCTCTGCGAAGTAGGGTATTGGCTGCGTGACGATAATTGCCTAATGCGCCATTTCGAATATTACGACGGCAGCACGGTACCCGTGACCTATGATTTCGCGGTCAATAATGCCGGCACCACGTCGGACGATGTCATAGCGCGCAACGTATCGGCGTTTAGCGTCGTCTATTATTACAGGAACGCCGCGGGCGCGGTGCCGTCCGCTACGGCGGCAAGCTGGGATTCAAGCACTGATACGCTTACCGGCGGGACCCAGAATATCGATTCCTCGGGAAACGCGCTAATACCGGACGGTTTGCCTGAAGCTGTTGAAGTGTCCCTGACCGTCCAGAGCAGGGACGGCCTGCAGCAGAAGACGTTTACGGATTTTATCCTTATTCCGGGTGCAAGATGAACGCTGAAGGACGGTTCATGAAAGTGAAGAGAGGCGTTGCGCTGATAATTGCCGTCGGCGTGCTCGCGCTTGTCGCGATGATAGCGACGAGTTTCGCGATCAACATGCAGATGGAATACAGGGCCACGCTCAACTTCGTGAACCAGTCGCAGGCCGCGAATCTCGCGCAGGCCGGCATCGACAGGGCTGTTGCCGATATCCGTTCGTGGGTCGCGAATAATACCTATGATGCCGCGATGGGGAATATCGCGGCAAATTATACGTCACCCGGTACGGAGGTCGACATAACGGGAGGAAGCTACCAGGTATTCGTCGAGAGGGAGGACCAGAAGATAAATATCAACGCCATCGACGAAACGGATTACCCGTGGATAGATACGCTCATGGCGGCCGGCTTGAGTGACGTCGATGTTGCGAGGATAATAGATTACCGTGACCCTGATTCCAACGCGCTGACACAGTTGTTAAGGTCCACAGGTGTAATTATTGCCGCCGGCAATGAGACGAACTCGAAGAATGCGCCTTACGCGAGCGTGGAAGAGCTGCGGCTCGTCCTTAATAATGATGCGAAATATAACGCCGTCAGGGACCTTGTCACAATATATGCCCCGCTCATACAGGGCGGGCTCATATGCAAGGGTTATACGAACAGCAGGGATCCTTGGGACAGGGATACGATTCTGTCCCTGGGTTATTATTCCGGGAAGGTCATCGAGCTGGGCGCGATGAAGGAAGCCGTTGCAGCCAGTGCATCGCCGTGGCCTCCGTCAGGCACTTTTCCCGGCGCTGATGGCGTTAATTCTGGCTGGGGCGAGGCGCATGACGGAGAGTTTGCCGGAGGGTATTTGGTCGTCGATTGGCAGAACCGTTACGGGCTGGATGGATGCGGGATGGTATTTACCGGTTTTATTTATATTCCCCAGAACAGGGTAAATACGAATATCGTATTCAGGATGCGCAGTGAGAATGGCTGCAGGCTTTTCATAGACGGAGTCCAGCTAATCGCCGACTGGAGCGACAGGACGATGGGCAGCTGGCCGGCCAACAACGTCCTGACCAGCGGGCCTGTACGGTTCACGCGCGGCGGGTGGCTTCCGATAAGAATTGACTATTATAATGCCGGGAACCAGAATACGCTGGAACTAAAGTGGGATGCTTTGGGCGCAGAGGACTTTGTTCCAGCCGATTACTTTGCTTTCTATCCTTCATCATATTACGGAAGGATCCTGGATAAATGGAATACGGATACTTATATTGCGGCGCCTACTCTCGGGACCGATTATAATTCCGGCGGTATCGTAAAAGTCGTGTCGACCGGAAAGGCAAAGAGGGCGGACGGAACTGTACTGGCGGAAAAGAGGATAACTTCCGTCGTGCAGGTCTTTAACACCCTCACGCAGACGACCAGGGCGGAATTCTACGCGTCGTGGTTCTCGAATTACAACGATTACAGCGACGGAGAGCTGAGAAATGTTACCTGGCTCGATAGTTGCCCTATAAGTGCCGATTCGTGGAACGGCTCATCCATGGCGTGGGAAACGGATACCTACAGCAAGAGCTATGATTCCGTCAAACTCGGTTACTGGGATGATTTTGACGATGACATAGCATACAGCGTTATAAATTGGAGGGGCGGATACCTTACCAAGATAACGGGAATGCTTCCTTCCAGCCCCTATACTTTTCCTGATGGCAGGACTTTCTCGGTCCCGACCGGTATTATCTGGGCCGCCGATACTAGATGGGACCTCAGCTTTGGCGACACCTCCCTGAGGCAGGGTTTCAACGGGACCTACGGTCTCAGGCTCGATTGTAAGGGTAACTATAAAGAATGGGTGACGGTTCCGCCGAATCCTCCCGTGGAGGTTCAGTATTACCCGGAAGAGAGGAGCGCTGAGCTTAACGGGAGTTTTTACTCTCCGGGAGCGGTCTTGGGTTATAATATCTTCGCCCGGTGTTATATTTATGATGACGGGCAGAAGGAGACCTCCAGCGGAATATGGCACAGGTCTCCGAGCAAGCGCCTGACGAACCCGGGGCAGCCTACGCCTGCTTATACTCCGTCGTGGCTTACAGGTTATCTCTTCTTAAAAGAAGATCCTTATGTGCAGGGTAACCCAAAGCCGGGCGGCGGGTATTATTGCCTTGTAAAAGACGGAGATAATGACCTTTACGACGCGGATATGAACGAGCTTGATGTGCCCTCATATAGCATCCAAAACGGAACTTATTCCCTTTGGCCGGATGATACACAGTACTATATTTTGTCTTCGATAGGAGTGGGGACTACTTACAGGATATATTATACATACAGGACTTCCGGAGGATGGGGTTTTATCCAGGGCAATGCACGAGGCGCCGGCAGCTCCACCAAGACGGGGGTGGTAAAGCTACGGGGTAATAATCTTTATTACGCTGATGTGGACCAATTTTGGGCGACTCATGCAAATAATGCTTTCATCGAGAAGCTCGCCGAACGCAACGCTGACTGGTGGGGATGTGACTCTGAGAGCGTAACGCAATTCGATAACATTAGGGTGATCTACCAAAAGGGGTATATCGTGTCCGCCCCGTTTATTACCAAACTGCCGACCGACAATGCCGCGATAACATGGGATTCCATAACATGGGCCGGCATTATCCCAGTTAATACGTCTATCACGATGTATGCAAGGGCGGCGGACAGCCCCTCGTCCACAGATAATTTTACCTCGAATTACGCAAGCGGCGCGTCATTATCGGGGTTGTCGGGCAGGAAGTTCCAGTACAAGGCGTTATTGGCCACGAACGCGCTTAACCCGAACGATTATTCGGCGAGCAGCGTCACGCCTGTTCTTACGGAAGTAACGGCAACATTCCACAAACCGTCGGCGCAGGTATTCTATCAGCAGTGAGAGGGAGCGTCTTTATGAGGAATATCTTCATCCTTTTAGTGATAGCAAGCGTCTCTGCGGCGCCGGCATCATTTGCGGCGGGCGCGGATAAATATATAATTAAAGTTCCCGGAGACTGCACTACGATAAAAGAAGCTTGCGAGAGATCGCTTCCCGGCGATACGATACTGCTCGGCGAGGGCGAGTTCACGGCAGAAAACGGGATAGTGTTCAAAGGAAATACGAAGCTCGCGGGGCAGGGTGCCGACAAGACGGTCCTGAAACTCGGACCAACGGGGCTAGGGATCATATCCATCAACGGGAACATTAATAATTTTGCACTGAAGGATATAACTGTTGAGGTAAACGGCTATCCGTTTATGGTAAACGGGCTGGACGGCCTGCTTATTAAGAACTGCGTTTTCCGCGGAAAGAACCTCTCTACATGTCTTGAGATCAGCTCGGTCAGAAATGCGCAGATATTAAATTGCAATGTTGTGAACGGTGGTTACGGGCTGCAACTCTGGGGAGGCCCTATAGAACTTACTGTCAGGAACTGTATATTTTATAATAATAGAGTGGGAATCGACGTTCCTCGGCCTCCGATAATGGCAAATACCAGGGATTGGCCGAAAGAAGAAGTTGAAAAATACTGGCAGAGGCCGCGCGAAGATGTCCGCCTTGAGCTTGAATATAATGTTTTCTGGAATATAAAGGATTTCATAGATTGCAAGAAAGGCGCCAAAGACATAATGTCTGACCCCAGGTTCGCGAATCCTTCAAAGGACGATTATCACATCAAGGATAACTCCCCGTGTATCGATGCCGGCGATCCCGACAAGAAGTATGACGATCCGGACGGCTCGCGCAACGACATCGGTGCATTTCCTTCCGGCGGCAAGAAGAGGAAATGACCATGTTAAGGAAGAAAAGGGGCGTCGCGCTTATAATAACGGTGGGCATGTTGTCGCTTATGGCGATACTTGCGACGTCTTTTGCCTACAATATGATGTTTGACCTCAAGGGATCGGTTAACCATGTATTCAAGCTGAAAGCCAAGAACGCAGCCGATGCCGGCATAGCCCTCGCGATTGCCTATATGAGGAACCTCGCCATAACGGATTTTAACGCCACACCGACGGCATCATGTGATTGGGGTTATACAAACGCGTCGAGTCCGTCTTTCGATGCGCGCGACGGGACTGTGAACAATTCCACAAGCGGCCTTTTTGGGAATGTCGGCAGGAACAGTATAGCCGTATACTCGCTGAAAGTGGTTGACACCAATGCTCAGATAAACGTCAATGACACAAACCCGAACCTCAGGGATATCCTAGGCAATCTCACGGAGGTTCTCGGCCTCGCGAGGGCGGACGGAGAAGCTATCGCCGACAACGCTAACAGGCCGTTCGCGACGAAGGAAGAGGTGATGACCTCGACAGGATGGACAGCTGCGAAATATGCCGTGATCAGGGATTATATTGCCGTGAACGGTTATTTCGACGAAAACAGCGAGGATTCTACCGCACCGGTCCCTCTGGGGCCAGGCAGTTACCAGAGGAAGTCGCCGGTAAATATTAATACCGCGAGCTCCGAGGTCCTTCAGGCTGTCTTAAGGGGAGTGATCACCGACCAGCAAGCGGCGGCGCTTGCGGCCGCGATCATTGCCCAGCGCAACACCGTGCCGTTCAGGGGATGGAATGCCGCAACAGCGGCAGGCGGTTTTGACGATTTTATCGATAACGTTTCCATAACGCCTGCGCTCGGTTTAAGCGACAGGGCTAATGTCAAGGATAACGCCAATCCGAACAGGATAAAGCCCTCGACAAGCACCACGGATTTCTGTTTTAACCCGGGCGGATTCTTTGAGATAACATCCACTGGAACGACGGGCGTTGATGCCAATTCGGACGGGGACCTTTCGGATATCATCGACATGGTATCGGCTAAGCAGGAGACCGTCGTCATCGCCAGGATATACGAGGTCCTGAACTATACGACAAAAGAGCAGTTCCGCGGGGAGGATGCCAATTATAACGGTGTCTTGGACCCAGGCGAGGATAAAAACGGCAACGGTATCCTTGAACTGCCTGTTTTTTCAAGGGTGACATGGCTGAATTCATGCCCCGTACTGTCAAACGAAGACCAGGGCCTTGTATATGCCGCGAACTATTCGACGATCCCCAATTCACTGAAACTCGGTTATTGGGATGGTTTCGACGAAGACAACGACAATGTCAGCAAGAACGGATACAGTTGGTCGAACTGGCAGCAGCAGAACGGGGTGTTGAACATATCCGACAGCGACGCTGACGGCGAATGCGAGATGTGGGGATCGGGTTGGCCGAAGTTCGCGCTGGCGGATATCAGCAAGTGGACATTCGGAGGTACTTTCTCCTTTCGCGTATCTCTAAGGCCTTCCCCGGGCGGCGATGGATGGGAAGATTCCGGGCATATCGATTTTTCGTGGGCAGGGCAGGTTAAAGGTAAACTGTGGACGCAGAATTGGGGTTTCCAATACTCTCCAAGGAGGGATATTACCCGGCCGGGATGGACCGTGGCTAACGATTCTGCCACAAGCGAGCCCTCATCGGCAAGGGAGGGAAAGGATTTTGCTGACAGCAAGGTACTGCTCCACATGTGGAAAAACAGCCCCGCCCTGAGGAACGAGCGAACCTACAACCTTGGGTACCTGTATGGATTAAGCGATCCTCAGATTAACCACTATTTCGATTATACGGCAACGTCTGGCGACCAGGGGGCGGAGCAGTTCCACGGCGTATGCCCCGTAAGGGAGACCCTGAAACTCGTCGTTAGTAACGCGCAGAGCCCCAATTACCGCGTCTATCTAGCCGTAGGGCAGGGTTGGCACAGGTATTATAATTTCAGTAACGGATGGTTCCTTAGCAGCGTAGGTTTCAGCCCGACGACTACCGGTTATGTGATGATACCGTTCCATGCCGACGCGTCGAACGAGCTTAAGCGCGACAGGTACGGTTTCTGGACAATAACCAACAATGACATAAACAGCTGGCAGCTTACGCAATGGTATCCCGTTCTTTACGGGAATAACGCTTCTCCGCAATGGGACGAACTGAGGATAATATCCCCTGACGGGACATATCGCTGTCCGACCTTCATGGCGGGGGAGAACGTCAGGTGGGGGACGATATCCTGGACGGTGACGGTGCCTTCAACCGCTAACGCCTCATCTGAACAGGTTTCGATGCAGGTTGACACCGGCAGCGGCGCGGCAGCGGTGTCGAAAGACGGCCCGATAGGAGGCGTTTCGGGAGGCGCGGCCTTTATCGCGTTGCTTTCCAGCATTAACGCCAATTTCACGGAAACACCGGTCCTCGAAGACGTAACGTTGACTTATCTTCCGCCGGTTGAGATCGTATATTGCAAATAGGAGAAGAGATGCGGGGACTTAAAAATTTGGCCTTCGTTTTGTTGTTATCTGCCGTTATCTTGTGCCTGGGCGAGGCGCAGGCGGATATTATTGAGTTGAAGGAGGCGGGGGAAAAGATAGACGGGAAGATAATCGAGGAAAGCGACACTCATGTGACCGTGAAACTCAAGACGGGGGGAAAGAGCACCTTTCCCAAAGCGTGGATAAAGAACATAAAGAAAGCGGAGATACCGGAAGAGGAACTTTATACGAAGCAGGACGTATACCTTTCGAAGCTCAAGATGCTTGACCCGAATGATGCCGAAGCGCAGTTAAGCATCGCCAAGTGGTGCTTTGATAATGCCACCGCGGACAACGGGCTCTTTGAAATGGCCGACAGGCACTATAAGGCCGCGAAAGAGTTGGACCCGAAATTTGCCGAAAAAGGCGGCAAGGAGCTTGCCGCTGCACAGGAGAAAGAGGCAGAAAAACTGTTTTCCGTAGCGGAAACCGAATATAAGCTGGGCGAATATTTTAAGGCCGAACAGATGGCGATATCGGTGATTTCGCTTTACCCGGATTCCTCTTTTGCGGGAAAAGCCAGGGGGCTTATAGCGAAGATCTGGGGTAATGCCAGGGCGCCGAAGATATTCGATAACCCGCAGAACCTGCCCGAGATCGTATTTACGGTTGAAGAGATGCAATCAGTGCTTTCCCATATGGGCACCGAAGAGCGCAAGCAGGCGTATTTCATGAAGTGCCTTGATCGCGGTATAGATTACGAGGAGCGGGCGGAGGAGGTCGATAAAGACAGGAAGGGCGGGTATTATATGGCAGCGATATCATGTTACGATGTCGTTTCGGGTTCAGCCGCAGGCCAAGTGAAGAAATCCGCCGACTTCAAGATGCAAGGCTCATTAAAAAAATATTTTGACGGTAAACCGGAGCCGTTCAGCGATGCACGTTACGCGCTGATGGCCGGATATATTCTAAAGATACAGGACCCGTCTTATATAGAAAAGCTTACCGTCCAATATTCCAAGCTGGGCGACGAGTTGTTTAAGAAAGCGAAGAGGATGAAGCAGCCTGAGAAATCAGAAAAAGCCAAAACGGCGTATTTTTGCTTCTCGATCGTAAACAATTATTCAAAAGACGAAATGATAAGGCAGGATGCCTTCGAGAAAATGATAGAATGCCAGCGCCTTGAGAGAGCGCGCAAGTAGATGTATAAAATCTTGCTTTTGAAAAGAAATATTTGACATCACGGTGATAATCTTGTATACTTTAATAAAATAAGAAAACCGATAAAAGAAGAATTATTTTTTTTGAGCAAAAATGCCCCCGTGGGCATTCAATCAAACCATAGGGTTGAAGCAATGAATAGCAGTAACAGGAAGGGTGTCGCTCTCATCATAACGGTAGGGATCCTTGCGCTCCTGGCTATGATTGCGACCTCTTTCGCGTATAATATGATGGTTGACCTCAAGGACGCCGCCAATTATGTATTGAAGATGAAGGCAAAGAACGCGGCTGAAGCGGGGGTAAACCTTTCGATAGCACACCTCAGGATGCTTGCCACAAGCGATTTCAATGCAGTCCCTACAACCGCATGCGATTGGGCATATACGAGTTCCACGCAGCCGTCATTCGACGGCCGCGACGGCACAGCAGGCAATTCAACGAGCGGATTGCTGGGCGATGTCGGCAGGGGGCATATCGCCGTGTGTTCGTTGAGGGTTACCGACACCAATTCACAGATAAACATAAACGACACCAACCCGAACCTGAATGTCATCCTTGGCAATCTCGGGACCATTTTGGCCATTCCGGGATGGGCACAGGCGAATGCGGACAGCATGGTCTCCGGAAGGCCTGCGGGCGGTTATGCGACCAAGGAAGGGATAGTCGAATATATGCCGGGCGCCGACCTGACGGCAAAGAGGGCTAATTATGCCCTTATAAGGGACTTCGTGACCGTCAACAGCTATATAGACCAATACAGCGAGGACGCGGCCGCCCCGTTGCTTACCAGTAATAATTACCAGAGCAAGTCGCCGGTCAATATCAACACGGCAAGGAGGGAGGTATTGCGCGCGGTCCTGCGCCCGCTTGTCAGCACGGATGTGAACGCGGCTCAGGTAGCCAACGCGATAGTCACCGCGAGGACAATGGTCTCCCCGTTCCGGAGCTGGAACGGGACTGCGGCACAGGGAGGTTTCAATGCTTTTATAGACAACATAAATCCGACCATACTGAACAATCCGCAGAAGGAGGCCATCAAGAATAATTTCAACCCGAACAAGGTCAAACAGGGCACATATACGACGGATTTCTGTTTCCACCCGGGCGGTCTATACGAGATCGTCTCGACCGGCACGGTCGGATTAGACAATAATTCGGACGGCGCGGTTGAGGATGTCAAGGCAAGGCAGGAGCTCACCGCGGTCGCGAGGATATACAGCATCCTTAATTATACGGCAAAGGAGCAGTTCCGCGGCGAGGACGCGAACTATAACGGCATTTTGGACGCGGGCGAGGACGCGAACAGCAACGGCGCAATCGACAGCCCGACGTTCCAGAATGTGACATGGATGAATTCATGCCCGGTGGTCTCGACGGAAGGCGACAGCGTCAAATATCCCGCGGTCGGCGGTTATACGGCAGTTCCGAATTCCATCAAGCTCGGAGTTTGGGATAATTTTGACGAGGACAATTACGATACGAACGGAGACGGAGTGGTCGAGAACGGCTTCAGTGTCTGGGCGTGGACAAAATTGTCCGGCGGGCTGTCGACAAGAGAAATAAGAGATGCCGATGCCGACGGCGATATGGAGATTTATGGTACCGGAGACTATTCGGGGTCCCCGTGGATTTACCCTAAATTCCAATTAAGGCCGGACTGGGTATTCGGAAAAAGGTTCTCGCTTAGGGCCTTTCAGATCCCGAATGTAGACGGGGACGGAATAGACGATGGCGGTCATATAGATTTCACTAGTTTCGCCGCCGGCACCACATATGGATCCTTGCTGATGATGAGATTTGCATATAACTATCCGGGAGGCAGGGATATGACCAGGCCTCCTGCGTCAGTAATATGGGATGATTCTGCCACAGCTGCCGGTAATGCAAAAAAAGGCAAGGATTTTCCCGATAGCAGCATCTTCCTGAAGATGAGTAACACCAGTATGCGTCTATACAGGCTGGGCGACCTGTACGGTTATACAGACCAATTTACGGACCACTATAATTTTTGTACCGATCCTACAGCAGGTGCCGTTACTTTTTTTGAAGAGGGGATAGATAGGTATCACGGGGTAATGCCGGAAATATATACTTTGAAACTTGCCGTGAGCCCCGATTTGTCGCCAAATTACCGGGTCTGGTTCGCGGTCGGGAACATAAATACCGCCGAACAATATGACTATCATAACGGTACATATACCGGGTTTATAGCGTGTTCAGCTCCGTCCGCTAATTTTATGGCAGTTCCGATACATACCAGTTCGCGCATGTCTTATGATAGGTATGACTGTCACGATATAGCTTGCCCCAGCAATACCTGGAATATCAGCGCATGGTACCTGACGCTTTACGGGCAGCATTCCTCCACAACATGGGATGAGGTAAGGGTCATACCCGATACCGGGTTTTACCAGTCGTCCGCATTTGCGGCATCGTTACTTAACGGCGGTAATCCCGTAATATGGGGTACGGCTTCATGGACTATTAGCATACCTTCCACCGCTAGCCCGGCAAGTGAAATATGTAACGTACAAACGGATATCGGAAGCGGAATGGTGAATGCTGCATATAACGGGGCAATAGGGGGGTCCTCAAACTCAATCTACTATAAGATAAATTTATCCTCGATCGACACGGATTGCAGCGAGACGCCGGTCTTCGAGGACATGACTATAACTTATCTACCCAGGGTAAGCATATTATATCAGAGGTAATAAAGGAATGAACAGAGCGAGAATACATAAAGTTTGGATATTCATATTGGCTTATGCCGCAGCATCGGCTTGGGCCGTAGTCCGGGCGGATGATGTAATCCTAAAAGAGAGCGGACGTGTCATTGTCGGCAGGATACTCGGAGAAAAAGACGGGATGCTTACCGTAAAGATGACTAAAGGCGGTACCTGCGTTCTCCCGAGGGATTGGATAAAGCAGATAATAAAGAAAGATATTGCCGACGAAGAGCTTTTTACCAAAGGTGATTTATATCGGCAGAAGCTGAAAGACATCGATCCGGAATCCGCGGAAGACCATCTGTCGCTTGCCGATTGGTGCCTTAAGAACGGAACTCCGGAAAACGGAATGCTCTTTGCCGCCGAATCCCATTTTAATATTGCGATGCAGATTGATCCGGACTCCGCAAAACGCGGATCGGCAGAACTTCTAAAGGCAAGGGAGAAGACTGCCGAGAAGTCCTACTCTATAGCCGTGATAGAGTATGATAACGGAGAATACATTAAATCAGAAACCGAAGCACTATCGCTTATTTCCGCGTATGGTGAGACAAGATATGCATTAAAGGCTAAGGACTTGCTTGTCAAAATATGGGGCAAGGACAGGGCAGCCGCGTTACTGGAACCTAAAGATGATTTGCTTCCGGGAATTGTATATACAAAGGAAGACTTGCAGTCTGTTCTTTCAAACTTCCAAAATGAGGAGCAGGCAGAGCTGTATTTTTTGAAATGTATAAGAAAAGCGAAAGATTGCGAGCAGAGGAGCGAGGAAGTCCCTGTAGGCAAGAGGGCAGGTTATTACAGGATAGGCATTGACTGCTACAGAAATGTTTTGTCAAGCGTAAAGCCTGAGGTAAGGGCCATTGCAGATTTAAATATGCAGGTATTGCTTAAGAAATATTTTGTCGACCCGCCGGCATTGTACAGTGATTATTATTTCTCTCTTGCATCCAATATGATGCTGTTAATAAAGGACCAGCAACTCGTTCAGGATATAAGCACGCGGTACTCGGAGACAGGAGACGGATTATTCAAGAAGGCAAGAAGGCAAAAGCAGCCCGAGAAGGGCAAGAACGCAATGGCCGCATATTTCTGTTATTCCATAGCAAATAATTTTTCTAAGGACGGGAAGATAAGGGAGAATGCTATTGAGAATATGGTCGAATGCCAGCGCCTGGAGAGAGCACGCAAGTAGGAGCGTCAAAATCTTGCTTTGGAAAAAGAAATAATTGACAACCGGGTTCTAATTTTATAGAATATACGCAAGCCATATGGGAAAACGTGCTCTTGGAATCGATATAGGCGCAGGCTCAGTCAAGCTCGTAGAGCTTGAGAAGACATCCGAAGGCGTGCAACTCCTTCGGGCAAAGTTTTTTGACCTCACTCAGCACCCCGACCAGGAGAAACGCGAAGCCCTCGTAAGGGAAGGTCTCGAAGGGCTCCTCAAGACAGAAAAGATCAGAAGCGGCAATACTGCAATATCCCTCTCAGGCCAATCAGTCTTCATCAGGTTCCTTAAGCTCCCCAAGATACAAAAAGGCAAAGTAGACAAGATAATAAAATACGAGGCCCAGCAGCAGGTTCCGTTCCCCCTTGATAAGATAACCTGGGACCACCAGATATTCCATAGCAGTGCCGGCCCGGAAGAGGATGTGCTCTTTGTCGCCGCCAAGAAGGAGCTTGTCGAGGCCACGTTATTGAATTTTTCGAGGACCGGCCTCAACGTCGAGATCGTCGACGTGAGCCCGCTCTCACTACTCAACGCGATCACCTACAACGAGCCTCTCGCCAAAGGCGTCATAATAGATATAGGAGCGAAGGCGACGAACCTGATAGTCCTCGACGCAAAGGGCTTCTGGGTGCGCTCGGTGCTTGTGGCAGGCGATGAAATGACGCACGCGATAGCGTCGAAAATGAACATACCGTTCGACAAGGCCGAAGAACTCAAGCGCAAGGAAGGCATGGTCGTCCCGTCGGACAACCTCGTGCCGTCGAACATAAGCTCTACGGGCCAGGAGCTGGTAAACATACTTAATACAGTTGTCTCCGACATGGTCTCGTCGATAATACAATCCCTGGAATTTTATAAGTCAAAGCACGGCAGGGACGTAGTCTTTGGAGAGGTAATACTCTCCGGCGGCGGTTCGAAGCTGAAGGGCATAGAGGACTACCTTGCAAAAGGCCTAGGAATGCAGATAAGGCGCGCGAACCTCGGCCAGAAGATAAAATGCCCTTCAAACCTCAGGGTAGACATAGATTTCCAGTCGAGGTTCGGGGCCGCGATAGGCCTCGGCCTGCGCCTGCTCCAGAGATGCCCCACGAATATAGACCTGCTGCCTGCCGAAAGGAAAGAGGACAGGGATTTCAAGAAGGAAAGGATCTGGATAATGGCGGCAGGGGTCATGCTGTCGCTGATACCTTTCACGATAGCGATGAATATATGGTTCCAGTCCGGTGCGCTCAGGAAACAGATAATGTTTCTCGACGACATATTGGCGCAATATGACGACGTGAAAGCGAAAATAGCGTTGCTGAAAGACGATATCAAGAAGGGCGAACAGAAGATAAAACCGCTCGAAGGCGTCGCTATAAGGAGATCGTTGCTTTTGGAGGCGCTCCTTGAAGTCGAGAAGCTGCTCCCGAAAGAGACGTGGTTGACCTCGCTTAGCGAAGAGAAGGATTGGGTCTCTATAGAAGGCAGGACTTCAGAGAACCTTCTCACTATAACGGAGTTCAAGAACAAGCTTTCTGCGTCATCGTTGTTCGATTCGGTTGAAATAATCTACGCTAGCCTTCCGAAGGATTCCGAGGAAGGTATTGGCCAGTTGAGGGATTTTTCGATCAAGTTCAAACTGAAGGCAGGACAGTAGATATGGCAAAGGGCATTAAGCCGCATGTAATGACGAAACTTGTGCTGGGGCTCGTGTTCCTCGGGTCCCTTTGTGTCGCCATATTTGTCGCTTTCGACAGGTCTTCCCTCGAGAGATCCATACAGGATAAGACCGGCGAACTCGAGAGTTATAAGGATCAGGGGCTTGCCGTCCTTAATAGGGATAGGCTCAGGCTCGAAAAACAGCTTAAGGCCCTTAAGGACGTGAACGACCAATTGAGTGCCGGGCTCTTCTCGAACCCGAAATCAAAGATGCCGAAGGAAGCCGGCGATGCGTTAAAGTTCAAGGAAGAACTTTACAGGGTCCAGAACAAGATAAAGGAAGAAGGGATGCCGATAGATTTCCAGTTCCCGTTCTGGCTCGGTTTCGAAAGATATGAGCACGATATTCCCGTTTCAGCCGATCTGCCTGTCAGGGCTAAGCAGCTCGAGATAATAAAAGAGATCATGGATTTGATGTTGCAGGCGAAGGTTCCTGAGGTGTCGTCAATAGAGTTCCTCGAATCGAAGAACGTGACTTATGACGGCGGCAAGGAGCCGATGTTCAGGGAGTTCCCTGTAAGGATGTCATTCAAATGCAAGAACGACAACCTTCTCGGTTTCTTGTATAAGATATATGTTTCCGGTATACCTTTCAGAGTGGACATGCTCAAGATCAAGGTCCTTAATGAGGAGACCGGCGAGAAGGGCGAGCTTAAAGTGGAAGCCGTTATAGTGGCTGCAATACAGCAGGCGGATAAGATATGAAAGGCATCTATAAGATAGCCGCGATCGCATTGTTCATATTATGGTTTATACTGCTATGGTTGGCGCCGGTACTGTTTACGCCTAAGGATTTCTCGGTCCCGACAGGCGAGGATAGCATAATTAAGTCAGATGATATTACGGTTGACGCGTCTAATGCGTATTCTACGCTTATAGAAAGCATAAAGTCCCCGTTTGCCGCTTCAAGATACCAGCAGCTCCTAGACAGGAACCTGTTCATCAAGCCGGAAACTCCTCCGCCGGTTTTTACTCCGGACAAGCTTAAAGTTGTGTCCATAGGGGCAACAAACCTGCCGTTCATATATACGGGGTTCATACAGAAGCAGGACGGCACTATAATAGGACAGATTAACTGGTCGGGGAAGACATATTTCGCGAAGAAGGGCGAGAAGTTCAAGGATTATAAGGTGCTCGAGATAAATTCGAAACAGATTAGGGCCGAGAACAAGGATGGACAGCTGACACTGGAATTCAAGAAACCCGTGAAGAGCAAAGAATTGATTGGAAAGCTCTTCAATTCCATGGATGACAAGACATATGAAGTGAAAAAGGGAGATGATATAAATGGTTATAAAGTTCTTGACATTAAGGCCGATAGTGTGATAATATACGGCCAGGATCAAGAGTGGGTCATTAAAAAGGGGAGATGATATAAATGGATATTACCAATGGGGTTAAAAGAACGGTTCCGCCATTTTTTTGTATCTTTCTGACTTTCAATTTGTTCTTTATTATCTCATTGTATTATTTTGCCGGGGACGAAGCCTACGCTGCCACGGGAGCCGGATATTCTAATGATTCCCTTGAGGCAAAAATAATAGCCGAGGACCTGGCAAAGCAGAAGAAAGTAGAAAAGAAATCCCTCGTTGCAGACCTCTTTAAGCAGGCAAAAGCCTCATACGACGCGAAAGATTACGAGACCTCCCAGAAGATGTTCGAAAGAGTCGTCCAATTAGACCCGAAGAACAAGCAAGCCTCGCACTATGTGGAATTGTGCAAGGAAGGCATGGCTAAGGATGTCCCCGCATCAATATCGGGCACCCTTATGAAGAGGGGTAAAGCAAATTACGCGAACAAACAGTATTCGGCCGCAATAGCGGATTTTGAAACTGCGTTGGCCGCGAACCCTAATGACTCCGAAGCCAGGTTGTGGCTCGAGAAGGCCCATAAGGGAGAAGAACTGTATTCAAGGGAAAAATCGACCAAAGAAGAGCGAAAAGATATAGTTAATGATAGGAAGGTTTTGAAGGAAGAGAAGGACACGGCAGAGCAGGCAGCCCTGCGAGACGTCGACAAGGGTTGGCTGCCTCCGGCTGCGCCGGTAAAGGAAGAGCTTCAGGTTGAAGAGGTTATATCGGAATCCGAGAGGGCCGAACAGGAGGCCAAGAAGGCGCTTATCGATAAGATGCGCAGCGTGATGGTCCCTGCGATTTCAGTCACGGACGCTGATATCCAGGACCTGATACGTCAGCTTATGGAGATGACCGGCGTCACGATAGTCGTGGATGAAAGGGAGCTTGCAGCCCTCACGAAGGATGCCCCTATAAAGATATCATTGAGCACTGCAACGCCAATGCCGTTGCTGGACGTGCTTGATATTGCGTTCAAGACGACGCAGTTGGGCTATAAAGTAGAGCCAAATTACGTATACGTAACGAGCAAGCGCATGAGGGATATAGAAGACCTCGTGACAAGGACGTATAAGCTTAAATACCCGGAGCGCAAGACGAGGGAAGTTAAACTGAAGGAATTTGAGGTCAAAGAGGCGGAATAAATATGGTAAAAAATCTCTGTCTTTTTGCGCTGGCGTCCCTTCTAATACTCCCCCGTATGGTGTCTGCAGAAGACATCAACGTCGCGAATTACCTGAAAGACAGCCTTCCTCCGCAGGAAGGCCGGAAGATAACGTATAACCAGTCATCAAAACTCCTTACCGTTACGGACACCAAGTCGAACCATAACCTGATAAAGAACCTTATAAAACAGTTCGAGATAGGGCCAAAACAGGTCATGATCGAGACAAGGTTCGTAGAGGTCGATGTTACCGATCTCATGGAGATCGGTATTGAGTGGGATTTCTACAAACAGGGCCATCCTAGCGGCAAAGGTTTCAGGGGCATGCGTTGGGGCGATCCTACTCCCGGCGCCGATTATCAGGGCGTCCATTGGAATAACGACCTTGAATCCACGTTCCCTATAACAGGGAATTTTGCCGGGCAGCTGGCGCTCTATAAAGTGCTGGAATCCGGTGATTATATAGTATCTAACCTCAGGGCTTTGGCTGAGCAGGGCAAGGTGAACCTGTTGTCATCCCCGAAGATAACGACGGTCGCCGGCCAAATGGCGAATATCCAGGTAGTCAGGACCCAGCCGTATGTTTCGGACTTTACGCTTGAAAATATCGGTACGGCGGAAGACCCTATATGGAGCTATAAGCTAACTCTTGCCGAGAAGCCGATAGGTATATTTCTCGAGGCCACTCCTTATGTGACCGAAGGCTCGAACACGATAACGCTTGACCTCCATCCCGAGGTCAGCATATTGAGAGATCAGGTGCGGATATCGACGCTTACGACAAGCGGTGAGACCGGTGAACTCGGTAACGTTACCGCCGACGACTCGATACCGCTTATCCCGGAAGACCTCGGATGGCCTGTTGTGGATGTCAGGACTACGCAAACCAGCGTCGTAGTCGACAGCGGTCAGACGATAGTCCTTGGCGGGATGATCAAGGATGAAGAGCAGGTGATCAAGAGAAAAGTCCCGGTATTGGGGGATATACCGCTGCTTGGGAAGGCTTTCCAGTATGATTACAAAGAACAGCGCAAGAAGAACCTCCTTATATTCATCACGGCCAGCATCATCAATGCCAGAGGGGAGGTAATAAGGTGAAAAATATGATAAGAACGTTCCTATATATTCCGGTAATATCTCTGATAGTAATGTCGGCAGCGTATATTCCCGTGTGCCATGCGGCGGAAGGGGAAGAGACGGTCGCCGATACCTCAGTGTCAGGCGGGGAAGCTTCTACCATACAGGAATACCTGCAGCAGGCGCTTCCGGAGAATCCCGAGAGGAAGATAGTCCTGGACGAGGTGACGGGCGTGCTTACGGTTACGGATACACCGAGCAACCAGACGCTGGCAAAGGACCTTATAATGCTCTGGGACACGGGCCCGAGCCAGGTAAAGATCCAGGCGAGGTTTGTCGAGATCGAGATGACGGATATCGAGGAACTCGGCGTGGAGTGGTGGTGGTCGAGGGAGGACAGGCATTCGGAAAAGAACGGACGCTTTAGCAATATGGGCGTGAACATGTCCTCTCCGTCGATAAGCGAAGACGCGGCTGATGCGGCGATATTCGGCATGGCCAATGAGACGTCAGGTTTAGGCCTTAAGCTGGGCAGGTTCACCCAGGCCGGAAGCGTCATACAGGTATACCTGAAGGCGCTGCAGGAAGAAGGCAAGGCAAACCTTTTATCATCCCCCACGGTAACGACCCTTTCAGGACAGATGGCGAACATACAGTTGGCTAATATAGTCCCCTATGCGTCGGATTTCACGAGGACGAATATAGGCAGCCCGGAGTTCCCGGTAATGGTAGAGGTTTATAAGGTGGCCGAAAAGGTCACAGGGATAATGCTTGAAGTCACTCCTACGGTCGCCGGCGACAGCCAGGTGGTCACTATGGATATACATCCCGAGGTAAGCGTCCTTGTGGACCAGCTTCCTATCACGGCTTCAACGGAGTTCCCGGACGGCCTCGGATACCCGGTCATAGATACGAGGACCGCACAGACATCGGTCGTTATAAAGAGCGGCGAGACTGTTGTTCTTGGCGGCCTTATCAGGGAAGACGAGAATGTGACGAAGAAGAAGGTCCCGTTCCTCGGAGATGTGCCGTTGATCGGAAATCTTTTCAAGACGCATCATACGAACAGCGTAAAGAAGAATCTCGTGATATTCCTCACGGCGACAGTACTTAATTCCAGAGGAGAGCCGGTACTATGAAACGCAAGCTTATAGTCGTGTCGGTGGTATTGGCCGCGGCGGTTGCCGCTTCTACGGTGTTCGCGCAGGTCATAACAAAGACGAAGCCTTCTGGCGGCAAACAGAAGGATATAGTCCTTACGACGGCTGATATGAAGGACTCCTATAAGGTCGTCGGAATAGTATCGGCGCGCGGCGGAGAGGTGAATCTGGACGGTTTGAACGCAAAATTGAAGGATGCGGCCAGGGACCTGGGAGCCGATTGCGTCATAGGCATAAACTATTTCAACTATAGCGGTTATGTCTACGCTTATGGCACGGCAATAAAGCTCAAGGAATAGAGCAACCAGTCTTGTTTGGGTTTCACGCCTGTTTGTTTTTCCCGCACATTGCCTACACCGGAAATGTACCCATTAAAAAGTAGAAATTTCATATAAAGATATGTCCGATAAAAGGCGCCTATTCCTTATTGACGGCAATTCGTTCTGTTACAGGGCTTTCTATGCCATACGCGCTCTCTCAAACTCGAAGGGGCAGCCGACGAACGCCATATACGGCTTCATTACGATGATAAACAAGATCATCAAGGACGAGAAGCCGGGTTATCTCGCGATGGCGTTCGACCTGAAGGGACCCACGTTCAGGCACAAGAAATTCGAGCAGTATAAAATACACCGCAAACCGATGCCGGATGAGCTCGTCGACCAGATGCCGATAATAAAGGATGTGGTCAGGGCGTACAATATCCCGGTCTTTGAATTGCAGGGCTATGAGGCGGATGATATACTCGCTACGCTGACGAAGTCGGCAGTTGCCGCAGGTTACGAGGTCTATATAGTGACGGGCGACAAGGATATGCTTCAGCTCGTCGGACCCCATGTCAAAGTATACAACGTCCATAAGGATGGGCTCATATACGACAGGGAGGCGGTAAAAGAGCGATACGGCGTGCCTCCTGAGGGCATTGTCGACCTTATAGCGTTGATGGGCGACGCCTCGGACAATATTCCAGGTGTTGCGGGCATAGGGGAAGTCACCGCGAAGAAGCTTATGGAGGAATTTGGAAGCCTCGACAATGTGATCGCGGGTGCCGATAAGATTAAATCGGAAAGCCTTCGCAGAAAGATAACCGAGCATAAGGACCAGGCGTTGATGAGCAAGGACCTTGCGACCGTCGACACTGAAGTGCCTATAGATGTAGACCTCGAGAAATTGCGTCTTGCCGAACCGGACAGGGAGAAGCTCTACGGGATCTATTCGGAGCTTGAGTTCAAGAGCCTGCTGAAGGATTATTCGGCCCCGGGGAAACAGATATCCGGCAAATATGAGCTCGTGGAAGGCGATGCGGCGCTTAAACGGCTCATAAAGGAATTGTCGGGCCAGAAAGAGTTCGCGCTTGATTTTGAGACCACCGGGACAGACCCGATGTCCTGCGAACCGGTCGGAATATCGTTCTGCTGGGAAGAGGGAAGCGCTTATTACGTGCCGATAGGGGACGTAAAAGGCGGGTTCGACAAGGCAGGGCTCTTCGGAGCCCTTAAGCAAGTGCTTGAGGACAGGGATATAGCCAAGATCGGCCAGAACATAAAATACGAGAAGCTCCTGCTGGCGGTCAACGGCATAGATATAAAAGGCGCGGTCTTTGACACGATGGTCGCATCATACGTGCTTAATCCGTCAAAATCGAACCATAACCTCGAAGACATAACGCTCGAATACCTCGACTTAAAGAAGACGCCGATAACGGAACTGATAGGCGAGGGCAAGAAGAAGATAACGATGAAGGAAGTCGAGGTGGGCAGGGCAAAGGATTACTGCTGCCAGGATTCTGACGCGACGTTCAGGCTCAAAAAAGTGCTCGACAGGCAGCTCGAGGAGAAGGACATGGGAAAGCTCTTCCACGAAGTCGAGATGCCGCTGATCGATTGCCTAACGGATATGGAGCTCAGCGGTGTCGCGATAGACACCGGATATCTCGGCACGATGTCAAAGGAGATGGAGAGGCAGCTCGAAAAGATCACCGCGGAAATATATGAGGCGGCGGGCGCCGAATTCAACATAAATTCACCGAAACAGCTGGCCGAGATACTGTTCGTAAAGTTGAAGCTTCCGGCCGTCAGGAAGACCAAGACCGGGCAGTCCACTGATGTGGACGTGCTCGAGACGCTTTCAGGGTCCCATAAGCTGCCGGCGCTGCTTCTGAAGTACCGCGAGATACAGAAATTGAAATCGACTTATGTCGACGCATTGCCGGAACTGGTCAACCCGGGGACGGGCCGCGTGCACACCTCGTTCAACCAGACGGTCACCGCTACGGGCAGGCTGAGCTCATCGGACCCGAACTTCCAGAATATCCCGGTAAAGACGGAGATGGGCAGGAAGATACGCAAGGCGTTCATAGCGGGCCGCAAGGGCTGGTCGATCCTGACGGCGGATTATTCGCAGATAGAACTCAGGATACTCGCGCATTTCTCGGCGGACCCGGAGCTTTTGAAGGCGTTCGAGAGCGGCCGCGATATCCATACGCATACGGCATCGTTGATATTCGACGTAAAGGAAGGCGACGTAACGCCCGAGATGCGTTCGATAGCGAAGACGGTGAATTTCGGCATCATCTACGGGATGAGCCCGTTCGGGCTCTCGAAGGAACTCAAGATAGAGATATCGAAGGCGAAGGATTTCATAGACGCGTATTTCGAGAAGTACGGCAGGGTTAAGGCATTCCTCGGAGACCTGGTTGAGGCTGCGCGCGCAGACGGCTACGTTTCGACCATACTTAACCGCCGCAGGTACCTGCCCGAGATAAACAGCAGTAACAATTCGGTAAGGCAGTTCGCCGAGCGCGCGGCGATCAACGCGCCTATACAGGGATCGGCCGCGGATCTGATAAAGATAGCGATGATAAATATATATAACGTGATGAACGAGAAGAAACTGAAGTCGAAGATGCTGCTGCAGGTGCACGACGAGCTCATATTCGAGGTGCCGCCCGAAGAAGTGAAGGAGATGCGCGAGATCGTAAGGGAAAGGATGGAGCAGGTGGTTAAGCTGAACGTCCCCGTTAAGGTGCAGGTCAAGGTAGGCGATAACTGGCTGGAGGCTGCCTGATATGGCGAGCAGGAAGAAGCTCAAGGTGCTTTTCGCGTCAAGCGAGGTGGAACCGTTCTCGAAGACGGGCGGGCTGGCGGATGTGGCCGGCAGCCTTCCGGTGGCGCTGCAGAAGGCGGGCGCGGATGTCAGGGTCATCACCCCGAAATATAAATGCGTCAAGGTCAAGGGCGCGAAGGCCCTACTTGCCGGAAAAGTGCCCGTGCATTTCGTGGAGAACGACGGGTATTTTATGAGGGACAACCTTTATGCCGAGAAGTCCGGTGATTACGGCGATAACCTCGACAGGTTCGTATTCTTCTCGAGGCGTGTCCTCGAGATGGCGAAGGAGCTGAAATTCAAGCCCGATGTCATCCACTGCAACGACTGGCAGACAGCCCTCGTGCCGGTATACCTGAAAGAGAAACTGATGGGCAGGGACAAGTTCTACAAGGGAATAAGGACGGTCCTGACCGTGCACAATATGGGTTATCAGGGCATATTCCCGAAGGAGCAGTTCGAAAAAACCGGGCTCGGATGGGAATACTTCACGATGCACAGGCTCGAGTTCTACGATATGGTGAACATATTGAAGGGCGGACTCGTATTTACGGACCTTATAACGACAGTATCTCCTACATATGCCCGGGAGATACAGCAGGCGGAGTTCGGCTACGGGCTTGACCCGCTGCTGAGGGAGCGCAGGGACTCGCTGTCCGGGATACTCAACGGCATAGATTACGGTGAATGGGTACCGGGTCCGGCGGGAAAGCGCAGGGACAAGGTTCTGCTGCAGAAGGAGAGCGGCCTCGAACAGAATGCCGATTTGCCGCTTATAGGCGTGATATCGAGGCTCGCGGACCAAAAAGGCCTCGACCTTATTGCGCAAATGATCAACCAGATGCTGGATCTCGATGTGCAGTTCATACTGCTCGGGACGGGAGAGGAGAAATACCACCGTCTCTTTGAGGATATTAGCAGGAGGATACCTCACAAAGCGTCTATCAACCTGAAATTCGATGAAGCGCTCGCGAGGAAGATATACGCGGGATGCGACATGTTCCTTATGCCGTCGAGGTACGAACCCTGCGGCCTCGGGCAGATCATATCGCTCAGATACGGAACGATACCGGTGGTCCGGAATACGGGAGGCCTCGCCGACACAATAAGAGAATTTAACGCGCAGACGGGCGCGGGCAACGGTTTCCTTTTCGAGAGGTATGACGCATGGGAGCTTTTCGACGCGGTAAAACGCGCCATAAGCGTATATAAGCAAAAGAAGCTTTGGTCAAAACTGGTCTCGAACGCCAAGAGATGCGATTTTTCGTGGGATAAGTCGGCAAAGGAATACCTGGAATTATACGGGAAGAAGTAGATAGGATGCTCATAATCGGAGTCACGGGCAGTATAGGGACAGGCAAGACCACGGTTGCAAAAATGCTGCGCCGGCTCGGCGCGACCGTTGTGGACGCCGACGATACCGCGCACCGGGCGATGGAGCCCGGGAATCCCGCGTGGAAGAAGATAGTAGCCCGTTTCGGCAGGAAAGTATTGCGCCATGACGGGTATATAGACAGGCAGGCCCTCGGGGCGGAGGTCTTTTCGGACAAGGAGAAGCTCAGGAAACTGTGCGCGATACTGCATCCGGAGGTCTACAAGAGGATGCGCGCGGTAGTCGGCAGGACGAGGAGAGCCGATAGTTCGGCCGTGGTAGTCCTCGACGTGCCGCTCCTTCTCGAGACCGGCGGGCAGAAGTACATAGACAAGCTTATAGTTGTTTCGGCGCCGAGGGAGGTGCAGATCGGAAGGGCCTGCAGGAAGTTCGGCCTCAAGCGCGCCCAGATAGTCAAGAGGATAAGGATGCAGATGCCCCTGAGCCGTAAGGTAAAGGCGGCGGATTTTGTGGTCGATAACGGAGGAAGTATTGTATCGACGGAGAAACAGGTAAGGGCCATATGGAAGAAGCTGGCGGGGGCGTAAACTGCCCCCACAAGATCGAGGATATCCTCGGGATACTTGACGGGGAGATATCCGGCTCCAAGGATAAAAGGCTGCTTCCGTCCGTCGTGCTGCTTCTGATTGACATAGATAACCTTGAAAGGGTGAACCGCTGGTACGGCAGGAACGCCGGCGATGATGTACTTGCGGCGGTATCGCGGACGATAGGGGACAGCATAACGGGCCGCGACCTGCTGGCGAGATTCGGCGGGGACGAGTTCCTTGTGTTGTTGCGCGGCGTCACGCTGAAGGAAGCGAAGCAGCACAGCGCCCGGATACTGGAGGCGCTAAGGTCGCTCGATTTCGCCTCCGCAAAGCTGAAGGTCTCGGCATCCATCGGGATAGCGCACTATTTTTCGTTCGCTTTCTCGGGGGAAGAGCTGCTGGGATGCGCGGTGGAGGCATTAGCATTGGCTCAAAAAGAGGGAGGAACTTTTAAAGTGTTCATGGAAGAGGAGGAATGGAATGAAAAGTAGCAGCGAAGAGACGAACGGAAAACAGCCGGGCAAAGAGGCGAAAGAGGGTGCCGAGGCCAAGGAGTCGTCCGGGCCGGTGTTCAATATCGCCAAACTGAAGAAGATGACGATACAGGAGCTCACTAAGGCCGCGAAGGACCTGAACATAAACTCCATAAGCGGGCTGAAGAAACAGGACCTCATATTCAAGATACTTCAGGCGCAGGCCGAGAAGGAAGGGTTCATGTTCGGCGAGGGAGTGCTCGAGATACTGCCGGACGGGTTCGGGTTCCTGCGTTCGTCAAACTACAATTACCTGCCGTCGCCCGACGACATTTACGTGTCGCCGAGCCAGATACGCAGGTTCGACCTGAGGACCGGCGATACCGTCAGCGGCCAGATACGTCCGCCGAAGGAAGGCGAGCGCTATTTCGCGCTGCTGAAGGTAGAGGTCGTTAACATGGAACATCCGGAATCGATGAAGGAGAGGACATTGTTTGATAATTTGACGCCGCTTTACGCGAACGAAAGGTATGTGCTCGAGACCGAGCCCGGCGAGATATCCATGAGGATAATGGATATGCTTACGCCCATCGGAAAAGGGCAGAGGGGCCTTATCGTCGCGCAGCCTTACAGCGGCAAGACGATACTGCTGCAGAAGATATCGAACTCGATAATGAAGAATTATCCGGACGTGGTCCTGATAGTCCTACTTATCGACGAGCGCCCCGAGGAAGTCACCGATATGCAGCGCTCGGTAAAGGGCGAGGTGGTAAGTTCCACGTTCGATGAGCCCGCCGAGAGGCACATACAGGTAGCCGAGATAGTCCTCGAAAAGGCGAAGAGGCTCGTAGAGAACAAGAAGGACGTGGTCGTCCTGCTTGACTCGATAACGCGCCTAGCGCGCGCTTACAACACGGTCGCCCCGCACAGCGGGAAGATACTTTCCGGCGGCGTCGACTCGAGCGCGCTGCACAAGCCGAAGAGGTTCTTCGGCGCGGCAAGGGCGGTCGAGGAAGGCGGTTCGCTGACGATAATAGCGACGGCCCTCGTGGATACGGGAAGCCGCATGGACGAGGTCATCTTCGAGGAGTTCAAGGGCACCGGCAACATGGAACTCCAGCTCGACAGGAACATGTTCCAGAAGAGGATTTATCCCGCCATCGACATCAAGAGGTCGAATACGAGGAAGGAAGACCTGCTGTTGAAGGAGGATGAGCTGAAGCGAATCTGGATACTCAGGAAAGTGCTCAATGAGATGAATTCGGACGAGGCGATGGAACTGCTTGTCGACAGGCTAAGCAAGACCAAGACGAACGCCGAATTCCTGATGAACATGCAGCAGAAATAATACACTCAAAAACAAAAAAGGAGAGCAAGATGAAGGAAAAGATCCATCCGAAATACGAACCGACGACGATAACCTGCGCATGCGGCGAAGTGATACATACGCGTTCGGTCAAGCCGAACATCAAGGTAGAGATCTGCTCGAAGTGCCACCCTTTCTTTACCGGCACGACGAAGATCATGGACACCGCCGGCAGGGTCGAGAAGTTCAAGAAAAAATACGGGAAGAAGTAACGGCGTCCTATGCTGATGTTCGAGGCGCTCGAGACTAGGCTGAGGCGTTATGAGGAGCTTGAGAGGCTTATCACCGATCCGAAGGTGATATCCGATTCCTCCTCATACCAGAAATTCACGAAGGAGCTCGCATCGCTGCGAGGCATCGTCTCGAAGTACAAGGAATACAGGAAGGCGGGTTCCGAGATCGAGGAGCTTGAAGGCGTCCTTGCGAAAAAATCGCACGACGCCGATTTCGCGGAGCTCGCGAAGGAAGAGCTGCTGGGCCTCAGGAAGAAGATGCCGGTCCTTGAGAAGGAGATAGAGGAATTGCTCCTCGAGGACGATCCCGACGCCGACAAGAACATCATCGTCGAGATACGCGCCGGCACGGGAGGCCAGGAGGCCTCGTTGTTCGCTTCCGACCTGTTCAGGATGTATTCGAAATACGCGGCGGGACAGGGCTGGTCCGTCGAGATGCTCGGATCAAGCATATCGGAAGCCGGCGGTTTCAAGGAAGTCGTTTTCGGCATAAACGGCAACGGCGTCTACCGGAAGATGAAATTCGAGTCGGGTGTCCACAGGGTGCAGAGGGTCCCGGCCACGGAAGCGTCCGGCAGGATACATACGTCGACGGTATCGGTCGCGGTGCTCCCGGAGGCGGAGGATGTCGACATCAAGATCGACACGAAGGACCTCAGGGTCGACGTATTCAGGTCGTCGGGCGCCGGAGGCCAGTCGGTCAACACGGCAGATTCGGCGGTCAGGATAACGCATGTCCCTACCGGCATCGTCGTGCAGTGCCAGGATGAGCGCTCGCAGCTGAAGAACAAGAACAAGGCGATGAAGGTGCTTCGCGCGCGCCTTCTCGACAAGGCCGTGAGCGAACAGCACGATAAGATAGCGAGGGAACGCAAGACGCAGATAGGCACAGGGGAACGCAGCGAAAAGATACGGACTTATAATTATCCGGACAGGCGCGTTACCGACCACAGGATAGGGCTTACGGTGCATAACCTCGAGAACGTGCTCGAAGGCGACCTCGAGGAGATAATAATGGAGTTACTTAAGCAGGAAAAAGACCTTAAGCTTAAAGAGGCGAAATAAATATGGATTCACTTGAACAGCTTGCGTGCTGGGCGTTTAATTGCGACCGCGCGCAATTATATACAGGCGATTATGAGGCAGACGACGAGAAGATAGAGGCCTTCCATGAGGCGCTCGATTCCTACGCGCGAGGCATCCCGGTCCAGTACATAACAGGGCTCGCAGAGTTCATGGGGTTCGAGTTCGACGTTAACAGCTCGGTGCTGATACCGAGGCCGGAGACGGAGATTCTTGTCGAAAGGATTCTTACGCTTATCGAGCGGGAAGGGATCGAGAAACCGCGGATCCTGGACCTCGGCACCGGTTCGGGAGCAATAGCGGTCAGTTTGACAAAATTGAGCCCGTCCTGTAAAATAATGGCTTCCGATGTCTCCGAAGAAGCCCTGGAAGTGGCGCGCGGGAATTCCGCGGCCAACGGCATCGTCGAGGGGATAGAATTCGTGAATTCGGACCTTTTTAAGGGGATCCCGGCAAAGGGCAGGTTCGATATCATAATATCCAATCCGCCGTATATACCGAGCGAGGATTACGATTCGCTGCCCCTGGAAGTCAAGAGCGAGCCTCGGTTGGCCCTGGACGGCGGGCCAAAGGGCCTGGATTTTTACGCAAGGATCGTACCGGAAGCCGCGGGCAGGCTCAGGCGCGGTGGTTTTCTCGCGCTCGAGATAGGTTTCGGGCAGTCCGGGGCGGTAAGGGGGATCATAGCGGGATGCGGTTCGTATTCGCATGTCGAGGTCATAAAAGATTATAACGATATAGACAGGATCGTGATAGCAAAGAGGCGCTGAACCCCGCATGGATAAGATAGTCATAGAAGGGCCTACGAAATTAAATGGCACGGTCGAGGTAAGCGGCGCGAAGAATTCCGCGCTGCCGATAATGGCCGCCACGCTGTTGACGGACGAGAAGTGCGTGATAAAGAGGGTACCTCCGCTCCGGGACGTCAATACGATGGTGAAGATATTGCGCAACCTCGGCGTCAAGGTGCAGTTCGAGGGCGGACGGGCCGTAATAGAGCCAAGGGGATACAAGAACCATATAGCGCCGTATAAATATGTTAAGGAGATGCGCGCGTCGTTCTGTGTGCTCGGGCCTATACTAGCGAAGCACAGGATAGCGCAGGTCTCGTACCCGGGCGGTTGCGCGATAGGCAACAGGCCCGTCGACCTGCACCTTAAAGGCATAAAGGCGCTAGGCGCCGAGATCAGGATAGAGCACGGGTATGTCATAGCGCAGGCGAAGCAGCTGAAGGGCGCGCATATATTCCTCGGAGGCGCGTTCGGCTCATCGGTGCTTGCGACGGACAATGTAATGATGGCGGCCACGCTCGCGAAGGGCAAAACGGTCATCGAGAATGCCGCCTGCGAACCGGAGGTCGTCGACCTGGCGGATTTTCTGGTAAAAATGGGCGCGAAGATAAAGGGCGCGGGCACGCCTTTGCTGGAGATAGAAGGCGTAAGGCGGCTCGGCGGCGCGGAGTACGAAGTGATACCCGACAGGATAGAAGCCGGGACGTTCATGATAGCGGCTGCGATAACGAAGGGCGACCTGCTGATAAAGGGCGCGAGGTACGACCATCTCGGCGCGCTCGTGGACAAACTGCTCGACGCCGGCGTGACGATAACGAGGCACGGGAAGGATATCAGGGTGCGCGTCATGAGGCACCTGAAGCCCGTAGACATAACGACGCTTCCGTACCCGGGTTTCCCGACGGACCTCCAGGCGCAGATGATGGCGCTCGTGTCCGTGATAAACGGCATAAGCGTGATCACGGAGAAGATATATCCCGACAGGTATATGCATGTCAGCGAACTTGCGAGGATGGGTGCACAGATAAAATTGGAGGGCGATTCCGCGATAGTCAAGGGCATAAAACAGCTCAGCGGAGCTCCGGTTATGGCGTCGGACCTGCGCGCATCGGCAGCTTTGGTGCTTGCCGGCATGGCCGCGAAGGGGAGGACCGACGTATCAAGGGTCTACCATTTGGACAGGGGTTATGATAGGATAGAGCTCAAACTGTCTGACGTGGGAGCCAATATCAGAAGAGAAAAGGAGGAGTAGTTAATGGCAGCGGTAATAAGGTTGAAGAGGTTAGGGACGAAGAAGTCGCCCAACCAGAGGATCATAGTCATCGATTCTCACAGGGGCCGCGATATGAAGGCGATAGAGGAACTCGGGTTCTATGATCCGACCAAGAGGCCGGCATACGGCAACCTCAAGAAGGAGAGGATATTGCACTGGATGAAAGTCGGTGCAAAACCTTCTACGGCCGTATCGCATATACTGAAGAAATCCGGCATTATCTGATATGCGGATAGATATCCTGACCCTCTTTCCCGGCATGTTCGAGGGCGCGCTCGAGGAATCGATAATAAAGCGCGCGAGGAAAGGCGGGAAAGCGGATATCCGCGTGCATAACCTGCGCGACTGGACCGACGACAAGCACCGCAAGGTCGACGACAAGCCGTTCGGCGGCGGGCCCGGCATGGTCATAAAGCCGCAGCCGCTCTTCGACGCCGTGCAGGACTTGCGAAGCAGGGCCGCGCGTGTGGTATTGATGACGCCGCAGGGCAGGAAGCTCGACCAGGCGGCCGCCAGGAAACTGTCGAAAGCGCGGCATATCATAATCGTCTGCGGGCATTACGAGGGGATAGACGAGAGGTTCAGGAGCAGATGCGTCACCGACGAGATATCGCTCGGGGATTTCGTGCTTACGGGCGGAGAGATACCCGCGATGGCGCTGGTCGATTGCGTAGTGCGGCTCCTGCCCGGGGTCGTAGGGGACAAGGAATCGCTGGAGTTCGAATCGTTCTCGGCGGGCCTTCTTGAATACCCGCATTATACTAGGCCGGCGGATTTCAGGGGCCTCAAGGTCCCGAAGGTCCTGCTGTCGGGGGACCATAAAAAGATAGATGCATGGCGAAGAGAGATGGCGTTGAAAAGGACGAAAAAGATGCGCCCTGATATGCTGGACTCCGCAATTGGGGCAAAATCCCGCAGAAGCGGGATACATAAGGAGAAGAGATGATGGGTAAGGTAGCGGTCATAGAAAAAGGTTACGAGAAAAAAGAAGTCCCCGTTTTCAGGGTGGGCGATACCGTCAAGGTCGCTGTTAAGATCAGGGAAGAGGACAAGTTCCGTATCCAGATGTTCGAGGGCGTCGTGATAAAGAAAAGGGGCGCCGGCGTATCGTCATCGTTCACGGTCCGCCGCGTATCATACGGCGAGGGCATCGAGAGGACGTTCCCGCTCCATTCGCCTTCGATAGACAAGGTAACGGTGGTCAAGTCCTCGAAGCCGAAAAGGGCGAAGCTCTATTACATGCGTAAGAACGTCGGCAAGAAGGCTGATGTTGTATCATGAGAGAAAGCTTATAAGGCAGGGAAAGAGAAATATCGCGGGCATAGATGAAGCCGGCCGCGGCCCGTTAGCCGGGCCGGTCGTCGCCGCCGCAGTGATATTGAAGGAATTCAGTTTCAGCAACAGGATAGCCGATTCCAAGAAGCTTACGAGGATCTCCCGCGAAAAGGCATACGCGGAGATAATGGGCAAAGCGCACGTAGGCATAGGAATAGTAGGCGAAAAAGAGATAGACAACATTAATATCCTCAGGGCCACCCTAAAGGCGATGAGGATGGCGGTCCTGGATCTTCGCGCAAGGCCCGACCACCTCCTAATAGACGGCAACTCCACGCCGCCGGGCATCAGGTGCCCGAAGACACTCATTATAAACGGGGAAGCACATTCCATCTCGATCGCCTGCGCTTCGATAATAGCCAAGGTAACAAGGGATTTCATCATGTCATATTACGACGCCCTTTACCCGGAATACGGGTTCGGCAGGCACAAAGGATACGGGACAACCCGCCATTTCAGCGCGTTGAGGGAGTTCGGCCCTTCGCCCATACACAGGCGCACTTTCACTCTGGTAAAATGAATATATTCATCGTAAGGCACGGCGAATCGGTATGGAACAGGGAGCAAAGGGTCCAGGGAAGGGAAGACCCGGGTCTCAGCGCCGCGGGGCGGAGGCAGGCGAGGGCCGCGGCAAAACGCCTCAAGAGGGAAGGAATAAAGACCGTCTATTCGAGCGACCTTAAGCGAGCCGCGCAGACCGCGAAGATAATAGCGGACGTGACACGAGCGAAAATAGTGCTCGTGCCGGAACTTGAAGAGATGATACTCGGAGCGTGGCAGGGCATGACCATCGACGAGGTCAAGAAACGCTTCCCGAAGTCGTATGCGGCATGGAAAAAGGCGCCTTCGAAGGCGAGGATACCAGGATGGGAAGGCGTGCAGAATTTTACCTCCAGGGTCAGGCGCGTGTTCAAGGTGATCACGGGAAAAGGCGGTGTTTCGCATGATGCCTGCGTCGTCACGCATTGGGGCGTCATAGCGGCGTATTTCTCGCTGGTAATGAAGATGGATTTCGACAGGTTCTTCAAATCGGTCAGGATAGACAACTGCAGCATTAACAAGGTATCTTACAAGAACGGAAAGGCGATAATACAATGCATAAACGACACCTTGCATTTGCCGTCGTGATGTTGTTATCGGCAGCCGTTTCGCCGTTTTGCGGGGCCCAGCAGGAACAACAGGGAAGTATCGTCAAGGTGGCCGGCCAGAAGGGCAGCTGGACCCTCGAGGTCAACGGCAAGCCCTTTTACATAAAGGGCGCGGGCCTCGGAAACATGAAGGGCAAAGACGGCGAGGATTACATGAAACTCGCCCAGGAGCTTGGTGCGAATGCCGTGCGCACGTGGGGTACCGACCAGGGAACGCAGGAGTATTTCGATGCCGCGCAGAAGTACGGCCTCATGGTCGACGCGGGCATCTGGCTGAATTACGCGGAAAACGACGGAAAATACACATATATCGGCGATAACGACCTCAAAAAGCAGAAGAGGAAAGAGATCGAGGATTATGTGAATAAATTCAAAAGCCATCCGGCGCTGCTGATGTGGAATGTCGGCAACGAGGCGATATTCTTCACGAAGGACGAAGAGCAGCGAATAGAGCTCTCGAAGTTCCTCGAGGAGATGGTGCAGCTCGTGCATAAGCTGGACCCCGCCCATCCCGTGATATATACGTCGGCCGATACGACCGCGCTGCCCTATATCGTTAACTATGTCCCGAGCCTCGACATCTTCGGGATGAACATATACGGGAGCGTAAGGATGTCCCACAGCAAATGGGACAAGTCCGGGCTCAACATACCGTATTGCGTGACCGAATACGGCCCGCATGGCCCGTGGGACGTGAAGAAGGACCAGAACGGCGCTTCGCAGGATGAACCGGACCAGGGCAAAGCGGCCTTATACAGGAACATGACGAATGACATAATCGGGTTCAGGGGATACAACATCGGAGGTTTTGTATTCCATCTCGGCGAGACGACGCAGGAATCGCTGACCTGGTGGAACCTGAATTACAAGCTTTTCAAGCGCGCCGCGTTCTGGGAGGTTTACAAGATATATACCGGAAGCAAGCCGTCGAACCTCCCGCCGAGGATCACCGCTTTTAAGCTGGGCAAGACGAAAGGCATAGCGCCAGGAGAGACGGTGGATATAGCCGCGGAAGCGTCGGACAATGACAGCAACCCTCTCGATTACCAGTTCCTCGTATCCACTGCGAAGGAAGGCGTGCTCGCATATTACGTGAACAAGGAAGTGCCCGTGGAATTCACCTGCGAAGGCACGGTCTTCCGCATGAAGGCCCCCGATAAGAAAGGGTTATACAGGGTGTATCTCATCGTGAACGACGGATACGGGAACGTCGCCATTGCCAACAGGTCGTTCAGAGTGGAGTGATGATGGCGGAAAAGAAGGAAGACATAAAAGACCTTTCGCTCGCGCAGCTCTACGCGAAATTCAAGAGCCTGAACGAGCCGGCCTACAGGGCCGAGCAGGTCTTCGAATGGATATACAAGAAGGGCGCGAAGTCATTCGCCGATATGACGGACCTGCCGGCAAAATTACGCGGCTACCTGTCGAATAAGTACGAGATATCGGGCGTAACCCTCGTCAGCGTCCAGATGTCGAAGTCGGACGGTACGAGCAAATACCTTTTTGCGCTTTCGGACGGTGAGACCGTCGAGTCGGTCCTTATTCCCGCAAAAGACCCGAACGGAGGCGCGAGCAGGCAGACGGTATGCCTTTCGTCGCAGGCCGGATGCGCGTACGGATGCTATTTTTGCGCGAGCGGGCTCGCGGGATTCAAGAGGAACCTTACCTGCGGCGAGATACTCTCGCAGGCGCTCGCGATACAGGACGGCCTTCTGCGCAAAGGCAGGAGGATAACGAACGTAGTGATGATGGGGACGGGCGAACCGCTCTCGAATTACGACAATGTCATGAAGGCCGTCGAGACAATGAACTCCCCGCACGGCCTCGGGATAGGCGCGAGGAAGATAACGGTATCGACCGCGGGCCATATCCCCGGTATCCAAAGGTATATGCTGGAGAAGGAGCAGTTCGAGCTTTCCGTATCACTGCACGCGGCCGACGACAAGACCCGTTCTAAACTCATGCCTATCAACAATGTTTACCCGCTCGGGAAGCTCATGACCGTATGCAAGGAATACACGAGGGAGAAGGGAAGGATAATAACCTTCGAATATATACTGATAAAGGACGTGAACGCCTCGCTTACCGACGCGCAGAACCTCGTGAAACTGCTGAAGGGGCTGAACTGCAAGGTCAACCTTATACCTTTCAACCCCGTGGCGGATTTCAAATTTTCACCTCCGTCTCCGAAAGAGGCGAAGGCCTTCCAGGAAGCGCTGGAAAAAGGCGGCATAAGCTCGACAGTCAGGTCGCAGAGGGGGGCGGATATAGATGCTGCATGCGGCCAGCTAAGGTTGCGGGAGGCGGGGAAGGGCCGATGAAGAATATACGGAAAGCCGCCGCGCTGGCATTTGCCTTGCTGTTCGCATGCGGGATATACGCCGCGGAGGAAGGCAAGAAATGGGAGCCCTATTATTTCGGGCCGGCGACACAGGGCGGGATCGTCTCCGAGAACGACGAGGGTGTCTCGATCTCGCTCGACAGGGTGGGCGTATTCGGGATATATAACCCGAGCAAGTTCGGGGGGAATTTCGACGCGCAGACGGAATTCAAGCCGCTTTCCGGCACATGCGGGATAATGCTCTTCAGGGACAAGGACGGGAAACCCGACCCGTCGAATTTCGTCGGTATAGAGCGCAAGCAGGACAAGCGCGGCGATAAGACCGTCAGGGTGTTCGCGATAAGGGACGGTCAGGACATGCTCGGGCAGAATTCGAAATGGAACCCGAGGTATGAATTCCTGCTCAACAACGATTCCTTCGGGCATGAGGCGAAAGCGTTCAGGATAATCAGGGACGAGAAGGCGGAATGCCTGCATTTCTATTATAAATATGAAAGGGATGTGGACGGGAAACGGCTTGAGGGCTGGATGGAATTTTCCACCCTGCCGGACCCGGGCAACGGAATGTATTATTTCTACCCGTATGTTAAGTCCGACGGGAACGCGCCGGTCATAGCGACATTCATGCGGCCGATGGTCATGCTGACGCCGTCGGACGACAAGTCCGACAAGGATACGGGGTTCGGCGCCGTAAAGAGGGATTATGTCTTCTCGGGTTTTTCCGGGGACGCCATAGTCGTGACATTCGACAGGGAATTCCCGTTCTATGAGAAGTCGAAGTTCGTATTCTGGAACGAAGCCGAATACATCCCGTGGTGGCATATAGACGAAAAATGCGCGGTCTATTACGAGTTCGTCGAGATCTGGGGCGGCGGGACCGAGGGCTGCTGCGAGCCGATGGGAGACAGGCTGCTGCGCTGGTCCAAGGCAGAGATAGTCGAGTCGAACAAGGCGCGAGTCATAGTGCACTGGAGGTACCTGCTCGCCGACCCCGAGTATAAATGGTGGGGGCTCGACCCGGTCGACAGGCCTTACGCGGACGAATGGTACACCTTCTACCCGGACGGCGTCGGGGTGCGCAAGGTCACCTATACGCCGGTCGTAACAACCAAGTACGAGACGGACTGGAACGAGATATCGGAACTCGCGGTGGTAAAACGCGGCGGCGTCAAACCGTCGGAGATAATCGACCAGAAGGCGATATCGATGATGAACGTCCAGGGCGACAAGATAGATTACGCATGGTACCTTAACGAGCAGACGTCCCCGTCGAAACTCGACGAAACGTCGAAGAACTGGACCGAGGCGATATGCCGCGTGAACCTCAAGAACAGGCCGGCGGTGTTCGAGTCCTTCGCGCAGGGCGAGGATGTCTCCGACATGACGTTCCCGGTGCCGTTCAGGAAATGGTGGGGGCATTACGGTGAGAATTGGGCGTTCGAGCTCAGGGGCGGCGGCGAGTACGAGGGTGATTTCTTCGTCTTCTCGCATTGGCCGATCAGCAAGATGCCGTATGAGGAACCGGGCAAGAGCAACGGCAGATACATACGCGAGCCCGGGCACGTATCGCTGCTTCCAATAGCGGGACACCCTAAGGCGCAGGGGCCTGTCACATGGGCGATGCTTGTGGGCCTGTCGAAGGCCTGGGACGACAAGGAGATCCGCGACAGGACCGCGTCATGGATAAACCCGAGCGACGTGAACATGATATCCGACAGCGCAAAGTTCATAAAGAACGACCTGCACCAAAGGGCGCTTGTATTCGAGACGGACAGCCTCAGGCACGGCTGTGAGTTCACACTCTTCCCGAAGATCGTATCATCCGTGGCCGTGAACCCGGTCTTCATAATAAAGAACTGGGGCAAATACCCGGTCTCTGTCAGGATGAACGGCAAACAGCTCAAAGAGGACGCCGACTTCCGCTACGCCGTAGAAGGAGAGGACGCGGTCATCTGGGTAAAAGCGAAATTCACCACGATAGCGTCGTTCGCCATCAAGTAAATACTGTTGCAAAAACCCGGTTATTTCCCTATAATAAATAACACTATGTTCGCTAAAATACCGCATTCCACATCGGAGATCGCGAAGCTTACGCATCCCAAGCAAATAGTTGGGGTTGCGACAAAAATCGGCCTTAACGCCGATGAGCTGGAATTTTACGGCAATTTTAAGGCAAAGGTCGTCCTCGGCGTCCTCCAGAGGCTCAAGGCCAGGCCGGACGGGAAACTCGTCCTCGTTACCGCGATAACGCCGACAAAACACGGCGAAGGCAAGACCTGCATATCGATAGGGCTTACGCAGGCGCTCGGCCGCCTGAAGAAACGGGTGGTATTATGTTTGCGCGAGCCGTCATTGGGCCCGGCTCTCGGCCTTAAGGGCGGCGGCTGCGGCGGCGGGTACGCGCAGGTCCTGCCGATGGAAGATATAAACCTGCATTTTACCGGAGACATCGCGGCGGTAGCGGCGGCACATAACCTGCTGAGCGCGATAATAGACAACCATATCGCGAGGGGCAATGAGCTGAAGATCGACCCGAAGCGGATCGTCTGGCGCAGGACGATAGACCTCTGCGACAAGAGCCTGCGCGAGATACAGGTAGGCATGGCCGAAGGTTCCGTAAAGAGGCGCGACGGGTTCGATATAACGGCCGCGTCGGAGATAATGGCGTGCCTTGCGCTTACCACCGGGTACAGGGACCTGAAGGAACGCCTCGGCAAGATGATAATAGGTTTCACTAACAAAGGGCGCCCGGTAGCCGCCGCGGAACTGAAAGTCGTCGGCGCGATGGCCGCTATCCTGAAGGAAGCGGTTAAGCCCAATATAGCGCAGACGCTCGAAGGGCAGCCCGCGTTCATACATATGGGGCCGTTCGGCAACATCGCGCACGGGACCAACAGCATACTCGCCACGCAGATGGCGCTGAAACTCGCGGACTACGCGGTGGTCGAGACCGGTTTCGGGACCGACCTCGGTTTCGAGAAGTTCTGCGATGTTGTCACAAGGCAGGGCAAATTCAGGCCGGATTGCGCGGTAGTTGTCGTGAGTGCGAGGGCGCTTAAATCGCACGGCGGCGCCGCGGATGACCTGCTCGAAAAGGAGGACCTCGGCGCGCTTAACAACGGCCTGTGCAACCTCGAAAGGCACATAGATAACGTAAAGAAGTTCGGCATCTGGCCGGTCGTCGCGATAAACAGGTTCCCCGGCGACACCGATAACGAGCTGAACAGGATAAAGGAATCGTGCAGGAGCAAAGGCGTTCTCGCGGAGATCACGGAGGTCGTCGCGAAAGGCGGCGAGGGCGGCGAGAAGCTCGCGCAGGCGGTGATAACGACGATGCAGGAGCACCCGTCGAAGTTCAGCCCTTTATATGAGCTGAGCCTGACGATAAAAGAGAAAATAGAAAAGATAGCGGTCGAGATGTACGGCGCCGAAGGCGTCGTATACGTGGGGACCTCGGAAGACGACATAAATTTCCTTACGGAGAACGGTTACGACGAGCTTCCGGTAAATATGGCAAGGACGCACCTCTCGTTCACCGACGACCCGAAGGTCAAAGGCGCGCCGTCCGGCTGGAGGCTGAAGGTCAAGGAAGTGAAGGTCTCGGCGGGCGCGGGATTCCTCGTGGCGCTTACGGGCGAGATGAACCTTATGCCAGGCATGCCGAGGGTGCCGCTAGCGGAGCGTGTGGATATAGATAACGACGGAAATATATCGGGGTTATTTTAATGAAGATATCCGACAGGAACAGGATAGACGCTTTCATAAAGGCGCTCGGGCAGAAGAAGCCGGTCCCCGGCGGCGGCGCGGCGTCGGCCCTGGCAGGCGCGCTCGGAGCCGCGTTATTGATGAAGGTCGCGAATTTTACCATAGGAAAGAAGAGATACAGGATCTACGAGAAGGACGCGAAGGTGATACTCGGCAAGGCCGATACGCTCATGAAGAGGCTCAGCGCTTACATCGAAAGGGACGCTAAGGCGTATGATGAATACGCGAGGACCAAGAGCCCTGCCGCGATGAAGAAAGCGACGCTGTGCGTGTCAGAGATAGCGAAGATGTCCTCTGCCGGGCTGAAGTTCTGCCCGCGGCTCAGGAAGATAGGCAACAGGAACCTTATGGGCGATCTGTATGCCGCCGAGGCGCTGTTAAAGGCGTCGGCGCAGTCGGCGGGCAACCTCGTGAAGCTTAACAGGAAACGGACGGGACGATAGATGGCCGCAAAGATACTTAACGGAAAAGTTCTCGCATCGAAGCTCAAGGCGCAGATAAAGCGCGAGGTCTCCGCCATAAGGAAAAAATACGGAAGGGCGCCGATGCTTTCCGTCATCCAGATAGGCGGGCATAAGCCGGCCACTATATACATAAATTCGCAGGAGAAACTCGCGAAGGAGCTCGGGATAAGGTACAAGAAGATACGGCTGAGCAATTCCGTATCGCAGGACGAACTGATAAGGGTCATAAAGAAACTGAACAGGGACAAGGCAACGACCGCGATCATGCTGGGCCTGCCTGTCCCGAAGACGATAAACCTGAAGCAGGCGATATATTACATCGACCCGGCTAAGAACGTCGAAAGGGTCAACCCGACTGCGTCGGCGGTCATGGAGATGATAAGGTCCACCGGCATAAGTTTATTCGGCAGGGAAGCGGTCGTCGTCGGCCACGGCGAACTTGTCGGCAAGCCCATAGCGATGTTCCTCCTCGATAAGCTGGCTACCGTGACGGTCTGCCACATAGGGACGGCTACGCGCGGGAAACTGAAAGAGCATATCTCCAGGGCGGAGATACTCGTGGTCGCGGTAGGAAAGCCGGACCTCATAAAAGGCGGATGGATAAAGCGCGGCGCGGTGGTCGTGGATGTAGGGATAACGAAGGTCGGCGGCAGGATAGCAGGGGACGTTGAATTCGAGCCGGCGAGGAGACGCGCCGGGTTCATAACACCCGTCCCGGGCGGCGTCGGACCGCTGACCGTGATAATGTCGATGTGCAACTGCATTGCGCTCTTTAAGGAGCAGGTAAAGAAATGATAATTACAAAACAGAAACCTGTCGATAATATATTAAAGTCCCTCGAAAAAGCGGAAAAGGTGTTCATCGTGGGCTGCACGCAGTGCGCGACGGTATGCAAGACCGGCGGCGAGGAAGAGGTAAAGAAGATGAAGGAACTCCTCGAGTCGAAAGGCAAGAAGGTGACCGCCGCCGAGGTCTGGGACACGCCCTGCAACCTCCTCGAGGTGAAGAAGCGGTTGCGTGACAATAAAGACACGCTCGCGGGGTCTGAAGTTCTGCTGCTGATGAGCTGCGGCGACGGTGCGCATACGGTCTTCCTCGGCACGGGCATGAGCGTAGTCCCGGCGAACGATACGCTCTTCCTCGGCCAGTCCGAGAGGGCGGGAAAGTTCAACGAGGTATGCGCGCTCTGCGGCGACTGCACATTATTCGTCACGGGCGGTTACTGCCCGAACGCGTTGTGCCCGAAGGGGCTCCAGAACGGCCCCTGCGGAGGCGCGAAGGACGGAAAGTGCGAGGTAAGCCCCGAGATAGACTGCGGATGGCTGCTTATATATAACAGTTTGAAGGATGCCGGAAGGCTCGATAACATGAAAAAGATCCTTCCGCCCAAGGACCATTCGAAGTCGGTGAAACCGCGCAAGATCACCGTAGACGCGGTCAGAAAGAGGCAATGATGACCTTAAAAGAAAAGATCAAGAGCAAGAAATTCATTATAACGGCCGAGATCGGCCCGCCGAAGGGCATAGACGTGCAGTCACAACTTCAGGAAGCGGAACTGCTAAGGTCCCGCGTTGACGCGATAAACGTGACCGACTCGCAGAGCGCGGTAATGAGGCTTGGCTCCCTTGCCGTATCGTCGCTCCTGCAGAGGAAAGGGATCGAGCCCGTATACCAGCTCACGTGCCGCGACCGCAACAGGATCGCGCTGCAGTCGGACGCGCTCTCCGCGGCGGCGTTGGGCATCGAGAACATCCTCGTGCTTACCGGCGACCACCCGATGCGCGGGGACCATCCTGAGGCGAAGCCGGTATTCGACCTGGATTCCGTGCAGCTTATCGGGGCATTGCGCATGCTTGAAGCGGGCAGGGACCTGGCCGGCAAGGAGCTCAAGGGCGCGCCGAGGTTCTGCATAGGCGCCGTCGTGAACCCGGGAGCCGACCCGGTCGAGCCCGAGCTGATAAAATTCGAGAAGAAGATAAACGCGGGCGCGGAGTTCTTCCAGACCCAGGGCGTATATGACGTCGGAGCGTTCTCTAAATTCATCGACAAGGCTAAGTATATCGATACATGCATCATCGCCGGGATAATACTGATAAAGTCGCCGGAGATGGCGAGGTTCATGAACAAGAACGTCGCCGGGATATTCGTTCCGGACGGCCTTATCAGGGAGATCGAAGGCGCGTCAGACAGGCAGCAGAAGGCCGCAGAGATAGCAGCGCGCACGATAAAAGAACTGAAGGGGCTGGTCCAGGGCGTGCACATCATGTCGTTAGGATGGAACAAGCTCGTCCCGCAGATTCTGGACATGGCCGGGCTCTAGGAGACCTAAGATCGTCTTTCTGAAGAACATCCCGATAAAAATACCGTCGGACCTCGTCCTGTCACGCCTCAAATACGCGAAATACAAGACAAAGGCGGACGGGAGGATACTGTCTTTCATAGCCGGCATCATGGACGAGGGGTATTCGTTAGTCGAGACGAGGGCCGTATTCGCGGTATTCGATATTGCGGTTAAGGCCGGCGGGACCGTCAGGTTCGGCTCATCGGGGCTGCGCATAAAGAGCGCGTCCCTTTCGAAACACCTGAAAGGGGCTTCGAAGGCCGCGCTGTTCGCCTGCACGATAGGCAAAGGTCTCGGTGAAAAGGTCAACGATTACGTGCGAAAAGGCGAGATTGCGTCCGCGACCGTACTCGACGCCGTCGGCTCCGAGGCGGCTGAAGCGCTTGCCGACGAGATAGACCGCGTCGTGACAAAGAACGCGCGCGCGGAGGGGTACTCGACCGTCACGCGGTTCAGCCCAGGCTACGGCGACTGGTCGGTCTTCGACCAGGGCAAGGTGTTGAAAGCGTTGAAGGCCTCGAAGATAGGCGTAAGGGCGACGAAGAGCTATATAATGGTGCCGGAGAAATCGGTGACCGCCTGCATAGGGCTTGTCAAGGCGGGCGCCAAGCCGGTCAGGAAGGTGTATGAAGGGAATACTCGCAAGATTAAAAAATGAGATATTGATATACGACGGCGCATTCGGCACGGTCCTGCAGGAGTCCGGGGCGCTGAAGGCGGGAGCCTGCCCGGAAGAACTGAACATATCGAATCCCGGGATAGTGAAAAAGATACACAGGGATTACATAAATGCGGGCGCGGATGTCATCGAGACGAACTCTTTCGGCGCCAGCAAACTGAAACTTGCCGCTTACGGCCTTGAGAAGGACGCCGACAGGATAAATTATGAGGCCGCGCGCATCGCGCGCTCTATCGCCTCGGCGTACGCTTCAAGGAAGATATACGTAGCGGGCTCGGTAGGCCCGCTTGACAGGCAGATAACCCCGCTGGGCGACCTGTCGTTCGATGAGGCGGTCAAGGCATTCGAGGACCAGATAAGAAAACTTAAGGAAGGCGGATGCGACCTCATTATCCTCGAGACGTTTGCCGACATAAAGGAGCTCAAAGCCGCGGTGATAGCGGCGAAGGAGATCGGCGGGCTGCCCATACAGGCGCAGATGACCTTCGAGGGCGGCGAGCGCAGCACCTACGGCACGACCCCTGCGGCATTCGCGGTCCTGTTTAATTCGCTCGGTGCGGATATAATCGGCACGAACTGTTCGACCGGCCCGAAGGAACTGGTAAATGTCATAAAGGAGATATCCCCGAGGACCGACAGGTTCATATCCTGCCAGCCGAACGCCGGGCTGCCGGAACTGCGCTCGGGCAAGACATTCTTCCCGGAGACGCCGAAGTCGTTCGCGAAATATGCGGTCACGTTCGCCAAGCTGGGAGTAAATGTGATAGGCGGATGCTGCGGTACTACGCCGGACCACATAAAAGAGATAAGATCCGCGCTGAAGAAGAGCAAACCCGCGAAGAGGATATATGTGCCCGCCTTCAGGTTATCGTCGAGGACAAAGACGGTGGAACTCTGCGCTAAGACGAGGCCGCTCATAATAGGCGAGAGGATAAACCCGACAGGAAAGAAAGACCTGCAGGAGGAGATCAAGCAGGGAAAGAACATAATCATAAGGCGCGAAGCGATAGAGCAGACGAGAAAAGGCGCGGATATACTGGACGTGAACGTCGGCGTGCCTGGGACGCGGGAACAGGAGACGATGGCTCCCGCCGTTGAGGCGGTTCAGGCGGTCAGCGAGGCGCCTATATCGATAGACAGCGCGAACCCGTTTGCGGTCGAGGCCGCACTTAAGGAAGCCGCGGGCAAGCCGCTAATCAATTCGGTCAACGGCGAGAAGGAGAAGACGGATTCGATCCTGCCGCTCGCGAAAAAATACGGCGCCGCGATCCTCGTGCTCGCGCTCGATAACCGCGGCATACCGAAGGACTGCGCCGCGCGCATAAAGATAGCGGAAGGGGTCATCAGGAAGGCCGTGGCGCTGGGCATACGTAAAGAGGATATTATAGTCGACCCGCTTACGCTTGCGATATCGGCAAAACCGGAGCAGGTCAAGGAGACGCTGAAGGCGATAAGGGCGCTGAAGAAGAAGGGTTTTTCGTCGTCCCTCGGCGTCAGCAATATCTCGTTCGGCCTTCCGAACAGGAGGAAGATCAACGCGGACTTCTTCGGTCTCGCGCTGGCCTTCGGGCTGGATCTCGCGATAATCAACCCGAGCGACGACAACATGTTCTGGGTCGCCAAGCAAAAGAAGGGCCTGCGGGCACCGGATACCGGCGTAAAGAAGTTCCTGAAGGACGCGCTGAGCCCCGCGGCGGAGGCGTCGAAAAAAGGCATAGCCGCATCCTGCAAAGGCGCGCCCAAAGACGTCAGGGCCCGCCTGAAGGAAGCGGTCCTCTACGGGGACAAGGACAATATCTCCGCCTACGTAGAAGAGGCGCTCGCGCAGGGCATAGGCCCTGCCGAGATAAACAGCAATATACTGATCCCCGCGCTCGAGGTTGTCGGCGAGAAGTTCGGCAAGAGGGAATATTTCCTGCCGCAGGTCATACTCTCGGCGGAATCCGTCCAGCGCGCGTTCGGCCGCCTGAAGAAAGAGATCAAGCCGGGCGAGCAGGAGGACAAGGGCACTATCGTGATAGCGACCGTGGAGGGCGACATACATGATATCGGCAAGAACATCGTGATATCCGTCCTCGAGAACCACGGCTACAAGATATTTGACCTCGGCAGGGGCGTGACGGCCGATGTCATCATAAAAGAAGCGGTGAGGAAGAAGGCGGACATAATCGGCCTCAGCGCGCTGATGACTACGACGATGATACAGATGGAGCGAGTCATCAAGGAACTTAAAAAGAAGGGCCTTAATTTCAAGACGATAGTCGGCGGGGCTGTGGTGACCGAGGCGTTCGCGAAGGAGATAGGAGCGTCGGCATACGCGCGCGACGCGATCGAGGCGGTCAGTATCGTTAAGTCGCTGATGAAAGAAAGGTCGTGATGCATATGGAGCGCAGGAAGGTCACAATACCGGATATCCGGAAGAAGAAGCTCGAAGGCAAGAAGATAACGATGCTTACCGCCTACGATTACCCGTCCGGACGCCTCATAGACGAGGCGGGCATGGACATGATACTCGTCGGGGACTCGCTCGCGATGACCGTACTCGGATACGAGTCGACGATACCCGTCACGATGGACGAGATGGTGCACCATTCAAAGGCCGCGAGGCGCGGCATCAAATACGCGCTGCTGGTCGGCGACATGCCCTTCATGACGTATAATATCGGGGAGAAAGAGACGATACGCAACGCAGGCAGGTTCATAAAGGAAGGCGGATGCGGGGCGGTCAAGATAGAAGGCGGCGCGGAGATGGCGGATACCGTGAAGGCGCTCGTAAGGTCCGGCATACCGGTCCTCGGGCATATCGGCCTGACGCCGCAGACGGCGACACAGCTAGGCGGGTTCAGGGTGCAGGGCAAGGACGCCAAAAGTGCGCGCCTGCTCATCGATTCGGCGGTTGCCCTTGAGAAGGCCGGGTGTTTCGCGCTCGTGCTCGAATGCGTCCCTGACAAGCTCGCCGAATTGATAACATCAAAGCTGGAGATACCTACGATAGGAATCGGCGCCGGCCCGCATTGCGACGGGCAGGTCCTCGTGACGAACGATATGATAGGGATGTACGACAGGTTCACCCCGAAATTCGTGAAGAAATACGCCGACCTCTGGCCGCAGCTGGCGAACGCGTTCAGCAGGTACAGGGAAGACGTCGAGAGCGGGAAGTTCCCGTCGAAAGAGCACTGTTTCGAAATGAACAAGTCGGAGCTCAGGAAGTTAAAGACGAACAGGAGAGCCAAATGAAGATAACGGTGATAGGCCCCGGCGCGCTTGGTTGTCTCGTTGCCGCTTCATTGGTGAAGTCCGGCGAGGATGTATGGCTTCTCGACAATGCCACGGAGCGCGCGAAAAAGATAAACAAGGACGGCATAAAGGTCGAGGGGACCGGCGAATTCAACGCGAAGGTCAGGGCGACCTGCGACGCGAAGGATATCGGCGTCTGCGAGCTCGCCATCGTCTGCGTCAAATCGTACGATACGGAAGACGCGATAAAAGAGGCGAAGCCGGTAATAGGCGACAATACGCTCGTGCTGACGCTGCAGAACGGCCTCGGCAACGAGGAGGCGATAGCCGAGATCATTGGCCAGGAGAAGGTAATAGGCGGCATAACTATGCACGGCTCTACATACCTCGCCGACGGCCGCATACGGCACTCAGGCAAGGGCGAGACGATAATAGGCAGGTGGTATACCCCCGCGCCGCGCAAGGACGTAAAGAAATGGTATATACCGCGCCGCCGGCTTGAGGAAGTCGCCGCTGTCCTGAAGAAAGCAAATTTCGAGACAAAGATATCGGACAGTATAAAAGACGTCATCTGGTCGAAGCTCATAATAAATGCCGGAATAAATGCGCTTGGCGCCATCACGCGGCTCAAGAACGGCGACCTGTTCCAGTACGAGTGGACGAGGAATATCATGAAGCAGGCGGTCATGGAGGCGGTGAAGGTAGCGAAGAGGCGTCGTATAAGTTTGCAATATACCGATCCGGTAAAGAAGATAGAGTCCGTATGCTCCGCCTGCGGCAACAACATATGTTCGATGCTGCAGGACGTGCTCGACGGGCAGCGGACGGAGATAGATTACATAAACGGCGCGATAGCTGCCGAAGGCGCGGGCCTCGGCATCGCCACGCCGGTGAATTCCGTATTGACGGACATGGTGAAGACGTTGGAAGCGAGCGGTAAAAAACAAATCAACAAGGAGTGACGCTAGATGCATAAGGTTGTGGAAAAGAAGGTTTTAGCCAGCACCATAACCCTCCTCAAAGTCGAGGCGCCGATGGTTGTGCGCGAGGCAAAACCCGGGCAGTTCGTCATCGTGAGGTTGAACGAGTTCGCGGAAAGGATCCCGCTTACGATCTGTGACATCGACAAGGCAAAGGGGCACTTGACGATGATAATACAGGAACTCGGAAAGTCGACAAAGGACCTGTGCGCGGTAGAAACAGGCGGCCAAATACAGGATATACTCGGGCCGCTCGGTAACCCGAGCGAGATAGAAAAGTTCGGGACCGTAGTGATGATAGGCGGCGGCGTCGGTTCGGCGGAGCTTTATACCGTCGTCCGGGCGCTTAAAGATAGCGGGAACAAGGTAATAACCATTCTCGGCGCGAGGAACAAGGAACTCGTGATACTCGAGGATGTCTTCAGGAAGCTTGCCGACGAGGTCATGATAACGACCGATGACGGCAGCTACGGCGAGAAAGGGCTCGTGACGGACGCGCTAAAGAAGCTCTTCGCGCGCGGCGAGAAGATCGACCGCATCATCTGCTGCGGCCCGATACCGATGATGAGGGCAGTGGTTGAGACCGCGAGGCCGACCGGCATACAGGCGATCGTTAGCCTCAACGCGATACTGCTCGACGGGACGGGCATGTGCGGGTCGTGCCGTTGCACTATCGAGGGCAAGACGCGTTTCTCGTGCGTCGACGGGCCCGAGTTCGACGGCTACAAGGTCGATTTCAACGAGCTCACTATGAGGAATAAGAGGTTTCTCGCTGAGGAAAGGAGAGCGCTCGAATCTTAACATGGCTAAAATATCACGTCAGGTACTGGGATGCAGGGAACCGAACGACAGGAACAAGGACTTCAAAGAAGTGGCTCTCGGGTTTACCGAAGAGCAGGCCGTCCTCGAAGCGCAGCGTTGCATAGCGTGCAAGAAGAAGCCGTGCTGCAGCGGATGCCCGGTAGAGGTGGATATTCCCGAGTTCATCAAGCTTATCGCCAAGAAGGACTTCAAGGGCGCGATACGGAAGATAAAGGAGAAGAATAACCTTCCGGCCATCTGCGGCCGCGTCTGCCCGCAGGAGACGCAGTGCGAGGCGGTCTGCACTTTTTCCGCCAAGAAGGAGTCCATAGCCATCGGCGCCCTCGAGCGTTTCGTTGCCGATTGGGAAGCGGGCAACCCGGAGGCGAAAGGGGCACCCGTATCGGGGGATAAGAAAGATATCAAGGTGGCGGTCGTCGGCGCAGGCCCCGCGGGCCTTACGGCCGCGGCTGACCTCGCGAGATACGGCTACAAGGTCACGTTGTTCGAGTCGTTGAGCAACAGCGGCGGCGTGCTCAGGTACGGAATACCGGAGTTCAGGCTCCCGAAGGTCATACTTGACAGGGAGACGGAGTATATAAGGTCGCTCGGCGTCGGGATCAACTACAACATTCTCGTCGGCAGGACCATAACCATAGACGACCTGTTCAGGGACGGTTACAAGGCGGTATTCGTCGGCTCGGGCGCGGGATTGCCGTATTTCCTCGGCATACCGGGAGAGAACCTTAACGGCGTCTACTCGGCGAACGAGTTCCTGACGCGCGTTAACCTCATGCATGCTTACGAATTCCCGAAATACAAGACGCCCGTCAAGATAGGCGAGCGGGTCGCGGTCGTCGGCGCGGGCAATACGGCGATGGACTGCGTACGCGTAGCGAAGCGCCTCGGCGCGAAGGACGCGATGATAGTATACAGGAGGAGCGAGCACGAGGCGCCCGCAAGGCGCGCGGAGGTAGAGCATGCTCAGGAAGAAGGGATCGAATTCCGTTTCCTGACCGCCCCTCTTTCCATAGAAGGCGACGAGAAGGGCGAGGTAAAGAGCATGACATGCATAAAGATGGAACTCGGCGAGCCGGATGCCAGCGGCCGCAGGCGCCCGGTACCGGTCAAGGGTTCCGAATATACAATGCCGGTCGATACGGTCGTTATAGCGGTCGGGCAGGGCCCGAACCCGCTTATACCGCGCACGTCAAAGGGTATCGCGGTGGACCAGAAGAGCGGCGAGCTTATCATAGACGAGAACTGCATGACGTCGATAAAAGGCGTATTCGCCGGAGGCGATATAACCACCGGCGAAGGCACGGTCATCGCCGCGATGGGCGCGGGCAAAAAGGCCGCAGCCGCGATGGACAGGTACCTTAAAGGAGCTTAATGAAGAAAGCTTTTATAGCTTCCTTGCTGATAGCTGCCTCGGCAGCCGTAAGCGGTTGTTTTATCGATATCTCGGCGGTCTCGAAGATCAACGCCGACGGGTCGGGTTTCAGGATAACGACCTATACGGCCGACGGCGCGAGCGAGAAAGAGGAGCTGCTGAAGTATTACATCCTTCCTGAGGGCGGCGGCTGGAAGCTTGACAGCTACGTCGAGGGCAAGCCGCCTCTTCATGTCTATGAGGTCAAGAGGGTATTCAAGGATATAAAAGAGCTCCCGCCTGACTACGTAAGGAAAGGCGCGGACCCGTCGAATGTCTCCGGCAACGAATGCTCCCTCGATATACGCAAGGGAATGGTCTTCACGACCTACAGGTACGAGGAAATTTACAGGGACTGCGCGGATGAGGCGAAGATCCGCGCGTTCTGCGAAGGATGGTACGGTTCGGCGCTCGAGGTGATGTCGGATGAGGTCGCCAAGGCCTTCCCGCGCTCCGTGAAGAAGGACGAGGTCAGGTCCTTCCTCGACGACAGGTTCAGGCCGTATTACGACCATTTCCTGAAGGCATTCCTCGCGAGCGGGCGCAAGTCGCTCGAAGGCAGCGACAGCGCCGCAAATAAGGCAAAGATGGATGAGTTCGAACGGCAGTACGAGGAGACGGTATTCGCCGGGTATATGGCCGATTATATCGTATCGGCCGACAAGGGCCAGGACAGGAAACGCGCCTACGATAAGCTGCTCGCGCTGCATAAAAAGATAGATGAGAGGCTCTCGGTCATGAGCGAGTCGCTCAACGAGAGCAATTACGGCGACGCGTTCGGCGTATATGGGTGGCCGCTATTCATGGGATACTCGTTCAAGGTCTCCGTCACGCTGCCGGGACAGGTGATCGAGGCGAACACGAACGACATCAAATCCGGCACGGTGACATGGAAATTCAACAGCGATGATTTCCAGATGGGGGAACACAAGCTTACGGCGGTATCGCGGAAATTCAACCCGGCGGGCGCGGTGATAATAGCCGCAGGCCTGCTCTTGGCCGTATACCTGTCATACAGAGGAAAGCCCAAGAAGAAGTGAAGAGAGTCGTTGTCGCAATGAGCGGCGGCGTTGATTCATCGGTCGCCGCTTTTTTATTGAAGGAGCAGGGCTTCGAGGTTATCGGGCTCACGATGCGGTTATGGGCCGATAACCGGCGTGCTGTCGCGGACGCGAAACGCGTCGCGGCTAAACTCGGCATACCGCACCATGTCATAGACCTTCGCAGGGAATTCGAGCGCGATGTCATAAGATATTTTTGCTCCGAATATATAAAGGGCAGGACGCCTAACCCATGCGTAGTATGCAACAGGATGATAAAATTCGGCAAGCTCCTCGAAAAGGCAAAGATGCTGGGCGCGGACCTTCTCGCAACGGGCCATTACGCGCGCATCGGACGAGACGCTGCGTCCGCGAGATTTTACATAAGGCAGGCCGCCGACAAGTCGAAGGACCAGTCGTATTTCCTTTTTGACCTGGGCCAGCGCCAACTTGCGAGATTGTCGTTCCCGCTCGGGGAGCTTGAAAAGAGCGAGGTAAAGCGGATAGCGAAATCCGCCGGGCTTAAAGCGGTGCAGGATAAGCCGGAGAGCCAGGACATCTGCTTTATTACGAGAAAAGGTTACAGGGAGTTCATCAGCGGCAGGGTCAAAGGCATAAGGCCCGGCAGGGTCGTCGATACCCGCGGGAAATATATGGGAACGCATAAAGGCATTGCGTTCTATACTATCGGGCAGAGGGAAGGGCTCGGGATAGCGGCGGGAAAGCCCATCTATGTCGTAAAGCTGAACCCGCGCAGGAACGAGGTCGTGGTCGGTGATGCCGCCGAGGTTAAGGGCAGGGAACTCACGGCTAAAAATATCCGTTGGATGTATAGGGCAGGGCTTTCAAGGCCGGTCCGCGCGCAGGCGAAGATAAGGTATAACCACTGGAAATCGGCATGCAGGATAACGCCCTTGTCGTCACGCAGGGTAAAGGCGGTATTCGATGAGCCGCAGCATGCGATAACCCCGGGGCAGGCGCTGGTTGTCTACGATGGAGAGAAGATATTGGGCGGCGGATGGATAGAGTAGCGGTCGCTTTCTCGGGAGGGGCGGATTCGGCCTTCCTTCTCAAGGCCATGAAGGATGCGCTCGGCCGCGGGAACGTCCTCGCCGTCACGGTCCGTTCGGAGTTCAGTACGGGTGCGGAGATTCGCGGCGCAGCTCGCCTGGCAAAGTCGCTCGGCATAAAACACGCAGTCATAACAGCGAAGCTGTTGTCCGACCCGAAGATCAGGGCAAATACGCCGCTCAGGTGTTATTACTGCAAGAAGAAGATATTTTCGCTGGTAAGGAAGGAAGCCCTGAAAAGGGGATACAGGGTAGTTGTCGACGCGAGCAACATCGACGACAGGAAAGATTACAGGCCCGGGCGGCTAGCCCTGAAGGAGCTCGGTATATTTAGCCCGCTGGAGGATGCCGGAATGACAAAAGCGCGCATACGCGTATTGTCGAAAATGGCCGGGCTTCCGACCTGGAATAAGCCGGCGGATGCCTGCCTCGCCACGAGGATCCCCTACGGAGAAAAGATCACGCGCGGGAACCTGGAAATGGCCGAAAGGGCGGAGGATATCATCAGGCGCGATATCGGGGCAGGCCAGCTGAGGGTCAGGGTCCACGGGGACCTGGCGAGGATCGAGGTTCCGAAGGAACGGGTAAAGAAAGCCCTCGCGCTCGGCAGCAAAACGATAAAGGGGCTTCATGCGCTGGGTTTCAGGCACATAACCATCGATACGGAGGGTTACAGGTGAAAAAGAAGGTCATTTTCTCGTGGAGCGGCGGCAAGGACAGCGCGCTCGCGCTTTACGAACTCGTACAAAGCGGGGAGTATGATATTGCCGCGCTATTGACCACCGTCACGAAGGATTACGACAGGATAAGCATGCACGGCGTAAGGACCGTCCTGCTCGAGAAACAGGCCAAGGCGCTCGGCATTACGCTCGAGAAGGCGCTGATGAAGAAGGGCGCGACCATCGAAGAAAACGAGTCGAAGATCCGCGAGGTAATGCAGAGGTATTTCGGCAACGGTGTCCTGCTCAACGCCGCGGGCGACATAGCGCTTGAGGACGTAAAGAAGTACAAGGACGACAACCTCGCGCGCATAGGCATGGAGGGGATATACCCGCTCTGGAAACGCGGCAGCGCGGAACTTGCCCGCAGGTTCATAGGCCTCGGTTTCAAGGCCGTGATAACATGCGTGGATTCGACCCTGTTGGACAAAAGCTTTGTCGGAAGGGAGTTCGACGAGTCGTTCATCGCGGACCTGCCGGCGGGCGTAGACCCGTGCGGGGAGAACGGCGAGTTCCACTCGTTCGTATACGACGGGCCGATATTCCGTGAAAAGGTCGCTATCGCCAGGGGCGAGATTGTGTTAAGGGACAACCGCTATTACTTCTGCGACTTATTGCCAAACTGAAGTATTTGTGATAATATAATCATCCTTATCCCGCACAAAATATGATGGCGGCGTAGCTCAGATGGTTAGAGCGAGCGGCTCATACCCGCTATGTCATCCGTTCAATTCGGATCGCCGCCACCAGATTCATTCATAGAAAGCCCAAAAAGGAGGTACTCATGAAGAAGCTCTTGCTTTGCCTGTTGGCGTTCACTGTCGTCTCTTCCGCGGACGCGCAGGTCCTTAAGAGGTCATCCTCGTCCGGCGGCATGAAGCCGGCCAAGAAAGTCACGGTATACGAGGAAGGCAAAGGCGTTTTCGCGCCAAGCGGCTGGATGGGCGACGTCGGCTGCATAAAAGCCGACCCGAACTGCACTGAGAAACCCAAGACCGGCAAGTTCTGCTCGAAATGGACATACGATAATTCCAAAGGCGCTTCGCAGGGCTGGGCCGGCGTATACTGGCTCTACCCGGAGAACAACTGGGGCGGCAAGAAGGGAATGGACCTATCCGGGCATAAACGGCTCTCTTTCTGGATCCGCGGAGATACCGGCAAGGAGGTTGTCAGCATAAAGATAGGCGGCGTAAAAGGCGATTATCCCGACACGGTCACGAAGGAGCTCACCGCGCTGAAGCTCGGTTCGCAGTGGAAACAATATTCGGTCGACCTGACCGGCAGGGACCTCTCAAACGTCTCCGGAGGGTTCTGCTGGACCGTCGACGGGAAATTGAACCCGAAGGGCTGCATATTCTACCTCGACGAGGTCGTATACGAGTAACGGATGTTCATAAGCGGGGTCAGGGACACTGTAAAGAAGTACGGGTTGCTCGATAAGGGCGACACGGTGATCGTCGCCGTATCCGGCGGTCCGGATTCGACGGCGCTGCTCTTCGCGCTCGACGCGCTTAAACGCGAATACGGGCTGGAACTGCACGTAGCGCACCTCGACCATATGTTTCGTGTCCCCGCAGAGACGCTCAGGGACCGCGAATACGTTAGCAAACTTGCCCGGAAACTCAAATTGCCGTTTATATTCAAGAGGATAGACGTTCCCGCGAGCGCGGAAGGCTCGGGCATGTCGCTCGAGGAAGCGGCGCGCGAAAAAAGATACGGTTTCCTGCTTGAAGCGGCGAGAGGAACCGGCGCGAAGAAGATCGCCCTGGGCCATACTCTCGACGACCAGGCCGAGACGGTGTTGATGCGCCTCATACGCGGCTCGGGTACCGGCGGGCTCCGCGGGATACCCCCGAAGAGGCCGCTCGACGGCGCGGTCATAATCAGGCCCCTTATTGAGTGCTGGAGGAAGGATGTCGAGGGCTACCTTTCCGGGATGAAGGTCCGCGCGCGGCAGGACTCGACCAACCGGATGAAGAAATTCCTGAGGAACAGGGTCCGGCACGAGCTGATAGCGTATTTAAAAAAATATAACCCTAACATAAAGGAAGTGCTCGCGCGCAGCGCGCAGAACCTCATGCATGATTACGAGGCGCTATCGGCCGCGGTCGATAAGGCGTACCGCAAATGCGCGAGGATGAAAGGCGGCGCCGTCCTCGTGGATACGGGGCGGATTGCGGGCCTGCCCGCAGGCCTGCGCCGCGGGATACTGCGCAAGGCGATAGGGTCGGCGAGGGGAAGCCTTCGAGGGCTCGACTATTCGCATATCGAGGACATCGAGGAGCTTATGCGGCCGCGCGGAAAACGCGCCGTAGACCTGCCGGGAAAAGCGAGGGCCGTAAGGTCCGGGAATTTCATCGTAATCTCGATGGTAAGGGATGAGCCGGTCCTGCCGGGCATCTTCAGGCGGCTGCCTGTCCCCGGTTCGGCATATATACCGGAATTGGGGCTGAGGTTCAATGCGGAACGCGTGAGGTCGCGCGCCGCGGGGCCCGGCAAGCCGAATACGGAAGAGTATATCGACCTCGACAGCATAAACGGCCCGTTATACATAAGGACCTGGGAGAAGGGCGACAGGTTCAGGCCGCTCGGCATGGCGAAGAGCAAGAAGCTGCAGGACCTTTTCGTGGACATGAAGGTGCCGAGGGAGGCGAGGGCATCGGTGCCGCTGCTCGTGTGCGGCAGGCGGATAATATGGGTATGCGGTAAGCGCCTTTCCGACGAAGTGAAGGTGTCGAAGGGCACGAAGCGCGTGCTTAAGGTCTCGTATAAAAAGCCCTAATTTGCTTGCCTTGTCTCGCGGCTTTCTGTTATAATCAAATCCCCAAAAAGGAAAATACATGGCAAACGGACATAAGAAGAAAAAGAACAATAACCAAATGCCGCCGGTGATGCAGCGCGTCGTCGTTGCGCTGATATTGCTGACGGTATTTTTCTACCTGTCGGGCCTGCTGAAGAATGAACCCCTGATGATGCAGCAGCCGAAGGAGAAGACCTTCTCGGAGTTCACGAAACTTCTCAGCGAAAAGAAGGTTGAGACCGCCGTCAAGAAGGAATCCACGATAACCGGAAAACTGCACGACGGCAGCCCCTACAAAGTGAATGTCCCGGAATTTTATCCGGAGCTCTATACGATGCTGGACAGGGATACCCAGTTCAGCATAAGCCTGAACAATACCTTCCTCGCTAATTTTTTCTGGAGTTTTGTTCCTGTCCTGTTGTTGATAGGTTTCTGGCTGTACCTCTCGCGCAGTGCGCAGGCAGGCGGCGGAAGGATAATGTCGTTCGGCAAGAGCCGCGCGCGCCAGTTCATGGGAGGACAGGTAAAAGTGACCTTCCATGACGTCGCGGGAGTCGACGAGGCGAAGGAGGAGCTCCAGGAGATAATCGAATTTTTGAAGGACCCGCGCAAGTTCACGCGGCTCGGCGGCAAGATACCCAAGGGCGTCTTGCTGATAGGCCCGCCCGGCACAGGAAAGACGCTGCTCGCGAAAGCGGTCGCGGGAGAGGCGGGAGTGCCGTTCTTCTCGATAAGCGGTTCCGATTTCGTCGAGATGTTCGTCGGAGTCGGCGCGTCGAGGGTGCGCGACCTCTTTGAGGAGGCGAAACGCGCCGCGAAGATAGGCGGCAAGGGATGCATAATTTTCGTCGATGAAATAGATGCGGTAGGCAGGCAGCGTTTTGCGGGCGTAGGCGGAGGCAACGACGAGCGCGAACAGACGCTCAACGCCCTGCTCGTCGAGATGGACGGCTTCGGCACGCAGGAAGGCGTCATAGTCATCGCCGCGACGAACAGGCCGGACGTGCTCGACAGGGCGCTTCTTCGCCCGGGCAGGTTCGACAGGGTCGTGTATATAACCGAGCCGGATATCGTCGGCAGGGAAGCGATATTAAAAGTGCACGCGAAGAACATAAAACTCGCGCCGGAAGTCGACATGAAGGTGATAGCGCAAAGGACCGTCGGGTTCTCGGGCGCGGACCTCGCGAACCTTGTCAACGAAGGCGCGCTGCTCGCGTCGCGCAGGAATAAGGACGGCGTCACGATGGAGGAGCTCGGGGAATCCATCGAGAGGGTGATCGCGGGCCCCGCGCGCAAGAGCCGCATCATCAGCGCGCTCGAGAAAGAGATAACGGCATACCACGAATCAGGGCACGCACTGCTTTCGCTTTTGATACCTAAGATAGAGCCGCTGCATAAGGTCACGATACTGCCGAGGGGCATGGCCGGCGGATACACGCTGACCGCTCCCGCGGAAGACAAATACTATAAATCGAAGAACGAGCTGCTCGCGGAGATAACGATGGCGCTCGGAGGCAGGGCGTCGGAAGAGATAATATTCGGCGACGTGACGACAGGCGCGCGCAACGACATAAAGGTCGCGACGGAGATGGCCCGCCGCATGGTCACCGAATACGGCATGAGCGACAAGCTCGGGAACATGGCGTTCGGGAAACGGCAGGAGCAGATATTCCTCGGCAGGGACCTTTACGAGGAGAAGAACTACAGCGACCAGACAGCCCTGTTCATAGACGAGGAAGAGAAGCGCATCGTCGACGAATGCTACAACCGCGCGAAACAGACGCTGCTTGATAACAAGGACAAGCTGAAGGCCCTCGCGGAGAAGCTGCTCGAGAAGGAAGTCCTAGACGTCAAAGAGATAAAAGAACTGCTGGGGATGTAGATGGAGCTGCGCGTTCTGGACATACGGGATATCGAGGAAGCCGCGCGCGAATTGCGCGCGCTCAATGTCCATAAGGGCGGCATAGATATAATGGCCCCGAAATCCGTTTCCAGGGTGATAAAGGTCTCGGGACTGAGTTCCGACGCGTTCAATATACTTAAGCAGGAGATGCTTTCGGCCGGCGGCGACTGCGCCGTCGCGTGGGACGCTTTCATAAAAAGGAAGAAGAATACCGACGGCATCATCATCGGCTCCGCCGCTCAGCTTGCGCGTCTCTGCGAGAAACTGCAGAAGCAGCCGCTCGGGCTGGCACCTCTCGGAAGGATGATATCGGCGCTCGAGAAGGGATGCGCAGGCAAAGGCCGCGTCCTGCGGGCCGGGAAATATAAATTGAATCTCGGCAAGCGCGCGCTTATAATGGGTGTATTGAACGTCACGCCGGATTCGTTCTCCGACGGCGGCATGTACTTTGACAGGGAATATGCGGTGGCCCGCGCGCTGAAGATGGCAGAGCAGGGCGCCGACATGATAGATATAGGCGGCGAATCTACGAGGCCTGGCGCCAGGCCGGTGCCCGCGAAGGAAGAATGCAGGCGGGTGATACCGGTCATAAAGGAACTTGCTAAAAAGATTAAAGTCCCGGTATCCGTCGATACGATGAAAGCGGAAGTAGCGCGCGAAGCGCTGGATGCGGGTGCCGCGATAATAAACGACATATCGGGGCTAAGGAAGGACCGCGGGATAGCCAAGATAGTAAGCCGGCACAAGGCGGCGATAGTGCTGATGCATATGAAGGGAACGCCGGCGACGATGCAGGATGACCCGGTATACAGTGACCTTATCGGCGAGATATGCTCGAGTTTGCGGGAGAGCGCGGCCTTTGCGAGGGCCGCAGGGATAAGGGATGACAGCATAGTCGTCGATCCCGGTATCGGATTCGGAAAGACGGTCGCCCATAATCTGGCCATACTGAAACGGCTGAGGGAGTTTAGGTCGCTGGGTTATCCGGTAATGTCGGGGCCTTCGCGCAAGTCGTTCATAGGCAGGATAACGGGAGCGCAGGAGGACGAGAGGCAGTTCGGGACGGCGGCGTCTATAGTGTTGTCGGTGCAGAACGGCGCCGATATAGTGAGGGTGCACGACGTAAAACAGATGAAACAGGCCTTACAGATGACGGAAGCTATAATACATGGTTGACCTATTATTCGATTTCAGGCAGGCGCAGACACCGATGCAGCTTATCGTCGCGGTGTGGAAACCCATCATAGAGATAGGCATCATCTGGTATGTCATATATAAACTGCTCGAGTTCATCAAGGGCACCCGCGCGGTGCAGGTCTTGCGCGGCATCATAATCATCGCCGTCATATTCCTGCTTACCCAGCAGCTCAGGTTCGACGTGATCAACTGGATATTCACGAAGCTCTTCGCGCTTTCCGTCATCGCGTTTTTGATCGTCTTCCAGCCGGAGCTCAGGAGCGGCCTCGCGAGGATAGGCAGGGAGAAGGTCTTCGGCAACATACTCACAGAAGAGAGGACCATCGAGGAGATCGCGAAGTCGGTCTCGATACTCGCGCGCAAGAAGATAGGCGCGATAATCGCGATCGAGAGGGAGGTTTCGCTCGAGCCGTATACAGAGAGCGGCGTGGCCCTCGACGGCAGCATCACGAGCGAACTGCTCAACACGATATTCATGCCCAACACCCCGCTGCATGACGGCGGCGTAGTGGTCCACGGCGACAGGATAGTGGCTGCGGGATGCCTTTTCCCGCTCTCGCAGAGCCCCGACATAAGCAAACTTCTCGGCACGAGGCACAGGTCGGCGATAGGGCTCACCGAGGAGACCGACGCGGTCTGTGTGGTCGTCTCGGAGGAGACCGGCATAATCTCCGTCGCGAACGCGGGCAAGCTGACGCGCGACCTCGACAGGGACCGGCTCATCAACCACCTGCGCGTGCTGCTTTACAGGCCGAAGAAAGAGAAGAAGCCGCACGTGAAGTTCACGGTCAACAACTTTTTCAGGAAGAAATGACGATGGGATTATTCTCGAAGGAATTCTGGCTGAAGATAATAGCGCTTGTGCTCGCGGTGATCGTCTGGGCATACGCGCGGGAAGACCTCGATAATACCCCGGGCTACATGCCGGAAACTCCCCATCACGAATCCCCCGCAGAGATACCCCAGAGATAACCGAAAATATGCCCATACTCGGAGTCAATATAGACCATATCGCTACTTTAAGGCAGGCGAGGGGCGGCGTTGAGCCGGACCCGGTACTTGCCGCGCGCGCGTGCGAAGCCGCAGGATGCGAATCGATCGTCGCGCACCTGAGGGAAGACAGGCGCCATATGCAGGACCGCGACCTGTACATGTTAAGGAAGACGGTCCGCACCCGCCTGAACATGGAGATGTCTATCGCGGCTGAAATAGTCGCAATCGCACTCGACCTCGTCCCCGACCAGGCCACGCTTGTGCCCGAAAGGCGTAAGGAGCTGACGACGGAGGGCGGCCTCGATTGCGTGAAATACGCGAAACAGGTGGCGTCCGTTACAGGCAAGCTCCAGGACGCCGGCATAACCGTAAGCTTGTTCATCGACCCGTCGAAAAAGCAGGTAAAGGCCGCGCGTGATACCGGCGCGGAATACATAGAGCTCCATACAGGGGAATATTCGAACGCGAACGGCATACGCGCCCGCAAAGCGGAGCTGAAGAAGCTTGAAGACGCCGCCGCTTACGCGATATCGCTCGGGCTCAGGGTCAACGCGGGCCACGGGCTCAATTACGTCAACGTCCGCGAGGTCGCGGGGATAAAGGGGATGGAAGAGCTTAACATAGGCCACTCGATAATTTCGCGCGCGGTATTCGCCGGGCTCGACAAAGCCGTAAGGGAAATGATAGCGCTGATAAGATGATAGAAGGATTCGGTGTAGACATAGTCGAAGTAAAGAGGATCAAGGCCGCGGCGAAGAAGTTCGGCGCGCGGTTCCTCAACAAGATATACACGAAACGCGAGCTCGCGTATTGCAGGGGAAAGGGCGTCCCGGAACAGCACCTCGCCGCGCGTTTCGCCGCGAAGGAAGCCGTATACAAGGCGTTCGGCGGCGACGGGAAGAACCCCATCGCCTGGACGGATATCGAGGTCATCAACGACAGGAGCGGAAAGCCGACCGTCGTGCTCAAGGGCACCGCGAAAAGGTTGATGCTTAAGCGCAAGGTAAAGAAGGCGGTAGTCAGCTTATCCCACACGAAGAACTACGCCGTAGGCAACTGCATACTTCTCAAGAATGATTAAGCTCCCCAAGAGGAAAAAAGAGACGAACAAAGGCGATTACGGCCATGTCTTCATCATAGCCGGCGCTCCCGGGTTCACGGGGGCAGCGGCCCTCTGTTCAAAGGCAGCACTGCTCTGCGGCAGCGGACTGGCGACGCTCGGCATAGCCAAGGGCCTCAATACGGTATTGGCGAGGAAGCTGACCGAGGTGATGACGAAGCCGCTTCCGGAGACGAAGGCGGGGACATTAAGCGAAAAGGCCTTCCCGCAGATAATGGAATTCTCGAAGAAAGCGGATTGCGTGGCTATAGGCCCCGGGTTATCACAAGAGCCGGGCACACAAAAATTGGTAAGGAAGCTTATCGTTTCGCTCAAGAAGTCGATTGTCCTGGACGCGGACGGTCTGAACGCGATAAAAGGTTACACGCTTTTGCTGAAGCGCGCGCACGCTCCGGTAGTCGTGACTCCCCACCCGGGCGAGATGGCGCGACTGACGGGTTTGCCCGTAAATGCCATATCTGGGGATAAAGAAAGAGTTGCAAAAACCTTCGCGAATAAGTATAATGTGGTCTGCGTTTTGAAGGGCAACCGCACCGTCGTCGCCCGCCCCGGCGGTAAGTCCTACGTCAACAAGACCGGAAATCCCGGGATGGCAAAAGGCGGAACGGGTGATGTGCTCACGGGCATGATCGCCTCGTTCATAGGGCAGGGTATCGGGCCTTTCGAAGCGGCGTCGCTCGGCGTCTACCTGCACGGCAAGGCAGGCGACCTCGCGGCGAAAGAGAAGGGGCAGGCAAGCATGCTCGCCTCGGACCTTCTCGATAAGATACCCGAAGCAATAAAATCGCTGAGCAAAAATAGGTAAATACGCTGGCGTAGCTCAGTTGGTAGAGCGGCTGTTTTGTAAACAGCGGGTCGGGGGTTCAATTCCCTTCGCCAGCTCCATGATTCTCGCTTATAGATGTAATGAATCACTCCGAGTCCAGCCGAGACGGATTTCGCAGAAATCCGGCCGGCGTTTTGGACGAGGAGTCGGTAGTCTTGATAATTCGGATTTTGGGCAGATTCCCGAGCGGTCAAAGGGGTCAGACTGTAAATCTGATGGCCTAGCCTTCGGAGGTTCGAACCCTCCTCTGCCCACCATTTTTATTCGAGTCGCGCACACAACTTATATAGTTTTGAAAGTAGAGCGAGGTTTTCTAAGGTAATCCTAAGGTCTTCGTAAGACACTGATATATTGTAAACTATTGGAGACCGAAATAGCGCTTGACAAAATTTGTGTGGAATGGTATATTTCTCTTGCGTCTGGGATGAGTCGCCTCGCGTCTCATCTTGAGGCTTTTAGCCTTAAGCCCAGTCGCTTTTTTTTTGCTAAACTCAACAAGAAGATTGAGGTGGTAATTTGTATTTTTGCTATCTAGATGAATCCGGCACTCCTGACAAACCAGGCAATACTTCTCATTACGTTTTAGCAGGAGTTTCTATTCCTGTAAAATACTGGAAAGCTTGCGATAGGCAAATCGAGATAATTAAATCGAAATATGACCTAGTAGATGATGAAATTCATGTTGCGTGGTTACTTAGGAGTTATCCAGAGCAAAATAAGATAGCAAACTTCGATTCTCTGTCTTACATTCAGCGAAGAATGCAGGTAACTGCTTTTCGAGCTGCAGAACTGCTACGGCTACAGCGTGCTAATAACCCCGATTCTTATCACCGGACTAAGAAAACCTATAGAAAAACAGAGAAATATATCCATCTTACAAAAAAAGATCGTCAAAAGCTTATCTATCAAATAGCGACGGCGGTTTCAAGATGGAGTTTTGCTCGGCTTTTCGCCGAGTGCATTGATAAGGTATATTTTGATCCTATTCGCAACAATAATACCATTGAAGGTCAATCGTTTGAACAGGTTGTTTCTCGATTCGAGCATTATTTACAAGCCACAGCTCAATACACTTCTGCTAAAGATGTTTCTACAGAGAATCGCGGATTATTAATACACGATAATAACGAAACCGTGTCCAAGAAGCATACTGATTTAATGAAGAAATATCACAAAGATGGGACTCTTTGGATTAGTCTTAAATCAATTATAGAAACGCCTCTTTTTGTTGACAGCGAACTTACAGGAATGGTGCAGATAGCCGACTTATGTGCTTATGCATTACGAAGATATCTGGAGAATAATGAAAGCGATCTATTCGATTTAATATTCAAAAGAGCAGATCGAATTGGTGATGTTGCTTCTCCTGTAGTGGTTGGAGTTCGGCATTTCACTAGTAAAACTTGTGCGTGTAAGATTTGTACTGCGCACAGGCATGCTTAACAATCAGACTTAGCTGCAAAATATCAGGGCGGGTGTAGTTCAATGGTAGAACGGCAGCCTTCCAAGCTGTTCACGGGAGTTCGATTCTCCTCACCCGCTCCATAACATCCTGCTATAGGTTTTGGTGATGCGCTCTGAGTTCAATCGAGCTCAATTTCCTACTGAAATTGAGCCGATGTTTTGAAAGCAGAGCTTCTATTTATACGAAGTTAAGTAGAAAACCACCCCAAATTCCCTTTGAATTACCTAATTTAGGCCTTATAATGTTATATGAAGTAAAAAATCTTAAATATAAATTCATATGTTACGCTAATAAATTGGTTCAAGGAAGGATAGATAATGGAAGATATATCAATCATTAAGAAGACAGAGACTGCATTAGATGATTTAATAAATCTTTGGCGCAGACGTAAATTATTATGCATCATTGTCGTAGCAATAATCAGTACGCCGTTAATATATTCAGTTGTCATAACATCACAAATGAAATCAAAACTTGAAAACGCAGAAAAAGCAAAAGAGAACGCTGAAAAGGCAAAAGATAAAGCTGAATTGCAGCTTGCTCCTTTTTTAGCAGCAGCAAATCAAGGGTTTCCAAATATTGACCCGGAAAAAAGGTTAGAATTGCTTCTATCTAAGCTCAACGATGCAGTCATAAATGTTCAGGATGCGGCTCGACGCATATCGTCAGAACGCAATATAAGTGCTGATTTGAAGTGTACTCTTATCGAGAATTTGAAGAAGATACAACCACTTGAGGTTAACGTTGTTAGTATTATCGGAGATGCAGAAACGTATTCACTTGCGGTGCAAATTAAAGATATATTTGAGGAAGCGGGATGGAAAGTCGAAGGCGTAGATCAGGCAACATATACTGTTCCACCAAAGCATCTTGTGCTTGTATTTGGAAAGAAAGCTACACCAGAGCTTGAAAGAGCCATCACTCCACTCGTTGATAGTTTTGGTTACCAGCGAAAAGCAGTGCTCGACGATATGATTGGAGAAAATGCTATGAGGATTATAGTCGGTTCAAAATAGTAATATAGAATCTAAGCAGGCTTTTAAGAAACATATGGCAAAACAATGAAGGTTATATCTAGGTAAAAGGATTTCAGTTGAGAAATATAGTAATAAGCACTCTATTAATCGTTTTAACTTACACATCATACTCTTTCGCTGCCCCCTGGCCCAACTCCGTCTCCGACTCCGACCGCGCCTACCTTAAAGAATTAATGAAAGATACCTGGCACTACATAGATTTCTTCATCTCCCCGGAGACAGGTTTCCCGTATGATTCCAACCAGGCGAAGGATATCACGAACACGACCAACGTCGGCCTCTACCTGACCTCCGTCTGCATGGCCTACAAACTCGGCTACGTAAGCGAGGAGCATGCCGTCGCCCGCATAACCAAGATATTAGACAGCCTGGACACCTACGGCAACTGGAACCGCCTCTATAATAACTGGCTCGACCCCGAAGGCAAGAACCGCGCGGCCAAGCCCGGCCCCAATAATATCTCGGATTACAACAAGCTTCCCGCGGGCCTGATAGTCGTCCGCCGGACGTTCCCGCAGCTCAGGAAGCGCTGCACGGATTTCCTCGATGAGATCCCGTGGGAGAAGTTCCACGATGCGGGCACGGGAAGGATATATTACGAGTTCGACGTCGCGGAGAAGAGCATGCGCAACCCCGTCTTTTTCTACCGCGGGGAGGATAAGATATTAGGCCATTTCCTGATGATCGCCTCCGGCAAGGTGCCCGCGTACACGTGGGACAAGCACGACCTTTCGGACGAGGCCCGCTACGGTTACCAGTATTACAAGCACGGCTGGCAGGGCGGGGGGCTCTTCATGCAGTTCATCTGCGACATGTTCCTCGATAATGAAGGCACGCTTCTCGGCAAGTCATCAGTCAACTTCACGTGGGCCCAGATATTGCACGCGTCGAAGATAGGCGCGCCCGTATGGGGCTGGTCGGCCTGCGTCTCGCCGAACGGGCCGTATCTCGGAATGGGCGGCCTCGTTGACGAGGTGGTGACGCCCCACGCGAGCGTGCTGGCGGTCAGCTTGTTCCCGAGCGAGGTTGTCAGCAACCTCAAGCGGCTCGAGGACTACGGCTTGCGCACGCCTTTCATGGTCGACGGCAAACCGGAGAAGTTCGGCTTCCGCGACAGCGTGAACTGGAAGAACGGCCAGACATGCGATAAATACCTTGTGCTCGACCAGGCGATGCTCTTCCTGTCGCTGGTCAACTATTGCGAGAACGGCCTGCTCTGGAAGACGTTCGACAGCGATGAGATGGTCAAATACGGAAAGAGTGTAATAAGCGACTACAAGAAGGCCGACAGCCAGCGCGCTGCTCAGAGAGATTATATAAGGAAGCTGTCTGCGGACGATATCGACACCTTCTGGATAGGCAGGGAGATATGGGCGCGTTCGCTGTCATCCAATGCGGCGCCTGATATTAAGGAAAGCTGGAAGGTCTCGGATGAGTCCGGCAGGGTCATTGTCCAGGGCAGCGAAAATACAGGCCTTTTGGCGCACGGGATCAATATGGTGAAAGAGGTAGAGGTCCCGGATAATAAGGAAGAATACGGCACTATGTGGACTTTCGAGGCATCTCTGGAAAGGCCCGGGGCAGCCGCGGTAACACGGGTTGTGAAGGTTCGCTTCCCGATGTCCCTGATGCTTGAGGGCAAGTGGAAGATAGCCGACGGCAATATGGCGGAATGGGCGTCACCGGATTTTGACGATTCCGCATGGAAAGAGGCCTACGTGCCTTTGCGTTGGGAAGAGGAGGCGCTGAAGGACTATGACGGTGTTGCATGGTACCGCCTGCATTTCGATATACCGGCCGAGATGTTGAAGCGTTGGGGGGATATGCCCCTTGCGGTGGGTATGGGCGCCGTTGATGACGCCGATGAGACGTTCCTTAACGGCCAGATGATAGGTAAGAGCGGGGAGTTCCCGCCGGTAAAGAAAACCGCCTATGACACTCCGAGGATCTACGCGTTTGATAAAGGGCTGCTGAAAGAGCATAACGTCCTGGCAGTACGCGTGAGCGACTGGGGCGGCAACGGCGGAATCTGGCGCGGGCCCGTGTTGATAGGCCCTGCGGATGAGGTCAGACAGCTGATAGGGGAGTCGCGTTAAAAAAGGAGCGGTAAGATGAGGAAGATCGTAAAGGCATTGCTGGCAAGCTTTGTATTATCATTGGTCGTTTCAGGCACCGCGTTCGCGTGGGAGAACGACCTCAATACGGCCATCTCCAAGGCGAAAGCCAACGGCAAGATGGTATTCATAATGTTCGGGCGCGAGGCCTGCGGCAACTGCCAGCACCTCAAGAAGATGATAAGGAGCGGCGCCGTGGACATTAAGGTAAACAAGTTCGTCATAGCGGACATCAACTGCGATGACAAGAAGCAGAGTGCGGTATTTTACAAGAAGTATTCGGTGAACGGTAATTACCTGCCTTTTGTCGTCATCGCGAAACCGGACGGCACTATGATAACATCTAAGACCGGTTACGGCGAGGCGGCGGAATACAATAACATGATAAAGAGCGCCAAATAACATGGCAGAGATACAGTCAAACATTTCCGGTGTATTCCGGCACAACAGTTATCTCGTGCGCAGGAAGATATTCACGCTCTTCGGGGCGGAGTTCCACATCTACGACCCTTCCGGCGCGGTCGCGTTCTATTCGAAGCAGAAAGCGTTCAAGCTGAAGGAAGACATACGGGTCTATACGGGCGAGGACATGCGAACGGAGGTATTGGCCATCCACGCGCGCAATGTCATCGATATCTCGGCTACCTACGATGTGATCGACCCGGCCAGCAATATCAAAGTCGGCGCGCTGAGGCGTAAGGGCATCAAATCCATGTTAAGGGACGAGTGGCTGATCCTGGACAGGGAAGACGTGGAGATAGGGGTTATCCGCGAAGACAGGATGCTTCTCGCGGTAATACGCCGTTTCCTTTCCAACCTGGTCCCGCAGAAATACCACGGGTATGTGGACGGCCGCCTGGCCTGTGTCTTCAGCCAGAACTTCAATCCTTTCGTCACGAAGATACACCTTGATTATTCGATGGATACGCGCAGCCTGCTCGACAGGCGCCTCGGCATCGCGGCGGCCATCCTGCTATGCGCCATAGAAGGCAAGCAAAGCTGATCCGCGCAAAGGGGAGCCGGAAAATTCCCGGGAACTTTTTCCCGCATCTGTTGTCTAATAAGTAAAAAGGAGCTTAAGATGAATAATAAAGGGCGTGTATTTGCGGCAGTGCTGTGTTTTTCGGTCTTGGCATACGTGGGCCTGGCATTCGGCAGCGTCAAGGAGAAATACAGCGGAAAGATAGGCGCGCGGAATGTGCAGCTCCAGAATGCGGCGCCACAGGAAACCGAGGGCAACGCGTTTGCCGCCCTGGATAAGAAGGATTATAGCCGCGGCGAACTGATCGTTACGCCCAAGCCGGCCACATATGCCGTCTATTCGGCGAAATACAACGCTTCCCTCGAACAGGATATAGCCGACATAAAAGGCGTAATAGATTTTGAAGTGTTCGGCAAAGGCGTAGCCAAGATACCTATCATAAGGAAAGATAACGTCGGCCTCATAGAAGTGAGCATAAACCGCGGGGCATCCTATGTCATGGCGGAAGGCAATAAATACATGCTCGTAGTCGACAAGCCCGGCAAGTACAAACTGGACCTCGAGTATTTAATCAAGGTGAACAGGGAGCGCGAGGGCGGGCCGGGGCAGTTCAACGTGGAAGTCATGCCGGCGCCGGTATCGGAGTTCGAATTCACGATAGCGGAACAGGAGACCGATGTCTTTATCGACCCGTCCATAAAGACGGAGACGAAGGAAGAGAAGGGCAAGACGTCCGCCTGGGCCATAATGCCGATGACGAACAATATCCTTGTCCGCTGGACAAAAGCGCTCGCCAAGGAGACGATAACGCCGGTCAAGCTGGAGCCGAAAGTATATTCGACCGTGAATACGTTCGTATCGGTCGGCGAGGGCATTTTGCGTTTCAATACCGGCATAAGCTATTCGATACTGCAGTCCGAGATATCCGCGATGAGGATAGAGGTGCCGGAAGACGTTTCCGTCCTGGAAGTGAGGGCGGGAGACCTGCGGGATTGGAAGGTCTCGAAGGAACAGGGCCGCCAGATCCTGGACGTCTATCTCAAATACGGAAAGAAAGGGAATTATTATCTGGAGTTCAGCTGCGAGAAGACGATAGAAGACGGCTCGATAGTGGCCCAGCTTCCGGTCATAAAGCCCCTCGGCGTCGAGAGGAACAAGGGATTCATCGGTATCGCCTCCGAAAGCAATACCGAACTTAAGGTGGACAAGCTCGAGAAAGCGTCCGCGATAGACGTGAAAGAATTGCCGCCGTCTATCTGGGACAGGAGCGCAAGCCCGATCCTTCTCGCCTTTAAATACCTTAACGACGATTACAATATCCAGGTCGAGGTCACCAAGCATGAGGAGATCCCGGTCCTTATCGCCGCGGTAGACCAGGCAAATTACGTGACATTGATGACCGATGAAGGGAAGTGCCTGACCAAGGCGGTATTCCAGTTAAGGAATAACGTGAAACAGTTCCTTAAGCTTACCCTTCCGGAAGGCGCGACATTATGGAGCTCGATGGTATCGGGCGTGCCCGTAAAGCCCGCAAAGGACAAGGAAGGCCACGTGCTCATACCGCTGGAGAAATCGCAGCTAAGGGGACAGGACCTTACCCAGATAACCGTTGAGATAGTCTACCTCGAAAAGGGAAGGAAGATGGGATTTGTAGGGCGCGTGGGATTGGACCTTCCGAAAGCCGACATCCCGACGAACGAGATATACTGGACGGTGTTCCTCCCGAAGGAGTTCAATTACTTCGGATTCGGCGGGGACGTAAAGAGGACCGAAGAGCCGGGCATGCTTGTCAGCGCGGTCCAGGTCGCGTCGGCGCCTTTGGCAAGGGCCAGGTCAGACAGCTATAAGATGCAGCAGCAGCTTGAAGAGAAGGTGATGGATGAAGTTAGCCAGAAGGGCGCGCTTCCCATAAAGATAGACGTGCCGCAGGTAGGAAAGGCATACCGCTTTACGAAACTGCTGTTGGCCGAGTCGGAAGGGGCACATCTTTCCGCGAGCTATAACGCGATCTTCAAAGGCAAGCTCGGAAAGGTCACAACGACGGCAGTTGTCATCGCTATAATATTTCTCGCAATAGTATTCCTGAAAAGGAGAAAATAATTCTTGACAAATAAATATTATCTGCTATACTTTCATTCCTACGTCTAACAGCGTATAGTACAACAGAAAATCCACATGTTTTTACGGTAAAAGCAGGAGATTACCGGGGGGTGGATTTTTTGCGTTTTTTAGTTTTACCTTTGAAATGAACGTAAGTGCCCCGCAAAAAAGATGTAGCGGCGCACGCTGCTGTAGCTCAGTTGGTAGAGCACGTCCTTGGTAAGGACGGGGTCATCGGTTCAAACCCGATCAGCAGCTCCAGTGAAAAAGATGATCAGGAATAGTCCTAAAAGGAGGATATCCCATGGCAAAGGAAAAATTTGTACGCTCAAAGCCTCACCTTAACGTAGGTACGATAGGCCATGTCGACCACGGCAAGACGACCTTGACCGCGGCGATGACGATGTGCCTTAACAA
>Ga0265297_10000838_pt1 | contig 82582 bp, 86 predicted proteins | sample Munlanlwell13791_FD_192502 | JGI IMG/M metagenome (GOLD analysis project Ga0265297, IMG submission 192502) | Leachate microbial communities from a municipal landfill in Southern Ontario, Canada - Leachate well 137-91 | ecosystem: Engineered > Solid waste > Landfill > Unclassified | place...
CAGCTGCGCCGCACACGCTATAAAATTAGCAAGAAGGCAGCCGGCCAAGGCTGCCGCCCAGCGAGGCTTCTGCCTACAGAAGCCGAGCGGTGGAATGGGAAATGTGGGAGCGCCCCCCAGGGCGCGGGGCATTTAAGCTGTTTCCTTAGAGACCAGCTTTACCCCGGTATTAAGAACAAAAAGCGTGGCGAGAGTTTCAGGTGGACGCAAAGCAAAAATCGCGCGACAAAAGCAAGACAAGAGGCGGGGCATAGCGCCGTCCCTGTAGTTTTTAGCGTAGCTTAAGGCGCTGCGGCCGAGCTGTTCTTTCCTAAAAAAATTTCTGTTTGCCAGGGCGCGGTGCATTTTAGATGTTTCAGCAGAGCTTTGCCCCCGGGGGTTTCAGGTGGGCGAGAAAAAAATTGAACGCTATTTCGTAAAATTCTTTCGAATTGAAGAATAATAAGGACCCCATTTTTTATTTCCTCGATTTTCGACGATGGAGCGCCAGGGATAACGGTATGAAATTGCTAAACTTTCGTTATTCAGGGATATGTTCGAGCCGCAGCTGCGCAAGAAATCGCGCTGGGCTTCGAAATTTGCCGATAAAAGTTTTTGGGATTTCGATAGATCCCAAAAAGTTTTATTGTCTGCTCTTCGAGCAGACCCGCTGCGATACAAACGCTAATTCTTAGCGTAAGCCGTCGCCAATTTTCTAAGGAGGTGTAGAGATGAAATATTTCCTGTATGCGCGCAAGTCTACCGACACAGAAGACAAACAAGTCCTCTCTATTCAGTCGCAACTAACTGAAGTTAGACAATTCGCGGTTCAACAAGGGTTAGAGATAACGCAAGAATTTCAGGAAGCACGCACGGCGAAATCACCCGGACGCCCGATATTTGACGAAATGATAAAACGAATTGAAAAAGGCGAGGCGTCCGGCATTGTTACTTGGCATCCGGATAGACTTGCGCGCAACTCGATAGACGGCGGAAAGATAATCTACTTGGTAGATACTGGTAAAATTGAAAATCTCTCCTTCCCTACTTACAGATTCGATAACAGCGCACAAGGCAAGTTTATGCTGAACATTATCTTTGGCCAGAGTAAATATTACGTTGATAACCTTAGCGAAAACACTAAGCGCGGCTTGCGCGAAAAGGTTAGGCTTGGCGAATACCCAAGCTTTGCGCCAATTGGCTACACAAACGACAGAGGAAAAATAATCGTTGATGAGGCAACCGCGCCATTAGTAAAGAAATTGTATGCCTTGTGCGCTGAAGGTAAGTATTCCCTCCTTGAGTTGAGAAAATTGGCGACGGCTTTTGGCTTGGTGAGCAAGAGACAGAAGAAACCACTCTCTTTCAGCAACGTCCATCGGATCCTGACGAATCCCTTCTATTACGGCCTCTTTGTGTATAAGGGCGAGATTTTCCAAGGGGCCCACTCCCCTATTATAGACAAGAATCTATTTGATACAGTCCAGGAGGTAATAAAGTTTAGAAGTAAGCCGATACTAAACAGAAATCACTACTTCGTATTTCGCGGGTTTATAAGGTGCGGGGAGTGTGGCTGCCAGATAACAGCTGAAGTCCAAAGAGGCCACGCTTATTATCACTGCACTAAGAAGCGCGGGCCTTGCGCACAGTCAAAATATATCCGAGAGGAAAATCTCGCCCAACAGGTCAAAGAGGCCATCGAGAAAGTTGCGCTGGACGATGGGCTTTTTTCTCCTATGATGAAAGAGCTTGAGCGCGAAAAGACACTGCTTGAGGCGGACAAAATCTTCGCCAAACGTAATGCGGAAATTAAGCTAAAGGAAATTGACGAGAAATTAAAAACTCTGCTTGATCTGTTTATGGATAATACGATTTCGGTTGAGGAGTATCGGGAGAAAAAAGCCCAACTTCTTAATCAGAAAGTCGAGCTCGAAAGGAACCCTGCGACCCAGGACGGAAAATGGCTCGAACAGATGAAAAGTTTTCTAACTCTTGCTCACCAAGCCAGTTACATCGCAGCGGAGGCAAATTTCGAAGCCCAGCGCGATTTCTTGCGCAGCTGCGGCTCGAACATATCCCTGAATAACGAAAGTTTAGCAATTTCATACCGTTATCCCTGGCGCTCCATCGTCGAAAATCGAGGAAATAAAAAATGGGGTGGCTGACGGGGATCGAACCCGCAAAACCTCTAGAGCCACAGTCTAGCGCTCTGACCAATTGAGCTACAGCCACCATAATTTTCTGTCATGCGTGCAGGATTGCATGACAATTACAGCATAATCTTTCTAAATTTTCAATCTTATTATTCCGTCTGTTTCCATCCTTATGATGAACAACCAGCACCCTTTTATCGGAAATCCCGCACCTGGCGCATGAATAAGGGATATTGTATCTGCGCATTAAATCTCGATAGGCGCTTTCTCCGGAAACCCAGTTCGGGGCATTGATTCCATAACGGACATTTCTGTTTTCCCAGGAACAATGACAAGCTACACTACAAAAAAACCTGTTTCTTTTTGATCGCCTGAAATCCTTAGGTGTCCTCCAAATCTTTTTTCCGCAATATGCGCATTCAACCCATTTGCCTTTGAATTGAGCCTTTGTGCGGCACTTTACAGAACAATATTTGCCCCATCCTTTTTTCGCGTGAAAAGGCTTTGTGTAGAATTCCTTGCCGCAAACCTTACATTTTCTTTTCAGCACAATCCTATTTTATCAAATAACGTAAAAAGCGTCAATATAATAAACTAAACCACAGTTAGACGCTCTAACCAATTGAGCTATACCCACCACAATCTATTTGACTAAAAGCCTTACTCTTTCGGCTCCTGCTTGAATTTCTCTCCCGTTACTTTTGTAAGCTCGCCGCCTATTGCAAATATCCCGTCAATCATGGCCTTGGATAAATCCATGGCGCCTTTGACAGTCCCCTCTAATACCTTGGCCGGTGCCTTCAGGAGGTCTTCGGGACGCATAGCGCTGCTGCGCCTCTGGGCAAGCTTATTCTCAAATGCCATCTTGATATTAGCAAACCCGAACTCCGGACGGTCCATCTTGGTTTTGATGGTAAAATCCAAAACAATCTTCCCCTGGTCCAGCGCCCGGAAAATATCCAGTACAGCATCGGTGATCCTCTCTGCCTTCTCAGCAGGAGCATCGGGGCTGCGCGGAGTACGCACGATATCCGTCAACTCCAGGTGGCAATTGGAGACGATATCATTATCTATGCCTTTGATATCGCTGTTAAAATTAAGCTTGGCCTTCTGGATGCGCGCCTTATCCAGGTCCACCCAAGTAGAATAATAAGGGTAAAGATAGATTCCGTCAATATCATAAATTTTAAGGGTGGCCCGCATATCCTTTTCGTATAAATTGAGCCATCCGGCAAGTTCAAGCCTCCCCTCCGTCGAGCCCTCCTGCCAGGGCATCCTGGCGTGCAATTCGAAATTTGCTACTGCCGATACAGGCAAAAGATAAAGATTGCTTAATTTAAACTGGATATCCTTAAAGGTTATCCTGATGCCGTCCTTAGCAACGGTATAGTCAATAAAATCAAACCTCCCGTCTTTTATTACCAGACGCTTGAATATCATAGGAGGCAAGCTCGTTACAGCCGGCTGCGCTTGAACGCTGGAAGCGGTTGTATTTGCCGCAGGAGGCGTAACAGCCGGTTTCTGCTGCTGTTCAACAGGAGCGGGGGTCGTCTGGTTACCGGTGGTTATAACACTGACTGCCTGCACCACGCTATCAATGGCCTTAGTAGTATTTGTTACTACTGTGGGGATAGAACCAATGTCAACTGTAACCGGAGGCTTATTCTCCTGTGGCTTGACCGAAGAAACCTGGGCCTGGCCGTCCTTTGACACCTGGGGAACCCCGTATTCGTAAGTAATCTGCGGCTTGGTGATTATTATTCTATTAAAGGCAATTCTTCCCCTCAAAAATCCGAATATGCTCGGGGATGCATAAATAGAATCTACTTTGGCTAAACCCTGGATATTAAGGCCGCGGATTTCTACATTAAACGGCGGGGTCAATGTCATATAGCTGATGCTTACCGGCTTATGGAACGCCTTCTCCAGATGCCTGGCGACAAAAATCCTCCCCCCTATTGCCAGAAAGGCATAGCTAAGGCTAAAGACAACCGCCAGCACAATAAAGACAATAGTAATTATTTTTAGGAGTAATTTAGATTCCATGTTTTATTACGTGCGCCTGGGCTGACTCGAACAGCCGACCCTCTGCTTAGAAGGCAGATGCTCTATCCAACTGAGCTACAGGCGCATGCTTTCTATTTACCGCCCTGCGCTAAACTTGACCGCATGTTTATCATTGCTCGCACTTACTCGCGAGGATCAAATTCGGCCGCATAACTTAGCTTCGCTTATACCCGCTAAGCTATGGCCCCATTTATCGGGGCGGTGCGACTTGAACGCACGGCCTCTTGCTCCCAAAGCAAGCGCTCTAGCCAAACTGAGCCACGCCCCGTTTAGTCTCTTAAGCCTGATAACGGAAAGTCCTCCGCAATACCTGATTCCGTCGTAACTTTAAATTATATCAACTACGCAGATGTTGCTCAATATATTTCTGGATTACCACGCGGGATTTCCTTAAGGCGCGGAAACGGTGGCTTATCCCATGCTTGACCTTAAGCCCAAGCTCTGCAAAGGTCTTTTGATATGCAGGTATAATAAATAACGGGTCATAGCCAAATCCGGACTTGCCCCTCATTTCAAGACCTATCAAGCCGTTACACCTGCCTTCTACCACCTTGATAATGCCGCGCTTATCTGCTAAGGCTACTGCGCAGACATAGTGGGCCTTTCTTTTCTTAAGCGGCAAGTCTCCCAGGAGCCGAAGAAGTTTAAGGTTATTCTTGAGGTCGCTCTTATCTTTGCCTGAAAAACGCGAAGAGTAAATCCCGGGCCTGCCCCCTAATGCCTCAACACAAAGCCCGGAATCCTCACCCAAGGTAAGCTTGCCGCTAAAACGGGCAATCCTTTTAGCTTTCTTGGCAGCGTTCTCCCGGAAGGTCTTCCCGTTTTCAACAATACGTGGGCAATCAGTGTAATCCGCAAGCGAGGTTATCTTCAAATCCAGGCCCTTTAAAAGATCCCGGATTTCGCTGAGTTTCTTTTTATTCTTAGTCGCAACTACCAGTTCCTGTTTCATAACTCCAGAATATTATTAAGCATCCCTTTCTGGATACTGACTAATTCCTTGATTCCGCTTGAGGCAAGCGCCAAGAGTTCATTCATCTGCTTTTTGCTAAAGGGCTTTCTTTCAGAGGTCCCCTGTATCTCGATAAACTCTCCGCTTCCGGTCATCACGATGTTCATATCCACGTCTGCCTGGGAATCCTCCTGATAGTCCAGGTCCAAGATAAGCTCTCCGCGCAATATCCCGACGCTGGTGGCTGCAACGCAGTCCCTTATGGGTATGCGGCTGATTGCCCTGTTCTTTTTAAGCTTATTCAAGGCATAAACAAGGGCGATAAAACTGCCGGTAATGGAGGCGGTGCGGGTGCCGCCGTCACCCTGGATAACATCGCAATCCACCCAGATAGTGCGCTCTCCCATCTCGTTCAGGGATGTTACTGCGCGCAGGGAACGGCCTACCAGTCTCTGAATCTCGTGGGTGCGGCCGGAATCCTTTCCGCGCGGGATGCGCGTGAGGCAGGAGCGCGGGAGCATGCCGTACTCTGCGGTAACCCAGCCGTTGCCGCTGCCTTTTAAAAAAGGCGGCACGCCCTCTTCTACCGAAGCGCTGCAGATGACCTTGGTATCCCCTAATTCAATCAAGCAGGAGCCCTCGGCGTGTTTTAAAAAATCCGGGGTGATGGTGACCCTTCTAAGCTGGTTTGGCTTTCTTGAGTCTCTTCTATCCATTAATCATTCCTCCGTCTGCTATAAATGTCGCGTCCTTTGCTATCCACTGCCACGATAAGCGGAAAATCCTTTACCTGCAGCCGGTAGATCGCCTCCGGCCCAAGCTCCGGATACGCTACTATCATTTTACTCCTGACCTGCTTTGCCAAAAGCGCTCCGCAACCAGCGTGGGTGATAAAATAAACCGCCTTGTGTTTTTTAATTTCCCTGATCACTTCTTTGGAGCGGCTGCCTTTTCCGATCATCCCATTTACCCCTGACTTAAGCAAAAGCGAAGTAAAACCATCCATACGCCTTGAGGTAGTAGGCCCGCATGAGCCGATGACCTTGCCTTTGGGGGCTGGGTTAGGGCCGCAGTAATATATGATCTGCCCTTTTAAGTCAAACGGAGGCTTCCTGCCTGATAAAAGCGAGGCGCTCAATTTCATGTGCGCCTGGTCGCGGGCAGTGTAGATGACACCGCTGAATAAAACCTCATCCCCGGCTTTTAGATTACCGGCGTCTAAAGGCAAACCTATCTTTTTCATACGAGAACTAGAGGACTAGAGTAGCGCTGCGGGTAGCGTGACAGCTTATATTTATTGCCACCGGGAGTCCCGCAATATGCGTGGGGTATGTAAGCACGTTTACTGCCAGGGCTGTAGTCCTGCCACCGAGGCCCATCGGGCCGATTTTTAAATTATTAATCCTTTTCAATAAATCGCGGCTTAAGGCGCCCCTGGCGCTCTGCAGAGGATTAAGCAAGGCCTTTTTCGCCAGAAAACAGGCATAATCCGCGCTCCCTCCGATGCCAACGCCTACCACGTAAGGCGGGCAGGCATCGGGCCCGGCTGCCTTAACAGCGTCAACGATGAATTTTTTAACCTCTTCTGTTCCGTCAGTGGGATTGAACATCTTAAGCTGGGTTTTATTCTCGCAGCCAAAACCTTTTGGCATCACGGTAATCTTTATGCGGCTGCCTTTGACAAGGTCAATGTGGATTAAGCCCGGCACATACGAAGGAACTCCCCTTTTTAAAGGGTCGCTGACAATCGAATTCCTCAGGCTCGCCTTGCGATACCCCTCTTCAATACCTTTATGGATCGCAGCTTTCAGGTTTCCGTCAACCTTTACCTCCTGGCCCAATTCCACCAATACCGACGGCAAACCTGTATCCTGGCAGATAGCGAGCCTTTCTTTTCTGGCGACCTCGGCGTTCTTGATGATTGCGCGCAGCGCGGCCTTGGATTTAGCTCCTCTCTCAAAACGCAGGGCTGTCTTAAGCGCAGAGAGCACATCCTTTCTTAAATCTATATTGGCGTGCTCGCAAAGGCGGCTGACAGCATTCTTTATCTTCTGCGCTTTAATAATCCTCATTACGGATGTTTGGCCTTCTTAGGGGACACTTTTAACCGTGTTTCAGAACCGTCCCTAAGGTATTCGGAGGTGACGGTGGTGGTGATGCCACCGCGGGGATTAAATACCCCGGTAATCTTCGCCCACTTAGGGCGAGCCGCTCTTACAAAATCATCGAGTATCCTGTTTATGACATGCTCGTGGAAGATCCCGACATTGCGGTAAGAGATGGTGTAGAGCTTGAATGATTTTAACTCAATGCAGTATTTCTCCGGCGAATATTCAATCAGGATATTGGCAAAATCCGGCAGCCCGGTCTTGGGACAGATGCAGGTGAATTCCGGGACATCCAGGCGCACAATGTAATCTTTATCAGGATACTGGTTCTTCCAAACCTCAATCGCGGGGGTCTTTAACCCGCGCACCCCGGACTGCAGGCCTTCATAAGCGGATTTCTTCATTTATTTTACTCCGGCAATCCTGTGCATCTGCGGTATAACGCAGACCACTGCTTTTTCTTCCTTGGCGATATCCTTGAATTTTGCGATCTTCTGCTCCAGGTCCCTGTAGTTCTCGCGGCTGTTCGGCTGCAGGACAAAGATAACGGATTTATTGTGTTCCTTTATCAGCCCCAGCGCCTTACGGTAATCCTCTTCAGTGGTTGAGACGCACACCACTGCCTTTAGAAATACGTCTCTTTTGTAAGCGATATCAAGGAAACGACGGTGCTCCTGCCAATAACCATCCATGCCTGTAGAGCTGGGAAACTTGATATCCATCGCCACGATATCCACTAAATCTATAAGCTCCTCCATGGCCTCCGGTAGAGTGCCGTTGGTCTCCAGGTAATTACGGAAACGGTTCTTGCGGTTTAAGGTCATGACTTCTTTTAGAAAATCCTTCTGCAGCAGGGGCTCTCCGCCGGTAAAAGAGATGGAATGATGTCCGTTCTTATGCTTCTTTATGATGTCGAATAACTCCTGCGGCTCGTATTCCTTGAACTTGCGGTGGTTGGTATCGCAGAACCAGCAGTTAAGGTTGCATCCTGAGAAACGCACAAAGAGCTGTTTCTCTCCCAAATACAACCCCTCTCCCTGGACGCTTTCAAAAATCTCGTTAATTTTGCCTTTCATATCCTCTTAGCCGATAGCCGGGTCATTCAAGCCTGCCTGACGGAATCCCCGCGCCCGCAGATGACAGCTGTCGCAGCTGCCGCAGGGCTTTTCCTTTCCGCGGTAACATGACCAGGTAAGCTTAAACGGAACCTTAAGCTTATTGCCTAACTTGATAATCTCTGCCTTGCCTTTACTGATAAGGGGGGTAAAAATCTTGATGCCCTCGCCCTCGACCCCGGACCTTGTGCCAAGAGCGATTACCTTCCTGTAGGCGCTGAAGAATCCCGGCCGGCAATCCGGGTAACCGCTGTAGTCCTGCGTATGGGCTCCGATAAAAATTGCCTCCGCTCCTTTGGCCTCGGCAAATGACAAGGCAAAACTCAAAAATACGATGTTTCTGGCAGGCACATAGCTCGACGGTATGCCGCTCTTTACGGGGATCCTCGAGCGCAGCTTTTTCCTGTTATCCAAAAGAGCAGAGCCTTTCCAGGGAAACGAAATCCTAACAACCTTAAAGGGGCACCCGCAAGATGCGGCGACCTTCCTGGCTGATTCTGTTTCGCGGCGATGGCGCTGGCCGTAATCAAAGATAAGGCACTGGCAGCTAAACCCCTTTTCCCTTGCCAGATACAGCGTTACCGCAGAATCCAAGCCGCCGGAGAGAAGAACGACCGCCTTCTTCATTCCCCGTAATAGCTGGCTGCGCAGTTATCCGACTCCCAGACTGTCACGCTCGCCAACTTCTTGAGGCGCGCCTTAAGGCGTTCATAGATATAGCGGGCAATGTTCTCGGACGTAGGATTGACCTTCCTGAAATAAGCGCCGTTGTTTAAATACCCGTGGTCAAGCTTATCAAGAACTGCTTTTAATTCTGCCTTGAGCTTCTTAAAATCCATCACCATCCCGGCCTTATCGAGCTTATCGCCCGTAAGCGCGACCTCCACCTTCCAGTTGTGGCCGTGCAGGGCCTCGCATTTGCCTTTATAGTTGCGCAGGTTGTGCGCTGCGCTGAAATTCGCTTCTACCTTGACGCTATACATGGCTTACCTTTTTGGCGTCGCTTATTGCGCGGCCCAGGAAGCGGCGCGCAAGGCTGGAGAACCACTCCGGGTTGTCGCTTACGTAAAATCTCTGCCTGCCGCGGGAGGTAATCCTGTTAAGCAGGCCTTCGCGCGAGAGAATCTCCTTTACCTCAAGCGCGACCTCTTTTGCGGAATCGATCAATGTTACATGGCCTCCCATTGCCTCTTTAATCACCGGCTTAAGGAGCGGATAATGGGTGCACCCCAGGATAACGGTATCAACCCGAGCGGCCTTAAGCGGCTTTAAGTAATACGCCGCCACCTCGTTTACTGCCTTGCCGCAGGTAAACCCCTCCTCGGCAAAAGGCACGAACAAGGCGCAGGCAGCAGTCTTTACGGAAATTGCGGGGTCAAGGCGCTTAATCTCCTGCTCGTAGGCGCGGCTCCTGATGGTGCTGCGGGTGCCGATTACGCCGATGCGCTTGTTGCGCGTGGCGTATACCGCCTTCATCGCTCCGGGGGTAATAACGCCTACGATGGGAACCTTAAAATAATTCCTGATGATGGGAAGCGCTAAGCTCGAGACGGTATTACAGGCAACGCAGATGAGCTTGACGTCCTGCTTCAGGAGAAACAGCATGTTCTCTATCGAGAAGCGAATGACCGTCTCGCGCGACTTAACGCCGTAAGGCACGCGCGCGGTATCCCCGAAATAAACGATATCTTCCGACGGCAACTGGCGGATAAGCTCCTTTACTACTGTCAGTCCTCCGACGCCGGAATCAAAAACTCCGATTGCTTTACTCAACTTGATACCTCCGTTGTAGGATAATCAATGACGTAATTACGCACCCCCTGTTCAATCGCCTCCGCTATCTGCTGGCGGTAATAGCTGTTCTTAAGCATGCGTTCCTCAGTGGTATTAGAAAGAAAGCCCACCTCCGCCAAGACTGCCGGCATGCGCGCACCGCGCAGGACGTGGAAATTCGCGCTCTTTACACCCAGGATGCGGCAGTCAAGCTCGCGCTCCATGGAACGGGAAAGAGAACCGGCCAGTTCAATAGATTCTGCGCGGTCATAAGTATAAATCATATCCCAGAGTATCGCATTAAGGCGGCCGGAATTTCCGGCAAAACAACTTCTTGTGAATCCCGGGCTTACGCTCTGCGCAGTGCTAAAAGCGCGCTTGGCATCGTTAATCTTGGGCGTGATGTAATATACCTCAAATCCGCTCAAGCTGCGCACGCGGTTAGCATTGACGTGTATGCTGATAAAGAGGTCGGCTTTGGAATTATTGGCGATCTCCACCCGCCTGTTAAGGGAGATAAAGGTATCGTTGGAGCGCGTCATAACGACCTCAAAGCCGTCCTGCTTCAGCAGCCGGCTGAGGCGCTTGGCAATGTCAAGGGTCAGGACCTTCTCGCGCACCCCTGTCCTTCCTATTGCGCCGGGGTCAGTGCCGCCGTGGCCGGCGTCTATTACAATTTTCTTAAACCGTGTCAGGGGGACAGCCCTCGCCTGACGGGAAGGCTTCTCTTCCTTAAAAAGCACGTCTATAATCTGTTCCTTGAATTTATACGGGACGACTATCGCGCCCCGGTAAAAATCAACGGGATAGCGCATATGCTGCGCAACGCCGTCAACCAAGACAAGCCTCTCCCCCACCATCAGGTTCAGACGGTGCGCATCCTTGGCGAGGCTTATCGTCCTGCTGTAAGAATCATATTCCCATTTTATCCCGCGCGAGTCGCAGAGCGCTGAAAGCGGCACATAAGCTACCCCGTTTATGCTGTAGCTGGGCAGGCCTCCGCGGCCGGGAATAGTGGCGCAGCCGGCAGCGAAAACCGCCAGGATAAACGCCAGGATTATGATTTTAGATGTCTTCATATCTTAAAGGGGCGCTGCCTAAAAAACAGCGCCCTGTTTTATTTGGTGGAGGTGGCGGGACACTTATCTAGCCGTTATCCGGCCAGCGTGGACTATCTCTTCACCCGCCAGAATTTCTGGCAGGGCCCGGCGTATTATAGAAGGCATATATTTACCGTTGGTTTAGTTTCCTGATCTGCGCCACCAAACGCATCTTTTTGCTTAACATCGCCGGCGTATATTTACCAGCGCGATGCGTTACAGATTTGTATTTTTCTACTAACAAATCTACCTGCGGCTTCTTTACGATCAGATACCTTCTTATTTCGCTGAGAAAGCGAAGGCTCCTATCCTGGCATATATACCAAGCATAAGAATCGCTGTGATGAGGCTTGTTCTTTTTTTTGAAACGATAACTCCTCCGCCAACTTTAGCCTTAAGCCACTTAAGCAGAACAAGGCTGTTGTTGGCAACAGATACATACGGAGTAGGCGTTTCATTATTATGGTGCCTCATCAGAGTTACCGTCCCTTCGCCATCTACTATGCCAGCGATGTAAGATTTCTCGGCCTCTTCCAACGGTATCACCTCCTATCTCCCCTAAAGAGAGGAAGTCTCTGCAGGGCTTTCACCCCTCAAGGTTGCCCTCGCCCTACTGCATTTTAAAAAGCAGTTACGTTAGGGTTTCCCTGATTAAGCCGGGTTTATCATCCCGGATTACTCCGGGAGTCGACCCTTACTTGATCGAACCCGCGTCCTTAAGCATCCAGATAAAGGTCGCTTCATGCTTAGTCCCGTAATTTATCTTACTGCCGCGCCTCCTACGGAACAGGATTCGCGACAGGCAGCCTTTAAAAACTCTCGCCCCTGCCTCAAGGCATGGCAAAGAGCCAGTCTACTATAGTGCTCTACTGCGCCTTGTAGACCCGGCGCAAAGAGGCTCCCTTAATATTAGTTAAGGGAGACTGGGGACAACCCCAACGGCATTGTCATTGGTCTTGCGGCCATTGACATTGCCATAGGGCTATCAACAAACAGTGGTCTGTTTGCGTTTATTTTTGCAAGGATTGTTAACGCGGCCAACCCTGCGTCCGCGGCATGCTACCTTTACCCGACGTACCTAAGTCGAGCCCATTCACCCCCGTCGTCACTCGCTGTTGCTGATTCAAGGGTTGATTTTCAAAAGAACGCTATTGGCTGTATCTAAAATATCGGAATTTCTGTATTTGCTTTTGTTTCTGCTTTTCCTTGCATGCTAACTACTGCCTTCCCGGAGACACTGTCCCGAACGACCGCAAAAACGTCTTCTGCTTTGGGGAGGAAAACGTCTCTTCCTTATTACCTGATGCGGCGGTTCTTCAGCAGCCGCCTGAAGGAACGGTCTGAGTCGCGCTTCTTGATATCTTCCCTGCGGTCGTAAAGCTTCTTGCCTCTGGCCAACGCCAGCTCTATCTTGGCATAACCGCGCTCATTGAAATAAATCTTAAGCGGCACCAGCGCAAACCCGCGCTGCGCCATCTGGGATTCTAATTTGTTGACCTGCCTCTTATGCAGCAGGAGCCGGCGCGCGCGCGTAGGGTCTACGTTAAGATAACTTGCCTGCTCGTAAGGGCTGATGCGCACGTGATAAAGCATCACACCCTGCGGCTCGACCCGCGCAAAGCTATCCTCGAGGTTTACCCTGCCGCCCCGTATCGACTTTACCTCGCTACCCTTTAATTCTACCCCGCACTCCCACGCCTCGATGATCTCGTAATCGCGAAAGGCCTTGCGGTTCGTAGCGATGATTTTACTCATTTTATCATGACCAGCGCAAAATATAAACTCAAAAATAAAGGCAAGGTTACCAACGCCGCCAGGTGCCCCACAAATATCCCCTCGCTAATCAAAAGGTCATCTTTCTTATAGTGCCGGATCACCACCGAAAGCGACGTTGCCGGGGGCATCGCCAGTTGCATCACGACAAAAAGCCCGATAAGCATGGGAAGTTTCAAGCTCACTGCCGCCCAAAGCCCCAAGGCGGGCAAAAGCAGTTGTTTTACCAAAATCAACAGCGCCGCCGCCTTTATGTCGATTTTATCCAGGTGTATCTTGGCGAGATTTCCCCCGACTACCAGCATCGCCAAGGGAACGGTGCAATCGCCGATCATCTTTAAAGGATGCACGATAAAAACAGGCAACAGAAGGTTGACCCCTAAGAGTACGCAAAGCAACCCGGTGAGGTTGGCGATCACCGGCGGACTGAAGACGCTCGCCAACTCGAATTTCTTACCGAAGGTGCGGGTAAGCATATAAACCCCGGCCGACCACATCACCAGGTCAAACCCCAAAAGGAACAAAAAGATGTAGATCAGCATCGGGTTGGCCTCGGCCGAGGGGAGCAGGGTCACGACCAGTGCCAGCGGAAGATAACCCGAGTTCTGAAATGTCGTCAGGCTCAAAAACTGAGTGCGGTACTGCCGGTCGTTCTTTAGAAACCGCGCAAACAACAGGCCCGCCGCCAGGCCCAGGACGGTTATCGCGATGCTAAGCAGGGGGAAGATCCACCAGTTGGGGTAGGAATGGAAATCGAACTCCCGCACCAGCCGCGAAAATATCAAAAGCGGCAGGGTCACCTTGACCATCAGGCGACTCAAGGCATCCAGCCCTTCATCCTTCAAGACGCCCTTCTTGACCAGGAAAAAACCCACCGCTGCCAGGAGGAATATCTCCAGCACCGCCACTCCGGTTACCTGCATAGACTGTAAAAACATTTTCGCTCTCCCTGGAAATAGAAAATATATTATAGCAACAAACCCCGCCCGTCGCAATTCTTATTTGACATAATTCAAGGGCTGGGATATACTTAGAGATACTTTTTGCGGGGGTGGCGGAATTGGCATACGCGTACGTCTCAGAAGCGTATGGGGAAACCCTTGAGGGTTCAACTCCCTCCCTCCGCACCAAATTTGCGGGAGGAAAGATCATCTCCGCTAGAATAAAAAAGAGGCGCACTTCTGCGGCGCCTCTTTTTTATTTAGGTATACCTCAAAAAACTCAGCTTTCTTTATCGGCAGGAGGAGGTCCCGCTCTTCGCTCCGGATGCCCCAGCTTCCTGTTCTTCCACTGTATCAATTGGTTGGAGGTCAGGTATTGCGAGATCTTCGACTCCATATCCTTTTGCAGCTCTACCATCTTGTCTCTGAACGACTTTGTATCCAGGTTCTGTTTTGCGGCCGCCTGAATCTTGGCGATATTATCTTCGATAACCGCCTTAATCTGACTGACCTGCTCTTCGCTTAAACTCAGCTGTTCCTTCATCTTGGAGACGATCCCATCGGCAGAGGCAGAAACCGGAGGCCCTTGTATCGGCTCTTGCTTCATCCCGGAAACAGTCTCGTCGTCAAAAGCGGGAGCCGGAGGTTCTTGCGTCGGCTCAGCCAAAACGACGCCCGATGCAATAAGCAGCCCTGCCGTCAACAACACCAGCGCTACTTTGTGCTTGATCTTAAACACCGCTGCCCTCCTTATCTGCGGCTGTGTCGCCGCGGTTATTCATATCTTAATGCCTCGATCGGATTAAGACGCGCGGCCTGCTTTGCAGGCCAGAGGCCGAATACTATCCCTACCGCCAGCGAGAAAACCGTAGCGAGCGCCATTGAAGACAACGATATCTTCACGGACCATCCTGCCAGGATGTTTATTAACAAGGCGCTCCCGCCGCCAAGCCCGATACCCGCCAACCCCCCGATGAACGACATCAGCACTGCCTCGATAAGAAACTGGACCATGATATCCTTGTTATTCGCTCCGATGGCCTTGCGCAGCCCGATCTCCCGCGTGCGCTCGGTTACCGAAACCAGCATGATATTCATGATGCCTATGCCTCCGACTAAAAGCGAGATGGCCGCGATGGAACCCAGCAACAGGGACATCGTCTGAGTGGTAGAGGTAAGCGTTTTCTTGATATCGGCCATATTGTGAATCTGGAATGAGTCCTTCTGGTCGCTTGTCAGCAGGCGGTGCTGCTTTATGATAAGCCTGCTGATTTCTTCCTCGGCAGTATCGATTGAATCGGCGCTTTTTGCCTCCACATAAATTGAATCTATATACTGCTTCCCCAGCACCCGGTACATTGCGGTGGTTACGGGGATGACTACGGTATCGTCCTGGTCGCGGTGGCCGGCTGCGCCCTTCTCAGGCAGGATGCCGATTACCTTGAAATTAATCAGGTTTATCTTTACGGTTCTCCCGATAGGGTTGGAGGCGCCGAAAAGTTCCTTTACTACGGTCATGCCGAGGAGGACAACCTTCTTTCTTAACTTTAACTCTTCTTTGGTAAAAAACCTTCCGACCGCAGGCTCAGAGGAACGCAGCTTGGCATAGTCTACCCCTACCCCCTCCACCTGGGTATTCCAGTTTTTGTTCCCGTAAACGACCTGCGCCCTGTCTGTCACTGATGGGCTGACCCTCTCTACGTAATTGCTCAACTTAGCGATGTCAGCGACATCCTGAAATGTAAAACGCGTTACCGTGCCGGCCTCCAGTGCTACCCCCATTGACCTGCGCGAACCCGGCCTGACTATCAGAAGGTTTGAGCCCAATGATGACAGCTGCTTTTCAATAGATTCCTTTGCGCCCTGTCCAACCGCAAGCATGGCGATAACCGCGGCAACGCCGATAAGTATGCCGAGTATCGAAAGTATGGCGCGCATCTTATGCGAGAGCATTGCGAAGACAGCCTGGCGCAGATAATCTAGGAATTCCATCCCGGTGCCAAGCCTGCTCTTGGAGCCGGAAAGGATATTTTTTATGACATTGTCGGGACTCCCGGTCTCCGGGGACGTTGCAGCATTTGAGGTAACCTCATCAGACACAATCCGGCCGTCGCGCATACGGATGATACGCCTGGCATGCGCGGCGATCTCGTTCTCATGGGTAACGATAATGACGGTTTTGCCTTTTTGGTTGAGCTTCTTCAGGATAGAGATTATCTCTTCCTTGCTCTTTGAATCGAGGTTGCCTGTGGGTTCGTCAGCCAGGATTATCGGCGGTTCATTCACCAGGGCCCTGGCAATCGCCACGCGCTGCTGCTGGCCTCCGGATAATTCATTGGGCTTATGGAACATCCTCTCTTTTAAACCTACCTCTTCTATCTCCTCCTGGGCCTTTTGCTTAAGGTGTCTTTTACCGGCGTACATCAACGGCAGCTCTATATTCTCCAAAGCGCTCATCCTCGGAAGCAGATGAAACTGCTGAAAGACAAAACCGACCAATTGATTCCTGATCAATGCCAGCTCCCTATCGGAAAGACTGGTGAGATCGTCCCCGTTTAAGCGATACTCCCCTTTGTCGGGCCTATCCAAGAGCCCCAACACATGCATCAAGGTGGATTTACCGGAACCCGAAGGCCCCATAATTGCGATAAGCTCCCCCTGCGAGATATTCAACGATACCCCGCGCAGGGCCTCAACCTTAACCGAGCCCATCTGGTAGGTCTTATACAGATTCCTTATCTCTATCATAGCATTCTCTGGCGGGTTTATTTCTTCTTGCTGCCCGGCATCTTGGGCATAAAAGGGTTGGTGCCTGTATTACCGTTGTTGTGAAAAACATATTCCTTTGTCGTAATGATCACCGTATCTGCGGCGGCCAGCCCCGAAAGGATCTCGTAGTTAGTCTCGTCGGTAATGCCTAACTTCACAATACGCTTAACCGGATTCTTGCCGGCTTCCTGCTTCAGGATAACGTAATTTTCGTTGCCATTCTTATACACTGCCTCAACCGGAACAAGCAGGGCATTCTCTCTGCTCTCCACTATAAAATCCACGTTTGCGTTCATCCCCGAACGGAAGAAATCCGGCGCCTTCTCCGGCAGAAGGTCAACCTTGTAAATAGTTACGTTATTGACTGTTTCCGATTCGTAGTATATGTGCTCTACCTTCGCCTTTATTACGGTATCGGGATAGGCATCAAGGGTGATATTTGCATCCTGCCCCAGCTTGACCTTTCCTATATCCGTCTCGTCTACCTGGGCGCGCACGATAAGCTGGTCCGATAAGACTAACACCGCATCCGAGGTAGTAACGGTCTGCCCCGGCTGTGTGGTGGCAACGATAACCTCGCCGTCGATGGGGGCCAATAGCGCTATCGGTTTGTAAACCTCCTGCCAGTATTTTAACTTTTCCTCTCCCTGGCCGCGGGCGGCGTCAAGGATGGCTGCCCTTTCGGTCGAACTCATCCAGGCGAGGTTCTGGCCGATCTTCACGGCATCGCCCTCTTTCACGAGGATGCTTTCGATGCGGCCGCTGACAGGGGGTTTTATCTCAAGTCGGTTTTTCGGATAAACCGTTCCGGTAGCCGAGACAAACACCTCGAGGGAGCCAGGCATTGGCCTGACCTCCCTGACCGTTTCTGCCGGCCCCTGGCCTTTCCGCATTTTTATTATCATCAACGAAGAAAACGCCGCCAAAATTAAGATTACGACAAAGGTAAGCTTTTTATTCTTATTCATATTCCAGTGTCTCTCCTTTCGCCTGAATCCACGCCGCTTCGCTTAATAAGGCGTTTGCCTGGGCGTCTAGATATGCGTTCTTCTGGCTGACTAAGTTGTCTTCGATAATTATCCAGTTATCAAAGGTCGTAAAGCCTGTGGAATACTCTACCTGCGCAATATTTGAGCGTTCCTCAATGGCGGCGAGCTGTTTTTTCTGTACCTCTACATTCTCAACGGCGTCCTGAAGCGCAGCCCATGTCTCTTCCAGCGCCACTACAAGAGAATCCCTAGTGCTCCTTTCATTCTCCCTGAGCTGATTCAGGTAAGCCTCGGCCTGTGAAATCTGCGCCATCCTCAATCCGCCTTCGAATATCGGCATTGATAAAGCGAGCCCCAGGTTCCACTGGTTACCCTGCGGGGACCAGTGCGAGCCGGACTTATTTGCGCCTGCCGTTCCTGAAAGGGTAGGAGAAAAGTTGGCATACGCGGATTTCAGACTGAACTGGGCGGAGGCCTTCTGAGAGATAACTTTTTGTAAATAGGGATTGCTCGTGGCTATCCCTTCAAAATCGGGCTTCTCCTTTACGCTGTCTTTTACCTCAAAATCTCCTTTTACGGATACGGGAGTGAATTTTGTCCGGCCCATCTCTTTTATGAGCTGGCGCTGGGCGACCTCGAGGTCCCTTTGCGCCTGTGAGATCTGGTATTTTGCATCGGATAGATCCGCCTCCGCAGTCAATAAGGCTCCCCGGTGCTCCAGGCCGGACTGGTAATGGAGGGTGATTAATTCGAAATTACTCCTCCTGATATCGTAAATCTCCTGCGTGATTTTCAGCAATTCCTGCGCCTTTAATAAAGCAATATAGGAACTGCGCAGGCTATACCTTACCGTAACCGAGGTATATTTGAAATTCTGTCTGGAGGCCTTTATATCCTCGGAGGCTGCTTTTACGTCCTGGATGGTCTTGGTTCCGTCAAATATCAGCTGTGAGCCCGTTACGCCGTAAGAATAGGTATCGGTTGTCTTTGTTGTAGCGGCATCCCCATCCCCCGAAGCCGTCTTTGCAGTCGCAGCGCTCAGGCTGCTGTCTATCTGAGGATAAAGACTGCTGGCAGTGATTTTCCTGGCAGCCTCGGACTGCCTCACCTCTTCCTGGGCTGCGATTAAATCAGGGTGGTTCTTTGCCGCCTCCCTGACGCAATCATCCCATGAGAGAATCTCTTCTGCGGCTACCGGCCTGCATAAAATAAACAGGAAAACCGGTATTATAAAATAAACGCTAAGGTGTCTTAACATAAGACGGGCGCCTTAAAATTCTTTATTTTAGAAACGGTCATTTGCTGCTGTGTTTGGAAAATTCTTCCTTCATGCTGGCCATATGGTCAAAAAAATTCAGGAATCTGTTGAATTCTTCTTCCGGGAAAAGGCTGAGCGTCCGGCGGTGAGGCGGGCCGGAGATAACAATTAGGCTGTCCCCCGGCTTAATCTTAAGCTTCTTCCTCGCTTCTGCCGGAATGACTATCTGCCCCTTCGTGCCTACCGGAACCTTGCCGAAAAACTTAGGAACATCTCTCATCCCTGTCTCCTCCTTATTACGATATCGCTGCCGCTATAGGTATGATTAGTATTACAAGTATCCCTTTTCATACAAAGGATACCATACCGCGCACCTCTTGTCAAGCTAAATGTCTGCGATATAACGGCGGGCTGCGGGGCGCTGAGGCGACGGCTAGACGCCTGCCCTACAGCGCAATTAATACGCTGATTTACGGCTGGTTAGAATGCTGGGGCCAGAGTTTATCGAGGGTGTATTTGGAGGGGCCTGATTGGTTCCTGAAACTAAGCAAGTTATTGAACCACGCCATGGGCCTCAGCCGCGTCTTCTGCTTGAGGTCCGGCCAGTCGCCCTGGATGCTTACCTGGATGGAATTTGTGACAAAGTCTATCCCGATGGTAAAAGGCAACACGATAAACATGACGTGCTTGGCGGTCTTTAAAATCCCCGCTCCTGCCAGGGTTACCCCTACCGTAAAATCGGTTGCCCCCGAAAAACAATACTTACCGGAAACAACGAGGTCGACGGTGGGCCCGGCGCACAAGGCATTGTCGATTACGACGCCTTCTTTGTCCAACGAAAAATTTCCCTCTACGCTGTAAAACATCGGCATGATGAAACCCCTGATAATGCTCTTGATGCCGCTTTCTGCAACAGAAAAAATCGGAAACCCCCTGAGGTCTCCCGAGGTCAACTTAAAATATCCCCCGCCCCTGAATGAATCGAGGGCGCCCCATCCGGCAACGCAGGCCAGGCTGCCGGAGAGCACGCCCTTGGCATCTCTGGATTGCGGCAGTGACTTCAGGAGTTCCTCCAGGTACGCCTTCTTCAAATGAAGCTCTATCCCGCATCTATTAAGGTCCATCTGGATCGCCCCTGATATGACTCCTCCGTAATAATCGAGCTCCGGGATATCGCCTCTTAAAACCCCTTCCTTGACGGGGGCAACGATAATAAAGGACTGCGGGGCAAACCCCTCCCAGCTGAAATTTTCAAACTGTATATTGACATTACCTTCATATGAAGATGACTTATCCAGCTCGCCGGTGACGCTGCCGGAAATGACTATCTCTCCGGAGGGAATGTTTTGCTGCGACTTCAATAAATCTGCCGGTTTAACATTTCCCTCAATGGCTAAATCAAAGAGAAGGTCCTTGACATCCGTAATATCCGAATGAAGCTTAAGGTAAGAGCTGCCGCTTTTATTCTGCCACTCCAGGGCACCCTGGTTATCGGCAAAGAGTTTAAGTTCAAGCTCGGTATCGATATCCCCTAACTTCCCGTTTAAACGCAGCCTTTCCTGCGGCCGACGGATGAAGCTGCCGCTTAAACTCAAGGGCACCTTGTTGGCCATCCCCGAGAGGTCCGTTATCTTGAATTCATCCTGCGTAATCAAAACACGGCATTTGAGGCCGTTTACCAGGACGTTTCTAGACCCTCCGAATAAACCGTCTCTCAGAAATATCTCGCTGCGGAAATCCTTTGGCAGGCTGTCTCCCTTGATATATCTAAGCGACTGTTTTATATCTGCGTCGGCTATGATGTTTAAGTCCCCGTAGGCAAGTGCCCCCCCTGAAATTTTATACTCCCCTGATAATGAGAGATTCCCCCCTGCATAGACAAAATGCATGCGGCCGGAGACATTCTCCGCCTTCAGGCCCCAGGGCTTAAGCATCTCATCGAGATAATAATCCCAGTATTCGCTGAGATATACGGTGCTAAAACTCGCCCTGCCTTCGGCGCGCCCCCTGGAGACATCGCCATCGAGCCTAAGTTCCAGGCGTTCCCGGCGCCTATCCCGGGAATGAACGCTGAGGTTAAGCTTATAAACTGCGGCCCTCTGGTTCTTAAGGGTGAGGTCAAGATTTACGAAGGTGCGCCTTATGGTATTGCCTTTCCTGAAGCGGTCCTCATAATTAAGGGAGGCGTCAGCAACCTTTATCTTCCTTATCCTGAAACTGTTATTTTTATTCTCTTCTCCTGCTTTTGAAAAGTCGAATAAGAACCCGATATTCCAGTTGCCGGACTCCGCTCTTGCGATATAAAGCTGCGGCCTGAAGACTGTAATGCTTTTTATGTCTATCTGCTTGAATAATAAGGGAAGCAATGACAGGTTTATATCTACTAAAGGCGCGCGCAGTATGTAGCTGTCCGGCGGGGCGGATGTTTCCGAGACCGCCACATCTTCAAACACGAAGGCGCGCAGGGGGTGAAAGCTGAGTTTAGCGAAACTGATATCAAGCGGAAGTCCCGGGGAAGGCTGCAACAACCTCTTGAGTTGGGGGTTAATGAAACGCGGGATAACGTAATAATTCATCCCGACGCAAAGGCAGGCGTCAAAAAAGGCAAGGATTAGGACAACGGCCAAAATAATAAGAAGCGCCTTCTTCCTCATTCTTAATGCCTTAACCCCCAACTCAATTGCAATTCGATACCGTCCTTAAGATTAACGCTCGGTGTAAACCGTAAGAACCTCGCCGGTATCCTTATCGATAAAAACCCAGACATCCTTGGCTACCGGGTCTTTAAAATCGAAGTAAACGATGCGATAGTTGTAGAGAAACCCGTTCTTCAGGATGCCGTGGTTAGGATTGTTTTCCTTCATCGCCGCAATCCCGGACCTCTGCAGCCAAAGCCTGCCCCCCTCGTCGTAGATAATATCTACCTCCTTGAGCACGATACCCTTGGCCTTGACGGCGCTGATTGCAATGGCTTTGATGTCTTCCTTGCTTAAGCCTTTCTGCTTTTGGACTGCTGCCATAAGCGGCGAACAGCTCAACAAAAGAACGGTTGCCAACAACAACACTGCCAGCTTCTTCATGCTTCCTCCTTTCCGGTTATCCGGCAGATTTCATCATTGCCGGACCTTAAAATAATCCTTAACTGTCTTGCGGTATGCCCCGAATGCCGGCTTAAGAGAATAATCCCAACGCACCAGCCCGAAATAATCTGTGCCGTTATCCCAGTGCTTCTTGCAATCCCTCAAGAAAGCCCAGAAGACCTTTGTCACCGGCTTTTCGCTAAGCAATACCCCGTAGATTTTACTCAGCCACTCTGCCTGCTCTTCTTCGCTGGGGTTCTTCCCCAGCCACCAGTTGGCTGTCTCTGTGCCTTTCTTGATACCCGGGCAGCCGGTCTCGGTGACCCAGATCTCCTTATCAGCGTCCCCGTTCCTTTTCATGATATTAGAAACGAGCCTGACATAAGACTTTGCCTTGGATAAAGAGGTCTCGCAAAAAGGGGATTCAAAGATATGAATGTTAAGGATATCGAAATAACCCCGTCCGCCGTTGTCATAAAGATGGTTGACGCTCGCGATGCCGCTGGCGATCCCGCCGTTAAGGATACGGCAATGGGGGTCGGTTTTCTTGGCTGCGAGATAAACCTCCTTTAATAGCAGGCAATAAGACTTAAGGCTGTCCTGGCTGCTCCAATAAACGGAAGAGTCCGGCTCGTTCCAGACCTCCCAGTATTTAATCTTATCCTTATAGCGGCTGATTACCCTGACGGCGTAATTTACAAAAAGACGGTTATCCTGCGGCGGGTCATTCCATTTACCGCCCCAGGCGCAGTTATACTCCAACAGGCCCAGGATGTTTATGCCGGAATCGGAAAGCAGTCCCACGATACGGTCATATTTGGAAAAATTGAATTCCCCCTTCTCGGGCTCGATCTCGTCCCAGAGAAAATCCATCCTTACCCAGGATATGCCGGCCTTCTTCATTAAGGCCGCCGCCTTTTTAAGGGATTTCTCGTTCGGATACTTGTGGTTATTCCAGGGGTGGTTCCAGTGCAAAAAGGCCAATGCCCCAAAGGGGCTTTCCATATTCATTTCTCCTGCGTCGGCATTGCCTGAAAAAATGCATCCTGCCAGCAGAACCGCCAGGATTATCCTATTCAGCCGGCTCCTGTTCAATATTAATGTAATCCGAGAAATCAATCTTATCCCCCATCTCCTGCTTCACCACGCGTATCCTGTCAGGCACATAAGGGTGGGTCTTGAAATACGACTTGGGCCTTAGCGGCTTACGGCGGTTATCCTCCTGGAGCTTTTCCAGAAAGGTAACCATGGCGTGCGGGCTATAGCCTGCCAGTTTCATGTAGCGGGCAGCCAACTGGTCTGCCAGAAGCTCGTCCTCCCTCCCGTAGCCCAGGATAAGCTCGGTAAAGGCTGCGTCCGCGGCGCTTCCCGCCCCGCCGCTCTGGGAGGCAGCAGCAACCAGTATCCTAAAGACGGAATATCCCATAACGGCCTGCAGCTTCTTGATGCTGTGGCGGGCGACGATGTGGCCTACCTCGTGAGCGATAACGCCGGCAAGCTCGTCATCGTTATCCACCTTTTCAATCAAGCCGCTGTTAATGTAGACATATCCTCCGGGAAGCGAAACGGCGTTAATCTCCTTGTCCTGGAGGATGTAAAAATGGTAATCGATATCCCTACGGTCGCAGACTGCCGCTATCTTTCTGCCGATAGTATCTACCCGCTTCTGGACGAGCGGGTCTTCCTCCAGTTTATAGGTACGGTTTACCTCGCGCGCGATAGAATCACCCATGCGCACCTCTTTATCGGTGCTGTAGAAATAGGTCTCCTGTTTTTTGGTAACGATGTTGTATTCGGTGGAGCAGCCGCTTAAGAAAAGGCATATCAAAATGGCGAAGACGCCGAGATCCTTGAGTACCTTAAAGAGGCTGCGCAGCGGCAGTCCCACTACATTATAGAAACACCCCTCGATGCGCCTGATAAAAAATGCGCCCTTCCCCTGGATATCAAAGGCCCCTGCCTTATCCAGGGGCGAGACGCGCGAAAAATAACTGTCTATGTCGCGGTCATTCAGCTCATCCATATAGACCTTCGTCTTTTCGTAAGCAGTCCTGGTCTTATTTTTATTCTTGTCGATTACCGCAATCCCGCTGTAGACCCACTGGGGGCTGCGCGAGAGTTTCTTTAGCATGCGGCGCGCCTCTGGAATGCTCTTGGGTTTGCCAAAAATCCTGTTATCCTGCACCGAAATCGTATCGGCTGCGATGATTACTCCTGAACGCACTTTCCTGGCAACCTCCCGGGCCTTGCGCAAGGCATTATCCTGGACCAGGCGGGCATAATTTGACTTTTGCCCCCTTGCCGTCTCCCTGATGTTGCTGGGGATAACCTTAAATTTAAAACCGAAAAAACGCAGGAGCTTCTTCCTCGCTGCCGAACCCGAAGCCAAATATATCATCTTTTTTAGGGACGGTTCTTGAGTCAATCTTAACCTGTCCCCTAATAGGGGACAGGTTAGCTTCACCCCGAGAACCGTCCCTGAGCTGAGCGGCCGGCGAGATAACCGGTAGAGAATGCTGCTTGCAGATTGAATCCCCCGGTATCCGCGTCCACGTCAATCATCTCTCCGCAAAAATACAAACCTTTCACCACCCGCGATTCCATGGTGCGGGGATTGATATCCTTAAGCGAAACCCCTCCGCGCGTCACCATTGCCTCATCAATAGGCCGCGTCCCGACAATATCAAGGCGCATGCCTTTTAAAAGCTCAAGCAGCCTCTGCCTCTCTGCGGCATTAACCTGATTAGCCTTCTTTTCTGCGGATATAGCGCTTATCTTCATAAATAAACCCACCATCCGCAAAGGCACAAGCGCCTTTAGGGTGTTCCTGATGCTCCTATTGGGGTTTAGCTTGAATTCCCGCAGCAACCTGGCATCGAGCTGCTCCCTCGACAATGCCGGCTTCAAGTCTATATTTAATTGAACGCTTTTTTGCTTGCGCAGCCACTCCCCAATCACTGCGCTCAAAGACAAAACCAGAGGGCCTGATACGCCGGTTTTGGTAAAGAGCAACTCCCCAATATCCGATGCGACTTCCTTCGTGCCGCTTTTGAATTTAAGACGGATGTTTTTAAGGGTGAGCCCTTCCAAGACACCCGGATAATCCTGCATGGCTTCCAAAGGGACTAACCCCGGCTGAAGCGGCACAATACGGTGGCCGAGCCTCTCGGCAAGCCGGATGCCCTCTCCGGTAGAGCCGGTAAACCGGTAGGATATCCCGCCGGTGGCAAGGATCACTTTATCCGCGGGGATTATGCGCCTGTCTGATAAGATAACCCCTTTGATGCTGCCTTCGCGCATAACGATATCCCCGGCTTCGGCGCGGTAGATTACCTTGACATTATTCTTCTCCAGCTCCTTCTTAAGCACCCCAAGGACGCTGGCCGAGTTGTCGGTCACCGGAAAAACGCGCAGCTGCCTTTCGACCTTTAAGGGCAGGCCCCTCTTTTGAAAAAACTCCATCAGGTTGCGGTTGGAGAATCTTTTAAAGGCATCCCTAAGGAACTCTCCGTTTTTAGAGAAACGAGGATAAAAAGAATCCAATTCACAGGCATTGGTAATATTAGAGCGGCCTTTGCCGCTTAAAAGGAGTTTACGGGCAGGGGAACTGTTTTTTTCGAGGAGTACGACGCGGGTATGCAGAGAAGACGCGCTTATTGCCGCCATTATCCCGGCAGGCCCGCCGCCCACGACGACTATTTTTTTAGCGTCCACCAAATTAAAGGAATTCCTTAATGGTAAAAACGGACTCGAGCTTCAGGCCCGTGCCGGAGAGATTGGCTGCAGCGCCCTCTTGCCTATCGACAATCACGATAGCACGCTCAGCTTTAATCCCGGCCTTCTCCAGTGCCTCTTTGGCCTCGATAAGCGCCTTTCCGGTAGTAGCTACGTCGTCAACCAATACCACCCTGCTCCCAGGAGCAAGGGCCGGACCTTCAATCTGCCTTTGTGCCCCGTGCTTTTTGGCCTTCTTTCTCACGATAAAGGTCTTTACGGGAGAACCTTTCAAATAACTCAGGGCAGCTACTGCGCCGGAAATAGGGTCAGCCCCCAGGGTAGGGCCTCCGACAGCATCAACCTTATCCTGCGCTATCATCTCCAGGATAATCACAGCCGCCAGATATGCGCCTTCGGGGGTAAGGGTAATAATCCTGCCGTCGAGGTAATAAGCGCTGGGCTTGCCTGACGATAGGATAAAATCACCTTTTTTAAAGGCCTCCTTTTTAAGAAGGGCCTTAAGCCTGTCTCGAGCCTCTTTTAAAGGCAGGGTCTGCATAGTGGATTTATTTTACTATCGGCCCAGGCGCCTGTCAATCATATTAGTAGCCAAAAACCATTTCCGGATTCACTTAAAGAGCGCTTCTCTCTCCATATCCAAGACACTGTCCCGAACAACGAGGAAAGCGTCTTGGCTTTGGGGAGGAAAACGTCTCTAAGAATTTGACAAAAGGGTATTTCGTTGTTATGATATCTTTTATGCTCGGCGGCCTTATAAAGGGTCTGGCGGAAATTATCTTTCCAAAGACATGCCCCGCGTGCAAAAAGGGCATCAGGGACAAGGGCGGCAGAGAAGCGCATCTATGCGCGGACTGCTGGGATAAAATCAAAATGAACACGCCCCCTTTCTGCTATCGCTGCGGCAGGCGCCTGAAGAGCCAAAATCTTACCAAAAACATCTGCCCCGTCTGCATCAGGAGGCCGCTCCATTTCGACCGGGCATTCAGCCCATGCCTATATGAAGGGCCGGTTAAGGAATTAATCCATGAATTCAAATACCGCAGCAAGGAATACCTGGGGCCCCTCTTGAGTAAACTCATGATTGATTTTATCCGCGAATACAGCCTCCCGGTAGATTTCGTAGATTACGTCATCCCCGTGCCTTTATACAAAAGCAAGCTTAGGGAGCGTGAATTCAACCAGGCCCGCAAGTTGAGCGAACCGCTTGCCAGGGAATTCCATAAGCCCCTCCTGGACGGCGCGCTCATCCGCAGGCGGCCCACTGCCAGCCAGACCGGATTAGAGGAAATCGAGCGCTTCAGAAACGTAGAAAACAGTTTTGCGGTAGTGAATGCGGGAGCGGTAAAAAATGCGAACCTCCTTTTGGTAGACGATGTCCTCACCACCGGCGCGACCTCATCCGAGGCAGCGCGCGCCCTCAAAGACTCGGGGGCAGGCGTCGTCTTTGTCCTGACGCTGGCAAACTGATTATGCGAATACTAAGAAACTACTTCCTGAAAGAGTTTATCAGCCCGATGTTCATGGCGCTGGGCGTACTCACCTTCGTGATGATACTCGGCAACCTCATCAAGATTGCCGACCTCGTAATCAACAAGGGGGTAGACATATTTACCGTCTCCAAGCTCTTCCTCTTTATGATACCGTACCTGCTGACCTACACCCTGCCGATAGCTACGCTGGTAGCGGTGCTCCTGGCGCTGGGGAGGCTTTCCGGGGACAACGAAATCGTCGCTATCCGCGCCAGCGGGATAAATCTATTTACCCTGATATTGCCGCTATTAATAGTAGGGATAATGCTGAGCCTGGTCCTAGTAATCTTTAACGACCGCGTAATCCCCTATGCCCATTTTGCCTCGCGCAAGACCTTGGTTGAGGTAGGGGTGAAAAACCCCGCCGCAGCCCTGGAGCCGGGGGTTTTCATAAACTCCTTCCAGAATTACGTGCTTTTTGTATACCGCATTGAAGGAAACAGGCTGATAAATATCCGCATCTACGAGCCGCGTGAAGGCAAACCTACCCGCACCATCGTTGCCAAATACGGGGAATTTATCGCCCTGCCGGAAAAAAACATGGTGAAGCTAAAACTGATGGACGGCAGCACCGACGAGCCGGACCCGGACAACCCGGAGAATTTCTACAAGCTGAATTTCAGGACCTACTTCATGAGCCTGAACCTCAACCAGGGCCAGGGCAAGGGAGAAATCGAGAAGAAACCCAAGGATATGACCATCCAGGAATTGCTAAAAGAGGTGCGCAAAATCAAAAAAAGCGGCATTGACCCCACGCCCCTGGTTACCGAGATAAACGAAAAACTGGCGCTCGCCTTTTCCTGCATCGTCTTCATTCTCTTCGGAGCGCCCCTGGCAATCATTACCCGCAGAAGGGAAAAATCCATCAACTTCGGCATCGCCTTCCTGGTGGTCGGCTCTTACTACCTCCTCTTCATAAGCGCCGAGGCCTTAAGCCTAAGAGGCATCGTGAACCCCGTTGTTGCGATGTGGCTGCCCAATATTATTTTCACTGCCATAGGAGGCATATTTACTTACAGGCTATGCGCATCTTAGACCGCTATATACTTAAGTCCATCCTGGGGATCCTGACCACCTGCCTGTTCACCTTCCTCCTCCTTTACGTCATCATTGACATCTTCAGCCACCTCGAAGACATCCTCAAGAACCACGTCGGCATAATGCTATTGGTGCGGTATTACCTTTCCTACATGCCGATTATCTTCGTGCAGGTTACGCCGATCGCCTGCCTGCTTGCCGTAATCTACACCTTCGGGAAATTAAACCGCGACAACGAAATCATCGCCATGCGCGCCTCGGGCTTAAGCATACTCCAGATAAGCAAGACCGCCATTATCCTCGGGGTCATACTGTCGGCGCTGGTGTTCCTGGCGAACGACCGCTTTGTGCCGTCTGCGCTTTCCTACAACGAAAATCTAAAACATGAAATAGAAAGCGGCTCCAAGAAGAATGCCGTTACGGAGACCGTCAATAACCTTTCGATGTACGGCCTGAAAAACCGGCTATTTTTCATAAACAGGTTCTCGCCCGCCACTAATACCATGGAGGGGGTAACCATCCTCGAGCAGGACGAACGCCAGAACCTCACCCAGAAGATCGTGGCTAATAAGGCGGTGTATAAAGACGGGCTCTGGAGGTTTTATCAAACGGTAAGCTACGAATTTGACGAAAACGGCCAGATAAAGCAGGAGCCACAATACATGCAGGAAGAGATAATGGCGATACCCGAGACCCCGCGCGATTTCTTAAGCCAGAGGCAGAGGCCCGAATACATGAACACCGAACAGCTGCAGAACTATCTCTGGAGGCTCTCTAAAAGCGGGGCATCGGGCATTATCAAAAACCTCAAGGTCGACCTTTATCAGCGCTATACTACCCCGTTTACCGTCCTTATGATTATACTCCTGGGCATCCCTTTCTCATTGCGCATGAAAAAACGCGCTACCGGTTTATCCTCAATAGGCCTGTCGCTTATGGTAGGCTTCCTCTACTATGTCCTTAATGCCATCGGTATTGCGCTGGGCAAGGCAGGCATACTTTTCCCGCTGGCTGCGGTCTCTATCAGCCACATTGCGGCATTCGGCTTCGCAGTCTATCTTATCTCCAAACTTCCTTAATTAACCGGGGTTTATTCCAGATACACGCGGGGGACGCGGCTGCCCAGGCCGCAGACGATTTCGTAGGGGATAGTCCCGGAGAGGGCGGATAGCTCCTCGGCGCTGACTGTGCAGCTTCCCTGACTGCCTATCAATACCGCCTCGTCTCCTATTCTTACCTTAAGCCCGCCCACATCAACCATCACCTGATCCATGCACACCCTGCCGCTTAAGGTAAAACGCCTCCCCTTAATCAATACCGGTGCGATATTGGAGAGATTACGCGGATAACCGTCGCCGTAGCCGATGGGAAGGGTAGCTACGGTGGTATTTCTTTTGGTAATGTAGGTGCGGCCGTAGCTGATGCCAAATCCCCGCGGGACATCCTTGGAATATACTACGCGGGTCTTAAGGCTCAAAACCGGCTTCAGGCGAACATAAAGCTTCTCTTTAGGATAAAGGCCGTAGATAACAAGCCCGGGCCTTACCATATTGAAGTGGCTCTTTGGATAATCTATGACGCCGAGGCTGTTTGCCGCGTGCAGAAGATGAACCTCAAGGCCCTCTCTGGCTAATTTATCGGCGAGCCTGTCAAAAATGCCAATCTGATAAGATGTAAAATCCCGATTGGTATCTGCGCAGGAGATATGGGTAAAAAGCCCTTCTATGTTTAAGGACCGCATGCGCCTGACTTTTTTGATAAAGACCGAGGCGTCCTTCGGCAGGATCCCGAGCCTGCCCATACCGGTATCCACCTTGACGTGGATATTAATTTTCCTGTTCTTACTTGCGGCAATAGAATTGAGGGCGGATGCCAACTCTAAAGTGCAGACGGTCTGGCTGAGATTATATTCGATTAAAGGCCGGGCATCTGTTTTAAGTATCATTCCCAAGACCAGGATAGGCTTCTTAATGCCAGCCCGCCTTAAGGCTATCCCCTCGTCAATGGAGGCAACGCTCAAATAATCCACGCCGCAGGATGAAAGTTTTTTTGAAACCGGCACCAGGCCGTGGCCGTAGGCATCGGCCTTAACGCAAACCATCACCTTTGTGCCAGGATTAAGCATGGTTTTCACCCGGCTGAAGTTGTATGCGAGGTTCCTCAGGTTAATCTCTGCCCAGGTAGGGCGGTAACCGATAACCTCCGGGCTAAGTCTAGGCATAGGGCTATTTTTTTCTTATCTGGCACTCCTTAGGATAGAGGTATTGCGGCTTTACCCCAAAGGCGTCGCTCAGATTAGATTTACCCCGGGTTATTTTTTCCAGGGCGAGTTTAACGATATTATGCGGCCTGGGATACCAGAAGTCGCGGTCCAGGATAACCGCGTTTTTCACTTTGCTCAGGATCTGGCTGCCAAGCAATGAGACGCCGTCTCCGAGGAAAATTCCGGCGTTTGCCGTTTTAGCGAACAGCTCCGCAGGGCTAAACAGCATATCGGCACCTTTCTTCCTGAAAACATTGTTCTTTCTGTTGTAGATAGCGCAGTAGACCAGGCCGCGCCTGGCGTCCAGCATCGGTATTACCTCTCCCCGCGCGGTATCGGCGTTACGGCTCAATATATCCAGGGAAGATATTGCCACCACAGGCTTACGCAAAGGCCAGCTCATGCCTTTGACAGTAGCTATCCCGATGCGCAAACCCGTAAAAGAACCCGGGCCCACCCCGCAGGCAAAATAATCGATATCTCCTGCCTTGAGCCCGGCGGCATCCAGGACGTCCTTGAGGGTAGAGGTAATCAAAGAAGATAGCCTGCGGCCGGCCTCCAGGTTATAGCCGTATACCTTGCCGTTGTCGTAAATGCCGATACAGAGAAATCTCGTAGAGGTATCAATGCCTAATATGCGCATATAAATCCTTAAGCAGCTGGCGGTAGCGGCTTCCATGGGCATGCAATTTTATGCCGCGCCGCTTCGGCCCTTTAATTAATAATTCTACTCCCAGATACTCCCTGGGCAAGAGGTATTTCAGGCGGTTGGCCCATTCGATTACCGAGACCCCTCTGCCGTATAAATACTCTTCATAGCCCAGCGCCAAAACATCATTATCTCCCTTAAGGCGATAGAGGTCAAAATGATACAAAGGAATCCTGGCGCGCTGATACTGACGCAACAGCACAAAGGTAGGGCTGATAACCCCTTCTTTCTTAATCCCAAGGCCCCATGCTATCCCCTGTGTTAATACGGTCTTGCCTGAGCCGAGCCCGCCGAAAAGGCAGACGATATCCCCCGGCTGAAATTTCCCGGCGATCCTCCTGCCGAGATTAACGGTATCCTTTACGCTGCAAGATTCAATCATATTTAAAAATGCCTAAAACCCCCGGGCCTGGCGGGTTTCTCGCAGCCGCTCTCGGTTACTAGGGAAAACCCCGCCGAGCGAGGCATAATCCTGCCGATAGGCCTGAATGTTTTATTGCCCTTGCGCGCTAATCTTCTGGCCTCGGGGACGGAAAGCGTAAAGAGTAACTCAAAATCCTCCCCTCCGTATAAGGCATCATTTAAATTACGCGCCTCGGGGCTTAAGGGTATCGCCCCCGCATATACGAACGCGCCTACCCTGCTGGATTCCAATATGTGGCCCAAATCCTGCATCAGGCCGTCCGAGACGTCAATCATGGCGTTGACCTTAAAATTAGCTGCCAGCCAGCGCGCTTCTTTTACGCGCGGGGTAAACCTGAGATGTTTCCCGCGGATAGAACCTCCGAATGCGCCGCTTACAAATATAATATCGCCGGCTTTCGAGCCGTTACGCAACGCAAGTTTACGCTTCTCTACCTCTCCTGTCAGGCTGACATCAATGGTTAACCTGGATGAACGGCTGAAATCCCCTCCTACCAGATTTACGCCGTAACGCCTGGCCAGGTCACGCATCCCGCGATGCAGTTCATCAACGTACTCCAGGCGGGTATCCTTATGCAGCCCTAAAGAAACCAGCGCATAACGCGGGATACCGGCGCAGGCGGCAATATCGCTTAAGGATACGGCCAGGGCCTTCCTGCCGATTAGATGCGGGTCATCGCTACCGGTAAAATCCACGCCTTCAACCAGCATGTCGCAGGTAAATAGCAGATACTTGCTGCGGTTGAATTTTACAACTGCGCAGTCATCGCCCGGACCGCATACCACGGAAGAATCAAGGTTGATGCCGGCTTTGAGCCTCCTGATCAATCCGAATTCCCCTAATTCTGATACCCTCATATCTTTAGTAATCTTTTTATGTTCCGGACATAAGGCGCCCTGATAATTCCGTTATCCGTAATGATAGCGCTGATAAGTGCGTGGGGCGTTACGTCAAAAGCGGGATTAAAAACCTTTACCCCGGCCGGCGCGACGCGCTGAGCGGAAAATATCCGCGCAACTTCATCCTGCGGCCGCTCTTCAATAACAATGCCCGTGCCGCTTCTGATAGTAAGGTCAAAGGTAGAAGCGGGAGCCGCAACGTAAAAAGGCACTTTATGGTAACCTGCCATAACCGCCAGGTTATAGGTACCGATCTTATTGGCGGCGTCTCCGTTAGCGGCAATCCTGTCTGCGCCGACGATAACCTTAGCGATCTTCCCCTGGCTCATCAGGGAGGCTGCCATGTTATCGCAGATAACAGTAACGTCAAGGCCACTTTTCTTCAATTCCCAGGCAGTCAAACGGCTCCCCTGCATCAGGGGCCTCGTCTCAGAGGCAAAGACCTTAAAATCCTTGCCATCTTCTTTAGAGCGGTAGAGCACCCCAAGTGCAGTGCCGTAATCAATGGTAGCCAGGATCCCGGCATTACAGATGGTCAAAACCGCATCATTATCATCGATGAGCTTGGCCCCGTAGGCGCCTATCCGGCGGCATGATGCCATGTCCTCTTCGATAATGGCGAGCGCTTCCTTAAGTAACAGTCTCTTAACTGCCTGGGGCGGCTTTTCGTTATTACGCTCCAATACGCTGCGCATGCGCTCCAGGCCGTAAAAGAGGTTTCTGGCGGTAGGACGCGAAGAGGCAAGGTATGAAATTACCTTCTCCAAGCTCTTGCGCAGATCAACGGAATTCTTTGAACGCGAATCCCTCGCGCCAAGATATACTCCGAGTGCCGCAGCTGCCCCCAAGGCAGGAGCGCCGCGCACCTTAAGGGTCCTTATAGCATTCCGGAGCGTTTTTAAATCTGCGATATAAAGATATTCCAGGTTCAGGGGGAGCCTGCTCTGGTCAATAATTCTAATCCTGTTTTTGCTCCAGGAGATGCCCTTAAGCTTCATGGCTTCTCTTGTTTTAGGATCTTTTCAAGGCGGTCAATCTGACGGCCTATCTCCTGCCGTATCTCCTGGCAGGAATCGGGATTCAAAAGCTCCAACACCCTGCGGTAAGCGCTAAGCGCGCCGCGGTAATCCCGGAGGCTTAAAAGCGCATCCGCGAGGTTATCGTAAGTGACTGCGCGATGCGGCTCCAGTTGCAAGGCCTTATTGAAATAACGGATTGCCTCGCTGTGCCTGCCGATATTATTCAAAAGCCACCCCTTGTTGTGATAAATAGTGGCGTAATCCGGCTCCGCCTCAATGCCTTTGTCAAAATAGTAAAAGGCCTCGTCAATGATGCCGAGCTCCACCATCGAGAGGGCGCGGTCATTGTAAGCTGCGCCGTCCTGCGGGTTAATTTTAATAGCCGCATCAAAATGTTCGATGGCAGATGCAAAATTACCGTTGAGCAGCTCTTCCTGGCCTTTAAAATACTCCTCCTCGGCAAGAAACCCCTTTGCCGAAGCAGCCTCCCGCCCCTGGCGGGCAAGGCGCAGGGCCTCTTCGTGCGTGCCGTAGGTGATGGCTTCATCCAGCTTCAAGCGCAAAGAGGAAAACTCGCTATTGCAGCCCATTTATCATAAACCCAGCATCGCAGCCAACAGACTTTTCTTTGTTTTTATAGCTGCTGCCGGACAGCTCTCCTGGCAGCAAAAACATGAAATACATCTCCGGTAACGAACGGTTATCTTCCCGCTATCGCTGCGGATTGCCTTCTGGGGACAGATGTCAACGCACCTGCCGCAACGCAGGCAACGCTGCTGCTCGATAACCGGGTAAAAACGCACCAGCTTCCCTGCCAGCCGCAGAAGAGGAAGGGGTATCTTTTTCTGCAGCGAGCTCTTCGGCAGCCTGAAAGGCTCCCCCGTTACGTCAGCCAGCTTTTCTCCGAAGATAGTGATGGCATTCAAATCTGCGCTGCCGAGCCTCTTCTCTGCCGCTACCCTGGTAGTGGGGATATCCAGAGGGTTAAGCCCCATGATAGACGTCAAAACGCTGTCTACTGCCACGGCGTCCGCTCCTGCCACAATCAAACCCTGCCGGCGCAGCTGACCGCTGGTCCCCGGGCCGTCGCCCTCCATTGCGATTATACCGTCAACGATAGAAAGCACGGGGGCGGCCTTGCGGTAAACCTCAACTACTATCTCGGAAAAATTCCAGGGGTCGATGTGCCTGCGGTGCAGCTCAAACTTATAGCTGCCGCTGACCAGCCCAAAATTGTTCTTGATGGCGGCTGTCAGGACCGTCAAGCCGTGCGTCTTGAATTTGGGCACCGATACCAGGCAATCGCATTCATCAAGAAAGGCTGCCATCGGAAATCTCCCGTGCCAGCGCCGGCGGTCAAATTCGACCAAAGACACATCTTCCTCTTCGCAGACCTTCTTAATTCCTGAAACCTCATAAACCTCTTCCACCTCTTCAGGGCAGTTATTCCAGACGCTCGGGCCGTCTCCCACGAATACCCTGCAGCCTATCCCTTTTAGAATCCTGATTACCGCGCGCACCACTTCGGGATGAGTAGTCACGCCGCATCCGGGATCTTTGGCCAAAAGAAGATTGGGTTTTACCAAAACCCTGCCCTGGGGCTTAACGTAGCTGTCTATGCCCCCCAAAAGAGAAAGCGATCTATTTACCGCTTGCCAGACGGAGCGCGGCTCGTAATCAGGGCACCTCGTTATGGAAACGCTGGCGTTCATTTCAGGTTAAAAAAAGCTGCGGCGGATGAAGTAGTAACCCTGGCGAGCTCTTCTACCCCCATCTGTTTTAGCTCGGCAATCTTAACTGCCAGTTCCTTGACGTAGCAGGGTTCATTGCGCATCCCGCGCCTTCCCTCCGGCGGGAGAAACGGCGCATCCGTCTCCAGGAACATCCGCTCTAAAGGAACTTCCTTCACCAGTTCCCTGAGGTCCGCTGCTTTATCATAGGTAACGTTACAGGTAAAAGAAACAAAAAAACCCAACCCCAGGCAATCCCTTAAAAAATCCGGACCTCCTGAAAAACAATGCACCACTGCCCGAATCGGAAGGTATTCTTTAAGCACCCCCAGGGTATCGGCCTGCGCCTGGCGGCTGTGTATAACCAGCGGCAGGTCCAGGTCTTTGGCGAGAGTCACCAAAGCGGTAAAAAGCGGCTTCTGATTTTCGCGGCGGGAATAATTCCTGTAATAATCAAGGCCTATCTCGCCTATTGCGACTACCTTGTCTTCCTTGGCTAATTCCCGCAAGGCAAGGGCCTGCTCCGGGCGGAAATCATCGGCCTCATGGGGATGGATACCGACGCTAGCATAGACCCCTTTATATGTCCTGGCAAGTTCCACTGCGCGGCGCGAACCTTCAAGGCTGGAGCCGACATTTACGATGCGCTCCACGCCGGCCAGCGAGGCGCGGCGCACGACCTCATCCCGGTCCTGGTCAAACTCCGGAAAATCCAAATGGCAATGCGTATCTATCAACATTATGCGGACTTGTCTATGCGGGGGAAGAGGGGATTTCCTTTATTGACGCGTGCCTGGCCGAATTGCGCGCTTATGGATTCTGCGGTACCAGGCATAAAGGCGGCTATCTCGTCTCTGACCTTTATGATTACCAGGACCAATAAACCGAGGAATGATTCCAATTCCGCGGTCCTCTTCTCCCTGGAGAGGTTCCAGGGTTTGGTATCCTCGACGTATTTATTGGCCATGTTAATCAGCTTCCAGACCTCCTCTAACGCTGCGCTGAAATTCAGCTCTCTCATATACGCTTCCACTTCCTGGCTGAGGCCTTCTATCTTTGCGTGTATCCGTGTTGCCCGGGGGTCTCTGGAGCCTTTATATCCGGGGATGTCCCCGCCGCAATACTTCTCAACCATGGTGATGGTGCGATAGACCAGGTTGCCCAGGTCATTGGCAAGGTCGCTGTTGTATCTTTTGATAATCGCCTCTTCGGAGAAATTGCCGTCCATGCCGAAAGGGACCTCGCGCAAAAGGAAATAGCGGTAGGCGTCGATCCCGAACCTGCGCGCCATCTCGACGGGAGAAACAACGTTGCCGCGCGACTTGGACATCTTCTCTTCGGCGAACATCCACCACCCGTGGGCAAATATCCTCTCCGGCAATGGGATACCGAGGGCGTGCAGCATAATCGGCCAGTATACCGCGTGCTGCCTGATGATATCCTTGGCCATCAGGTGCAGCTTTGCCGGCCACCAGCGCGAAAGGTAATTTCCTTCGGAGTCAAATTCCCCCACCGCGCTGATATAATTGATAAGGGCATCGAACCATACATAGGTAACGTGGCCCGGGCTGAAAGTAAGCGGTATGCCCCAGCTCAGGCGTTCGATCGGTCGCGAGATGCAGAGGTCGGTTAATTTATTGAGCTCCAGGAAGCGGTAGACTTCTTCATAACGCGCCGCCGGACGTACAAAATCCGGGCGTTCCTTAAGATGCTGCATCAGCCAGTCTTGGTACCTTGACATCCTGAAGAAATAATTGGTCTCCGATATCTTCTCAACTTTTCTCTTACAGTCAGGGCAAGCGCCTTCGGAAAGCTCGGACTCTGCCCAGAAGGTCTCGCAGGGGGTGCAATACCATCCTTCGTATTTGGCGCTGTAGATATCACCTCTTTTATGGAGTATCTCCAGAACCCGCTGCACCGTCCTGATATGGCGAGGCTCGCTGGTGCGGATAAAATCATCGCAGGAAACGCCCAGCTCGCTCCAAAGTTCCTTGAAGACAAGGGAGGCCTTGTCTACAAACTCCTGGGGCGCAAGGTTCCTCTCGCCGGCAGCGCGCTGGATTTTCTGGCCGTGTTCGTCGGTGCCGGTAAGAAAATGGACGTTTTCCCGCCCCAGAGAGACGCGCATATAACGGGCCAGCACATCTGCGGCAATGGTGGTATATGAATGGCCGATGTGAGGAGAGGCATTCACGTAATATATGGGGGTCGTAATATAAAACTTTTTTTGTCCCGACATGGCGTCTTACTTATAGGTCATCTCTATTTGGGTGCCGTCCTCCAGTTCAACGGTAGCAGTGCGCCTGAAGACGTTGACGCTGGTGACCTTGCCTTTACCCTGCGGGGTATGCAATCGTTCCCCTTCGCGCGGCATCCCTTTAGAGAGCATCTTGTAAGTCTCGTATTCGAAATTAAGGCAGCACATCAGCCTGCCGCAGAGCCCGGAAATCTTGGGGGGATTCAGGGGCAACCCTTCCTCCTTGGCCATCTTGATGGTCACCGGCTCAAAATCGCTTAAGAAACGCACGCAGCAAAGCTCCCTTCCGCAGGAGCCAAAACCTCCGAGGAGTTTGGCCTCATCCCTCACCCCTATCTGCCTTAATTCTATCCTGGCCTTGAATATCTTGGCGAGGTCCTTGACGAGATTGCGGAAATCCACCCTCCCGGGGGCGGTAAAATAAAACATGATTTTGCTGCGGTCAAACGAATACTCTGCCTTCACCAGCTTCATCTGCAGCTTATGTTCTTCTATTTTTTTAAGGCAGCTGTTGAATGCCTCCTTGGCCTTGGCCCTGTCGTCCTCGATCTGCCTTAAGTCCTTTTCGTTAGCCAGGCGCACGATTTTCTTAACGGTCTCCTTGGCATCCTTTACCTGCGCCGGGGGCTGGGCCTCCGAAGAGATTATCTGGCCGTAGTCCAGGCCGCGGTCGTGCTCTATGATAACGTAAACCCCCTCCCGCAAGGCCAACCCCTCCGGGGCCCTGCAGGAGTAAACCTGCCCTAATTCCCTAAGCCTGACCGATACTATCCTTTCCATAACTCCGCCTTGAGATTCGAGGTTAAAAGCTTAAGATTGACGTTCTGGTCTATGCGAAGGTGCGCCTCCGATAAAAAGTCAAATATCCCGGATAGCTGCTCCTGGGTATAATCTTGCGCCATCATGGCCAATTCGTTGCGGCGGTCAAAATTAATCAATTCCTCTCCTGCCATGCCGGTCTTTAAAAAACAGATATCCCTGAACCAGCCTATCAGGATGTTGATATCCCGGTGAAGCCCTTCGCGGGTCTGGCTGACGGAAACGGCCGGCGCAACTGAATGGCGCGAAGTCAGGAAATCGTCTATCACCCTGTTTTTCTCCTGATAGAAACCGGCGTCTTTTAAGCGCAGGGCATCCCCAATCCTGCCTTCACAGAAATAACTCAAAAAGTGCGCCCGCGATACATCCAGGCCGTACTCGCTCTTAAGTATCCCCTCAAGCCTATCCCTCCCTAAAGGATAAAAACGCACTATCTGGCAACGCGAGATAACGGTCTTAAACAGAAGCGATGGCTTGGAACTCACCAGGACAATCACGCTGTGGGCCGGAGGCTCCTCCAGCGTCTTTAACAATGCATTGGAAGACTCGGCATTCAGGTTATGGGCGTTATCGATAATATAAACCTTAAGCTGCGCATCATAGGGCCTAAGATTAATTTCGCGCTGCATCTGGCGGATATCGTCTATTCTGATGGTGCCGCTTTCCCCTTCAATAAGACGCACGTCCGGATGCCTGTTATTATCTATCTTGAGGCAGCAACCGCACTCTCCGCAGGAATCGGCGTCATTATCCCGGCAATTAACGGCCTTGGCGAATTCCAACGCTGCCCTCCTCTTACCGATACCCTCCGGCCCGCTGAAAAGATAGGCCTTGGCAACGCTATCTTCCTGTATCGCCCTGCGCAACAATTCCAGGGAGCTATCCTGTCCTTTGATATCTTTAAAAGACATTCCTTATCACCAGATCCCTGATTCTATCCTGGGTTACGTCCTTATGCTCTGCCACCCTGACAACCTTAAAACGCCGGGGTTCCTTGCGCGCCATGGCAAGATAGCCGCTTCTGACCCGCCTGTGGTAAGACAGGGGCCGGCTCTCTATGCGGTCAGAGCTTTTGCGGCGGTGCCTGAGGCCTTTTTCAACCGGGAGGTCAAGAAAAATCGTCAGCTCAGGCCTCACCCCCGCGCTTACAAAATCACCCAGGTACCTGATGAGCGCGACATCCATCCCCAAACCAAACCCCTGGTAAGCGACGGTAGAATCCAGAAACCTGTCGCAGATAACATGGAAACCGCTCTTCAATGCAGGCTTGATAACCTCTTCTACCGCCTGGGCGCGGCTAGCCATATAAAGCAACATCTCGCATCCTGCGGTCATCTTATCATTAGAGCCGTCAAGGAGTATCTTTCTGATCTTTTCGCTGACCTTTGTGCCGCCCGGCTCGCGCAGGTAAACAACCTTCTTCCCGAGCGACTTAAGGTAATTGTAGAGGGCGCGCGACTGCGTGCTCTTGCCGCTTCCCTCCGACCCTTCAAAAGTAATAAATTTTCCCCTCATCTTAAGAAACACTTTCCGAGCTAATCTGGAAACACTTTCCGAGCTAAAGCGGAAAGTGTTACTGTTTTAGGGCTTGTAACAGAAAGACTCAAATCTTAAACTCTTCGCCACACCTGCCCGTCTTTTGTATCTTCTACTATAATCCCACCTTTTTTTAATTCTTCCCTTAAGAGATCAGATTCATTAAAGTCTTTCCGGACGCGTGCATCTCTGCGCCGGTCAATGAGTTCTTCTTCTTCTTTTGTCAATTGAATCGCTACCTGAAAATTGAGATTAAAAATATTCCTGCCTAATTCCGTTATCGTGTTTATCGCGAAATTCACAATCTGAGCGTAATCATTATCATCTTTGCCTGCATCAATATATTTATTTGTAGCATTTAGCAGTTCAAACAAACTGGCGACCGCTACAGGTGTATTAAAATCATCATCCATTGCTGCGATAAAATTATTTTTATGCTCTTCAATGAAATCTGCGGTCTTGCCAATAGCGGTAAGGTTGGCTTTCTGTATCTGTTGGGCCCTGTGAAACAATATCTCAAACCTCTGTAACGCCTTGTAGGACTCTTCCATCCGCGTTTCGGTAAAATCAACCGGGCTGGAATAGTGAGCTTGCAAAAAAAAGATTTTCAGGGCATCCGGATGATATTTCTTCAAGGCCTCTTTTATCGTCACGAAATTCCCCAGCGACTTGGACATCTTCTGGCCGTTGATGGTAAGGAGGCCGTGGTGGATCCAATATCTCGCAAAAGGCTCGCCGGTTGCTGCCTCAGCCTGGGCGATCTCGTTCTCATGATGCGGGAACACCAAATCCCTCCCCCCGGCATGGATGTCCAGCGTCGGGGTCTTTAAAAACTTCTGCGCCATCACGGAACACTCGATATGCCAGCCGGGCCTGCCGCTTCCCCAGGGGCTATCCCAAGAAGGCTCACCTTCCTTGGATTTCTTCCAGAGCGCAAAATCCAGGACGTCCCTCTTTAAACCGCTCGGCTCTATCCTGGCGCCGGAGCGCATATCATCAATGCCCTGACCGGATAATTTACCGTAGGATGGAAATTTGCGCACATCGAAATATACGTCCCCTCCGGCTTCATAGGCATAACCTTTCTCAATAAGAGACGAGATGTAGCGGACCATATCCGGGATATTCTCGGTTGCCCGCGGTTCAAAATCAGCCTCGTCAATACCGAGGTCCCTTAAGTCCCGGCGGTAGCCGGCAATGTATTTTTCGACGAGCTCGCGCCAATCTATCTTAAGCTCATTGGAACGGTTGATGATTTTATCGTCGATGTCGGTGATGTTCCTGACGAACTTCACATTGAATCCGCGGTATTTCAAATAACGCCGCATGAGGTCAAAGACATAAAGGCTGCGGGCATGGCCGATGTGGCTGTCGTCATAGACCGTGACCCCGCAGGTATAGACATTGGCCTGTTGAGGGACGAGCGGGATAAATTCTTCCTTTTTGCGGGTAAGGGAATTATATATATGGACGGACATTAAAGGCTATTTCTGCTCCAGCTGCTTGATTCTCTTTTCTAATTCATCGATGGTTTCCATAATCGGGTCCAGCACGTGGCTGTGGTCAAGGCTCGTATCTATCTTCTTGCCGTCCTGCTTGGTGATCCTGCCGGGTACTCCCACTACCGTGGAATTCGCAGGCACATCCTTGACCACCACGGCATTGGCTCCGATATACGAGTTCTCACCGATTGTGATATTCCCCAGGACCTTAGCCCCGGCCCCGATAACGACGTTGTCACCGATGCTCGGATGGCGCTTGCCTTTCTCTATTCCGGTACCGCCGAGAGTCACTCCCTGATACAAAAGCACGTTATTGCCGATAACGGCGGTCTCTCCCACCACAACGCCCATGCCGTGGTCAATGAAAACGCCGCTCCCGATTTTAGCTCCCGGGTGGATCTCGATACCCGTCAACCAGCGCGAGACCTGGCTGATAAGGCGGGCAATAAAATAGAGGCGCGCATTATAGAAAAAATGCGCAATGCGGTAATCGATGATCGCTGCCAGCCCGTGGTAAAGAAAAATGATCTCGATGAGCCCCTTGCTTGCCGGGTCCTTCCTGCGAGCCGATTCGACCTCCTGACGGAAAAAAACAAGCACAAAGACCAGCTTCAGCGCCAGAAACGCCAAGATTAAGAGAATTACTCCCAGCAATAACCGCATCATCTATTCCCCCTTTGAGAGCATTGCGACGGCATAGGCGGCAATCGCCCTTGCCTTGCCGATATCGCCTGTTTTCTCATTAGTCTTTGATTTGATGTTAACGCGCTCCTCAGGTATATTTAATATCTCGGCCATGGACTGACGCATCTGTTTCTTAAACGGCGCCAGCTTCGGCTCTTCGGCAACCACTACCGTATCGATATTGTTAATCGTAAACCCTTTTGCCCTCACTAAAACGCACACCTCTTTAATAAGCGCGGCGCTGGAGATACCCGAGTAGCGGGGGTCGGTATCCGGGAATAACTCTCCGATATCCGCCTCCCCGGCAGCTCCGAGCAGCGCATCAGATACCGCATGCAGCAAGGCATCGGCATCAGAATGCCCGATAAGGCCCTTCTTAAACGGTATTTCAACGCCGCCCAGAAAGAGTTTGCGCGCGCGGGCTAAACGGTGTATATCGTAACCTAGGCCGATGCGGTAATCCATATCGCTAAATTAACCCCCTGCAATGGCAGCGGCAATCCGGATATCCTCCGGAGAGGTAATCTTGATATTGCGGGAGGACCCCTCCACTATCTTGATCTTTACGCCGAGCTTCTCTGCCAGCATCGCGTCATCAGTCACATCCTCCCTGCCGAACCTGCTAAAAGACTCTAAAAGCAAATCCCGACGGAAAACCTGAGGCGTCTGGATCTCCCAGAGACCCTGACGGGAAACAGTCCTTTCTACTAAGCGGCTACTCCCCGAGGTTTTTTTCAGGGTAGACTTCACGGGAATCCCTAAAATACTGGCCCCGTATTTTGCGGCCTCCCTGATAAGCCTGCTGATAAAACATTTCTCCAGAAAAGGACGGGCAGCATCATGGATAAGAACCAGGTCCGTGTTTTTGCCAAGACACCTTAACCCGCTTGATACGGAATCCTGCCTCCTTGCCCCTCCCAACGTTACTGTCCTGATCTTGGCAAGACGGTATTTTTTTATCAGAGCGGTTATTGCCCTGAGGTTACCCCTATTGGCAACAACGATTATCTCGTCTACCCCCGGATGGCTGATTAAGGCCTCAAGGGAATATATAATTACGGGCTTATCTTTAATCCTGACCAGCGGTTTAGACAGCCTTGTTTTTAGTCTCAGGCCTCTTCCTGCCGCAAGGACAATGGCTGAAACGCGCATAATTACCTTGTCAACTTTGTGAAGATCATCCTGCCTGCCGGGGTCTGCAGGACCGAGGTCACTACCACTTTTACTTCGTGGTTTATAAATCTCCTGGCTTCCTCTACTACAATCATGGTCCCGTCTTCAAGATAGCCCACTGCCTGGTTGTGCTCTTTGCCTTCCTTTATGAGCTTAACCTCCAGCACCTCTCCCGGAAAAACCACGGGCTTTAAGGCATTGGCCAATTCGTTGATGTTTAAGACCTTCACCCCCTGCAGCGTCGCCACCCGGTTAAGGTTAAAATCCACGGTCAGGATTTTGGATTCCAGAAGCTTTGCGAGTTTAACCAGCTTGGCGTCAACCTCCGGGGTATCGGCGAATTCCTCCTCGTTAAGGGCAATATCGATGCCGGGCTGGGACTGCAGGGTATGCAGGATCTCAAGCCCCCTTCTCCCGCGCTGCCGCTTGATAGGGTCGGTGGAATCGGCGATCTGCTGTAATTCCTTTAAGACGAAACGCGGGATTACAATCTTGCCTTCCAGGAATTTGGTCTTGCAGATATCCAATATCCTCCCGTCAATAATGACGCTGGTGTCCAGTACGGAGACCTCGGCCAACTGATCCTGACGGCGCAGCCTGATATAAGGGATGATGATATTGAACTCATCCTTCCCGCGCAGCGCAATCACCATGCCCAGGTAGCAAAAAACTAATGTCAGGATCGTCCTGACATTATTCATCCGGTCCACTGGTATGGAGAAGAGCGTCAAGGCATCCGCAACCAGCTTAGACATAATTAGGCCCAGGATAAGACCGAATACGCCGCTGGAGAGCCCCCTCAGGGAAACCTTATGCGCCCCCAACTCCAGGATAATAATAAGAACACCGCAGATAAGTCCTGCCAACGCCCCCCACAAACCCAGCTGCGGGTAAGGCTCCAGCATACTATAACCTATAATCGTAGCGGTAATAAGAAAAAGAAAACGCAATAATATAAGACTCATCCTACCTCCTTAAGGCAAACTCCAGGGCCTCTGAGAGACGCGAGGCCGGGGTTAACTCTATCGCAGCGTTTTTCTTGTTTAGATTACGGTAGTTATTCTTCGGGAGTATGCAGTGGCGAAAGCCTAATTTCTCCGCTTCGTTTATCCGCAGGTTAATCTGCGAGACGCTGCGTATCTCTCCTCCCAGACCAACCTCCCCCAATAATATCATATCGCTTGCCACTGCCTTATCCTGGAACGCCGAAGCCACTGCTGCCGCTACTGCCAGATCCGCGGCAGGATCATCCACTTCAATGCCCCCTACCACATTAACAAAGATATCCTCCGCCTCAAGCGCCAGCCCCATCCTCTTCTCCAACACTGCTACCAACAGCGCCAAACGGTTGTAATCAAAGCCCTGGGCGCGCCTGCGTGCATAGCCGAAATTGGTCTTGCTGGCCAGGGCCTGTATCTCCACCAAAAGCGGCCTACTCCCTTCCACTATCGGCACCACCACCGAACCGGAGGTGTCCCTGGAACGCTCTGACAGGAATATCTCCGAGGGATTATCCACCTCTTTCAGGCCGCTTGCCTCCATCTCAAAAACTCCTATCTCGTTGGTCGAGCCGAACCTATTCTTGACCGCCCGAAGCATCCGGTAGATAGAAAACCTGTCCCCCTCAAAATAAAGCACGGTGTCCACAATGTGCTCCAGGACGCGCGGCCCGGCAAGCGTCCCCTCCTTGGTAACGTGGCCGATAATGAAGACCGGGGTGGCGGTGGTCTTAGCCAGCTGGGTAAGGATACCGGCGCACTCCCTGACCTGGCTGACGCTGCCGGGCGAAGAACTGATGCCCGGCTCAAAAATCACCTGGATGGAGTCTATTACTACCGCAGCCGGCTTAATCCTGTTTATGTATTCGACGATAAAAGAAAGGTCCGTTTGATTTACGATATAAAGCTTGCCGTCATTGCCGGCTCCGAGGCGCCTGGCCCGGAGCTTTGTCTGTGCCACCGATTCCTCGCCGCTTACGTAAAGAACGGTCAGCCCCTGCTTCGTAAGCTGGTTGGAAACCTGCAGCGAAATGGTAGATTTGCCTATCCCGGGGTCTCCTCCTATTAATACTACCGAACCCGGGACAATGCCTCCGCCCAAGACACGGTCAAGCTCCGAGATCCCCGTCTTGATGCGATTTTCTTCTTTAAACTCTACGTCTTTAAGGAGGACCGGCTCATCCTTGTAAATGGCGCTCCGCTCCTTGCCCTTTGCGGAAGGCGCGGAGTAATCCTCCTCTACGAAGGAATTCCAATGGTCGCAATCCGGGCACTTCCCCAGCCATTTCGGGGATTGGTAACCGCAGCTTTGACAGGTAAATACGGTCTTGGTCTTAATGCCCATGTTTAAGCCGGACTATCTGGTCTTCCAGAATAATTTCCAGGGATGCTTGCGCAGGTCGCTGCTCATCGCCTCTAAGTTGTTGTAAATGGTATCGTCGTAAATGAGTTTTCCAACGGTGCCCTTCTCGTTCTTGACCGCGGATAGCGCATCGTTAACCTGGTCCATGATGCTCTTGGTCATCTTCTCCAGGTAGTGCATCGGAACGGGGTCATTGCCGGACATTGCCTGTCCCGCCTCCAGGAACCTCTTGGTATCTTCGCCCGGAAGTATCTCGATGTATTTCTCGCCCAACAACCCCAGGGTATTGACCCAAACGCTGGAATCAATCGGGATGCCTACCTCGTCCTTCACCCAAACCGCTATCTCTACCTTGGTGTGGCCGTCCTGGGACTTGATAAAACCTATGGACTTGACCTGGCCGACATCCACTCCGGCGAACCTTACGGGCGCTCCGAGCTTGACGCCGTTTATAAAATTAAAGATAAATTTAACCTTGTACCCCGAAGACCAGGTCTTGAACCCTCCGATGGAAAGAATAAACGCCATCAAGATTACAATTCCGATAAAAACAAAAACACCCACCTTCAATTCCATCTTAGATCTTCCGAATATCATCTTATCCCTCCGCGTGTATTATCTTGGGGCACTCCAGTCTCTGGGTTTTGTCCCTGACAGTAGGCAGCTCCAGGGTCTCGGTAATCGGCCCCTGGGCAAGTCCGTTAACAAACTGGCGCACTACGGGGTGGCCGCTATTCTGTATCTCCTCAGGGGTCCCCTCGGCGATAATCTTACCCTGATAAAGCATCGCAACCCTATCGGCAATCTTATAGGCGCTCTTCATGTCGTGGGTCACCACGATGGAGATCACCTTTAATTTATCATGCAGCTCCTTGATAAGCTCGTTGATGCTGTCTGCGGTAATAGGGTCAACCCCGGTGGTCGGCTCATCATAAAGGATAATCTGCGGTTTGATGCAAAGCGCCCTTGCCAGCGATACGCGCTTCTTCATCCCGCCGCTTAATTCCGAAGGCATGATATTCTCTATCCCGGAAAGCCCCACCATGCTCAAGGACTCCTCTACCCTTTCCCAGAGGTCGCAAGCCTCCAGATGCTGATGTTCAATAAGACCAAACCCTACGTTTTCCCCTACGGTCAGGGAGTCAAAAAGCGCGCCCCCCTGAAATACCATCCCCATCTTAAGACGCAGGACATTAAGCTCGTCTTCCTTCATAGCGCTGATGTCGCGGCCGTTGATAATGACCTTGCCGCTGTCCGGCTTCAATATCCCCTCAATGTGCTTTAATAAGACGCTCTTACCGCATCCGGAGCGGCCGATAATGACGTAGGTCTTACCGTCGGGGATGGTAAGGTTGGCCTTATCCAAAACCCTGAGCTTGTTAAAACTCTTGCAAAGGTCTATTATCTCTATCATTGCCTTTACGGAAAGATAAAATAGAAAAAGGCGGTAAACAGGCAGTCTGCGGCGATAATCAGTATAAAGGAAGCCACTACCGCCTGCCTGGTGGCCTTGCCGACACCTTCGGCTCCGCCCTCAACATTAAATCCCTCGTAACAACTGACCAGCGCAATAATCATTCCGAAAAACACGGTCTTAATAAGGCCGCTAAAGAGGTCTTTATACCATAGCGACTCGGTAGTAATCTTAAGGTACATACTGGAGGATATGCCCAGGCGGTAGACGCAGATGGCGTAGCCGCCGAATATCCCCACGATGTTAGCGTAAAGGGTAAGTATCGGCAGCATAAAGGTCAGGGCAAGAAAACGCGGCACCACCAGGTACTTGATGGGGTTGGTAGCAAATGCCTCCAGGGCATCTATTTGCTCGGTTACCTGCATCGAGCCTATCTCGGCAGTGATGGAAGCGCCTACCCTGCCTGCCACCACCAGGGACGTAATTACCGGGCCGAGCTCCCTCACCAGAGACAAAGCCACGATGCTGGCAATATACATCTCAGAACCCAAACGCTGCATCAACACCGCGGTCTGCAGGGCAAGTATCATTCCGATAAAGAGCCCTATCAGGCTGATAATCGGAAGGCTATCGTAGCCGGTCTTCTTGGCCTGCTCGATTATGCGCTCTTTCTTGTAGGGGGGCACAAATATCCAGTAAATGGTCTGCCAGGCGAGATTGCTTAAGCCCCCGAAAAAATAGAAAAAGGAGATTATCTTTTTGCCGAAATTCGTGAAGAACCTCTCCAGTATCATTCGAAGACGAGCTCCTCGTTCTTACGTATAACCTTTACTGCGGCATTAGGCTTGAACTTCTTGGAGATGATATCCGATGCCAGGGGATCCTCCAGGTAACGCTGGATTATCCTCTTTAAAGGCCGGGCTCCGAATACGGGGTCAAACCCCTTCTCAATCAAAAGGGCCTTGGCTTCGCTGCTTACCTGGAGACTGATGCCCTGCTCTTTTAATCTCTCCGAGACATAACCTATTTCAATGTCGATAATGCGCTCGAGGTCTTCCTTGACCAGCGGCCTGAAGACGATGATGTCGTCTATGCGGTTCAAGAATTCAGGCTTAAAGGTGCGCTTAACTTCCTCCAGCAGCTTATCCTTCATGTCCTGGTAAGTAACTTCTTCTTTCTGCGCCTTAAAACCGAGCGAGCCGCTCTTGCGCACGAGCTCGGCTCCGACGTTAGAGGTCATAATCACGATGGTGTTTCTAAAATCAACCTTCCTGCCGAAGCTGTCCGTGAGACGGCCGTCTTCAAAAACCTGCAGCAAGAGGTTAAAGACGTCGGGGTGCGCCTTCTCTATCTCATCCAGCAATATTACCGAATAGGGACGCCGGCGCACCTTCTCCGTAAGCTGCCCCCCCTCCTCGTATCCGACATACCCGGGAGGAGCGCCTACCAGGCGCGAGACATTGAACTTTTCCATATATTCGGACATATCCAATTGCAGAAGGGCGTCTTCGTCGCCAAACATAAACTCCGCCAGGGCGCGTGCCAGAAGGGTCTTGCCTACGCCGGTGGGGCCCAGGAATATAAAAGAACCAATCGGGCGGCGGGGGTCTTTGATGCCGGCGCGCGACCTGCGCACGGCATGGGCAATAGCGTCAATCGCCTCGTTCTGGCCGACCACGCGCTTGTGCAGTTCCTCTTCGATCTTTAAAAGCTTCTCCCCTTCCTTCTCTTCCAACCTGAAAATCGGTATGCCCGTCCACTGCGCCACAATCCTGGCGATATCCTCCTCGGTCACCTCAGGACGCATCTTATCCTTGGCCTGGGTCCATTCGCGGTTAAGCTGCTCCAGTTCCTGGCGTGCCTGGCGTTCCTGGTCGCGCAGCGATGCGGCCTTCTCGAAATCCTGGGACTTAATGTAGGCCTCTTTTTCCTTTCTTAAAGACTCAACCTTCTCTTCCAGCTTCTTGATGTCCGGAGGCACGATCAGGACGTTAAGCCTTGCGCGCGAGCCGGTTTCGTCGATAAGGTCGATGGCCTTATCCGGCAGGAACCTGCCGGAGATGTAGCGGTCGGATAATTTGGCGGCTGCCTCAAGGGCTCCGTCGGTAAAACTAACCCGGTGGTGCGCCTCGTACTTATCCCGCAGGCCTTTTAGTATATCGATGGTCTGCTCAACCGAAGGCGGCTCCACCATAATAGTCTGGAACCTCCTCTCCAGCGCAGCATCCTTTTCGATGTATTTGCGGTATTCGTCAAGGGTAGTGGCGCCGATACACTGGATCTCACCGCGCGATAACGCGGGCTTTAAGATATTAGAGGCGTCGATGGCGCCCTCTGCCGCGCCCGCGCCTACCAGGGTATGCAGCTCATCAATAAAAATAATCACGTCCTGGGAACGCTTGATCTCCTCCATTACGGCCTTGATGCGCTCTTCAAACTGGCCGCGGTATTTGGTGCCTGCGATCATCAACGCCAGGTCCAGTACCACCAACCGCTTGTTACGCAGGATCTCCGGGACATTACCGCTGACGATGGCCTGTGCCAGCCCCTCTACGATTGCGGTCTTGCCTACCCCCGCCTCCCCCAGAAGAACGGGATTATTTTTTGTGCGGCGGCTTAAGATCTGTATCACGCGTTCGATTTCATTTAGGCGGTCAATCACGGGATCAAGCTTATTCTCCTTGGCCAGAGAGGTCAGGCTTCTTCCGAAAGCGTCCAACGCCGGGGTCTTGGTCTTGGCAGGAGCTCCCCCGCCGAATTCCGGGACTGCCGAACCCAATAATTCCATTACTTCATTCCTGACGGAATTCAGATCCATCCCGAGGTTAAGAAGTACCTGCGAAGCCACGCCTTCGCCTTCGCGGATAAGGCCTAAAAGGAGGTGCTCGGTGCCGATGTAATTATGCCCCAGCGAACGCGCCTCTTCTGCCGCCAATTCCAGGGCCTTCTTGGCGCGGGGGGTAAAAGGTATATCCCCGATAATCTGGGTGCTTGGTCCGGGCTGCACCAGCTTCTCAATCTCCAGCCGTATCTTCTCCAAGGAAACCCCCATCTTCTGCAATACCGTAGCAGCCACGCCTTCGCCTTCGCGGATTAGCCCCAAAAGGATATGCTCGGTGCCGATGTAATCGTGGTTGAAACGCCGCGCCTCCTCTTTGGCTAAGATAATGACTTTCCTGGCTCTTTCCGTAAACCTGTTAAACATCTTTCCTCCTCAGCGTAATATTATATTTTTAATTTATTCCGTATAATCTCCGCCCGCTTGATATCGCGCTCCTGGGTGGATAATTTGTTGTTCTCAATCTTCTGCAGGTGCGCCGGCTGCGTGACGATAAAGAGCTCGTTTAAGCTGCGGCGGTCGATATCCTTGAGCATCCCCACATCCAGCCCCAGCCTCACCATCGAAAGCAGCTCTATGGTCTCCTGGCTTGAGATTATGCGCGCATTCTTAAGTATGCCGAAACTGCGGCTGATGCGGTCCTCCAGGAACGGGCGGCTGCGCGAAAGCAGGGACTGCCGCGCCTGGCTCTCCTGCTCGATAATCTGGCGGATGAGGCCGTTTAAATTCTCCAGGATATCTCCTTCGCTGATTCCTAAAGAAACCTGGTTGGAGATCTGGAAGAAATTCCCGCTGGCCTGGGTGCCTTCGCCGTATAAGCCGCGGCTGGTAAAACTCAGCTTTGATATTGCGGCCAATACCCGGCTGATCTGGTTAGACATCACCAGGGCCGGCAGGTGCAGCATCACCGAACCGCGCATGCCGGTACCGGTATTGGTGGGGCAGGCGGTCAGGTACCCCAGCTCCGGAGAAAACGCAAACTGCACCTCCTTGGAGAGGGAGTCATCGATAGCATTAACGATATCCCATGCCTCAAAGAGATTAAAACCGGACTGCATCACCTGGATCCTAAGGTGGTCCTCTTCGTTAACCATGATGGAGATAATCTCTTTGCTGTCAACAATCACAGCCTTGCCTTCCTTTTTCTGGGCATGTTCGTGGGACATCAGGTGCCTCTCTACGAGGAACTGGATATCCAGCGCATCGAGGTTAATCAACTCAAATACCGAGGTGCCCTTGAGGTAATCGACCTTGCCCCTGGCCTCTTCAATAACCTTCAAGACCTCCTGGCTCTGTTTTTTGCTAGCCCAGTGCGGGAAAGGCATCTTCTGGAGATTACGCGCCAGCCGGATTCGGCTGGAGATGACGATATCCGAATTAGGGCCGCTGCCCTTAAGCCACTCGCTCGTACTCTTCAAAAGGTCATTAAGCTGCACTGTTGTCTCCCCTGTCAGCCGGCGGCTGCTTCCTTTCCAGTTCACGGATCTGGTCGCGCAACCTGGCTGCCTCTTCAAAGGCCTCGCCTTCAATGGCACGCTGCAGCTTTTCCTTTAAGGCAGCGACTTCGGAAATCTTCTCTTTTTTCTTCTGCGTCTTAGCAAAACCAAGCGGCGACTTTCCGATGTGCTGGGTTGCGCCGTGGATTCTCTTTAAAAGCGGTATAAGGTATTTGCTGAAAGTGCCGTAGCAGTCTCCGCAGCCGAGCCTGCCGATCTTGCGGAAGTCGGTATAAGTGAGTCCGCAATTTGGGCATTTGAGCGCCAGGCCTTCCTTCTGGAGAGCGGGTTTCTCAAACTCCGCCATCCCGGCCAGTAGATCGCTCAGCCCGAACTGCTGCTCCATCTGAGCGCTTTTCTTATGGGCGCATTCCTCGCAGAGATGAAGCTCCGTCATCTGCTCGTCAATAATCTCGGTGAGGTGCACCGTGGCCTGGTTTTTACCGCAGATATCGCAAAGCATCTAATACTTCAACCCTTCCTTGCGGGTCGCCTCCCTGAATTTCTTCATGAGCGCCAGCGTAATCCTGCCGGGCTTTCCTTCGCCGATCAGACGGCCGTCCACCCTGACCACCGGGATAATCTCTGCTGCCGTACCGGTCAGAAAACACTCATCGGAAATAAAAAGCTCGTGGCGCGTAAAGACGTGCTCGTGCACCTTAATCCCCAGTTTCCTGGCGATCTCAAGCACCGTATCGCGCGTAACGCCTCTTAGCGCTCCCATGCATTCCGGCGGGGTATAAAGCTCGCCCTTACTGATAATAAAAATATTATCTCCGGTGCACTCCGCAACATACCCCTGGTCATTAAGCATCAGCGCCTCTTCATATCCCGAGTTGTGGGCCTCAATCTTGGCCATAATGTTATTAAGATAATTCAGGGACTTTATCTGGGGGTTGAGCGCCTCGTGGGCGTTCCTGGCAGTAGCTACCGTAATGATATCCATCCCTTCGCGGTAGAGTTTATCGGGATAGAGGGTAATCTTATCCGCAATGATAACCACGGTCTCCTTGCCCTTGCACTTGCGCGGGTCAAGACCGAGGTCTCCCTCGCCGCGGCTGACAATCAGGCGCACATAGGCGTTCTCTAACTTGTTCTCCTTGAGTGTCCTGATCATCGCCTGGGCAATCTGGTCCTTTGACATCGGGATCTTAAGCATGATGCTGTGCGCCGACTCATAGAGCCGCTCGATATGCTCCCAGGCCTTGAAGATAAGCCGCTCGTACACCCGGATGCCCTCAAAGACGCCGTCCCCGTACAAAAATCCGTGGTCGAAAACCGAAATCTTGGCGTCGTTTTTCTCGAAAAACTTTCCGTTGATGTAGACCTTCATGCCATTACCCTCCCTGATTATTCCTTAATAATCCGTCTTTTAAATAATAGACCGTGTCTGCGATGCGGGCCAACTCAAGGTTATGCGTTACCATCACTACCGTCATCTTCTCCTGGCGGTTGATATTCTTTATCAGCGACATAACGGCCTCTCCGCTTACGGAATCCAGGTTGCCGGTAGGCTCATCGCACAAGAGGAGATGCGGATTGTTCATCAGCGCCCGCACAATTGCCACCCGTTGCTGCTCTCCTCCGGATAATTGCGAAGGAAAATGCCCGAGCCTGGCCTCCAGGCCTGCCATGCCCAAGAGCCCGACGGCCTTATCCCTTAGGCTGCCCTCGCCGGACCCCTCCTCAAGCATCGCCTTTTTGTAACCGAGGTTAATCCATACAGGCATAAGGACATTCTCCAGAACCGTGAATTCCGGCAGGAGATGGTAAAACTGAAAAACAAAACCTATCCTTTCGTTGCGCATGCGCGATAACGCAAAATCGCTTAAGGAATAAATATCCTCCCCCTCCAAGAATACCTTTCCTTCGCTGGGGCTATCTATCCCCCCTAGTATATTAAGGAGCGTGGATTTTCCCGCTCCCGAAGGTCCGGCGACCACCACAAAGCTCCCGGAGGCGACCTTGAAATCTATGCCTTTGAGTACCCGGATATCCTTCTTGCCGTGGTTGTAAACCTTATGTAGATTTCTGGATTCTAACACGCCTATTACTTACTCGTACCTTAATGCCTCGACCGGCCTAAGCCCCGCGGCCTTGACAGCGGGATAAACCGTAGAGGCCAAAGTGATAATAATCGCCGCCATCACGATCAGGGCGATGTCGGGCCACACCTGTATTGCCACCGGCAATCTCTCGATATAATAGATGTCCTGCGGCAGTTTTATGAATTGATATTTCTTAAGCAGCGCGCACAGCGCTATTCCTATCAAGGCGCCCGATAAGGTCCCCAGCGTTCCGATTAGCAGCCCCTGGTAAACGAATATCCTCCTGATGCCGGACTGCGGCATGCCGATGGCCTTGAGGATACCGATATCCTTGGTCTTCTCTACCACCATCACAATCAGGGTGCTGATGATATTAAAAGACGCCACCAGCACTATTAAAGTCAGGATGACAAACATGGTTAGCTTCTCAAGTTTAAGCGCCGCGAAGAAGTTACGGTTCGCCTCGCTCCAGGTACTGAAGGCATACTCCCTCCCCAGCGAAGCCGCCAGAAGGCGTTTTACCTTCTGGGCCAGATAAAGATTATCGAGCTTGACCGCTACTGCGCTGACCTTGTCTCCCAGGCCCAATATCTCCTGGCCGGTCTTAAGGTTTACGAAACTGAGGTTCATATCATAATCGTACATCCCGGAATTGAATATTCCGACTACTCTAAGGTTATACTGCCTGCCGAGAGGGGAATAAATATTCAGATTTGAATTTAAGCCTACCCCCAGGTATAAAGCCAGCTCCTTGCCGAGAATGACGGTGCCGTCCGCAAGATTCTCAATATTGCCCTGCCACATATAGCGGCTGAGGCGGGTAACGTTTTTCTCGGTAGCAGGGTTAACCCCCCTGACGCCCACCGCGAATAAACGCTCGCCTTCCCTTACAAGCATCTGCCCCTGCACATAGGGGCTAAACCCCCTGACGTGCGGCTGAGCGTTTAATTCCTCCCCTATCCGGTTATAGCCGGCAGGGTCAATCCCCTGATAAGCGGCAATGGTAATATGGGAATAATTACCGACGATCTTGTCGCGCAGGTCGCGGTCAAAACCGCTCATCACCGCCAATACTACAATCAATGCCGCCACGCCTATGGCAACCCCCAGTATGGAGATAACGCTGATGAGAGAGATAAATTTTTCTTTTCTTCTTGTCGCCAGGTAACGCCAGGCTATCAACAACTCTGCCTTCATAACTGTCTCTCCGGCCTCAGCAATGGAAACAGAATTACGTCCCTTATGGAAGGCTGGTCTGTTAACAGCATCACCAGCCTGTCTATGCCTATCCCAAGGCCGCCGGCAGGAGGCATCCCGTGCTCAAGGGCCAGGACATAATCCTCGTCTACCGCCTTCTTTTCTTCGCCGGCAAGCTCTTTTATCTCCTCTTTAAAACGCCTCTCCTGTTCCAGCGGGTCATTGAGTTCGGAGTAGGCATTGCCTACCTCCATCCCGGCAATGTAAAGCTCAAACCTCTCCGAGATCAAAGGGTTGTCTTTCTTGGTCTTTGCCAGGGGGCAGAGACTTGTAAAATAATCCGTGACAAACGTAGGATTGGACTTAATGTCAAGCTCCAATATCTCCTCGATAATCTTGGCGACCTGCGAACGGCTAAGCCGGTGCGCATCCTTGGCAAAACCCTTGCCTTTTAATTTTTTAAGCATCTCCTCGGCGCTGTCATCCGGGATAATATCAAATCTCTCCTTGACCATCTCGCTGAAAGAGCGCCTCTGCCAGGGGGGAGTAAAATCAACCTCCCTGCCTTGGTAAACCAGCCTGGTCTTGCCAAGTACCTCGCGGCAGAGCCCCGCGATAAGCTCCTCGCATAACCGCATCATCCCCTCGTAATCCGTATAGGCCTGGTAGACCTCAAGCATCGTGAATTCCGGATTATGCCTGGTCGAAACCCCCTCATTGCGAAAACTGCGGTTAATCTCATAAACCCGCTCCATTCCGCCGACCAAGAGACGCTTCAGATACAACTCCGGGGCAATCCTCAAGTATAAATCCATATCGTATTCGTTATGGTGGGACTTAAAGGGGCGACCCGCTGCTCCTCCAGGCACGGAATGCATCATGGGGGTTTCTACTTCCTGGAATCCGGCCTTATCCAGAAAATCCCTGATGAACCTTATAATGCGGCTGCGCTGCATAAAGACTGTTTTTGTTTCCTCGTTGGCAATCAGGTCAAGATAACGCTGGCGGTAGCGCGCCTCCACGTCTTTTAATCCGTGCCACTTCTCCGGCAGCGGCCGAAGGGCCTTAGCCAGAACAATAAAATCCTCAACCTTTACGGTAGGCTCGCCGGTGTGGGTCTTAAAAAGCTCTCCGCGCACGGATATGATGTCTGCCACGTCGATGTCTTCGAGCCAGGAAAATTTCTCTTCCCCCAGGAAATCAGATTTCAGATACAGCTGAATCCTGCCGGTAACATCCTTTAAATCGGCAAAAACTACCTTGCCGTGAGAACGCTTTGCCATTAACCTCCCGCAAAACTCAATCTTGCGTCCTTCCTGGAAAGCATTTAGGGCTTCCCCGATGGCAATAACCCCGGCCGCAGGGGTATTGTTTACGCCTGCCGCCTTATCCTCCAGCGAACGGCGCTTGGCTTTTCTTTGCGCGATAAGTTCATTTAATTCCATAGTCTTATGATTATATAGTAGATTCCCGGTCCTGTCAATTAAGAAAACCTCTCCGGCAAAGATAAAAAAAGGAGCAAGGACTTTCTTGTATCTCCTTGCTCCTGAAACAATTAAGCGTTCTCCGGGCTAGCCTAAAAATCAGGCCTTATAACTGGAAAGCTGTTTGATGCGTTTGAGCATATTAGGGTGGGTGCTTAAGAGCTCCATCAGCTTATCCCCTAACCCCAGGCGGACGTTTTTTGAGCTCAATACCTCAAGCTCCTTTGCGTCAATGGTGCCGCTCTTATCCAGGTCGAGCTCGCGCAACTGGCGTATCTCATTTACGGCGCGCGAAGGGTCGTTCACAAAAAACGCCTTCAGTCCTTCCGTCTCCTTAAGCTCATCCCTATTCATGCGCGCGGAGCCGTAGGCCAGCTTATAAAGACTGGAGGCAAGGGCTGAAGGATTATTCCCAAGAAGCACCGAGCCGCGGTCGGCAAAATACTCCCTGATGCGGGAGGCGTACAATACCAGTAGATTGGTAAGAAAATAAAACAGGAATGCCGCCAGGCCTATCAGGACGGTATTGCCTCCCCTTTCATCCCGCCTCCTGCCGAAAAACAGAAACTGCCAGGCGATACGGTACATAATCATCGGTATCACCGACAGGAGCGTAATCGTAAGCACATCGCGGTTCTTAAGGTGCGTCAGCTCGTGCCCCAACACCGCCTTTAATTCCTCCTTGTCCAGAAGCCGCATAATCCCATCGGTAACGCAGACGCGCCCGTCACGAAGGCTCCTGCCGAATGCAAAGGCATTGGGTATGGAAATCCGGGCAATGCCTATCCTGGGCACGGGTATCCTGGCGCGGCCCGCCAACTCCTCAACCATGCGTTGGAGTTCGGGGTATTCGCCCCTGTTGATGTAGCGGACGCGCATGGTCCACTCTACTATCTTGGGACCGAGCATGTATTGCATGAACATCAGCGCCAGCGATAACAGCGCGTAAAAATAAAAGCTGCCGATGTGCATAAACCTCGTTCCGATGACAACCAGGATAGCGTAGATAAACGCAAAAAGCAGGCCAACCAATAACCACATCCTTAATCTAAACGCCCACATATTCAAACCTCCCCCTTACTTTCATTACCGCTCTTCGACGTCGGCCGTAATAACAAACCTTACCACCGGTTCATCGGGATTGTCGGTATTAACGTATACATATTGCCGCACAGGCCCTCTGTATCCCTTAGTGTCAAACTGCACCTTCAAGGCAGTTTCCTCCCCGGGGCCCAAACGCGTCTTCCTTACCCTGGAGACTGCACAACCGCAGGAGGTGCGTACGTTTTTTATGTTAAGCACATTGCGGGATTTGTTGCTAAATATAAAGGCGTGCCTTAGGACGCTTCCCTCCCTTGCCTTTCCGAAATCCCATATATAGGAAGCGTTTTTCTCCGCGCAGGCTGTTACGGCCGGGGCGCTGCGGTTTTCTCTTGCGATAGGCAATTTTATTATTCTGGCTGGAATGTAAGAGTAAATGAGTCCAAAGCCCAGGACAAAGAATAAGACTGCCATCAATACCTTAATTAACGCAAGGCGCCTCCTGATAAAACCTGAAAACTCATGCGATGTTACCCCTATTAAGGAGAAGAAAAATATTACTGCAAGCGGCAGGATAAAAAGCAGGTTATACATAAGAAGGTACCCCAGGGCCTGCAATTTCAGGTGGGTGGTCTTAAGCACAAAAACTACGGTAGGCAGATACACCTGTCCGGTGCAGACTGCCTCGATAAGAGAAACCATAAAACCGGTGGTCAGGGCGCTCATCACCAACCCTGAGATGCTCCTCTTCGCCTCTTGGCCGGGAGACTTGCGATAATGGCTGCCGATGACGGAATGGATACGGTTCTTAAGATAGGCGGGTAATTGCAGCAGCATCCCGGAAGTCTCCCCTGTCCTCCTAAACCTGAAGGCATCATATAAAGCCAAAACACCTAATACCATACTGAACACCCCGATAGAAATATTGATAACTTTTGAAACAAGCCAAAAGCCGCTTAGGCGGTAAAGAAAACCGAACAGCCCCATGCCGATAAGGATATAAGTTACCAGCACCGCCAGGATAAATGCCAGCCCGATTACCAGAAGTTCCCGGCGCCGGTACCCTTGCATCGCAAGAAAGGACATAAAGAAGATAATTACCGTAAAGGCGCAGGGGTTAATCCCGTCGATCAAACCGGCACCCGCCACGGTCGCAGGGGTAAGGGCAAAAAAACGGTAAAATATCCTCTCTCTGCCCGCCTTTTCCTCAGGCGCAGCCGCCGCAGGAGCAGCCAATAACCTGGCCAGCTTGAGCTGGATGCCATCTGGCGTTAGAAAACGGCCTTCGAAAAAGAAAAGCGGCACGCTGTTGTCGAGTTTGGGATGGTATTTCTCTTCAAGCCTAAGCAGCAAGGCATAATTATCCATGCGCGTGATATCGCGCATCTGGATAACAAGCCTATCCTTAAAATCCTTCCTGATCTGCGGCAGGAGACGGCTCTTTAGCTCATGGCATTTCTTGCAGGCGGGGGAATAAAAATAGATGAGGGCGCGCTTAGAGGTTTCGTCCCCCTGAGGATATCCCCGGCCGGGGAACCCGCAGGCCAGGATAAGAAAAAAGATTGTAGCCGTCAAAAGCCTGTTTTTCATATTGTTATATTTTAACACTAACCGGGGTTTTTTCAACTTTATTCACATAGGGACGGTTCTGGAGTCGTTCTTAACCTGTCCCCTATTAGGGGACAGGTTAGCTTCACCTTAAGAACCGTACCTGATTAAGGTAAAAAATAAATTGACAAAATGAGAAAATTTGTTATAATGTTTTTGATTTTGGACATTTAATGAAAGCAATAATTACCAGAGAGTTCAAGTAACCGCAGAGCGAAAGTAAAATGTTTTGCTCTGCGGTTTTTTTTGTAACCAGCAGCAGAGTGGGAAAGGGGTGAAGAGTAACAAATGGCAAAAGGCAAAGTAAAGTGGTTCAGCAACCAGAAGGGTTATGGTTTTATCACAGCCGAGGGCGGTAAGGACGTATTCGTCCATTACAGCGCCGTCAAAGGCGACGGATACAAAACCCTTCAGGAAGGTCAGGACGTAGAGTTTGAGATTACTCAGGGTCCTAAAGGCGAACAGGCTACTAACGTCGTATTGATTCAGGCCCAGGCCTAAACTCAAAGACTTGCAGTCTAATTGCGAAAAATAACCCCGCATCCGCATTTGGGTGCGGGGTTTTCTCTAAAACCCCAAAGAAACGAAGGATTGTCATGTTTGGCGTCATCAAAAAGGCCTACCTCCTGGCTACCCCTGCGGAACGCAAGGTAGTCCTGGGTAACGTTATTTCCCTCTCCACCCTCCAGGGGATAAATTATATCCTGCCTTTAATAGTGATGCCCTATCTCGTCAGGGTTATCGGCCCGGAAAAATTCGGGCTGCTCGCCTTTGCCCAGGCCTTTGCGCAGTATTTTCTGATCCTGACTGATTACGGCTTCAGCTACTCCGCCACCCGCGAGGTCTCCCTGCATCGCGAAAATCATAAAAGGGTATCCTTGATTTTCTCCTCGGTTACCGCCGTAAAATTCGTCCTTCTCCTTGTAAGTTTTTTCGCTCTGGTGCTTATCTTAAGGTTCGTACCGCGCTTTGAAAATGACTGGCAGGTCTTTGCGTTCAGTTTTGGGGTAGCGGTAGCCAACACACTATTCCCGGTATGGTTCTACCAGGGGATAGAAAAGATGCGTTACATCTCGGTACTCAATATTATCGGGGGAGTAATCTGCGCTGCGGGGATCCTGCTTATGGTAAGAAAGCCGCAAGACTATCTCTACGTCCCGCTGATTCAATCGCTGGTGTTTACGGTAATCGGCCTGGCGGGGTTATACCTGGCATTTGTAAAATTCAGGATAAGGTTCGTCTTCCAGACATACGGCGACATACTCAAAGAATTAAAAGCCGGCTGGCAGATATTTATCTCAATCCTGGCGATTAACGCCTATACCAACACCAGGATATTTGCAGTGGGTCTACTCACCAATAATGTCCTTACCGGGTATTATTCCATCGCCGAGAAAATCGCCAACGTCATCCAGACCTTCCCCCTGGCTTCTTTCTCTCAGGCCATCTATCCGCGGCTAAGCAATATATTCCACAAGAACCAGCGAAGGGCGCTTAAGTTGATGCATAAAATCCAGGATTCCACCATTTACATTGCGCTGGTGGCGCTCCCCGTCATCTTTGTCGTCGCGCCCTGGATAGTCAAGATTGTCTGCGGTGCCAAATACCCCCAGGCAACCCTGACCTTAAGGCTGCTGTTGGTGGCGGTATTCTTCATCAATGCCAATGCCTTCCGGGTGCAGTTTCTGCTGGTGTCTGGACGCATGGACCTCTATTCCAAGATCCACGTGATCATCGCCCTCGTGGGATTGCCTTTGATATTCATACTAATCTACTACTTCTCCTACCTTGGCGCCGCTTTCTCAACTATCATTACGGAACTGGCTATCCTCCTTTTGACCCTTAATACCCTGGAATCCCTTGCCTTCACCAAAAAATAAATCTGCCGCGGATGGCTTCGTCTCGCGGCAGTCTGTGCTTGCTACCCCGAACACTTTCCCGATTGGCTCGGAAAACGTTTCTATTTGGGCGGGAAGTGTTTTGCCTTGTATTCCTCCATCAGTTTTATTGATTTCTCTTTGCATTCTCCGCAGACCGTTCCGATCTTAGTGCGCTCCTGCAGCTGGATATAAGTACGGGCGCCTTCAAGTACGGCATTCTCGATCTCCGCATCCGTTATCCCCAGGCACTTACAGATAATATGCTCCCTTTCTTTTTTCACCTTATCGCCCATGCCGTGGCTGATATAATAATCGTCGATTGCCGCGCGTAAGGCCTTATCTCCCAGCACCGAACAGTGGATCTTGTGCTCCGGCAGCCCTCCTAAAGCCACGGCAATATCGCGGGAGCTAAGCTTATATGCCTCATCCAGGGTCTTTCCTATCGCGAGCTCCGAGAGCACGGAGGTGCTGGCAATGGCGCTGGCGCACCCATAGGTCTTCCACTTGCAATCCGTAATGACGCCTTTTACCTTATCTACCTTAATCAGCACCACCATCTCGTCGCCGCATTTTATGTTTCCGATAACACCCCTGCCGTCGGGCCGAAAGCCCTCCTCGTTAAAAAGGACATTGCGCGGATGCATAAAATGGTCCTTGACCTTATCTGAATACAGCCAATCCTCATTCATATTTGGCATCTCCTTGAACCGAAGAAATCCCGCGGACCTTCCTGATAACCCCGGTGAGCCGTCCGATGACGTAATCCATATCGTCTTTAGTGGTATCCCTGCCCATACTTATGCGTATGGAGCCGTGCGCCTTCTCCTGGGGGGTGCCGGCTGCCAGCAAGACATGCGACGGCTCCAGGGATCCCGAGGCGCAGGCAGAACCGGTAGAAACTGCTATCCCCTCCATATCCAGATACAAAAGGATTGCCTCTCCTTCTGCTGCGGCAAACGAAACATTTAGCGTCCCGGCAAGGCTATCCTCGGGATGGCCGTTAAAAGAAACATCCGCAATATTCTTCACAATGCCATCTCTTAATCTCTTCTTTAAACTGAGCAGGCGCCTTGTCTCTGCCTGCATCTCAAGCCTGCGCATCTGGATGGCCTTTGCGAAACCGATAATACCGAGGGTGTTCTCCGTTCCGGCCCTTCTGCCGCGCTCCTGATGCCCGCCCCTGATAAACGGACAAAAAGGGGCGCCCTTTCTGATGTAAAGACACCCTATGCCTTTTGGCCCGTATATCTTGTGGGCGGAAAAAGACAGGTAATCAACCCCAAGTTCCGCCACATCAACGGGAAGCTTGCCTACTGCCTGGACCGCATCGGTATGAAAGAGCGCTCCGTGCTGGTGGGTTATCTCGCAAATGCCCTTGATGTCCTGGATGGTGCCGATTTCGTTATTGGCCATCATCACCGACACCAAAGCCACATCGCCCTTCCCCAGCTCTTCCTTAAATTGCTCCAACTTGATTTTCCCGTAGCCGTCTACCTCAAGGTAGGTCACCCCGATACCGGCAGCCTCTACGCATGCCACGGATTCCAGCACGCAGGGATGCTCAATCTTGGTGGTAATAATCCTCCTCTTTTTTGCCAGTCCCCCCTGCCCCACGCACCCCTTCCATGCCGGGCAGTAAAGTATATTGACTACGCTGTTATTGGCTTCCGAGCCGCTACCTACAAAAATAATCTCCTCGTGCTGTGCGCCGATAAAAGAAGCAATCTCTTCCCTCGCCTTTTCCACCAACGCCCGCGCCTCTCTGCCGAATTTATGGAGACTGGAAGGATTGCCAAAGGCCTTCATTGACTTAATCAGGGTTTTCTTTACCTCCGGATGGAGCGGCGTGGTAGCATTATGGTCAAGATAAACCGTTCTTTTTCTCAATCTAATACCTCCTCAATAACCCCCCCTCCTACTACGCGTTCCTTATCGTAGAATACCGCGGACTGCCCGGGGGTAATGGCAAATACCGGTTCTCCAAGTAAAACTCTCGCCTTATCTTTAAAGGGCTCTAGATCGGCTGATACCTCAGGCGTAAGGTATCTCACCCTCACCCCAAGGCGCCTCTTGTGTTTCGGGGCGCCTGACGGAAAAACCAAATCCTTTACAATGAATCTCCTGCGGTAAAGCCCCCGCCTATTTGAAACCCGTATTATATTGTCGGCGGCATCTATGTCTGAGACATACACCGGGCATCCGCAGGAAATCCCCAGGCCTTCCCTCTGTCCGATGGTGTAAAGAGCTATCCCCTGATGGGTGCCGATAACATTGCCTTTATCATCCAGGATCCTGCCGGGCCTAAATAAAGAAGGCCTAATGCGCTCCTTAAGAAAAATACGGTAGTTGCGCGGTATGAAGCATATCTCCTGGCTCTCTTTTTTTTCGGCCACCCCGAGCTTCATCCTCTTTGCCAGTTTTTTAACGGCGTCCTTGGTGTACCCGCCGAGCGGGAATATGATACGCCTTAATCTCTCCTGATTAAAGCGGTAGAGAAAATAAGACTGATCCTTCTTTTTATCTCTGGCCTTAAGGAGATGGTAGCTGCCGTTCTTTATTATCCTGGCGTAATGACCGGTAGCCAGATAATCGGCTTCCAGCGCCATCGCCTTTTTCAAAAGAGCTCCGAATTTAATAAACTCGTTGCATCGCACGCAGGGGTTAGGAGTACGGCCGCCCCGGTACTCCCGTATAAAATCGGCAATAACCTCATTCTCCATCTCCCTGCTAAAATTAAGGACGTAATGCCTGATGCCCAGCAGGGCGCTTACGCGGCGGGCATCCGTAATGGCAGATGCGCCGCAGCAACGCGGCTCGCCGCGATGGTGGTCGGGGAGGTTAAAGCACATCGTAACCCCGACAACATCGTATCCCTTTTTTAGAAGCAACGCGGCGGCAACAGACGAATCTACCCCTCCGCTCATCGCAACTACAACCTTCTTCTTCATTCTGTACCCTTTTAGTTGAACCGCCTGCCGCAGGTAATATTATAATTGCTGCGCCCCAAATATCAACTATTTACAGGGACGGTTCTCAACTGCGGTTAAAAGTGTCCCCTGGGGGGACAGTTTTAACCGTGCTTCAGAACCGTCCCTACTTTGAGAGGAGGAAGATGGCGAGGTTGGCCAAGAGATTAGGCAGCAGCAATACCCTCCATCTCTCCCCCAGGCATATACTGCGGATGATGCGCGCATCCCGTGATTTGCAGTAATTCCTGAAATCTGAAATACTCAAGAAATGGACATTAGGGCTCTCAAACCAGTTATAAGGAAGTGAGGGGGTAACCGGCGCCTTACCTCCGAAGAAAAGCTGCAGCCTCGCCTTGTAATGCGCAAAGTTCGGCAGCCCTACTATAACCCTCCTGCCTACTCTCAGGGCATCCTTAAAAACGCTGTCAAAGTGCCTCAATTGCTGCAGGCTCTGGTTGAGGACCACGTAATCAAAGGACTTATCGGCATACTCCGAAAGCCCGCTGTCAATGTCCCCGTGTAAAACGCTTAAGCCCCTGGCAACGCACTCATAGACTGCATTCTCGTCTATCTCAATACCCTGGCAACGACAGTCCTTTTCTTTAATCAGGATACCCATCAGCTCTCCTCTGCCGCAACCAAGGTCCAGGACAGACGCCTGCCCTCTGATTAGCTCCAATATCGCCCTGTGGTCAATAGGAATACCTCTGTAGTCCATATATTATCGCACCCTGGCGCCGTAACCGTAGAACGCCTTTTTCAAGAAATGCCTTATGAGGTGCGTCTCCTCCTTTGTCTCAAGCAAAAAAGCATCGTGCCCGTAAGCGGAATCGACTTCGCAATAAGTCGTTTCCAGGCCAGCCAGTTTTGCGGCCTTGACAATCTCCTTGGACTGATAGGACGGGTATAGCCAGTCTGATTTAAAGGCAATTACCAGAAGCCGCGCCTTAACCCCCTTAAAGAGGCTCTGGATCGTGCCGCCCTCAAGGAGATTGAAGTTATCCATGGCCTTGGTAATATAAAGGTAAGAATTGGCGTCAAACCTCTTTACGAAATTATCGCCGCGGTAATGCAGATACCCCTCCACCTCAAAGTCAGCCGTGAACTTAAAAGGCCGGGGATCTTTTTTCTTAAGCCTGCCGAACTTCTTCTCCATCGACTGGTCGCTCATATAAGTAATGTGCCCGATCATCCTGGCAAGGGACAACCCCCTTGCAGGGGGCGTGCTGCCGTAATAATCGCCACTCCTCCAGCAGGGGTCAGCTATGATCGCCTGTCTGCCCACTTCATTAAATGCGATCTGCTGCGGAGAGTGCTTCAGGGAGGTGGCGATCGGTATGGCGCTACGCAACCTTCCGGGGTAGGCAACGAGCCAGGCCAAGACCTGCATCCCGCCCATCGAACCTCCGGCAACAGATAACAATTTATCGATACCCAGATAATCAATGAGTTCCTTCTGGGCGTTGACCATATCGCGTATGGTAACCGAGGGGAAAGACAGGCCGTAGGGCTTTTTGGTTTTAGGGTTGGCGCTGGAAGGGCCGCTGGAGCCCCGGCATCCTCCCAAGACGTTGGAACAGATGATAAAATATTTATCGGTGTCAAATGCCTTGCCCGGCCCGATCATATTATCCCACCACCCAAGCCTGCTTCCGCCATCCGATAAACCTGCGGCGTGTGCATCTCCGGAAAGGGCATGCGCGATAAGGATAGCGTTGGTCTTATCGCTGTTAAGATACCCGTATGTCTCGTAGGCGAGCGTAACGGGGCTGAGGCCCTCCCCGCACTCAAGCTTAAACCCCTGGCCGGAGCCGGCAAAAGTGAATTCCTGCGCCTTGACTAAACCTAATGTCTTCTCTTGCATCGCTTAAAGATACTCCTGGAATAACCATGTTGAAAGATACCGCTCTCCGGTATCGGGCAGAATTACCACGATGTTCTTTCCTGCCGAATCCCTGCGCCTGGCAACCTCCAGGGCAGCCCACATCGCAGCTCCGCTGGAAATCCCCGCGAATATGCCTTCTTCCCTGGCAAGCCTCCTGGCAATATTACCCGCATCATCGTTGGCAACCGCAATAATCTCGTCGATTATCCCGGTATTTAGAACCTGCGGTATAAAACCTGCGCCAATACCCTGTATCATGTGCGAACCGGGCCTGCCTCCGGAAAGCACTGCCGAATCCCTGGGCTCCAGGCCGATAATCCTGACTGCCGGGTTTCTATCTTTGAGAACTTCTCCTACGCCGGTAATGGTGCCGCCGGTGCCGATACCGGCAATAAAAATATCAACCTTTCCCGCAGTATCATTCCAGATCTCCTCAGCGGTTGTACGGCGGTGGGCCTCGGGATTAACAGGATTATTAAATTGCTGAGGCATAAAACTACCCGGGTTCTTCTTCAGTAGTTCCTCGGCTTTCTCAACTGCACCGCGCATCCCCTTGGCCCCTTCGGTCAAAACCACCTCTGCCCCGAAAATCTTCAACAATTGCCTGCGTTCCACGCTCATGGTATCCGGCATGGTCAGGATAATACGGTATCCCTTGGCAGCAGCAGCAAATGCCAGCGCAATGCCGGTGTTGCCGCTGGTCGGCTCAATGATAACCGCACCCTTCTTTAATAGCCCCTTCTTCTCCGCTGCCTCTATCATCGCCACGCCTATCCTGTCCTTTATACTGGAGGCGGGATTAAAGAATTCCAGTTTTGCAAGTATCGTAGCATCCAGCCCCTCCGATAATTTATTTATCTTTACCAACGGGGTTCCTCCGACGGTCTTGGTAATATCGCTAAATATTCCTGGCATCTTGCCTCCTGATTTTTAAGCGCTGGATTTCTTAAGGGCCTGCCCTATATCCCGGATAATATCATCTACGTTCTCGATACCTACGGATAAACGCACAAAATCCGGCGTTACGCCTGTTGCAAGCTGTTCCTCGCCTGATAACTGCTGATGGGTGGTAGTTGCCGGATGGATAGCCAGGCTCCTGGCATCCCCGATATTGGCGAGGTGCGAAACAAGCTCAAGGGAATCAATAAACCTTCTTCCGGCTTCCAGCCCTCCCTTGATGCCAAAACCCACGATTGCCCCTGCTCCTTTCGCAAGATATTTCTTAGCCCGCTCCTTCTGGGGGCTTGAATCCAAACCGGGGTAATTTACCCAGGAAACCCCGGGGTGATTCTCTAAAAATTCCGCTACTGCCAGCGCATTCTCGGAATGCCTTATCATCCTAAGGTGCAAGGTCTCCAGCCCCTGAAGGAATAAAAAGGCGTTAAAAGGAGAAAGCGCCGGGCCGATGTCCCTTAACAAGGTAAGCCTCGCCTTGAGAATGTAGGCGACGTTTCCGAGGTGCCGGAAATCCTGCGCAAAATTTATCCCGTGGTAACTCGGTTCAGGACCGGCAATGCGGGGGAACTTCCCGCCGGTCCAGTCAAACCTGCCGGAATCTACTATTACTCCTCCGAGAGAGGTGCCGTGCCCGCCGATAAATTTTGTCGCCGAATAAACCGCTACATCAACCCCGAAATCAATCGGCCTTAAGAGGTAAGGCGAAACCGTATTGTCAAGGATAAAGGGTATGCCGTTTTTATGCGCCACCTCCGATATGCCCTCAAGATCCGCTACATCCAGTTTGGGATTTCCTATGGATTCGGCATACACCGCCTTTGTCCCGGGCGTGATAGCCCTGGCAAGAGCCCCTAGATCATTAGATTTGACAAACCTCACCTTCACGCCCAGGCGCGCAAAGGTATAATGAAAAAGGGTGTAAGTGCCGCCATAAAGGTTATCCGCAGAAACAATCTCATCCCCTGCCTGCGCGATATTTAAAAGCGCCAGGCTTATCGCGGATTGGCCGCTGGCTACTGCCAATGCCCCGATGCCTCCGTCCAATAAGCTCATCCTCTTCTCAAATACGTCGGTAGTCGGATTCATCAGCCTGGTATAGATGTTCCCGGGCTCCTTCAGGCCAAAGAGGTCTGCCGCATGCTGCGCGCTCTTGAACTGATAGGAGGCAGTCTGGTAAATCGGCACTGCCCTTGCGCCTGTGGCAAGGTCGGGTTCCTGGCCGCCGTGCAAGAGTATGCTTTCTGTCTTCAGTTTCGAATCAATCTTGCTCATTGCTATGCTCTCCTATATGGCGTAGGTTAGTGCGGACTGTTTCTTCTTAAGTTGATTTACTAAATCCTCGAAAGTAATACTATCAATGATATCGGAGGTGGCCTTGGCGACCCTGCCCCAGATACTCTTTAAGATGCAGCGGTAAACATCGCGGCATCCGGAATAGCCGCCCTCAAGGCAACTTATCGGCTCAACCGGGCCGTCAACAAAACGCACTACATCCCCTAACTTTATCTCGGATGGGGATTTGGCTAAACGGTACCCTCCCACTTTTCCGCGCCTGCTCTCTACAAACCCTCCTCTTTTTAATCCAAGAAGGACCTGTTCCAGGAATTTTGTAGGCGCGTCAGTTCGCTTGGCCAAATCATTTATAGTCACTACGCTCTCGTCATAATGCAGCGCCAGGTCTAAAACTGCCTTTAAAGCATAATCCCCTCTATAAGTAATACGCATAAATATCTCCTTTGTCTATTATCTCTATTATATTAGTAGAGTATAAACTATAGCGCTCAATTTGTCAAGTAGTTTTTAGGGGAGGGTCTAAAAACAAAAAAGCGCACCCCCTTGTTCTCACAAAGGAATGCGCCTTTTTATTAAATGCCGAGGGAGGGAATCGGACCCCCCACGCCGGCCTTTTCAGGGCCGCGCTCTACCACTGAGCTACCTCGGCTTTGTTACTTCCTACATATGGGTTAGGCGGAAGCTCGCTCTTATTAGCTACTTCCAACCAGTCAAAAGAACGACACAATTCTACCACAAATGGAAAAAATAGCAACCGATTAAAACTGCTACTTGGCGCCCTCCATAATCCTGACAAAAAGGTCCTCTGCCAGGCCAAGGTTAGGCAAATGATAGCGCCGCGCTGAAACCCTTATCCTGGTAGTGGCGCGGGTCAAACGCGCCAGCCGGATCCAGACCTCGCTGTTGTCAATCTTCGCCTTCAGGTATCCCCTCGGCGCATCCTCCTCCTCAATAACCCCGCGCATCCTGGCAACCTCAAGCGCAGAATCCCAGATTCTCTCGTAAGGCGTATCCGTATCCGACTGAATGGTATCCTTGCTGATAGCGTATCCGCCGAGCGCGCCTACCGCCCCTCCCACTACCAGGGCAGCGCAGCCGCTGATAAAAACACCTAAAAACCCTATCATAAGCAAATAAGCCGCGAGTTTTTTCATTTTATCTCCTTCCTTAAAAAAACCTTCAAAAAACACAATGCCGCAAGCAATAGTATCACGCACCAGGAAAATGTCAATAACATCACTCCGCCTGCATTCATCCTTTTGCAGCTCCCCTTATGCGTTTACGCCTCCAGGCAACCTTGACGAGAATCGCCAATACCGCGAATATCAGCACCAGCCCGAGGCGGGTAGCCAGGATGTATGGGCGCGCGGCAGGAGAAACTCCCTTCATAAAGATGATGGGGAGCCACTCCTGCCATAGCCACATCCCGAGGATAAAAAATAAAAACAGGGGCGTGACGTATTTTATGATGAATTTGTAGGCCCGGGGAACCCGCATATCCGCTCCCTTATGGATCTCGTCCCAGGCATTCTCCATCCCGAAAACCCAGCCGAAAAGTATAGTTTCAATCGTGGCAAAGACTACCAGGAAAAACGTCCCGCCCCAAAAATCCAGCTCGTCAAGGACCCCCCTGCCTAAAAAGAATATTACCGGCTGGCAGAGTATAAAAGCGGTAATCCCGAAAATCCAGGCGGCCTTTTTCCTGTTGATGTTGAATTCGTCTTCCAGGAATGCCACTGCCGGCTGCGCCAGTGAAACAGAGGAAGTCACCCCTGCCAGAAACAGCAGGAAAAACCAGAAAAAACCCAATATCTGCGAGAGAGGAAGTCTATCCAATACCAAGGGCATAGTCACGAAACCCAGATTAAAAACCCCGGAATTGGCGATAGACCTGATATCAAAGGGGCCGAAGAATACGAATGCCGCAGGTATGATGATGCTGGCGCCCAGGATTACCTCGGCAATCTCGTTGGTGCTGGCAGCGGTTAATCCGGAAAGAACCACGTCGTCACCCTTGGAGAGATAGCTGGCGTAAGTCAGGATTACCCCGATACCGACGCTCAGCGTAAAGAATATCTGCCCTGCTGCCTCAAGCCACACCTTGGCGGATTTAAGGGCAGAGAGGTCCGGGTTCCATAAGAAACCGAAACCGGCGGCAATGTTCCAGGATGGCCTGGAAGGATCCGGGGTACCCAGGGAAATAACCCGCAGCATCAGGATTACGGCAAAGATAAATAAAAGCGGCATTGCGAATTTGCAAAACCTCTCTATCCCCCCCTTGATGCCGTGATAGATAACGCTTAAGTTGACAATGAAGGTAATGAGAAAAAACAAATACGCCCATGCGAACCCGCTAAAATAAACGTTTTGCTCAAGCCCCTGAAAGCCGCGCAGGAAAGCCTGCATCTGCGCCTGGTCCGTTGCCCCGGCGTATTTTCCGGAAAGAGCGAAGATGCTGTAGGCCAGCGTCCAGGATTCAATATAGGTATAGTATATGAATATTACGAGCGGGCCGAAGATTCCGATGATACCGAAATATTTGATGAACCGGTTCTTGCGCCAAACGCTGTGAAAGATCCCCGGCGCAGTCCCGTGCTCAAACCCTCCCCCGTAACGGCCGAGGGTCCACTCAATCCACATCAAGGGGATACCCAGCAAAAATAAGGAAATGAAATACGGTATCATGAAGGCCCCTCCGCCGTTGGAGGCAACCTTGGCTGGGAAACGCAGGAAATTCCCCAGGCCGATGGCCGAACCCGCCACCGCCATAATGATGCCGAGGCGCGAACCCCAGCTATCCCTCTTTTTTAACCGCGCCATAAAACCATTCCTCTAATTCGGATAGGGCACCTGATACCTCAGGGCTCAAGGCCTCCCCGAACGCAACGCTCTGGGGCTGGATTGCCAAAATTATTATATCTGCTCTTAAATTCTCTTGTAAGTATCCGATTACCATGGAAATTGAGGTATTGTGCGTAGAGAATAGGTTTGCGGTTTTGGCATCCGTGCCCTCCAGCACCCGGTACTCACCGGCGCTGCCTCCGAAATCCACCGCGTCAATGACGATAACATTATCGGGGTTCTCGCGGATAATCTTGCCGAGGTAATTCTCGGGTGTAGTGCCTGCGTCAAAGACCTTGAAATCGATCTTCCCGCACAGGCGGGCAGCCAGTATTGAGCCTGCGGCATCGTCACGGCGCATCAAGCTGCCTATCCCCAATATTACCGCCTTACCCTTAAGATGAGCCCTTAGGCGTTCCAAGGATTTTGTCCGGGATGCAACAGATCCTCTTAGGGTCCAAGAATCGCTCATTCAAATCAGGGGGCCTGCGGGGCAGGATTGTCTATCGTAGACTCTTGGCCTCCGGGAGCCGCTTTTCTCCCGCCGCCTGAATCCGCCTCCAGGCCGCTGAATACCTTCTCGGCGACTACCTCTTTACCGTAGGTGCTGGGAGAGGAAATCTCAACCATGGTATTGCCTTTATCCATCTCCGTAAAGAATAATCCGACAGGCGTAGTATCAGTCTCTGAGACGTAAACGGCTATCATGTGTTTTTTGACATCCTGGGCATAAACATAGGAACCGGCCTTCTTCAGGATATCCAGGGACTTTGTATAGCAAGTAAAGTAATCGTAATTAAACGAGCGGGCAATCGAGGACTTACGGCTCTTCTGGAGTATATCGGTAGAGACTCCCAGAAAACCCCGGCACCCCTCTTTTATTGCCGCGCACCCCAGCGAACTAAAAATAACGAAAACGCAAACCGCCAGCACCTCCAGTTTCATCGCTACCTCCTTAATCATTAATCACCTTCCAGATGGCATCCAGATTCCTGCGCGCCTCCTGCTCTCCTATCCTGGCAAATTCCTGGGCACGGCTAAGCTCCAGCCAATGCAGCCCCTGCACCCTGGGATGTAAAACTATATCCGCCAGCTGCGATTCTCCCTCGATGATCTCCGACTGCATAATCTCAATACTGCTAAAAATAATATCGAGTATATTGGTCTGTAATTTACGGCGCAGGAACCCCAAGAGCCCCCTGCAGCGCTTCTCTTTGATGGCTACCGCCTCCTCTTTCATCTTGGCGTATTCCTGCATGATGTCTTCCCGCGAAGGGGTAACGTTGACCGCGATAATCTTCTTGACCCCCATCTCAAAAAGCGGCTCGGTAGGCAAGGGGTTTATTACGCCGCCGTCTAAAAACATCCCCTCCTTATAGGTAAAAGGCCTGAATACCCCTGGCATGGAACAGCTTGCCATAATCGCGTCTACCAACGGCCCCTTCTGGAAAACCTTGGATTCCTTTTTCCTGATATCGCTGGCGACGATCTTAAGCGGCATCCGCACGTCGCAGAAGGTCTTATTGCCGAGATGACGCTTCAGGAAATTATAAAGCTTGTTTCCCTTGATAAAACCGAGAGCCGGAAAGGTCACGTCGATAACACCCCAGATATTTTTAGGGTCCTTAAACTCTCCGGCGATCTCCATGATTTCGCTGCTGGACCTGCCGATAGCCCAGAGGCTGGCGATGAGCGCTCCGAAACTTGCGCCGGAGAGGACATCGATGGGGATCTTCTCTTCTTCTATTACCTTGAGCACCCCCACATGGCAGAAGCCGTAGGCCATGCCCACGCCGAGGGCCAATCCCACCAGGCATCCCCCGAGCTGACGGGAAATCCTGCGCACTGCCCTGGCGTATTCTGAATCCGCAGCGTCCAGTATCATCCTCTCCGAAACCCCCTCTTCTATCATAGGGAGAGTGGCAAAGATACCCTGGCCCAAAAGCACCGTCTGCTCTTCATGGCCAAGTTTCGCCTTCTTATATTCATTGATAATCACCTTGATTTTGTCCTTATGGAAACGAAACTCCGAACAGAGACGCTCAATCAGCCGCGAGGTGCGGCTTAAATCGCTGCTTTCCGGGCTGCTGACCAGATGTACAAGGTCGGACTGGTTTAGGACCTTAATTACGAACTCGTCCGTTACCGCAGGGAGGTCCAATATTATATAGTGGTAATCGTTGACCAGGGCGCTTAAGATGCTCAACAGGCTCTTTACGCAGGAATCGTCCTTGGAATGGTAACTGAAGCAGACAACGTCCACCCCAAAATTATCCTTGAGGAGGAAGTCGCTTAAGACCGAGGCATCATAGCCCTTGTAACGGCATAGATCAAAGATGCGAAAACCACTGCGGATATCAAGCCGCCGCGGCAAGGTAGGAGTCTTCTCGGCCGGGCAGATATCCAGAATAATCACGGATTTGCGCGTCTCTTTCTTAAGGCTTAGAGCCAGGTTCATGGCGTAGACGGTCTTGCCGGCCCGCGAGTAAGAACTATAAACCGCCACTACTGTGCTCTCAAAGATCGTCTTCTGGTGCATGTCCTTATTCTTAAGGCGCCGCGAGAGGGTCTGGCTGAGGTCAATCGCCAACCGGGGAATTTTATTCAAGAGATAATCAAAATCTTCCTTGGAGACGGTCAGAAGCACGCAGTCGTTAACGGCGCGGGCGGTTACCGAATGCGGCTCGTTAGTCAATAGGGAGATTATCCCGAAATATTTTCCGCGATGGAGGTATTCCAGGATAACCTCGTTGCCGCTGGCATCCCGGGTATAAACCACCACCCTCCCCAGCACTACGCAATAGAGGGCGTCTGCCGGCTCGCCTTCCCCGTAAATAATCTCCCCCTTACGGCACTCCCGGATTACCGCCTTATTCTTGAGTAGGCGGCGCTCTGCACGCGATAGTCCCGCGAATAAACCGATGCCGGAGAGTATTGAATTTTTGTTTACGATATCGCTCATATCAGAGCCGGTTGTTCAGGCATACATCGCCGTATTTGACGGCGCTGTCTCTTACCGTGCGCCTGAAGGTGCGGTAGTCTACCTCGATCAAGCCAAAGCGCGGAGTAAATCCTTTATCCCATTCAAAATTATCCAGCAGCGACCAGTAAAGATACCCCCTCACGTCTGCACCTGCCCTGATAGCGCGGTTGAGCGCATCAAGATGCCCGCGTATATAATCCCATCTCTTGGCGTCATCGCCGGTGCAGATGCCGTTTTCAGTAACGATAATCGGAAGGCGGTATTTCTTAAAGCGTACCAGCAAGTCGTAGAACCCCTCCGGGTAAATATACCACCCCAGGGAATTCTTTTCCATCCCGTGATGTTCGATATCGCAGGTCTGGAGGGCAATGCTGGCAGGCCACCAGCTCCTGGCATTTACGACGCTGGGACTATAATAATTAATACCGATAAAATCCAGCGAATGCTCACCATGGAGCTTATCGATAAGCCTGAAATTATACCACCAGTCCCTCAAGGGGACCGCCACCATGTTTTTTAAGGTAGGCCTGCAGGGGATAAATGCCTGGGTATTCTTGGCAATGCCGATTTTCGGGGACGGCAGGTTCCTTTTACGGTAGATTGAATGTATGAGGCGGTAGGCCTTGATGTGCGCCCGGGCTAAATTTCCCGTAACACGCATAGCTGCAGGAAGGGATTTTTGCTGCGGAGGCCAAACACCCAAAATGTAGGAATGGTATGTATAGACCAGCGGCTCGTTGATGGTAATCCAATAATCCACCTTCTCTGCCAATATGGTTGTTATCTTCTCTACGTATCTGGAGAAATAAAGCGGGGATTTTTTGTGATACCATCCTCCCAAACGCGAAAACCAAATGGGATTGGTAAAATGGTGCAAGGTAACCAAAGGGGTGATGCCGCGCTCTTTTAACGCCGCAATCACATCGAGATAATGCGCAATCTCGGCCTCGTCAAACTCACCCTGACGGGGCTCAATGCGGGCCCATTCTACCGAAAGGCGATGGGCATTATGATGGAGGGAACGCGCGAGGTCAAAATCCTGGCGGTATAAATTATACTGCCGGCATGCCTCTAGAGAAGGCTCCTTAAGGCCTGATGTCCTCTCCCACTCCCACCAGTCGCTGTTAGAATTATTACCTTCAACCTGATGCGCGGCCGTAGCCGCCCCCCATAAGAAACCTTTCGGGAATTCCATCATCTCTGACTATAAGCTAATGGCTCTTTTTTATATTGCCTTATTATAGCACCTCCAAATAAAAAATCCCAACAAAAAATGTCGGGATTTTTTATAACCTAAAGCAGCCGATAAAGATATGGCGGTTGACTTCGCCACTTCGGCAACCCAGCTACCTTATTACCTTTGTTGTTACTGGTTTCTCACTTTTACAGGAGAACTCCCAGCGCAAAATCGGTAAGTTAGGTCTGTGGCTTTGCGCCCCCATCTTTCGATGCACGCAGCCTGAATCTTTTTCCTGCGCGTCTACCTAAGCTGCCGGCAGAGGTTTACCTTTATCGGCTCTACCTAAAGTATAAAACAGACCGTGCCTTTTTTCAAGGAGAGTTCTATATTTTTTTGCTCTCGGCCGCAACCGGCTGGGAATTAAGATAGGGCCTAAGTACCTCCCAGGTTTTAGGACCGACCTTGCCATCCATTTTAAGATTATGGGCCTTTTGGAATTCCTCAACCGCCCTCTTGCTCATCGGTCCGATCTTGCCGTCTAAGGCCCCGGCGTAATACCCCGCATTCTTAAGGGCAGTCTGTATCTCGATGGCGCTGGGCTTAAAAGGGCCGGCCGGAGGAAGGGGCTCCAATCTGCTCAGGCTTGCCGATTCGTCTACTGCCACTGCGGCAGCAGGCGGCTTAGGCATCTTTGCTTCCGGGGAAGGCGTCACTTCAGTGGCGGGAATGCTGACAAGGGCCTCCATGTTCATCTGTTCGCCCATCTGGGGTTCTTCTTTTTTACCGCAACCAAACATATAAATACCTACAAACAACGCGACAACTACTGCCAGAAAAATCCTCACTTTTTCCTCCTTATGGTAACAAAAAATTTAATTTATCTTATAAACGGGCCCTCGCTCACCTCCTCAGGCCTGTCGCAAAATCGAGCAAGACTATTTACCGTTAGTGTGAAGAGATATGATTCTGATGATGTCTTTTTTGGTCTGGGCCTTCTTAAGCCTCTCGACGATGAATTTATCTTTTATCAGCCGCGCTATCTCCGAAAGGACCTTGAGGTGTCCGCCGACCTCCTCTTCAGGGGAAGCCAGCGAAAAAAACAGGTATGTCCTTTCTCCATCGAGCGCTCCGAAGTCAATTCCGTTATCCATGCGGCCAAACACCAAAACAAAGCCTTTTACCACCTTTGATTTTGCATGCGGTATGGCTACGCCGTTACCGAGTCCGGTCGAGCCGAGCTTTTCGCGTTCCAGTATGGCTTTCAGAAAAGCTTTTTTGTTTTTTAGCTTGCCGGACTTGGCGATCAGTTCCACCAACTCTTCGATAATCTCTTTTTTATCTTTGCCCTTAAACTCCAGGTTGATGAGTTTCTCCTGAAGCAGACTGGGCAGGTTTATCTCCTTAGGCATCTTATGACTCCACTAGAAAGATTATTATAATACTATTTTTTATTTTTTCTATAACTTTCTTATCTGGGGACAAATGAGATTCATCGAGACAAAAAAGACAGCGCAGAGAAAGGCGCCTGCAAAAACTGTCCGGGAAGCACCCCAGACCTGTATCAGGCTTCCTGCGATGAGATTACCGAAAGGCATAACGCCGGTAAAGGTAACCATGTATACGCTCATCAGCCTTCCCCGGAAATGGTCCGGCACGATCTGCTGCAGGATGGTATTAATAAGGCTAAGCGACAAGACCGAGCCCCATCCTACTACCGCCAGCATCAGCAGCGATAAGATATAGACCCTGGATAACGAAAATAGCATCACGGCAATGGGAAAAACGGTAAGCGCACAAACCAAAAGTCTGCCCTTGTGCCTGAAGTCGCCGAGCGCTGCCAACGATAATGCCCCTGCCAGCGCGCCGCATCCCGCAGCGGACATCAGCATCCCTAACCCTTTTACTCCTACATGCAGGATATCCCTGGCAAAAACCGGAAAGATTACGTAGGATATCCCGAAAAGGCTGGTCGTCACCGCAACCATCAAAATCAACACTACGATAGTCCTATTGCTTCTGATATAGTTCATGCCGTCTAGGATATCGTTAATAAAAAGGGCGCGTTTCTGGATTCTGTGCGCGGGGCGGAACTTGATCATTAAGAGCGCCAGGATTACCGCCAGGAAGCTTATGCCGTTTAGAAAAAAGCACCCGCTCATGCCGATGGCGGAAATCAGTATGCCGGCAATCGCCGGACCGATGATACGGCTGGAGTTAAAGGCCACGGAATTCAGGGCAATGGCGTTTAGGAGCCTCTCCTTTCCGACAAGCTCCGCGACAATGGCATGGCGGGTAGGGGCATCAAATGCCATTACTACGCCGTTTAATACCGCAATCATCATAACCTGGGTAGGAGTAATAAAACGCAGGTGGGTCAGGGTTGCCAGAATAAACGCCAGGACCATAAAGCTTATCTGCGTAAATACAAGTATCTTTTTCTTGTTAATCCTGTCAGCCGCAACTCCTCCCAAGAGCGAAAGCATGAATACCGGCAAAGAGCTCAAAAAACTCACCATACCCAGAAGAAACGCTGAATTGGTCAGTTCAAAAACCAACCAGCTCTGCGCCAGTATCTGCAGCCAGGTCCCGATCAGAGAAACAAACATCCCTATCCAATAAATACGGAAATCTCTGACTTTTAATGAGGACAGCATATTAGGATTTGAGGACTGCCTTGCGGCGACAACGGGGGCAGAGTATTTTTATACGGTCAGCGCGCAGGAACTCGCGCTCCTGTTTAACCATGGGCCTGGGATCCGTATCCTGGTCCGCCAGATAAAAAAGCACGAGCGATGCGTTTGAGAAACACAGCGGCCCCAGCCTCCGGGCCACCCACTGCATCTGCTCCTGCGGCACGATCATTGCGCCGCAGCCTTCGCAAAGGACAATATCCTTCTCAATCTCCTGGACGAGGTCTTCTCTCTTAGCGGTGGTGGCGAGGTCAAATTCCCGCGAGAGGATTATGCCTTTAGCGGTGATGCAGTTGGCTTCGCATTGACCGCAGGCAATACAGGTATCCCAGCGCAGGGTAAGCACCCTCCTGGCGCGTCCGTTTTTTACCTCATCGCGAAAGGTAATCGCCCCGGCAGGACACACCTGGGCGCAGGCGCCGCAGCCCACGCAATCCTCCTGATGGAACTCGGGCTTGCCCCTGAATTTCTCAAATGGCCGGTGCTGACAACGCGGGAACCTCGTGGTATAAGGCCTGCTGAAAAACGACCGTAACGCTTCCCTTAATTCCCTAAGCTTCGGGTATCTCATCTCTTGCTTCCTGTTAGGCTATTTAGCGTCTTTATATTTATCACAGACTGATTTTTCCCAGAGCTTAACGCCTGATCTGTGCGCACCGCGGGCCAGGGCATGCGCGGAAACCGGCGCCGTCAGAATAATAAAAATGATACAGAGCAGCGCCTTGACCCCCGCGGCGCTAAAGCCGAATTTCACAAAAACCCCAAGCAGTATACCGCAGGTCCCCAGGGTAACGCACTTAGCGGAAGCCTGCAGGCGGTTGTAAATATCCGGCATCCGCACCAGACCGATGCAGCCGAAGAGGTCGAAACTGATGCCTATGATAATAATAGTGTTGGCAATAATATCAATCATCAAAGTTCTTCCCTTCCAGAAATTTTGCCAGCGCCAGCACCCCGATGAAGCTCTGCAGCGCCCAGGCGATTGCGATATCGATATACCAGGACTTACCGCTATAGACGGCAAGTATGCCGCAGAAACCGATTACCAGTATCCCGAAGATGTCCGTAGCGACCGCGCGGTCGGCAGGGGTCGGCCCCTTGAACATCCGGATGAGAGAAAACAAAAAGCACATCAAAAGATATAATCCGAGCTTCTCTGCAAACGGGACATCCAGAAAAGCAAAAATCAATACTACCGCCCCCGCAATAAACAATACCCCTGATAACCAACGGATGAATCTCATTCCAGCACCTTCCCCAGGATGCGTTCAAATTTCAAGGCAATCCTGCGCGAGGCCTCTTCAATATCCTGGCTCCTGACGTCAATCCAGTGGATGTAAAGATACCCGCTTTCTCCGTCAATATCCACGGAAAGCGTGCCCGGAGTAAGGGTAATAAAATTCGCCAGTAACGTCAGGGCGGTCTCGGTTTTAAGGCCGGTCTTGACCTTAACGATGCCGGGGTTGATGGGCAGGCGCGGGTTTATCACGCGCATCGCCACGTCCACGTTGGCCTTGAGGCATTCCCAGGCAAAAAGAAACAGAAAAACCAAAAACCACCCGTAACGCCTTATATCCAGCCACTTACCGGCATACTCCGTAAAGAGGTCTCCGGTCATCACGGCAATAAACAATGACAAGAATACCCCCACTAAAAGATGCTGCCAGTCAAGGCTGAAAGAAAGCAGGCACCAGATAACCAAACATACCACAAAGGTTACTATCCTGGAATGTATCTTCATCGGGGGACCCCCAGAATCAAATTCGCGTAATCCTTACCTGCCAGCAGCGCTTCTGCTGCAGGTTTAATCAATGTATTAAGCACAGGGATAAAAAACAGGCCAACCAGGATACACAGGAGAGCTAACAGCAACATCGCTATCTTCATGAACAAAGGAACCTCTTTTACCCCTGAGGCCGCATCTTTTAACTTGCGGATAAACGCATATTTCTGGACCTTCAGGAATGAAGCCAAGGTAACGATGCTTACCAGGATACAGGTAACGGCACCTGCATAACGGTGCGCCTGGAAGGCCGCTATGATAATGATGAGTTTGCTCCAGAATCCGCAGAAAGGAGGAATCCCTGCGATAGACAGGGACGCCACCAGCGAGGTCCTGGAGGTAACCGGCATCGCCTCTGCTAACCCGTCAAGCTTATCGAGCTGCCTGCATTCGGTAGCATACTCTACGCTGCCGGCATTCAAAAACAAAAGGGATTTAAACAAGGAATGATTAAAAAGATGAAAGAGCCCTCCGATAATACCGAGGGGGGTACCCAGGCCGATGCCAAAAATCACATACCCCACCTGGCTGACCGAATGATATGCCAGGAGCCTCTTAAAATCCCACTGCCCGATAGCCAGGATGACCCCTATCACCATGGAGAGGATACCCATCCAGATAAAAATCTCCGAGAACACCGCATTAAATCCGATAATACTGAATATAACCCTCAACAACGCGTAGATACCGATGGTCTTGATGACCACGCCTGATAGCATCGCCGACATCGGGGCCGGAGCGCTCGGGTGGGCATCCGGAAGCCAGGCATGGAACGGGACAAAACCCGCCTTGATGCTGAAGCCTGCGATGAAAAGCGCTGCGCCGTAAAGGACAAGTTTGGGGGAAACAACAGGCAGGGAACGGCTGATATCCGCCATGTTAAGGGTAGATACCGCCCCCAGGAACATACCGATGCCCAGCAGTATCAAGGCCGAGGCCACTGCCCCGAGGACCAGGTATTTAAAAGCGGCTTCCAGTTCTTCTGCTTCAACCCCAAAAGCTACCAGCGCATAACTGGCAATAGAGGTAATCTCAAGGAACACAAAGAGATTAAAAAGGTCTCCGCTTATAACTACCCCGTTTAAACCCGCCAACAGTAGGCAGAATAGGGTGTAATAAAGGCCCTCAGAGGTATATCTTCTGGCGTAATCCATGGAATAAAGGAGGCTGGCAAATCCGATGATGTTTACTACCACCAGCATCAACACCGTAAATCCGTCCAGCGCCATGCATATACCGAACGGGGGCCTCCACCCTCCTACCGCATAGACCCTCACGCCTGCCTCGAGCCACCATATGCTCTTAACCGAGAAAAACAAAAGCGCTGCGCCAGAGCAGAGCGACAAAACCCTCGCAAGGGAAATCCGCATGCGAGAGACCAGCGGAACCAGAAAGGCAGAACCCAAAGGTATGATTACGAATATCGGAAGCATCTTATTCTCTTAAACGGCGGATCTCATCGATATTAAAGGTCTTGTATTTTCCGTATACCCGCACGGCGATTGCTACCATCAAAGCCGTAACCCCCAACCCTATAACGATGGATGTCAGGATAAGGGCCTGCGGGAGGGGGTCAACAAAACTGGTGATGACGATGTTCTTATCCATGATGGGCGCATCGGAATCCCAGCGGTAACCCAAGAGGATAAAAAATAAATTCAGCGCGTACTCCATAATCCCGAGGCCTACTATTTTCTTAACCAGGTTTTTTTTGACCAGGAGGCAATAGACGCCGATGCTAAAGAGTATAAGGCAAAGGATATAAAGGATCATCTCTTCTGTTTATCTCCTTCGTCTACCGGGATGCGCAGTATAGCCATGGCGATAAAGATGGCAAAGAGTCCGGCGCCGACCTTCATGGCAATGGCGATGTTGGATAAGATTATCGAACCGGAGCTGAATAAATCAAAAGGCCTCCCTTTGGGCAGGACATTCATAAAGAAAGCGCCCCCGGCGAATAAGCCCAGAAGCCCGATGCCCCAGAAAAATAAGCCTCCGAGTGATTCTACGGCGGATGCGGCGGTTTCGCTTAGCCTCTTTAAGGCCGTTTCCTTCCCGAAAGCCAGCACCAGATGGACAAACGACAATGCAATAATGACTCCCCCGGCAAAGCCCCCTCCCGGGCTGATATGACCGTGCAACACTATATAGACTCCGAAAAGGAAAATGAGGCTGACGGTAATCTTGGTGATACGTTTGACAATCAGTGACATCCCCTGCTCTTTCATTTCTTTCTGCCTAGCGTCCTTAATACCGCCACCACTCCCACCACCGAGGTAAACAGCACCGTCGCTTCTCCCAGGGTATCATAACCTCTAAAATCCAGGATGATTGCGCTTACGATGTTGGTGGCGTGGGTCCAGCGGACCCCTTCTGAAATATACTCTGAACCGATTTTCATCATTGGATTACCAAAAGAAGGCAGCCCCATGATAGCCTCGCGGCTAAACCAAAGGAATGCCGAAACAAACAAAAGCGCAAATACCAGGTACCCCCACTTTACCCCTGACGTTACCGGCGAGACGTCGCGGCCCACCGTAGCCCTGATCAGAATAATAAGAGAGAGTATCTCCACTACCAACTGGGTAATGGCGAGGTCCGGCGCGCGCAGGATAAGAAATTCCAGCGTTAATCCGATGCCTACCGCACCCAGCGCAATGACGCTGGAGAGGAGATCCTCGATCTCCATCGCCATCACCGCCGCTACAATCATAAAAACCAGGATGACCTCGAGTTCTAACATTTAAACACCGCCAGGATTATGAATATCGCTGCCAGGCCCAACAGGCTCCAGGCCAGATAGAAATCCAGGTTTCCGGTATGGAGCCTGCGCAATAAACGGTTGGCTGCGAATACGCTGCGGCCGGCCAGCATGGTCAGGGCATCAATGACGCGGTCTACAAAAATAAATAAGATGTAAGATAATATCCTGCTTAAGCCAAGCAGGATATTATAAACATCAAGGCCTTCAAGCTTGATAATAACAAAGATGCGCTTAAGCAACGGGAGCTCTTCAAGAGAGCGGTAGAACTGTGTTGCGGGAAAGCTCGGTCCAAAAACCGGCTCTTCCCCTCCGATAAAGAAGCCGTCGGCACGCGTTTTTCTGCCGCGGTCTGCCTGCCAGAAGATAAAACCAAGTATCACCCCCGTCAAGAGAAGCAGAAAAGCCAGGACGCTGTTCCAACTGCCCAGCAAAACGATATCTTGATTCAGCCAGGGACGTATAAATATCCGGATGAACGCCGCGGGCAGAACA
>Ga0265297_10000839_pt1 | contig 82498 bp, 117 predicted proteins | sample Munlanlwell13791_FD_192502 | JGI IMG/M metagenome (GOLD analysis project Ga0265297, IMG submission 192502) | Leachate microbial communities from a municipal landfill in Southern Ontario, Canada - Leachate well 137-91 | ecosystem: Engineered > Solid waste > Landfill > Unclassified | place...
ATATTTTTTGAAGCCGATTTCCGTCGCTATTTCTCTAAAGCAATGTCGGCATAAATTTAATCCGTATGATTTTATGTGCGCGCCAAATCGTCCGCATCTTTCACATTTCTTCGCAGCAATTCCGATTTTTCTATCTTTTGGTTTGTTGTGTTTTATGAATTTGTCCATCTTCGCAGGTTTGTTTTTCAACTGCTTCAAAACTTTTTTCCAATCACTTGCTGTCATTTTCCTATAAATTCTGTCTGGAAGTTTTCTTCCATAAATTTAATTATTTCTTCTCTCGAAATTTTTTGTCTCGATGGAATTTTCCCAGATTTTATTTTTCTGAGTTTGACTCTTCTTCCCATTCTTTTGAATACAACAGTTACGTCAAGTCCTCGAACTCCCAATTCTCTTTGGTATTCCATTCCCGGAATTTCGATGTATTCTTTTATTCCGAATGAAAAATTATTTTCTGAAACTTGTTTTTTCTTTAATCTGTTTTCAATCGCAGTCAATAATCTTTTCAAATTATCTTTTGTATCTTTTCTAATTGTAACAACCGCGCCTGTCTGCAATCCGGGTCTAACTCCGAATGAAGGAATTCTTTTGTTCGATTTCATCTTTGCAGGTTTTCTATTTGTAATTATCTGTAAAAGTTTGAAACCTTTTTCCAATTCTTCTGCTGTTCCACCGACGCTGAGAACAACTTTTTCAATTCTTATATTTCTGCTTGTGTTTTCTGTTTTATTTTTTCCTGTCATTTTATTCTACCACCATAAGCTGTTTAATTAAAATATTAATTTCCTTTTCTGCGTGTTTTATCTTTGCAACTTTATCTTCTAAATTTAACTGTTCAATAACTCCAACTTTTCCCGCGTGCTTTCCTGCGAAGACAATTACTTTTGCTTTTTCTTTCAAAGGAAGAATTTTTTCTATTTTATTTTCTTTGAAATCGATTACAGCTGAATCATTCATATTGCATTTTGCATCTGATAATAAATTTCTTCCGTCGCCAAAGTTCAATTGCGTTTTCTTTCCTTTCAATATTTTTTTGTTAACAACTTTTATAATTTTTCTTCCAGCTTCATTTTCTTTTATTTCGTTCAAGTCGAATTTTCCTTTTTCTGTTAATTCAAGTCTGTATGATTTTTTAGTTGGTAATATTCTCATTGTGTCAAAGAACAAAACAGTGTGTTTCTCGTCGGTAGATGGTTTTTCATTTACTAAAACTTGTCTCTCGTGAATCATTGCTTTGACTTCTTTTCTGTTGTCAGCAATTTTCAAAACATCTCTAAGGATTGTCAGCAACGGCATTCCTTCTTTCGTGTTAGAGTTAGGTGAAACTATGTAAGTTGTTCCTTTCTTTTCTACTGGCCATTTCTTTGGTTTTTCTTGTCTTGATAAGTGTGCCATTACGCGTATGCCTCCTGTGTTTTTTTGTTGAAATATCTTAAGTAAGTTTTGAAAGTTGAAGTCGCACCGACTTTCTTGCTTCCTATTTCTCTAATGAGATAACCCACATCATTCAAAATAACTCTTTGCATTGGTTGGTATTCTTCTGCTTCAAGTTGTTTTTTGAACTCTTCACATCTCGCAACTAAATCTTTTCTCATTGTTATTTTTTGATTATATTTTAATTTTGTTCTATTCATTTTTTATTCTCCGTTTTATTTTTTGATTCAGTTTTTTTATTTGAAATTCTTTTTTTGTCGTTCATATCCATTTCAATTATTTGAAGATTTGAAGGATGCAATTTTATATTTGCTTTGCTTCCGTCTTGTTTCTTAACCTGAATTCCCTCGACGGTAACTTTAGATTTTTTTGTGAAAACCTGAATTATTTTTCCTGTCTTTCCTTTGAATTTTCCAGTCATTACTTTTACATTATCTCCCTTTCTCACGACGACATTTCTCTTTCCAACTTTCTTTCTCAAATCTTTTGACAAATTAACGCTTAATAATTTTCGCTTTATATGAAGCGGAGCTTTTGCTACATATTTTCTTTGTTTTCGAGGCTGTTTACTGCCTTTCCATGCTGTTGAAAATTTTTTCTTCATTTTAATATATTGCATACCTCCCTGCATGAAGTTCTCTCTCTAGAACTTCCTTTCTTTTTTCTAATGAGTGGAAGTAATCGGGGTTTGGATTTTTTGAAGATTCCTCGTCGACAATTGCCTGTCTTACTCTTCCGAGTTCCAATCTTTCTCTTGTTTCAACATTTCTTTTATGTTGGTTATACATTTTTTCCATTTGTAAAATTAAATTCATTTTAATAAACTACTGCAGCGATTTTTGCTACTGAACTCCATCGCTCCATTACCTCCCTTGCAACTGCTCCTTTAATTTGTGTTCCTTTTGGATTTCCTTTTTCATCTTTCAAAATTGCGACTGCGTTATCTTCGAATGCAATTCTCTCGCCGTTCAATCTTCTGTAAGGTCTTTTTTGTCTTACAACGACGGCATCGAAAACTTTTCCTTTCATATCTGGAATTCCTTTTCTTACTGAAACTTTAACCCAATCTGCAATCTTCGCATATTGCTGTCTTCCTTTTGTGCTCTTTCCACGCTTAACACCGACGAGCTTTACAATTTTTGCTCCGCTATTATCTGCGGCATTCATTATTGCGCCAATGTTTAATCCTCGTGAAACTCTTGCTGATATTGCTTTCATTTTCTATATTCGCCTCCGCCAAGTTGACATAATTCCCCAACTGTTGAAAGTAATTCTGGATTATTATCTATCTTTATGTGCCTTACCATATCTTTCCATGCTTCTGCCAACTCCTTACTTTCTTCTTTACATTTATTATAATAATTTTTTGCCCATGCTATTGTTCCCACACTTGCAACTGTTCCAATTGTTCCGCATACAATCCAAGGAACATAATTATCTAAATTCATTTTTCTTCTGCTCCTTTTATTTTTTTAATTACAACGAAATGTATAATCTTGCTTAATGGTCTGCATTCTTGAATTCTTATTAAATCTCCGACATTAATCTGATTTTCAATACAATCAGGAAGTCTTGCGTGAATTTTTGTTTTTGCTCTTGAATATCTTTCATATTTTTTTACGTAAATCATTCTCTCAAATTCAATTACAATTCTCTTTGGGAATTTCTTTGTAACTCTACCTTCGAAAATTCTTCCTCTTGCTTTAAGATTTCCATGAGTAGGACATTTCACGTCGTTGCACACAGCTCCGACTGATTTTGTTTTTTCTGTTTTTTCCATTTTGTTTTCTGTTTGTTTTTTCATTTTATTTTTAACTTATTGATTCTGCGTCGAATCCAAGCTTTACGAGTGCTTGTTTTATTTTCTTCAGGTGGTCTCCTTGAAGTTCAACTTCATCTTTTCTGAAAGTTCCTCCGCAAGCGAGTTCGTTTTTCAAACCCTTTGCGACTTCTTTCACGTCGACACCACTAAGTCCGCTGACAATAGTAACGAGTTTTCCGTATCTCTTCTTGTCCGTCGTCACTTTGATATTCTGCGAACCTTTTGCGATTTTCTCGCAAACACAGGCTTCTTTAGGCAAGCCACATTTTGGACATATTTCCATTATTTGTTTTTCTCTCCAGCTAATTTATTTTCCTTAGTGTTGAGTGTTAATATTCTTGCGATTATCTTTTTAATTTCTTTTGCCTTTGATGTTCCAGATTTCGCAGCTGAAGTTCTAGCTTTTACAAGTTCAAATTTCATCTCGTGCATTTTTTTATTTCTTTCTTCCATATTCATTTTTTCCAAATCTTTAAATTTTAAAGTTGCCATTTATTTTTTTCTCCTAGTTTTTGTTTTCTTTTCAGGTTCAATATCTGCAGTTGCAGAATTTAATTTAATTCTGTCAATTTTTTCTTGAGTAACATTAAGTTCATCTTTCTGAATTGCGTAAGGTGAAAATATACTAACCTTGACTCCGATTGCTCCTGGTTTTGTGTATGCAACTGCTTGAGCTTTATCGACGACTTTCGCACTGTCTCCAACTTTTTTCAAATATCCTTGCTGGAATCTCCACGACTTTGCTCTCGCGCTCGGAAGTTTTCCGCCTAAAACAATTTCAACTCCCCTCGCACCTGCTTGCATTATTCTTTGCAAACTTCTGTATGCAATAACTTTGAATTTTATCGGACCCATTTTTTCAATTGATAATGCAATATCATCAGCAACGATCTGCGCGTCGAATTCTGGTTGAGTAATCTCATCAATTTCTACTCGCGGATTTTCAAGTTTGAATTTTGTTTTTAATGTGCTAGTCAATTCTTCAATTTTTTCTCCTTTCTTTCCGATAACTAATCCGGGCTTATTCGTCGATACAATTACTTTTTCTCCGACGGGCGTGTACTCAATTCTAACTTTGCTAACTTTTCCTTTTCCCAAAATACTTTTTATGTATTCTTTGATTGCGAATTCGTCTTTCTTAAATTTTACAATTGCTTTTTCTTCCATTTTATTTTTTCTTCTCCTTATGTTTTTTATTTTTTAATTCTGCAATTTTTTTTCTTTCAACTGCTTTGATGAATATGTGTGTTCTTTTTCTTTGAATCGCGCCGAATCTTCCTCGAGGACGTGATGCTCTGTTTGGAATTGCTTCTGCAATTATTGGGTCTTCAATTCCGTTCGCACTTGAATTTGATTTCAAACTTTTCAATAAGATTATCAAATGCTCGACGGTTTTTGTCATGTATCTTCCTGACATCATTCCTTTGCCTTTTCTGTGCGGAATTTCTCCAGTCATTGGAATTGCTTTTTTCATTTGCTTAACTTCTTCCAAATCTGCAAGTGCTCTCTCAATTGATTTTCCTCGAATGAATTTACAAATCGCAACTGATTTCTTCGTCGACAAAGGCAAACTAACTCCGTTAACAACTGCTTCGTCTTTCTTTTCAATTTTCTTTTTTACAATTGGAGTTTTCTTTTCTTCTTTTGTTTCTTCGTCATTAATTTTTTTCTTTTCCATTTTTTCCGTCGGTGTTTCTGCTTTTTCTACATTTGATTGTTTGCTCATTCGTTCGTCGCTTTCGGCGGACGAGGCCCGAGCTTGCTTGGAGCCTGTTTTGCTTGTTCTCTGTTGTGCGTTATAATCTTTTTCTGTCATTTTATTTATTATCCCCTCTTGCTATTTTGTAATATTTTGCTTCTTCTCTTTCCTGTTGTTTTATTTTTCTTTTGTCTAAGTAATCTCCAACAAATTCTAAAGTTACACCTGTTGCTGCTCCAACCAATGCTGTTATTATTGCTGCTTTTCCAACATAATTTCCAACGCTACCTTCGGGGGACCCCATATTAACTGTTGCAGTTATAACCCCAGTAAGATAAGTCATTCCACAAGCAAATACAGTTTTTTCTAATGCCATTTTATTTCTTCTTAGACTTAGAACCTTTTGTTGCTCCAAGCCCAGCTCCTCCGTGTTTAACTTTTGTTCTTGTTAAAGAAAATTCTCCTAATCTGTGTCCCAACATTTCTTTCATTATTTCTACAGGGAAAAATTCGTGTCCGTTGTAAATTGCGATTTTCATTCCCACCATTGGCGGAACAATTACTAAATTTCTGCTGTGAGTTCTGATTGCTTTATTATTTTCAATTTTTTTCTTTGCTCTGCTGACGAAATCTTCAAGTTCTTGGAATTGTCGAAGAACAGCTCTTCTCTGTCGTGATTTCAAATATTTCGCGAATTCTCTAACGTCCAAAGTTTTCAACTCGTCAATTGTTTTTCCTCTGAATGTAAATATTTTTTTTGTTGATTCTGTTATCATTCTGCTGCCTCCTGCAATAGTTTATCTAATCGTGAAAATTCACTTTTAATTTTTTCATCTGTTGAATCTGAAAAAAGATAATTATGATATCCGCAATTATTTTCTCTTAGTATTAATGTTGCCCCGTTCATTCCTTCAATTAATCCATCAGGGACATTTATTATTTCTATTCCTTGACCAAATAAAACACGACTTGCAAAAGTATGTGAATTTAACTCTTTGTTTGTTTCTAAATATGCTAATGGTTTTTCTCCGTATGTAAAAAAGTATTCTCTCCCAAATTCAAAATGATGTTCTGTTGTTTTCATTTTATCTTTTCTTCCTTCCTGTTCTTGATGGTCTGATTAATCCGACTTTTGCTCCAGCAGGTGCGTTTCTCTTCGCAATCTTTGATTTAATTCTCTTTCCTCTACCAGAACCAAATGGATGGTCAATCGCGTTCATCTTTACTGCAGATGTTCTCGGCCACAATTTATTTCTTGCTTTCTTAATATAAAAATTCTTACCTGCTTTAACTAATGGCTTGTCTAATCTTCCTGCGCCTGCGATTGTTCCGACGATAGCACGGCAGTTTGGATTGAATTCTTTTTCTTTTTTCGACGGCATTAATACAAATATTTTTTCTCCAATAATTCTGCTGACAGTTGCTGAACTTCCTGCAGTTTTTATGAACATTCCCCCATCGCCAGGACGTGATTCAATATCGTAAATAAAAGTTTTTACTGGAATATTTTTTAATTGCAAAATATTTCCGTCTTTAACTTCATTGTCGAAAGTTATTTTCATTTCTTCAAACATTCCTTTGCAAGCTGGAATATAAAATGTTTCTTCACCAACTTTTATTTTTGCTAAAGGTGCTGAATGTCCTGCAGAGTGGAATAACTTTACAACTGTTCCTTCACCGACGAGGCTTCTTGCATATTGCAATTTGTATCTGAAAGCGTTTCTTCTAACTCTGTATGAAAAACTTCCGTGTCCTCGTGCTTGTTGAATTATTGTTTTACCCATTATATTATTCCTAATTTCGTTGCTATGTCAATAGCTGGAAATTCTTTTTTTAATTTAACATGAATTTGTTTTTTGTTTCCGTGAATTTTTGTGTTCAATTCATCTACTTTTACTTTGAATAAATTTTCAATTTCATCTTTTATTTCTGTTTTCATATTTTTTTTGTCTGTCTCAAATGTTAAAGTGTTCTGACTTTCAATCATCATTACTGCTTTTTCTGTTACGATTGGTTTGAAATTCATTTCAATCTTTCTCCCAAATTTTTAATTGCCTCTTCAGTATAAACAACTAATCTTCCTGCTCCGCCATTCGCCAAGTCAGTTACATTCAAACCTTTTGCGCCCTTGACTTCAATCGCGTTTGTTTTCAATTTCTCTTTTTCACCGACGACAAGAAGAACTCCTGCGTTTGATTTATGTTTTCTTCCTCTGAATTTTCCAATTCCGCTTCTTACTGTTTTTTTCTTTATTGAAACTTCAAATAAAGTTTCACCAAGAATTTTTTTCAAAGATGAAATTAAATCTTTTGTTTTCAACGAAGTTATTTTTGATTCAACAATAAAAGGTAATCCTGTAATTTTTTTATCATTCAATCTTTCATATCTTTTTGCAACAAGTTTCTCGTCGGCAGTTGCGCCAAGCGCAGATTTTATTGCAAGCAACATTTCTTTTTTGTTTATTCTTTTTGTGTTAATCATTGCTTCAATTCTTGGAGGATGCGCTCTTCTTCCGCCTCTTGCGCCGGGAATTTCTGCACCAACCCAATTGAATTGACTTCCTCTTCTTGACATAATTTTTCTCGGAACTCTTGAAATACCTTTACCCTGCGTCGTCTTCCAAACTTTTCTTGTGTGCTGAAGTTTACCTCTCGCTGAATATATTCCTGCAATTGGCGACGGTGCGTAAGGTTGTCGAACTTTCTCAACTTCCAAAACTTTCGCGATTATATCTTCTCTAACTTTTTCTGAAAATGCTTTCGGCAAATCAATGCTTCCTTTTTCTTTTCCGTTAATATCTAAAATTTTTGTTTTCATCTTATTTCTAAAACCTCGTAATTTTTCTTTTTCTGTTTTTTAGTTTCTCTTAATGGAGCAGTAATTAATAATTGTCTTTTTGCTGGACCCTGAACACTTCCTGTTACAAGCACGTAATCTGTTTTCACGTCGCCGAAATTTAAAATATTCTTGAATTCTTCTTTGCCTAATTTTATAATTTTATGATTGTAAGTAACTCTTGAGAACATACCAATTTGTCCTGCCATCGGTGCTCTGAATGTAACTCTTCCAGGATGGAATGAACCCAAAGCTCCAGGTCTTCTCTGTCCCTTTTCTGATTTGTGGAATTTCAATGTGATACCAAATCTTTTAACTGGACCTTGCAAACCTTTTCCTTTTGTAAGTCCTCGCAAGTCAGCAAGATTTCCTTTCTCGAAAACACTCGCAACAGAAATTTCTTTTCCTAAATTTTCTTTTACGAATTTGATTTTGTCGTCGTAATTTCTGCCCAAAGCGATTTCACTTAAGTCAGGGGTTTTTTTAATATTTGTTTTCTTTACAACAGAATAACAGATAACTCGAACATCATCGAACGCGCCATCTAAATTTCCTTTTTCATTTTTCTTTGGAAGTGTTACTTTTCTCTTTAATTCTTTATCCAAACTTTCAGATAAAACTTCTTTAGCAACTTTCCCGTTTTTATAAAATCGAACTGAAAATATTTTCATTGTCGGGCATTCTAGAATTGTAACAGGAACAATAATTTTCTTTCCTTTTGTCATTGAATCAGCAGTATCATCTTTGACGAAAGCAGAAGCCATTCCAGCTTTGTAACAAATGAATCCTTTAAGTTTATTAGAATTAAGTTCTACTGCTTTCCAGTTTGGACTAGGTAATGCTTTCTTCGCCCGTTTTCTGGGCCAATACTGAAGACTTCCTCTTCGTGGTGAATTTGGTGGTGCCATGTTTTGTTATATTTGTCAATAGCGTTCATTTTATTACCCTGGATAAAATACTTAGAAAATTTTGATTTATAAATCTTCTTACGCTTCTAGTTCTGCAATTTCTTTCACGTCTTTTCCGTCAATGTTTCCTCTTCGGACAATCTTTCCTTTTCTCAAAGATTTCTCTCTGACAATCGCAAAATCCTTTTCATTTTTCAACGAATTTGGAATCACAATTGATTCAATAATAAAATCATGATAAATTTCTGCAAGTTTAAAGTTCGAATCTTCCCAAACAAAATCTTTTGCAATCTTTTCATCAGTAGTAATTAATTTGCAAAAATCAGGAACAGGCGCTTCATCTTTATTTTTTGGCTTTGCAGATTTTGGTGCCTTCGCTTTTATTTTCAAAACATCATCACCAACAGAAAAACTCAAACCAAAAAATGCTTTAGGAAATGCGTCAACAATTTCAATCAATTCTTTCCCAGACATTTCAGAATCAATCGCGTAATTCTTAACTCCCTGAAATTGTTTTACTTTTGAATTTGCAAGAAAATCGTGATACTTCGGAATTTCTTTCAAGTTAACTGTAGAAATAATCCCACCAGTAACTTTTGTTTTTTTGTCCCCGAGTTTTTCAGCTAAAACTTTTATCAACCCGTTTCCAAATTCTGCAGTCGTAGAAATTGTATATTTGTCTTTTACTTTTTTTACTTTGACTAATGCTCTATTTATGAATTCCCCGCGGCTGAATTTTTGAAATTGTAAATGCACGCTCTCGTCGATTTTCCCGTCGAAAACTCTTTTTATAAAATTCATAAAATCACTTGCCGATTTCTGCTTATAAATTTTTCTCAGATAATTTTTTCTCCCTCGCAAACCTTTATAAATTTCTGAACGTTATTTTTAAGATGGTAAAAGAGGATGGAGATTATTTCAAAAAAATTACTGCGACGCTGATAATCGTCGGACTTCTTGTTTTGCTATTTTTTATCCTAAAACCAATTTTGCTTTCAATTGTCCTCGGTGTAATTCTTGCATTTATTTTCTTTCCAATTTATTCTTGGATTTACAAAAAAACAAAATCGAAAAATTTTTCCGCAACAGCAGTTTGTCTGCTTTTAGTTTTAGTAATTCTTATTCCGCTGATACTTTTGCTTCCTTACATCGTCGAGCAATTAATTAGTTCGTATAGTTCACTAAAACAAATTGATTTAATCACTCCGCTGAAAGCAATATTCTCAACATTCATAGATAACGATTCTATTTTTGTAATGGTTGAAAACGCTTTCGAATCTGCAGTAAATAATTTAACGACTTCATTATTAAATTCTTTAACTTTGGATAATATTGTCTCAATTGGTTTTGGATTTGTCGTCGTATTTTTCACATTATTCTTTACTTTGCGAGATAATGAAGAACTTAACAATTACATAAAAAGTTTGCTTCCATTTCCAAAAGAAGTTGAAAAAAAATTATACGAATCTTCGAAAGAAATAACTGGTTCGATTTTATACGGGCAAGTTATCATCGGTATGATTCAAGGATTTTCTATCGGACTCGGATTTTTTATTTTCTCTGTTCCTAATGCTTTATTCTTAACTTTATTAGCATTAATCGGAGGAATTCTTCCTTTGTTTGGAACAGCAATTATCTGGGTGCCTGTTTTAATTTATTTAATCGTCGCTGGAAACACGAGTGCTGCATTCGGAATTTTAATTTTTGGATTATTCTCGTCGACAATTGATAATATCTTGCGTCCATTATTTATTTCAAGAAAAGCAAATCTTAGTTCTTCATTAGCATTAATCGGAATGATCGGCGGTTGGTTCTTCTTCGGTATTCTCGGAATTATTCTCGGTCCGTTAGTCGTTGCATATTTTTTAATCATAATAGAAACTTACAGAAACAAACATGTCCCCGGACTTATTATAAACGAAAAAAATAATTAATATGGAACTCAAAGTAAAAATTCTAAATTGGTCTTCAGGAATTCCTGTCGCAATGCTGAACGAATCAACGGCAAAATTAATCGGAGTAAAAACTAACGGAAGAATTTCAATCAAGACTATGACTAAAAATCCCCAATCTGTTTCTACAATTGTGGATATTGCGAAAACTCTCGTCGGAAAAAATGAGGTTGCAGTTTCAACTGAATTGAAAGAAAGATTATCTTTGACAAAAGGACAAAAAGTAGATATTGATTTATCTTTGAATCCCAAAAGTTTGGCGTTCATAAAAAATAAAATGAACGGAAAAAGATTGTCTCAAAAAGAAATTAGTGAAATTATTTCTGATATTACTAAAAATTCTTTTTCCGACGCTGAAATCGCACTTTTCATTTCTGCGATGTATGACGAAGGAATGAATATGCAAGAAACAATTTATTTAATTAATGCAATTTTAAATTCTGGGCAGAGATTAAAATGGAAAGGAAATTTTGTCGCTGATAAACATTCTATCGGAGGAATTCCTGGAAATAGAACAACTCCTCTTGTTGTTGCAATTTGCGCGGCTGGCGGATTAACAATGCCAAAATCATCGTCGAGAGCAATCACAACTGCGGCAGGAACTGCAGATGTAATTGAAACAATCGCGCGCGTAGAATTTTCTATGAAAGAATTAAAAAAAATTGTAGAAAAAACTGGCGCGTGTTTAATCTGGGGCGGTTCTTTGGAGATTGTTCCTGCCGACGAGAAAATAATTACAATTGAAAAAATGTTAAACATTGATCCTGAATCGCAATTATTAGCGTCGATAATGTCTAAGAAACTTGCATTAGGTGCAAAATATATTTTGATTGATATTCCCTACGGAAAAACTGCAAAGGTCGACAGAAAAAAGGGACTTGAATTAAAAAATAAATTCGAATATCTGGGAAAATATTTCAAGAAAAAACTTCGTGTTGTTTTAACAAAAGGCGACGAGCCGATTGGAAATGGCGTCGGTCCTGTTCTGGAAATTTTTGACATTTTGAAAATTTTAAAACGTTCAGAAAATCGCGCAATGGATTTAGAAAAAAAATCTATTTTCCTTTCAGGACAACTTTTTGAAATGACAGGAAAAGCAAAAAAAGGAGACGGCGAAAAACTTGCGAAAGAAATTTTAGATTCTGGAAAAGCATTAAAAAAATTCAGCGAAATTATTCAAGCGCAGGGCGGAACAGTTGACCATTTGAAACCTGCAAGATTTAAGAAAAGCATGATTGCAAAATCCGACGGGAAAATTTCTGAAATCGACAATAAAAAAATAAATTCTTTAGCGAGAATCGCGGGCTCGCCGTTAGACAAAGCAGCAGGATTATATTTATACAAACACGTCGACGAAAAAATAAAAAAAGGAGAAAAAATTATCACGCTTTATTCTGAATCTCACTCTCGTTTAAAAGAATCTGTCAAATTTTTCCACTCCCAGAAGCCTATAAAAATTAAGCATTAATTTTTTAAAGTCAATATATGTATTTTATGCATGGTTGAAAATCTTTATAGAAGAAAACTTGTAGAATATATCAAGAAAAATTTAAGGAAAGGTTACCCGATTGAAACTTTGAAAGTTGCGTTGGTGAATCAAAATTATTCTCGTCCAATAATTGAGGAAGCAGTTGCTGAATCAATGAAAGAGATGGCTTCTGAAGCTCCTGCTTTGAAAGACAAACCTGTAATCGAGCACGAAGTTATCGTCGACGAGCCAGTCGTTGAAAAAAAATCTTTCTGGAAAAAATTATTCGGCTCCAAGAAATAATTCTAACAATAAACTTTAAAACCTGTTATTAATCTATATAATTAAGCCTCCGTCGCATAATGGTATTGCACCGGTCTTGAGTAAGGATAAACCTTTCAATTGTTCGCCAAGGTTTTGTCAAACAAGAGAACCGGGCCTTTACGGCTTCCAGGTTCGATTCCTGGCGGGGGCGTTCTCATTTTGCTGAAAGCAAAATTAATTCCGTAGGAATTCTTAACAAAGTATAATCTAGTTGTTAATTGGTTCGACGAGCGTTTGCAAAAATGCCGAAAATATTTATTGCAATTTTTGCGGGCGCGAGCACTGGCGGGTTTAAAAAAATTTATAAACAAATTAATTATGTAATTGGATGTCAGAAGTTCATTATCATGATGATAACGGAAATGGGTTAGGTGCCTTGCTTATTTTTTTAGCGGTGTTATTAATAATTCTTCTAGCTATAGTTTCTCAACTCTTTATTATTGGGGGAGTAGTAGTTATTATCTTTGGAGTTATTGTTTTAGTTTATGGAATTAATAATGAAGAGGAAATTACGATAATTTACGGAATTATTTATATTGTTGTAGGAATAGCGGCTATACTTTTAGGTAATTGGATTTACGGATTTTTAGTATCCAGTGGGGCCTTGGACTTTATTAAGAATATTTTTGCATTATTCAAAAATTAATTAAATAATTATTTTTCAAATTCTTTTAGAACTCTGTCGTCGGGAGAAAGCAAATAAATATGGTCGCCGTGAAATCTTAATCCTCGATAAACTTTCTGATATAATTCTCTGTTCGCCTTGTCTTTGTAAAATTTCCAATAATGCATTGGTTTAACTTTGCTCAAAATTTTCCAAAATGCTTCTTTAACATTTGGATTCGGATATTTTGTGAAAACAATGCTGTTACACTGCTCACCGGGAAAGTCAATACCCCTAGAAACACGCGTAGAAAATAAAACAACTCTCTCGCCTTCCTTAAATTCTTCAACAAGTTTTCCTTCTTTATCGTCGTCCTGTGTTTCCTTAAGTTCCTCACTGGAAATTAAATTCTTAAGATTAAATTTTTCAATTTCAACTTTGCTCGGCAAATCTGCAAAACTATTCACATGAACTATCGTCGGCATTTTCGCTTTCTCAACACATTTATCCAAAGCATAAAGATATTTTTCTCTGCTCGCCATTCCAGAAGAAAAATTAGAGTATTTGCAATCAAATTCCAAACCAGTTCGAATAACATCCAAGTCTCCCATTCTTTCTGTTTCAGCGTCGATAATTTTAAATTTTTCAAGTCCGAAAATTTCTTTCAAAACTTCTTCAGAATGAATCGTCCCCGACATAAGAACAAAAACTTTATTTTTCTCGACAATTTCCCTAAATCTTTTCGCAAGATTTGTCGTTACAACATTCGCTAAAATATTATCATCTTTCTTTTCAAAAATTGTGTAAGTCTCATCGAGCGAACCTTCAAAAATAAAGGCAGTTTCCTGAACATCAATTAAATAATTGTCTTCTTCAATTTCATGAATTAATTCTAAAGGTTTCATAAAAATTTTCAGCAAATCTAAAATTTCAGTTTCCTTTACTGAAACAATTTGTTCAGAAATCGCGAGCTCCCTGATTCTCATGCTTCTTTTTATGTCCTTAACTTTCTCGCTGATTTCTCTTATTTCTTCTTCTGCTTTTTCAGAAACACCGACGATAGAAATTAAAGAATTTTGCAATCTGTCAATATTTATTATTCTATTATTTGAAAAACTGTCAAGAAATTCATCGCACTCGTCGATGATTTCTATCTCTGTCAAAGGTTTTCTATTCATCGCAGTTTCAAGTTTATATTTCTGCGAATTGAAAACAATCACATCAGAATCTAAATAAGAATTAAATTGTGCATAAAAATTGCATCCTTCTTTTCTATTATAAATTGTAAAAGTTGTATCTTTCAGTCCTTTGTATTTTTTCTTTTTTGCTTCAGGAAAATTTTTTTGATATTCATATTTTTCAGGAAGAACAGGATTCCAGTACGGGCACGCGCCCGCAACTGCTGCGCGTTTCACGTCGTCGATTGATTCATAATTTTCAGGATTTGCGTCTTTGTTTTGTCGAATATATTCTTTTATTCTTCGCCAATTTTTTTCATTAAGTTCAATCTTGCACGGAATATTTCTATTGTCAGCAGATAAATCTTTTCCAATCAAACCCAAAACATCATCTCTCTTTCTGTCAAAAATATCTCCGAGCCGAGAATTAATTTCCATTTTTGGAATTGCAGTTTTGCTGTCTTCAAGAAATTTGCAAGTATGATTTTTTCTTCCAGTTATGACGCTGATTTTTAATTTCTCACCGTTATCTTTCAGAACATATTTTTTATTCTCATAATCTTTTTTGTATTGTCTCTGCAAATTTTTTCCAGGAACAACAATCGACGCTTTTCCAATTTCTTTCGCAACATTTAACGCAATCGCAGATTTTCCAGTCCCGCACATTCCACGAATAAAAATAACTTTGTTTCCCTCTTTAATAGAATTAATAATTTCATTAGTAACATCTTCCTGCGTTTTCCCGTTCGAAAATTTCAACGGCTTAAGAAATTCATTATTTTGATATAAACTCCACATCTTTATTAAAAACCTCTAAAAAGTAAATCAAAAGTTATGTTATAAATTTTGTTGTAGAATTATTCAACCCACTTAACGTTCTTATATTCATATTTTGTTGCGATTAAAATAACGTCGACAAGCCACCAAATTCCTAATCCGCCGAATGTAAATAATTTCAAAAGTCCTGTTCCAATTTTTTTCATAATAAATCTGTCGACACCAAGTGTTCCGAAAACCACAGACATAACTAAAGCTAATATCCAATTAACTTTCACGATTTCTTTTTTAGCCATATCAATATATGTTTTCTGTTTTTTTAAATGTTTAGAAGTCATTTTGTATAAATGATCTTCTCATCTACTATATTTTTAGCCTCGTCCAAACACTCACAAAAAAATCCTCTTTCCAGAGAACTATATCCTACTTTATAACTTACAGCAAGAGAGTTTGAAGAACAATAATCGTTGCATTCTAAATCAATTGACTCCGGAACTAAATTCATAACACTCTGCACTGCATTAAAAGAGAAAAGAATAAAGCCCCATAAGAAAATAGCGATTAATATCACTATCGGAGTTATTATCCCAGTTAAGATAATTGCATTTTTCTTTTCCTTTTTGTTTGTTTCTTTTTCTTCTAAAACTAATTTTTTCTTTTTACGATAATATCTAAACATAGTATAAAGAGGACACCAACCCAAGAATAATATTAAAATTATTTCTCTTATTCGATGTTTTTCATTTGAAAGCAAATGATAAAATATTCCTGTTGAAAAAATAATAATGCCCCCAATTCCATAAACTGAAAGAAGTAGGGTAAAAATCTGCATTATTTCTATATTTGATCTAAAAAAATAAGCGAAGAATAAACAGATTATTGCTCTCTTTATCCATCCTCCATAAAATTTGGTTTTTTTATTTGCTATTTCGCTTTTTGAAATATTTTTAGAATTCATTTGATGACAATCCCGAACCAATCTTTTAATCGTTGCTTGAATTTATCTTTGTATTCTATTGTTTCTTTATCTTGGAAGAAATTATTAAAAAAGCCAGTTTTGAGACTTAATGATTTTGCATATTCTTCAAATGTTCCATTGAAAATTATCTTTGCCAAACCAATATCTTCTTTTTCTAATTCTAATCTATCTTTTAGAAAGTAATTTACAATTAAATAGTCTGCTATACCATTTTCACACTCGATATCATCAATTTTCTTTGCCTCAAGAAAGTTAAGGGGAGTAGTTGTAACTTCATCACTGGTAAGCGAAGATTCTCCAACCGATTCTCCTTTTTCGTTAGTCAAAGTTATGGGATGGAGAGATTGATATAATTCTTGCGTAAATAAAATTAATTTTTTATATAAAAATCCAAATTCTTCTGGGCTAATTTTTCTTTCTTTTGGCACGAGGGCAATGGTGTGTAGTTTATTCCCCTCTTCATCTCTTGTTACATTCTTATCAATCACAACTTCCCAGTATTTAGGTTTGTTATTCGCCCAATTTTCAAACTCCTTCTCTTCAGAAATTTTTTTCTGTGAAATACCTTTTATTTCTTTTAAAAAAGCAGAAGATTTTTCTTCTAATTCATACTGAAATCCCTCCAGCATATCTTTTATCTCTGCAACCAGAGTCATCGTGGCAGATAAACCTATTTTTATTTCAATCCATTTTCTATGTAAAATGTCTTGCGGTTCTTTTTTATTTTTTATCATTCCTCTTTAACAAAAAACTCTTATTTAAAAGTTATGCTGATTAAGTTCTAAATCTTACACTTCAGAATCCAGTTCAAACTAAGAAAAGATAGGTTTGAGGTTCGGTTACAATTAATATATTATTTATCCGAATAAAGCACTCAAACCTTCTGCTGCAGCTTCTTTCTTCTCTTCGATATGCGTTTCTTTCTTCTCTTCTTTATGAGCAACTGATGCAACTGGTGCAGCAGCAACTAAACTTGCGCTTGCCAATTCAGCATCGATATTTACTCCTTTCAAGCTCGCAATTAATGACTTTATTTTTGAGTCATCAACTTGTCCGCCTGCAGCTGCAACAACACTTTTCAAATTTTTCTCGTCAATCTCTTTGCCGAGTTTGTGCAACAAAAGTGCTGCGTATATGTTTTCCATTTATTTTTTCCCTCCCACATTTAATTGTGGAATATTCTCTGTTATAGGTTTTAGTTTTTTAAACATTGATTTTTCTGTTTCCATTGAAGTATCTTCAGCACAAATAAATCTATCATTCGGTCCGAATGCAAAAAATCCTCCAATATACCCAGCATAGATTATAACTTTGCCGTATCCTTTAATATCATATTCTCCAACTACATCTCTGTTTATCATCCGAATAAAGCTCCAAGTCCCGCACCAGCGTCGACTTTCGGCTCCTCCTTTTGTTCGTCTTTGACGGACAAGGCCTGAACTTGTTCAGAGCCTTCTATTTTAACAGGTTCTGGTTCTCCAGTCATAATTCTATTAATTTTATTTCCATATCTTCCTGCTTTCTGCAATAAATAACTAATTGTGTCTTTTGAAGTATAACCAAGTTCAACAGCGAATGGAAGTGATTTTCCGAAAGCGTTTTTCAATTTTTCAATTGTGCCTTCTCTGTCTATCTGAATATTCATGTAAACTTTTTTCTCATCAGCGTCGAAACCTGCGATAGGAACTAAACTAATTGTAAAAGGTTTGATATCTAATTTAGATAAAATATCTGCAACAGGTCCTGAAATTTTTTCGCCTTTCTGTGCGACAACTTTCGCTTGCTTGATTGCAATCTTGCCTTTATCAATTTGAATCATAATTCCAACTGCACCTAACTCACTAATTGCTGGTCCTGGAATAAGTTCTGTTGGTCCTGCAGGAATTTCAATATCCTCGGGAGCTTCTTGTCCTGCTTTTGCTTTCGCTGGACTTTTATTATTAACAAGTTCTGCAGCAAGTTCAAAGCAATCCATTTCTGAAAATAAAACAGCGACGTTGTCATTAATTTTTTCCTTAATTCCCTTAACTGCTTCGTCTTTAGAATCGTCTATTGCTTTAAACATTAAATTTTTCTTAGGAACTTTTACAACTGCTTTTCCTCTAAGTTTCTTAACCATTTCCTGAAGTTGCGATGCAGGAATATTTTTTATTGAAGCGAGAAGAATTGTTTTTTTTGTCTTAATCAAATTAGTCAATTCTTTTACTGTCTGCTTTTTTTCTTCTGAAACGTGAGTTGATTTTTTGTCAGTCATTTTAATTTTATTTTCTGAGGTTTACTCATTGTGAATTTTATTTCAACATTTCTAATATTATCATTTCCTTTTGGCAAAGCTTTCAAAACAGTGTTGTAAACTGCGAGAACATTTTCAATAATTTCTTCATCTTTCATGCTTTGTTTTCCAACAGGAACTTTTATGCTAGCTTCTTTTGTCTTAATTTTCAAACTGCTGTTAATTTTATTTTTCAATTCATTTATTGCTTTATCGTCGACATTCATTAAAATTCCTAATTGTGGCGACGGCATTTTTCCAGCAGGACCTAAAACTCTACCAAAAGTTGTAGCAACAACTGGCATCAGACTTGCTTGCGCAATAAAAAAATCATATTTAGAAATTAATTTTTTCAATTCTTTCTTGTCAGAATATTTTTTGAATTCTGATTTCATAATTGTATCAACATTATCATTTTTTATTTCCAAGAAACCGCAGATTTTTTTGTCCTTTGTTTTGTGCGGAACAGTAACAAAAAGATTCAATTGTTCTCTCTTCACGTCGAACTTTTGCAGATTTATAATTAAGTCAACAGATTGGTCAAACTTTTTCTTATCCGTTTTTCTTAATTCTATTAATGCTTGTTTCAGTTGTTCGTTAAGTTCCATTTTGATGTCTTCTACCTATGCACGAGAAACATAGAATATATTTTCCGTGATGTAGTCAATGACAAGTTCTCAAGAAAATTCGCATTTATAAATTTTGTCTTAGCCGATTATCGCAATAATTTTTATAAACAAACTTTATTTTTTCAGAATATGGAATTTATAGCATTATTATCTTCAGGCGAGGGGAGTTGGGCGCAGGTTTCTGGTTTGATAAAATACGGAGACTGGGAAAAAATAATTCTTCTCGGCGACGATTTCTCTTCACAATTTCAGGTTACAGAAAAAAAAGAAATTACAGAGTTTATCAAAGTAGATTTGAAAAAGAAATTAAAAGATTTGAAAGAAGAATTTTCAAAAAAACTTAAAGGAAAAATCGACGGAACAGAAGTCGCGCTTTCAATCGCATCTGGCGACGGAAAAGAGCATATGGCTTTAATTTCTGCGTTGATTAATTCTCCTGTCGGAATAAGATTCGCAGCATTAACAAAAGACGGCGTTATTGATTTGTAAAAATGGATTTATTTTCTTTTCTAATTTTTTGGATTTCTATTGTAATCTTTATAATTCCTTTTCTCTTTTTTAATCGTTATCAAAATTATTTCAAGAGAAAAATTCTTCTTGAAATTTCAAAATATAAGAATATACAGAATTTTATTAATATTAATAAAGAAAGATTAGAAATAGCAAATAAGATAATAGCCATTTCTTTTACTCTTTCGATTACTTCTTTTTTTGCAATGAGAATATTCGATTTTCAATCCTTATTATTTTCTACTTTGTTTGTAATTATCTTTGTATTTCTATTCGGAGCAGTTATTTGTGTAAACTCTCTTTATCTAAATATTTTAACTTTACTTTATAACGAAAAAGATAAACGAGAAAAAATTTAATATTCCTCTTTCCTAATTTTCATATCTGCTTTATTTTTTCCAAGCAAAACAACTCGCGATTCTTTTTTCTCGTCGAGGAATTTGTATTCTGGAAGAAATTTTAAAATCTCATTTGAAAAATCAACAATCTCTTTATGCGTCGGCATTCTTTCATAACCTAATCTTTGTCTCGCAAATCCAACACTCATAAATCCTTTAATTTCAATAAACATCGGATTCGCTTTCTTAATCATCTCAGAATATTTTTCAGGTTCAATCATATTCAAATTCTTAACAAGATTCATTCTGAAAACAGTTCTCACATTTGGCGGTTTATCCGACGAATGTAAGGAAATCTTTGATTTGCTTGTTTTTTTATTAAGTCCAGACATAATTTCCAAACTTTTATTCAAAAGTTCCCAAGCATCTTTTTTTGAACTTCTATGAAATTTAAAATACAATTCTTCATTCGGTGTATTAACTGAAATATATAATTGCGTCGGTAATTGTTTCTTTTTTTCAAGTTCTTTCAATTTTTCAGGATACAAACCATTCGTAACAAGAAAACTTGTCTTTCCTCTTTTTCTAAGTTCTTCAATCAGTCCGCCAATTTTTTCATAAACCATCGGCTCACCAGAAAGTGAAATTGCAAACTGCATCGGTTCCTGCGCTTCCAAATATTTTTTCATATTTGCTTTGCTCAATTGTTTTTTCTTTGAATTTTTATCAACATTAAAACCAATCAACAACTTTTTCTGCGCTTCAATGCATCCGTCGATAATTTCTTTCGGAGAATTTACTTTTCCCCTAAGTTCGCTATCAATAGTCATTTCAGTTGCTCTCCAACAATGCACACATCTATTCGGGCACCACATTACTGCAGGCGACATCTGGCAACATAAATGTGATTTTATCCCGTAGAATTTTTCTTTGTAGCAAACACCTTCATCTAAAAGAGATTTTTTCGTCCATCTGCAAACTTGAACCGCAGAATGTTTTCCGACGATTGCATAATGCTGTTTCTTCAAAACTTTTTTAACATTTTCAGGAATCATAAAAATTCAAATTTTTGTATCTTTTTATTTCTTGCTAAGCTTCTCAATAAATTCTCCAATATCTTTTCGAAGATTTGTTTTCAGCGTAGGAGAAATTCTTATCTTTCTAGAAACAGATTTAATCTTTGAAATAAATTTTTGATTCAAGTTTTTCAAATCAATTTTGTCTATCGATTCTTCCAATTCTTTTTTTATCTTAGAGAAATAATAAAATACTTTTGCAGAAAAAAAGAAATCTATTAAAAAATAAATTAATAATCCTGTTGCCAAAATTATTCTGAAAACTTCATTAAACTGATTTATTCCGTTAAATATAATTTCCTGCAAAATAAAAACTTGAAGTAAAATTAGCAAAAACCAAAGAGTGCTTACTGCTAATGAAATTCTTCCTTTAAGATTAAATCTATGTTTTGAATAATCCCATAATTTCACCTTGAAAATTGTCTCAAGTAAATATCCAGTAAAATACTCTATTGTCGTCGGAATAATGAAAAACCCAATCATCCTAAAGTACATAGGAAATTCAACTGAATATAAATTAAAAAAATAAATTGCTAAAGCAGTAAACCCGAAGACAGGAATAAATGGTCCATACAAAAATCCAGAATTACTCATTTTTCTTTTTGCTATAAAATCTCCTAATGCCTGAATAATCCAGCCGATAAATGCACAAACTGCAAAATAAATTATAAGATTCCAAATCGGTTCCATAATTATCTAAAAAGATTTATCCCCCAGAAAATCATAATTACTAAAAGTAAGAATAAAAATAAATAAGTCATAAAAGAAAATAATTTCTTTGCTTTCACTTTGCTTTTTGTAATTGCTAAAATTGCGAGATAGAAAAATCGTCCACCGTCGAAGATGCCTACAGGAAGCATATTCATCAACGCTACGCTGAAACTGATTAAAACAAGCCACCAAAGTAAATTGTAAATTATTTCTGCTCCGTCAAAATTTTGTTTGTAATATAAATTTGAATCTTTAAATGAAGAAATTATTTTCATAGCGCTCCCCAAAATTCCTGAACTCTCGCTTACAAGAAACCCAATTCCGAGATAAGCATTTCCTTCAGGACTTTCGTCAAAAGTTATCTCATAATCTTTCAAAGAATCATTTTCCAGCGTCGTAATAATCACTTTTTCTCCTGCAGAATATTTCAAAATTTCTTCAGCAAGTTTTTCTCTACGGTCAATTTCAATTTCATTTATTTTTACAATTGTATTTCCAAGCCCAGCTCTTATCGCAGGAGCATCATTGTAAAGTAAAATATATTCTGTATTTTCTATCTGACTTTCTATAAAAGATTTTGTTGCAAAATATTTTTCCCCATTAACAATTATTTCGTTAATTCTACTATCATTTACTGAATTTAAAATTTTTTCATAACTTGCGTTTTGAATTGAAAAATTATTTACCGAAGAAATTCCTGCAAGTCCTACAGCAGAATACATGTAAGTATCATACACAACTCCCGACGGAGAAAACGCTAAACTAAAAAATAAAATTAATATTAACAAGAATAAAATTCCGACAATTACATTCGCAAAAGTTCCTGCAGACAAAATCGCCATCTGAGGAAAAATCTTTTTCTTTTCCATTTTCTTCTCGTCGAGTTCTACAAACGCAGCCAAAAATACTGGAAGAAAATATGGAAAGAACCCGAAGCCAGTTGTTTTTATTTTTACATTTTTATTTATTGCAAAAATTCCGTGTGCGACTTCATGGCTGATAGCGACGATTGCAATTATAATAATCCAATAAATAAAATAAAATGCAGGCAGATAATCTAATTGAAAAATTTGCGGAACATACGGAAGAAGAGGCATTATAGGCGGAACTTTCACAAGAGAAATAATATCGCTTCTGAAAATATAAATCCAAACAATTCTTCCGAATAAATAAATTATAGTTCCCATTAAAATAAATCCGACAACAACAGAAACGTAGCTTAAAAAATTCAAAAGTTTTTCGTGTTTTTTCCCAATTCTTTCAATAAGCCGAACTCCCCAATTAGTTTTATACAAAAGTAAAAATCCTTCTTTTTTTATGTTTTCCCGTCGGCGATACAGAAAAGCCGAAACGAAAATTGCAAATATAATTAATAAAATAATATCATAGATTATAAAATTCATTATTTACCTCTTGTTTTCTTTACTGCTCTGAATGCTCCTTTTTTGCATTTTCGGCATCTGACTTTTCCCTTCAAAATTTTTTGCGGGTCTGCCCTGATTTTTGCGTGGCAGTTTTTACAAATAAATACGTTATTGAAAAGTCTGTTTGTTGCTTCTAATATTTTTGCCATTAAATTTTCCTCTTGATTACTTTAACACCTTCAACGTCCCAGTATTCAACATTTGAATTAATTTCAAGTTCGTTTTTTATTTCTTCTGGGCAAGCGACATCCAATGTCTCGAAACTTTCTAAATCCATAATACTTGCTTTGTCTTCTCCGATAGAAAGAACTTGTCCTTTTCTTTTATCAACCAGCGGAACTTCTAATCTATCATGTCCGGGGATTACAAAAACTTTTTTGTTTTCTGAAATTATTCCGACAGCCTCGATTCTGCATTTCGCGTGTCCGTGTTTTCCTGTTTTACTAATATCAATTTTTTTAATCGTGCAAGGTTCGCCATCAACGATAATGTTCGTTCCAACCTTTGCTTCAGTCCCGTTTATTATTTTCAAAACCATAATCTATCCAAAAAAAATAGATTTATAAACGTTTTTACTCAAGAAATAAAATGACATTTCAAAAAAAAGATTTCATTGAAATTGAGTTCACAGGAAAAGTTAAAGACGGCGGAATTTTTGATTCAAACATCAAAGAAGATTTAGAAAAACTTAATCCAGACGCAAAGCCAAAACCTTTTGTTTTCTGTCTCGGTGAAGGAATGTTTCTAAAAGGCGTTGATGAATTCTTGGTTGGAAAAGAAATCGGAGAATATAATATTGAACTTTCTCCCGAAAAAGCATTCGGACAGCGAGTTCCTTCTTTTGTTCAAATGATTCCAATGAAAATTTTCCAAAGTCAAAATGTTCGCCCATATCCTGGAGCAGTTTTCAACTTCGATGGAAGAATTGCAAAAATATTATCTGTATCTGGCGGAAGAGTAACTGCAGATTTTAATCATCCGCTCGCAGGAAAAGATATTATTTACGAAGTAAAAGTTTTAAGAAAAATCGAAAACCTCGACGAGAAATTAAAATCTTTCAACGATTTCATTTTTAGAAGAGAATTAAAATTTTCTGTCGAAGGAAAAAAATTAATTATTGAAGTAGAAAAAGAATTAGCAAAATTCGTCGAAATGTTCAAAGATAAATTCAAAGAAATTTTCGATTTGGATTTAGAAGTAAAAGAAATTTCTCCTTCACCTAACGCACAACAATAAACTCGTTCAAATCTCTACAACAATTCTTATAAATGGTTGTTCATTTTATTTTCTATGGGAGAAATATACAAAAAAAGCGGAACTCCAAATTATTCTGGCATGTCAGAAGAAGTAAAAGAAATCGACAGAGAACTTGAAGAATTAATAAAAAAACAATCTGCTAAAATAAAAGTTATCGGCGTCGGCGGTGCTGGCGGAAATTCTATCAGCAGAATGAGGGAAATAGGAATTCGTGGCGGAGAATTAATTGCAGTAAATACCGACGCGCAGGATCTATTATATGCAAATGCAGACCAAAAAATTTTAATTGGAAAAGAATTAACGCAAGGACTTGGTGCAGGAAGCAACCCAAAAATGGGAGAACAGGCAGCGCGTGAATCTGAATCAGAAATAAAAAAGAAAATTGCAAACTCGGATATGATTTTCATAACTTGCGGAATGGGTGGTGGAACAGGAACAGGCGCAGCGCCGTTCATTGCAGGGCTTGCAAAAAAACAAGGTGCATTAACAATCGGAGTAATAACTTTACCTTTCACAATCGAAGGGCAAAAAAGAATTGAAAATGCAATGGAAGGATTGGACAGAATGCAATCTGTCGTCGATACTTTGATTGTAATTCCAAATGATAAACTTTTAGAACTTGCGCCAGAACTTCCACTTCACACTGCATTCAAAATTGCCGACGAGATTTTAACAAATTCAGTAAAAGGAATTACAGAACTCGTCACAACAACAGGATTAGTAAATTTAGATTTTGCAGATATTAAAGCAGTAATGGTCGACGGTGGAGTTTCATTAATTGGGATGGGTGAATCTGATTCTGCACAAAGAGCAATCGAAGCCGTCGAGAAAGCAATACAAAATCCTTTGCTTGACGTCGATATTTCTGGAGCAACAGGGGCGTTAGTAAATATTGTTGGCGGCCCTGATATGAGTCTTGACGAATGTAAAACTGTAATTGAAACAATTGGTAGCAAATTAAATCCAGAAGCAAAATTAATCTGGGGAGCACAAATTTCCGACGATATGGAAAAATCAGTTAGAGTTTTATTAGTCGTTACTGGTGTAAAAAGTTCTCAAATTCTTGGACACGGAGACACCATGGATGAAATCCGCCACAAAGAAATTGAAGAAGAATTAGGAATAGATTTTTTTGAATAATTATTTTATTATATCTAAATTTTTAAAAACTTAAATTATTCAATAAAATTATGAATGAAAAAAAATATTATCAAATATTAGCCGAGTATCGTTCTGGCGTTGAATTTGATTTAGTAACAAGCAAAGAAAATAATATAACTGAAAGTGAAATGAGGCTGGTTTCTTTGAAAGGGGAAAAACCGTATTTAAAATTCAAAAATGGCGGAGCAACTTTCAATCCAAAATCTGTTGGTGGAATAAAAAATATTGTTTCTCTCGATGCAAAACTCGATTACTAAATTTTAAAAACCTATTTCATTTAATTATTCTATGAAAATATTTACTTCATTAAAATCTTTTGTTGAAAAATGCAAACGAGTTTGGATGGTTCTGAAAAAACCAACTAAAAATGAACTCGTTAAAGTCGCGCAGATTTCCGCTCTCGGAATTCTCGTCGTCGGATTTCTTGGTTTTATAATTTCAATAATCATGGGCTTCCTTGTCTAAAATGAATTTAGAAAATTTATTTCAACCAATAAAAAAAGCAATTGCAATTTTTGCATTAAGTTCTGCACTTTTCGGATGTCAGCCTCATGTTGATCCTAAACCCGAAACTCAAAAAGAAACAACAACTGTTCCAACAGATAATCCTGACGAAGGAGAAGAAACAACTACACTAACTCCTCCAATAATTACTTCTCAAGGTATTACTTATGATTACACAACGACTACAAAAAGAATTGTTTCAAAAAATATTGAATCTCTCGTCGGCGGTTCAATTGAAGTAACAGATACAACAAGTTATTTGCAAGGAACAAAATTAATAATTCCTATTGGAGCATTATCTTCAAATACTGAAATATCCGTCGGTGAAGTTAATAATCCTCCAGAACTTCCTCAAGGATTAAATTATATTGGTTCTGCAATTAACTTAGAACCAAATGGAATAAATTTTAATAAAAATATCCAAATTAAAATTCCTTACACTGACGAATCATTAAGCGACGCTGGAATCCCCGACGATTCAAATTTAAAATTATATTCTTACAATCTCTCAACAAAAACTTGGGAACAAATAAATCTCACTTCAGTTGATACAATTAATAATTTTCTTTCAGCAGAAATAAATCATTTTAGTTATTATGCGATTACAGGACTTTCTTCTTTGCCTCCTTCGGATTTGGGAATTCCTTTGCCAGGAGATTTATTGTATACGCGAGGCGCAATTGGTGGAAGCTATCTTTTTTATTGGAGTTGGATGCCCGGACATGTTGGGACTTATGTCGGTGAAAAAACTTTCGAAGGAGTTAATTATAATGTCGTTCATGCTGTCGCATCAGGAGTTGTACGCAGTTATTTTAATCCAATTTCTAAATTCAGCGAGGGGAATGTATTCATGGGAGCAAGAGAACCTAAATCAAGAGCATTAACTTCACAGCAACGAATTGATATTGTTAATTATGTTGAAGCACAAGTTGGAAAAAAATATGCGTGGGAGCAAACAGTTGGTTCTGCTTTTGGAACATTACCTGGAGATTTAGTTAAAGGACCATCTCAATTTAATTGCGTCGGACTTGCAGAAAAAGCATATGAACTTGCAGGAGTAAATAATGGTGAAGGTTTAGTTTCAGAAAAAAATGAGGAAAAGCTTCTCACTCCAGTTGAGCAATATAATTCTACAAAACCAGCAAGCGGAAAAACTTTTGATCCATCGAAGATAAAAACTTTAACTATTGAACTTGGAACAGAAGGAAAAGATTCTTACATTGTAAAAAGCGGTTACCCCAACGATAATAATCATTTAGGTATAAGTTACAGGTGTTTTGATAAAGAGTATTTAGAAACTTTAAGTTGGAAGAATAGTGCAACACAGTTTGAGTATGAAAATATCTTAATTCAATTTTCTTTTCCTTCATCATTATATAACTTGGATATATTTTCTGCTAAGTTAAGATTATATGGCAACGGTTTTACAAATTCCACTTCCGACCCAACAATTAAATTAAGAAAAGTAAATCAGTCTTGGGAAGAAAATACTCCCTGGTCTGATTCCCTTACAGACGGAGTAGATATTTCTAGTTCTGTTGTTGGTAAAGAAGGATGGTATGAATGGGAGACAACTTCTTTAGTCAAGGAATGGATAAATGGAATTCCAAATAATGGTCTATCCTTATACGCCATCTGGAATACTTCAAATGCAAAATTCAAAAGTAGCGAATATTCAGATTCATCCAAGAGACCGAGATTAATTATTTCTTATCAAGAATAATTTTCTAAATTTCATCGTGAAAAAATTAATTCCAAAAATTTATAAACCCTTTTCTCAAATAAATTATATCTTTCTAAGATATTATGTCTTAGACGGAGCAGAACAAAATGATTTTCATTGTAAAAGTAACAACAAACAAAGAAGAGCGAGTAATCGACATGATCGTCGACAGAGCTGAGAAAAAAAACATAAATGTTTTTTCAGTTTTTCGTCCACACGGATTGCGAGGTTACATTTTTCTCGAAGCTGAAAGCAGAGAATTTGCAGAAGAAGCTGCGTTCGATTTGCCTTATGTAAAAGGAATAATCGGAAAAACAATTAATTATGAAGAAATAAAAAATATGATAGAACCTTCTGTAGAAAATATTTCAATCAAGGAAGGAGACATAATCGAGATGACTGGCTCGACGCTGAAAGGCGAAAAAGCAAAAGTTTTAAGAATAGATAAGCAGAAAGAAGAAGTTGTAGTAAGTTTGCTCGGAGCAGTTGTTCCGTTGCCAGTTACTGTTAAATTAGATAATATAAAAGTTATAAGGAGAGAAGAAAATGCAAATTAAATTACTCGTCGACGGCGGAAGCATGAAACCAGGACCAGCGCTAAGTCAGAAACTCGGCCCATTAGGAATTCCTGTAAACAACGTAATTCAAAAAGTAAATGAAGCAACAAAATCTTTTTCTGGAATTCAAGTTCCAGTTGAATTAAATGTTAATCCCTCAACAAAAGAATTTGAAGTTATAGTTTTCTCACCTCCAACTTCGGGATTAATAAAAAAAGAATTAGGAATTGATAAAGGTTCAGGCACGCAAAATAAATTCAAAATGGGAAATGCTTCAATAGAGCAAATAATTTCTTTAGCAAAATCAAAATCACAAAATCTTTTATGCAAGGATTTGAAATCTGCAGTAAAAACTATCGTCGGAACTTGCGCGAGTTTGGGAATTTTAATTGAGAATAAACCTGCAACAGAAATTGAAAAAGATATTGACGACGGAAAATATGATAAAGAAATCAAAGCAGAAAAAATAATAACCTCTCCCGAAAAGAAAAAAGAACTTAATGAATATTTTGCGAAAGTAAAGAAAGAACAAGACAAATTAATCAAACAGGAATTAGCAGCTAAGGAAACTGAAGAAGCCGCAAAGAAAGAAGCGGCAGCAGCAACACCTGTAGCAACTGCAACAGCGACGCCAGCAGCAACCCCTGCAGCAAAAGCGCCCGCAAAAGCAGCCGCAAAGAAAAAATAAAAAATTTATAAATTGATAATCGTTCCCCTTATTACGGGGATATGGGGTAACCTGGTAGCCTTCGAGGTTTGGGACCTTGCGATTCCGGTTCAAATCCGGATATCCCCATCACAATCCAAATGCGGATTTGAACTTCAAATCCCGAGCGTTTGCACAAGTGCCAAAAACACTTGATTGCAACGAGTGCGGGCGCGAGTTTGATATCCCCACTTTACGACGATAAAAAATAAAAAACAAAATGCCATCAAAATTAAAAAAATCAAGAGCAGCAGGAAGATTCGGAGCAAGATACGGAAAAAGTGTCCGAGCAAAACTTGCAAACGTCGAAGACAAACAGAGAAAAAAACAGACGTGTCCTTTTTGCGGTAAAGTCGGAGTCAAGCGAGTTTCAAAAGGAATTTGGACTTGTTCAAGATGCGGAAAAAAATTCGCTTCAGATACATACTACTTAGAAAATAAAAATAAATAAAATGGTTGCTTACAAGTGTTTCAAATGCGAGAAAAAAATTCTTAGCAACGCTCTTGACAAAAGATTCGTTTGCCCATTTTGCGGCAGCAAAATCTTTTACAAACCAAGAACTAAAGCCAAGAAAATAAAAGCAGAATAAAATGAACGAAAATCAAATTCAGGAAATGCAAATCTTGGAACAAAGATTGCAGAATTCTATTTTTCAAAAACAGGCGTTTCAAATGGAGTTGGCAGAAACTGATTCTGCAATTTTAGAACTCGAAAAAGCTGGCGACGAAGTTTTCAAAATTATCGGACAGTTAATGGTTAAGTTTGAAAAATCAAAAATGAAAGATGAACTTCATGATAAGAAAAAAATTTTAGATTTAAGAATAAAATCTTTTGAGAAGCAGGAATCGTCGCTGAGCGAGCAAGTTGAAAAATTAAGAGAAAAGTTTTCTAATTAAATAAAAAAATTTATTTTAATTCTCCGTCGATAAAACTAAGAATCTAATCTGTTGAATATATAAAATAAACTTGCGAAATCTTTATAAACGTCTTGTATCTAAATTCAATATGGTGTTTGAAAAATTCAAAAAAGCTTTCTCTAATCCATTAAAAAGAGAAGAGGCTCAAGAAGATTATCTTGAAATTGATTTGGATAAAGAAGAAAAAGACAACAAAGTTGTTGTAAAACTTTTCGTTCTAAAAAAATACGATGATGTTAATGCAATCTTAAATGCTTTGAGAGAAGGTTACACAATTGCTGTAATCGATATAAAAGTTTTGAAGCAAAAAGATCCTATTGAGTTAAAGAGAGCTGTTTCAAAAGTTAAGAAAACAACTGACGCTCTTGAAGGAAACATTGCAGGTTTCGGTGAAAACTTATTGATTGTTACACCTCCATTCGCAAAAATCTTGAGAGATGAAACTCCAAGCACAGAACCAGACAGAAAAGCAAACAAGTTTGAGTAATTCTAAAACTTTATAATTATCTTTTTTCTAAGTAATCTATGAAAACTTTGTTCATTCCGGCAAAAATAAATTTCGAAATTAATCCTAAAAAAATTCAATCTCTTAAATTACCAAAAAATATTGCTCTCGCTTATTCTATTCAATACAAAGATGTTGCAGAAAAAACTAAGGAAATCCTTTCAAAAAAACATAAAATAACTTCTTTCATTCAAGTTTTAGGTTGTTCAGTTCCAAAATTTTCTTCAAACACCGAAGCTGTTTTGCTAATTTCTTCAGGAAGATTTCACGCTGTTTCTCTCGCTTTAACTTCCAACGTTCCAGTTTATATTTTAGAATCAGATGATTTAAAAAAAATTTCAGAAAATGAAATTGAAGATTTGAGAAAAAAGAAAAAATCTGCTTATTTGAAATTTTTAAATTCTGAAAAAATTGGAATTTTAATTTCAACAAAACCAGGACAGGAAAATCTCAAAAGAGCAATTTCTCTTCGAGAAAAATTAAAGAAAAAGAATTCTTATTTGTTTATCTCAAATGAAATTAACACGAAAGAATTTGAAAATTTTGATGTAAACTCTTGGGTAAATACTGCTTGTCCAAGAATGGATTTTGATAGTCCCGTAATTAATATTTCTGATTTAGAAAATTTATCTTAATAATTTAATAATAATCCCAATCTTTATCTTCAGGCAATTCGCTGTAAATTAAATCTTCAGGGGTTATTCCACAAAGTTCATTATCAATTCTTTCATGAATCATTTTCTTTTTTTCGTTGCTTATGAATTTTATTGAATTAAGGTACCTTGAAATTCCAAAATGTTTTTTACATCCGTATCTCATATAATCTTCATTAATATCTCTTATTCTCGCATAGCCATCTCCGCCAATAGAAATTTTTTCATTTATCTCATCTATCAATTTAGGTAAATCAATATCTGTTCTCCCTAACTCTTCGACGAGAATAGAAAGAATATGCCCAACAGGAGTGTCTATTTCATCTAAATATTCAGTTTCATATTTTATTTTTATCTTTTCTCGCAGAGATTTTTCTATGTTCATACTCTTTTTTCAATAATTAACTTTAAAAGAATTTCTATCCAATTATAAAATTAAACTTTTGCAATTCCAAAAACAGTTTTTAGAGCTACAATAACTGTTGCAGGAACAAATAAAGCTAGCAAAGATGCGAAGATTGTCGACGCTGTGTCTCCGCCGCCAACCCCAATTAATGAACCTGTAACGCTGTCCATTCCGAATCTGCTTACAATTACTAAAATCGCACCAGTCATAAGGAAAGTTTGTGAATCTTTATTGTTTGTATTAATCGAACCGCCTACAACTATTCCAAGAATAACTAATATCAAATAAATAAAACTGCTATACTTCATTAAAGCAGGGATTGGAATCAATCGCGTGAAAACTCCTATTAATATAGCAATGATTACACCAATCAAAAAAGCCCACGCCCCCAGAGAATTTTCTTTAGATTTTATCATTTTTCCTTCGATAAAATATAATGGAAATTTTCTTGATTTACGTTAGATTTAATCACCATCAATTTCCATAGTCTAAAAATTATATAAATCTTCTCTTTAACTCTGAAATTGCTAAACTAAACTATATTTTAGAAAACGAAAAAATTTATAAACCATAGTAACTGCGGAATGATTACACATGACAAACAAAACATTATCTTTGTTAAGTTTAGGAATTTTAGCTTTGCTAGTTTTGACTAGTTTTGCAAGCGCAACACCTTCATTCTCAAATGTCCCTTCAAGCTTGTCAACAAGCGAAGGTTATCATACTTACAATATAACTATGACAAACGCAACAAGTGTTTCCCCCTCTTCAATAACAATAACTGAAGGAACTTCTTTTATTGTTTCAGTTTCTTTTAACAATTTAACTAATATTTCAACAATAAGTTACACAGTTCCAACTGGATTTGAATTTGAATGGGAAAAAGAATATTCTTTCACAATCACAGCAAATGATTCAGGAACAAGTACTTCTGAAACAAAAACATTATCTTTTGAAGAAAATACAAACTGGTATGAAAAAGAAAATAAAGGAAATCTAAAAATAAAAGATGTCAAGTTAGATACTAAAGAAGGGTTTGGAGACGAAGATGAATATTGGTATCCTCTTGATGAAGTTGAAATAACTTTCACAATAGATAACGACGGAAATTATGATATAGAAAATATTGAACTTCAAATTTGTATGTTTGATGAATCAGAAGGAGAATGTGTCTTTGATGAAGAAGATATGGAACTGGATAATAATGAATTTGATTTAGATGAAAATGATGATCAAGATGTAACCGTAACTTTCCAAGTTGATGCGGATAAATTAAATGCAGGAAATACAGATTATACTTTATACATAAAAGCATTCGGAGAACTTGTTGGTGACGATGCTGAAGATGACAACGTTGATGGTGACGAAACAGGAATTTCATATTCAAAAGATGATCTAGAAATTGTAAGTGAAGATTTTGTAATAGTCGATAATATTCAATTTAGTTCAACAATTTTATCTTGCGGAGACACAGTTGAACTTACAGCAGATGTTTGGAATATAGATAATTCTGATTTAGACGACGATGAAGTTTATGTTTTGGCTTACAATAAAGAACTTGGAATAAACAAAGTATTCGAATTTAACGACGGAATAGACTCATTAGAATCAGAATCAATAACATTACCAATTACATTAGAGGATGTTGATACAGGAAATTATGTAATAAAATTCACAGTTTACAATGATAATGATTTAGATGATGATAATATTTTCGAAACAAGTAGAGCTGACGACGAAGAAGCTGTATATTATGCAGAATTAAAAGTTGAAGAATCTTGTTCAACTTCATCAACACCAACAGCATCGGTATCTGCAAAATTAGATTCAGAAGCTAAAGCAGGACAGCAATTAATTGTCAAGGCAACAATTGTTAACACAGGTTCAACAGCAAAGACATTCACATTATCAGCAAGTAGCTACGCAGATTGGGCATCATCAGCAACATTAGACAAGAATTCAATTACACTTAACGCAGGCGCATCACAAGAAGTTTCAATAACTCTTGAAGTTTTGAAAGACGCTGAAGGAGAAAATGGTTTTGATATTGAAGTCGTTGAAGGAAACAAATTCTTATCTCAGCCAGTTGCAGTTACAATCGAAAAAGCATCATTCTTACCAAGTTTCACAGGATTAGTTTCTGGCTTCAGCGACAACGCATACTTGTACGGAATCGGTGCATTGAATATTCTTTTAGTTGCAGCAATAATCTTTGTTGCAGTTAAAGTTGCAAGACGAAAGAAACAAGAATAATTATTTTTTAATTATTTTCTAAATATTTTTTTATAAATTTTAAATCCGAATTTTTTATTTTTCTCTGTTCTTAAAATTATTAATCCAATTAAATATCCAATTAATGCTCCAGCAATTACATCGCTGAAGAAATGAACACCAAAATAAATTCTTGAAAATGCGACGAGAACTGCGAATGCAATCCAGAATTTTTTTAGTTTAGGAAAATTATACGCGAGAATTGGAATTGCACTAAATACTAACATGCTTTGAAAAGAAGGAAAAGAAAAATTCCATATTTCATAACTTGAACTTTCCAAATTTGAAATTAATTCAACAAACCCTAATTGAAATGGCCTTGCTCTTTGAATAATTATTTTCAATAAAAAACTTACAACTGCAGATGCGCCAAGGCAAATCCACAAAGGCAAAATCCAACCGCGTTTATTTTCAGTCCATAAAAACATTGCAGTCAAAATAAAAAATAAAATAATTTCTGAACTTACAAAAGTTATCAGCATAAAAAAATTATCCAAAATATTATTTCTAAGAAGCGAAACAGACTGAACAAGAAAATTATCGAAATACAGACAGATAAAAAATAAAATTATCCAAATTGTTATAAAAATTATTCCCCTTTTTTTCATTTAGAAGTAAATAAGAAATTATTTAAATAGGTTTCTGCTTATTTTTTTATGAAAGAGGGAATTAAATTAACTTGTGATATTATCGTTAGATATCTAATATTAATTGTTACTGGAATTCTCAACGTCAAGATTTTCTATTTCTTTTTTTCTGCGCTTACAATTTACCCTGTTTACTTCTTGCTGGATTTAATTTTTGATGTAACTCTTTCTGCAAATGTCTTATCCGTTCAAAATCTCCCAATAGAAATAATCGGTCCTTGTATCGCTGGTTCAGCATATTATTTATTGTTAATTCTCAATCTTTCAACTCCTAAAATAAAAATTATGAAAAGAATTTTTTCATTAATATTCTCTTTTGGATTGTTGCTTTTAATTAACATATTAAGAATTTTCTTGCTTTCAATTCTTTTCATTTCTGGCTCTTCATTCTTTGATATAACGCACAGGTTAATCTGGGTTGTAGGAAGCGTTGTGTTTGTCGTCGGTGTTTGGTTTATAACTGTTAAATTATTTAGAATAAAAGAAATACCTTTCTACTCTGATATCACGTCTTTGCTTTATCATTCAAAAGAGCATAAGAAATCCGAGCGTCGCAAGAAGCATTAGAACTCCAGCAATTAAAACTCCCGCAGCGATGCTGAAAATACTTTTCTTTCTATCTAATCCCAGAATCCAAGAAATAAAACATCCTGTCCACGCGCCAGTTCCAGGAAGCGGAATTGCAACAAAAATAATCAGCGCTAAAAATCCGAGAGCAGAATATTTATTTTCAAACTTATCAATTTTTCTCTGCATTTTACCAACATAAAAATTAAAAAACCTTTTATAAAAATTAAATTTTAAAAATATTTTATTTAAATTATCCAAAAAATAAAATACAAAAAATATTACTAAAATGTTTGATAAAACAATTAATAAAAAAATTGAAGAAACAGACAGATTATTTTCTATTGCATAATTTATCGCCAACGGCAATCCGCCTCGCAATTCAATAATAGGCAACATTGAAAGAAGGATATAAAAAATTATATTCCAATCCATATTATTTTTTTAACTCTTCATTAATTTTCACAATTAATTCTAAAAGAAATCTTTCCGTCGCTGGCAAAATTTCGCAATCTTTAACTTCTATTTTATAACATTCTCCGTAATCATCATATTCCATTATTTTCGTTTCATTTCCCTCGACGATTTCTAACAGAGCATATCTCCCTAAATCATCACAACTTGCATTAGCATCGCTTATTACTTTTGCTCCGGTATTCGAATATAAATTTAATAAATTCTGAATGCCGATATAATCCCCGTTGCACGCAAAATTTCCTTCTTGATTTAAGACAATATTTTTTAGCAAAGTTAAATTTCCTTCAAAAGAAACTTCTTCAATTAATTTTCGCGGATCATTTCTGAACCAGACATTATAACTTGCTTTATTTTTATCATAATTTCCAATTGTGAAGTTTCCATTTTCATCAATAATTCCCGGAATTGAAGTTCTATACAACGTCGTGCCAATTATTGCATTTGTGTCAATTTCAAATGTAACTCCTTCAACTTTAAAATGGTTCATTGAATAATTTACAAATAAAATCAAAAAGAAAAATGCTAAAAATCCGACCATCACCAAAAGAATGGATTTGAATAATTTGTTCTGTTTTTTTATTTGCCCTTCGTTAGAAATCTTCTCTTCTTCAATTCCGCAGCTTTCAACAATTTTTTCTTGTCCATTTTCTTCAACATTAAAAGTTTCACAAACTTCTTTTTTCTTAACATTCACTTTATTTTTTTTCTTTTCCATTTTTTTAAAATCCTTTCTTTATTTATAAGTTTTATTGTATTCCCGAAATCTTGAACAAAAATCCGTCGGTAATTCTTGTAAGTTCTTCGTCTTTTCCAGAAATAAAAACACAATTATCTTCCTGTTTTATCTCGCTAATTTCTGATTTTTTTATAACGATAAAATTATTTGTGCAATTTTTTATCGGAATTTCTTTAGCACAAATCTCTCCTTCGGGGCAAGCTTCTTGAAGTCTTTCAACTATCTGATTATAATAAAATAAATTTCTATAAATTTCCATCATCGCATCAGAATTTTCAGAATAAATGTAAAGAGGCAAGTTGTCATATTCATTTAGATAATCTAAACTTGAATTAATTTTTTCTGTTTCAGTTGGATTGTAAAGAAATCCAAATTGAAAATTTCCTATGTTCGCATTCCATAAATTATTTTCACTGACAAATTCAATATTATTATAAATTATTTTTTTAGAATTATTTTCTGGATTATTATTCAAAGAATATCCTATCGTGCTCAAAGCCATAATTAAAATTAAAAATATTCCGACGATTAATTGTATTCTCCTATTTTTTTTATCTGATTCTTTTTTAGAAATTATCTTTCTCATAATATAAAATTAATTTTTAGATATAAAAATCTTATTAATTTGCATGATAAACTTATCAGTAAGTGATAAAAAAAGAAAAGAAAAAGAAAAAAATAAAAAATAGTTTTATGCAACCATTAATTCAGCGCTTGTAGCAGAAGAACCTTTGTACTTCTTGCCAGCAGTTGTATCAACAGTTTGTGTTCTCAAGTATGTAGCAGCGTTTACAGTGTCAGCAGCTTCGAAACCAGCAACAACTAAAGCAACCTTACCAGTTGAGTAAGGACTTGCAATAGATTGGATCAAGAATTGTCCTGAACCAACGCCAGTCTTTTCTGTGAAGTCAGCCCCACATGCAGCGCCTAACAAATTAGCAGCAACAGAGTTAATACAGCTTCCTCCAACAACAACTAAGTTCTTTGAACTTACAGAACTAACTTCAGAGTCTTTTACAAGAACATCTCCAAGTTGAGCTCCTGCTGTTGATGAACTACTTCCAGCTACGCTTGAAGCAATTTCTCCAAGGTAAAGCTGTGCATAAACCTGGCTCTTAGGTAAACTGATTTCAACACTCTTCTGATCTGAATCACTTGCGTCTGTTACAACGAGTGTTCCATACCAGTCAATATCTTCTGTGAAATCACTATCGCTAGATCTTGTTGCAGATGCATGATATTTGTCCGATGAGAACAAAACATCATTTACACCAACTCCATTTGTACTTGTACCCATACTTGCAGCACTAGGTTCTGTCTGAACAACTACCGCATGGTAGTATGTATCATCATCTTTTCCTTCGAAAAGGACAATAGATGGCTCAGCTATCTTTGCAGTTGATTCTGGATCTATCAAAGATATACTTGTTACATTAACTGTTGATGTAGCTGTTACGTTATATGCTATCTGTCCAACTTCCAATTGCGAGTCTGCTATTTCATAGTATGCTCCATAAATTGTTGGTGTTGATATTTTCGTTCCACCAATAGTCCAATTTGCATATGTTGCATTACCTCCTGAATAAGTTACTGTGTCTTCATTATAACCATCTCCATCGGGTAACCATAAACTACTTACCGTTGTTGAAGCTCCATCCATGTCTGTTAATGTTAAGGTTTGTGGTTCATATAATGAAACCAAACCGCCATTAGCTGTTTCAATTGTTGGGAATAAGATATATTCTCCGACTCCTGATTCTGTTGAAGGGTATTTAATTCTTACACTAGCATCTTCACCTGTTCCAAGGAAGGTCACAGTGTATCTCTTTCCGTCAACATCTAATGTTCCAGTTCCTTCTGTACTAGAGAAACTTGTTTCATATGTTTCACCAGACATTACATCTCTAAACTTAACTACATCGTTAGTTATACTTCCTGATGAGTTAGATACTTGATACAACTCTAACATATGTCCGTAGTCTTCGTTACCTACAACAACATATTTGGTTTTTCCAGCAGCATATGAAAGATTTGCCATCTCTCTTACTGCAATACTGAAATTACCATTATCTGCTAATCTCCAAGTATTACTTTCATTATGAGCAAAGTCAAATGTTTTCGAGTTTCCTTCACTATCTCCCATAGTAATACTCATTGTAGCATCACCAGAGTTTTGCACTGAAATCATTTCTCTTCCAGCATCGTCTAAGTTAGAACTTAAACCAGCAAAGTCTACTTTGAAACTTCCGAATACAGGGTCAACGAATGATTCTCCTGGCAGGATTGCATCACTTGTTGAATCTGGTCTGAATACTGCAATTGCTATTTCTGTCGAAGCATTTACCCCTCCAGTAATATATGCATAAGTTCCATCAATTGGGTCATCATCTTCCCCCACTGTAACCACTTCAGTATTCGTAATTGTCAGTTTTTGTGAACCAACAATTATAGATGCAGATTCGCCAACCTCGGGAATACTACTTGATGTGGCAGTTGTTACAGCAATATCAATTCCATTAATTCTCTTTGAAGCAGCTTCGGTAACTTCTTTAACCGCACTAACTCCAGCACTATTAGTAACTTCAATGTTTGCAGAAGTACTAGATGCTGTAATTAATCGAATAGTGTATTCACTACCGCCTACAGTAACTGTTGCAGAAGGGTTGCTTGGAACTGTTAGACTAATTTTCTCTGCATCTTTTAACAAAACTAATTTTGTTAAGTCTGTCTCAGCCGCAATTGTGAAAGTTTGTCCGAACAATTCTATTTCTCCTCCCTCTGAATCAGCATGTGTAAAATTAATTGCACTCATTGTTGCGGAAGCGTTATATAGTGGGTATGTGTTTTGAGCAGTACCTACACTTACCGCTATTGTGGGATCATCACTACTTTCTGGCTGTTTAGCAAAAATTACCTTTCCAGAGTTTTCTACTCCAGTTGGATTTCCCGCTATAAGTTTAATTGTTGAAATTACTTTTGAGGTAGTATCTCCAGAGAAACTATAGTCAGCGAGAACTGTTGGAAGGTCACTCTTTGTAATTGTTGACTTTATCGCATTTAAAGATGTGTTAAGCCAAATTCTATCGGCACTAGTATCCAAAGATACTGTTTCACCGCTAGTACTTACAGAACTACTTCCTGTAGATGCTCCCATATATGATTGCAAGTTTGATTGGATATTTCCAGCTTGAACTAAATCAAGTGAAGAAACTCCAGAACCTGTACCATATACTACTGCTACGTTTGCACTATTTCCAACAACGAAAGGTTGTGGGTAGTTTGCAGCTGCAGCAGTTCCTACACTAAGTCCGACCATCAATGCACTTGTTGCAATTGCTGATACTTTTTTAATAAATTTTCTCATTTTTTTAACCTCCTTTCAACTCTCTTAAGATTAAGTTTATTACTTAACCTCGTTATGTTGTCTATGACAACCTCCTCTCAACCTGATAGTATAGGGTAACCTATCCTATTGAGATGAATATGATCTAACACCCTATTAGATTAGCCCTTTCGAGCGTATTATCTAAAATCTAACTTCCTTTAAAAAACTTGTTCCTCGGTTTTGTTCACATACCCTTGATTTCATTGAAAATAGGGGATTTACTTATAAACACACTGGTATCACTTCGTTATGGTTACAATTTTTCATGACTAAACTTACCTAACCATTTTACAATAATATAATATATGTATAAAGAAAACATATAAATATAGAATATACTTATTTTACCTATGCCCGTAAGAGAAATAACTATAAAAGAATCAAAAGGAACCTTTTCTTTATTCAAAAAAACAAAGAATAAAGAAGATTATGATTTTTCTGGAATCGCTGCATTAAGACAAGTATTAAGTAATGAAAAAGCCAGAATTTTAAATGTAATTAAATCTGAAAATCCGTCTTCACTATATGACTTATCTAAAAAACTGGGCAGAGATTTTAAAGTCGTCTACGAAGACATAAAACTTTTGCAAAGATTTGGATTCATAGAAATCGTCGAAGAAAAAACAAAAAATAGAATAAGGCATCGTCCAAAAATAGCGTCGGATACAATAACCATTCACATAAAAATTTAATTATTCATAAATTGTAAGAGAAACAATATATTTTTCACCACTTCTTGCAAAGTCCTGAAAGCTTCCTTTGTAATTTGTTGTCTTGTTCCCTTCTTCAGCAAAAAATAATTCTTTTTCTTCAGTGGATATTTTAAATTCATAACCCTTAATCGGACTTTGTTCATTAATATTCCATCCAACTTGAATAATTTCTCTCGTAGTAGAATCAAGAATTTCACAACTATTTTCTCCGTCTAAGCAAACCCCTTCATTCTCACAATATGCAATTAATTTTTGATAAGATAAAAACTCCAATTGATTCTCGCAACTCGTTGTATATTGTAACATTGATTGAATAAAACTTTCGACTTCATAACTTTCTACTACATTCTCGTCAGTGTTTGTTAAAATAAAACTTAATAAAACTAAAATAATTACAGATACAATTACGACGATAACTACAAATCCAATTATTTCTTCCTGTCCAAATTTATTTGGCAGCAGAGAAAAATTTCTAATTTTTTGATCTTGTCCTTTTTTATTTTTTGAACAAAATTTTTCTAAAATATTTTTCATCCTTTATCTTCTCCAGCAACCATTAAAACTGCCAACTCGCATTTATCATAAATTGCATTATCACTTAAATCTTTTCTGCATAAAGATACAAAATTTGAAGTAAACGCTGTCGAATTTACATTCTTGTCTAATAATTTTATAATTCCGCAATTAGGATAATTTCCTGATGTGCATAAAGTTTCATCTTCGGGATAAATTTTTCTTATTTGAATTTTTGCCACTCCCCAAAAATTTTGATATTTACTAATCATTCCTTGAAGAACAATTAATTTCTCAAAATCAATGCAGTTCGATCTGCTTCCGCCAAAAGAATTCCCGCACGAAAATTCTGGCGAGTTTGCAAGTTTTGAAACCAAAAGCAAAGCATTATCTTCTTCCAATCCCGTCGCTGTTTTCTGAAGATTGTATAAATTAATTGCTAAAAAGAAAATTCCAACAAGTGCAAATAAAAAAGTTACAGCGATTAACATAAATGCCATTTGCTGAATTTTTAATTGTCCTTTCTTATTTTTTATTCCCCAATTTTCCATTACCATAATGAACACCTAATTGCATTATTTCTTATTTCAATATCTTCTGCATTTATTTTTATTATTTCTAACGCTGAAGAATCAGTAAAGTCGTCAGCTAAATTACTTAATGAAATCAAACTCGTTCCGATTCCTTCATCGCATCCACTGTTTTTTTCAATTATTTCTTTATCATAATAAATTAGCGCAAGCTGTTTTAATCTTAACATTAACCTTTTAACTTGGCATTCATAAATTTCTTTATCAGAAAATATCGCCGCATACATTAATGCATTTGAATCTTCTATATCTGAAAAATAAAGAATATCTCTATCTTTTCTAACTTCTCCGTCGGAATAGTCAACTTCAATTTCGCAATTTTCTTCATTAAAACAAACTTTTATGCTTTCGCTTGTGCAATTCTCGACGATAAAATTTTTTTGATTTAAATTAGATATTTCTTCTTTTATTTCATTCGGAGCTCCAGTAAAACAATAAACATCGTCGGAAGAAGTTAAATAAATTAAATTTGCAACTTTGAAAGGAAAGTCAAACGGCTTTGAAAAAAGATAAAATGTTTTTCCTTCAACTTGTTCTTCTGAGAAAATATATTTATTATAAGAACTAACGTCAGTATCTGTTTCTGTCCATTGATTAAATCTTTTCTGGTCTAATTGTAAAGTTTGTTTTCCAAACGGATTTTCATAACTGCAAAAATTATTTATCCTTGTTTCTAAAGGAATTGTTATCGACGTTGTTTGTGCGCTTTCAAAACTGGTTTCAAGAGGATTAAGCAAAATTGTTATTTCTTTTCCTGTTTCTGCGCTGATTGTTTCGTCCGAAGTTCCGATTATTCGCGAGCCAAAATAAATTGCAAGAAATAAAATTGTCGCTCCAGCAATTAAAGCAAAAAGCCAGCCGAAAGAAATTTCTAATGCTCCTTTATTTTTTTTCGTAAAATTACAGAAAGAAAATATTTTCATTTTATTATTTAACATTTTATTTCCCGACGGTGACAAGCGTTTCTCCATAATCTTTTGATATAACAAAATTTACTTTTCCATTTATATTATTCACGCAGAAAGGGTCATCTGGAATTTTTTCAAAATCTAAATTTTTAATATATTTCCCAGAAATTATCTGTTCGGAAGTAAATTCTAAATTCATATCTGGATCGTCGGTAAGACAAACTGAAGTTATCTTCGTCGGTAAAACATAAGTTTTTGACTGGCTTCCTTGAGTGCTCTTCCAAATTGTGTTCACATCTTCCTGAAAATCGTCGAGAAAAGTTTCTATCTGAACTGACTGTTGCAATTCAATAAATCTTGTTATCGCATAAAATCCAAACGCAAGAAAAAAAATCACGAGGATAACTGAGAAAATCATTCCGAAAGAAATTTCCATTTGAGCTCTTTTATTTTTTACAGAAATGTTTCTATCAACTCTCTTTTTCATATTCTAAAAAACAAAATAGAACTTATAAATTTTCTTAATTTAGAAACTATCTGATGGTCTTGCAATTATTGTACATTGGTCTGCAGAAGGTTGTCCGTCGAATTCATCTTTACATTTAATGAAAAGTGTATTCTCAGTATCCCAATCTGCTGAGTGTTCAATGTTATCTGAACTTGAAATCCTAATTCCATTTGCAAATTCATAATTACAACTTGTCGTATCATAAACACATTCTGATTTTTCATTCGTAATTAATTTCAAACTGTTTCCTTCATTGTAAAGTCTTACCACCATCGGCGCTTCAAAGTCTGTCTCGACAGAGAAATCACTTATTTCTGTATCACAATTTCCGCCTAAGTCACAGCATCTTATATCATAACTGTAATCTCCTGCAGTTAACCATAATTCCTGACTGTGTTGATATGAATCTGTATTTGCAAAGAAGATATAATCTCCAGTTGAACCAGTCGCCTTAAATGAGCATGATGACTTTCCGGTGTCATAACCTGCAGAAGTTTTTGCTTCCAAAGTAACTGGCACTGTTTCTGTTGAATCTCGGATTATATCTCCAGTTTTTGGTTTTACTGAATCTAATACAAGTGCTTTTGTTCCAACTAAAATATAAACTTCATTTTCGGTTAGATGTCTTCTTTCTGATTCTCTGTCTGTTCCTTCTTTTAATGGATAACTCTCACAGTTGAAATAAAATTTATTCTCTACAGAATCTCTTAAACCTGTAAGTGTCGTCGTGCATTTGTAAAGCATATTTGCATTCATTTCAGTTATGCTTTGCGCACAACTCATTAAATTCGGCATCGATTCATATTCGTCGTCGGTGTGACTCCATTTGCAATCAGATGGCTTGTTTGTATAAACTTCAATATCTATTTGTGTTAGTCCTTGTTGAATTGGAAATCCATTCAGCGGAGTTGTCCCGCTAATAATCGGAGCAGTTATATCTGGTTCATCTTGTACACAATATTTGAAAACAAATGATCCATCATTAGCAAAACCATTTTCATTTTTGCATCGAACAAATACTTCCCAATCTTTTCCATTTGATAATTCTAAACTTGAAAGATTAAGAAGACCTTCTGATTCTAATTCTGTTGCTCCGCCGTGAATTGAACGCATTGTGTGATTATATAATGAATATCCTCCGCTAATTTGTTTGAACATACTATCATAATTTGTCGTTCTATTTGTATCCACTCTGCATTTTCCTGATTTATCTAATGCAACCCCATACTCTAAAATAGTAAATGGGGGCATACATCCTTCTGCATCTGTGTTTGGTCCAATATATTGAATTTTAACTCCTCTGTCTCCGGGTAATGTTGCAGTATCTGGGATATATTTGAATAAATTTTTATCTAATGGAACATCCCAAGAACTAATTTCAGGAGGAACATCGTTTCTATCTACCCAAGTGCACATTTCATAACCGCTTCCTTCATCATTTACTAATTTACAACCTTGTCCTAAACTCTTGCATCTATATTCTGAACAACGAATTTCGTCGGTTCCAAAAAGGGGTTTGTTGCATTCTTCACAATTTTCTCCTCCGCTAACTGGTTGCCAACCTAAACAGGTATATGTAATTTGATAAACTCTTTGTTCTTCGACGCTAAATAATCCAATTAATAATCCAACTCCCAGTCCGATTAATCCCAAAGGAGTTATAGTAATAAATCCCAAGAAAGGCGTACCTAATAAATTAGTTAATACTCCCGTTTGAGCAAAACCAGCAAATGTAGTAAGGAAAGTTGAAAAAGTTGCCCCCGCAAAATACCCTATACTTGCTCCCAAAGATAATCCTTCTGCAAGTTCTTCACTTGCTCCAAAAATTCCTGCAATCCATTTCGTTGTACCATAAAGTGCTACTGCCACCAGTGCATTTCCAAATGTTCCTTTCAGGAATGTCCAAGTATTTTGTCCAAATGTTGCAGCTTTTGTTACAGTATCCGCGGGTACTCCTGCACCAAGTGCGTCTCCCGAAGCTTGTATTGATCCTGCAAAGGGGTCTGCAAGCGAACTACTATCTAATGCTGCTTGTGCTGCGGCGGCATTGCCACTGGCTGCTGCAGAATAGGCATTAGATGCAGAAGAAGCTAATCCTGCTTCTGGACCAACATTTGTTAAAATAGCTGCAGATCCTCCAGGAGTATAATAAGAAGCGACTATACCGACACTAGACGGATCGCTTGCAACAAAAACTCCTCCGTATTCGGCACCTCCAATTTCTTCAACTCCGAAACCGCTTACTAATCCAATTTCTTCTCCAATTAAATAAGAAAATGTAATTATGCTTAATATCATTAATGACATCTCAAATATCCCAACGCTTTTTTCTAATTTATTTTTTGAATTTTTTATTTTCATTTTAATCTTCTTCTAATCTCACACTGGTTATTGCACTTCTTTCATCTCCGAAAATTTCTTTGTAATTTTTCTTAACTCCGCAATCTCCAAGAGAAGAGCAAATATTATTTAGTTCAGTTTCAAATGTGGGTTCTTCACAATAACAATTTTTTTCACAATCCCATCCGTGTTCAAATAATCCAGATTCTTTAGTTACAAAACAGGTTGTGCTTGCGACTGCGCAATTTTCCTCGCCGAAAACTCGAGTGTCTTCATCTCTGCTAAATCCAGGAGAATATTTCGGAACACAAACACCACTATTGTCGTCGTCATTAGCTTTCCAAGTCATTAAATAAGTTCCCGCACTTGTTGTATTGAAAATATAATCCATATTTTCTGTTTCGTCTATCCACTTGCAATCTCTTAATTCCCGTGCGGCTGTACTCTCACAATCTGCACTTGTGTTCTGTGCAGTACAGCTTTGCCATAAATTAACCTTACAATTCCCGATAGAAAAATCACTATACGTGCTTGTTGTCTGTGCGCATATTTCTTGTCTTGTTGGATCGCATTCTTGAAGACTAACCTCTCCGTTATAACAAAGTAGTTTGAAATAACTGCTACCAACAGAATCATTTGCGCCAGTAGTTGCGCACCAACTTTCTCCGTGTCGAGGATAAATCTCTGCAGTTGCATATTTTATTTCCGCAGTACTTATAGAAACAATCCTTGAACTGTTTACATACCTAAAATCTTCTAAACCAATCGTGTCATCATCTCTTTCTGAACTTTCTGTATTTCTAACATTATAATATTCTCCTCGATAATCTACACAATCTAAATCTTTGCAAACATTATTTCCATAAGTTACTGTTTCAGTTGTTTTCTCTCCGCACATAGTTCCAGAGAAATAATCACAAGAACCGCAAGTTGCAGAATTTTTATTTCCTGCATTATTTCCGCAAGTTGGATTTTGAATATGTGTCCAATAACCTTCATCCTCTACTTTGTCAGCAGAATAAATATTTGCTAAGTTACCGCAAGTATCAACAAATCTTACATTATTTTTTTCATCGCACTTTGTATTCTTTGTCTTTGCACAATTTGAACCAAGGTCTGCTGCAGAACATAAATATCCTGAATGAAATGTAACATTTACTAATTCAGAACTTTTCTTTTTTTCTTGACATACTTCCCACGTCGTTCTTTCACAAGTTGTTGCAAATTCTTTTGTATAAACACATGCTCCTTCATCTCCTGCGCTCGCGCTTGCTAAACAAGTATCTTGATCCGTAACGCCTGCTTGGAAAGTTGTTATAACTCCGTAATCTTTTGAAAGTTTATTGCATGAAACTTTAGTTGTAAATGATGCTTGGCTTCCCATCAAACAACATCCTAATTTACATTGTGCAAGAGAAATTGCTGCTCCAGGATTCCACGAACCTTTGTTTGCATCACAAATAATTTGCGGAACATTTGACATACAGGTTCCTTGTTTTTGGTCTATGCATGTTCCTTTCTTACAATATGAAGTTGCTTCGCACGACGCTGGAATGCTTCTATATGTTGCGCCCGTCGAAGAAAAAGGATTTACTGTTGTCGCACATTGAGCCACGTCGTCGACACTTTGGCAATAAGCATCTTTGTCTACTAATTTTTCACAACAATAACTCGCGCTCACAATTCCGATTAAGAAAATTCCTAAACATATCATCAAACTTAACCTCATTATTTTTTTCATTATGCCATTGGATTTACATATCCTGCTGGCCAAATCTGGCTCTGGATTGCAAATTGAAATTTAGTTCCTATTTTTCTATCTGTTAAAATATAAATTTTATTTCCACTGCTTCTCAATACTTGTTCAACTTTCAAGTTAGGATAGTAATTCATATACAGCGACGGTTCTGCTTCTCCATAAAGTGTCTCCCATTCGATAATGCTATTAGCAATCGCAACTAATTCATAAATATTATTGTTCATCGCAATACTAAATGAATCATACTTCTGAACATCTTCGCCTTTCGTTATTGTAAAAGTATAATTAAATGTGCCAGAAATTTTTTGTGGCAACAATTCAAGTTCTTTAGTTCCCGGTTGAAGATTAATATTGTATCCTTTTCCGACGTAACTTTCTCCCAATAAGTTAAAACATTCATCAACAGTATCTTCAATTTCATTTTGAATTTCTGTTTCAATATGCGTCTTCAACATTGGTTGTTGAACAACACACGGAGCGTAAAATTCTTCGGTGTAACATAAATATTCTATTTTTTCATTTTGATAAAGATTATAATTTCCAGGATTAATACTTCCGCCCTGTGAAGAAACTAAATCAACAGTTTCTCTCATTTTATCCTCGACGCAAGATTGAATGTAAGATTGCGGAGTTGATTCTTCAATTCCTAAAGTTGATTTAAGTCCGGGATAAAATTGATAAATTAAAATTGAAGCAGCGACGATAATTATTCCGATAATAATAAAAATTGTAACTTGTCCAGACTTATTTTTCATCACCTTTTTTTCAAACATATTTATTTTAAGAAATCTTTATTTATAAACTTTAATAAATTTTCAAAGTTAATCATCTGTTTCTACTCTCGGTGCAAGAAGAAAATTCAATTCCATATGTTCTGTTTTAATATCAATTTTCAACGGATGTTCATTTGCAAAATGCAAAAAAGTTTTTTCAGAAAGTTTCGCGGCTTTCATAAATTTCTGCAAATATTCTAAACTATATTTTGATTTGCATTCTTCTGCTTCAATCTTTGCTTCGTCTTTTGAAAACTCTGCGCGCGCAGAATTCAAACCTTTTGATTCAATAATAAATTGTCCCATATTAATTATAAAAGAACATGAATCAGAAACAACCGCACAATCTTCAATTACAGAATTCAAATCCACCGACGATATTTCGACCGCAGCGCTGTAATCCAACATCGGAATTTCTTTTTCTGCAGAATCTAGTTCAAGCAAATTCAAACTGAAATTTCTAATTATTCTATCCTGAATTTGTATGTTAAGAAAATTTTCTCGCTTTTCTAAAATCAATGAAGTTCCGCTTCCGCATCTCTTTAAAATTTTTTTCAAGTTTTCTAAATTTATTCCAAGAGTTTCAACTTCTGTTTCAAACTGTGAGAACGCACTTTTTGGAAGTTTAAATCTAACCATCGCAACATTCGCAGGGTCAATTGCAGTAATACTCATTCCAAATTCATTAAATTTAATTTTAACTTCTGTTACCAATTCAGAAATAACTTCTATCGCTTTTGAAAGCAAAGCAGGTTCGTCAAGTTTTACTAGCATTTAATCTCAAATAATGTTCCTCTTTTAAGTATTGTTATTTTCAAGTATAAGTTATTTATTTAAACTTCGTACATTCTTTTTTGTTATGGAATCTTCAAGTATAAAAGAGGAGAGAATAAGAAAAATCACGCACGTTTATTATTCGCGCCCAGAGATTCAAAAAGCAATTCTTGATTTTTCAACAAACAGAGAAATTTGCCCGAGATATTTTGAAGGTTTTGGGAAACGTCCAGATTCACTGCAATACGCGTCAGATATTTTTGAACTTGTAAAACGTGGCGCGACTTCATTTCACGCATCAGAAGAAATCTGGTCAAACCCATTGCTGATAAAAACAGGAATGTCCGAAAAAGAATTAAATAATTTAAGAACTGGTTGGGATTTGCTAATTGATATAGACTGCAAATGGTTTGATTATTCTAAACTCGCAGCAAAAGCAGTTGTAAAAGTTTTGAACGACAACGGGATAAAAAACGTCGGAATAAAATTTTCCGGAAGCAAAGGATTTCACATAATCGTCCCGTGGAAAGCGTTCCCTAAAGAAATCAACGGAGAAGAAACAAAAAATTTATTCCCGAAAATTCCGAGGGTATTAATTAATTACTTAAGATTCTATTCTGAAAAAGAATTAAAGCAAAATCTCCCCGATGATTTTTTTGAAAAATTCAAAGATGCAGACATAAAAAAAGGAATTAAATGCAATCGCTGTCAGGAAATTGCAACAGAATATGAATTCGCAGAATTTTTTTGTAATTTTTGTAAAATAGGACAGCAGAAAAAAATTCCCGTCGGAAGTAAAGAAGAATTCAAATGTCCGTCTTGCCGAAAAAATCTCGTGAAAAAAAATTCCTTGATTATTTATGAATGTTCAAAATGCGGAATTAATTCAAAAAATTCTCCAAATAATTTTTCACAAACTATCCAAGCAGATTTATTTGAATTAATGGGTTTGGATTTAATTTTAGTTTCCCCTCGTCATCTTTTTAGAATGCCTTACTCTCTTCACGAAAAAACTGCGCTAGCCAGCGTCGTAATTGATAAAAATAAAATTTCTGATTTTGATATGAAAGATGCAGACCCATTAAAAATTCAGATAAAAGATTTTATTCCAGAATGCAAAGAAGGCGAAGCTTCTCGATTGGTTTTGCAAGCGCTCGATTGGAATCGGGAAAATAATTCAGAACCAGAAAAGAAAAATTTTGAGTATAAACCGATTCAAGTTACAGACCGTTCTGAAAAAAATTTTCCGCCTTGCATAAAAAAAATTCTTGAAGGAGTTGCCGACGGGAAAAAACGTTCTGTGTTTGCATTAATTAATTTTTTCCGTTCAATCGGCATCGAGAAAGATGAACTTGAAAAAATTTTATTTTCTTGGAATGAAAAAAATAAACCGCCGTTGCAATATAGTTATATTAAATTGCAGATTGCGTGGGCATTGAAAAGAAAACCGCTTCTTCCTCCGAACTGCCGAGAATTTTATCAGGGAATCGGAGTTTGTTTTCCCGACGAACTTTGCAAGCTGATAAAAAATCCAGTGAATTACGTCGTCAGAAAAAATTTCCAGCAAAATAGAAAATCTCCAAAAAATAAAGATAATTTTAAAAATAACAACTAATTAATTAATGCATGGAAAAAAAGGTGTTTTTTATTTTAACAATTTTATTAGTTCTGTCTATGTTTTTTATAACTGCTGCAGATGCCGACGTCAAAGCAAAAGCAACAGCATGTCTAAATGCAACTGATTGTGATTTGCTTTCAACAGAAGAAAAAATTTTCACACTTCTTGCAACAGGCGATTGCAAATCAGAATTATTAGATGATTCCGACGGAGATGAATGCTGGCCCGACGGTGAATGTTCGATTAAAACAACAGCACAGGCAATTCTCGCATTAAAACAAACAGGAACAAATACAAACGATGCAGAAGATTGGTTGTTAGAACAAGTAATTGATTACACAGCTATTGATTGGTTCTTACAAGTTGAAAGTTCAAACGCAACTTCATGCAAGGTAAAATATTCTGGCAATGAATACTCCTTCGGATTAAATGAAGATAAAACTTTAAACAGCAATGCGGGAAGTTGCTTGACAATTTACAGCGATTACTGGTTCCGAATTTCTTCATCATGTTACGACGAGGAATTCACAATTTCGTGTGAAGATTCTTTCTTAACTTCATTATTATATAAGAGAACAAGTGCAACAACATTTTATGTTTCAGGACAAACAAATTCTGCATCTGGCAGCGGATCGACGAGAGAAACAGTTGGCTCTTCGTGTTTTGAACAAAATGGAGTATGTAATTATGAAGGAACACTCTGGGCTTCAATCGTCTTGCAATACGCAAAACACAACATAACTTCTTATCTTCCTTTCTTAGTTTCAATGGCTGAAGAAAATCAACAATCTCTTCCAGAATCTTTCTTGTATACTTTAACAGGAAGTTACAAAAATGAATTATTATTAAGACAGCAGGAAAATAAATGGTGGACAGCGTCGGGAGATAGATTTTACGATACTGCTGTTGCGTTGCTTCCATTTCAAAAAACAGAATTAGCAGAGAAAACAAGTGCTAAGGCATGGCTTGAAGAAATTCAAGGTGAAGACGGATGTTGGCAGGGAAATATAAGAAACACTGCATTCGTTCTTTATTCATTATGGTTGACATCTGCAACAATTCCCGACGGTGTTGATGTTGTTCTTGAAGATGAAAATGATTGTGAAGATTTAGGTTTCTATTGTTCATCAGGTTCAGTCTGTTCATCAATCGGCGGAAATATTTTATCAAATTACACAGGATGTTTCGGAACAAATATCTGTTGTGATAAGCAGGAAGAATTAGAAACTTGTGCAGCACAGGACGGAGAATTATGTTCCAGCGACGAGAAATGCGTTGATGGAGATACTGTTGCTTCTTCTGATTCAAACTCTGCAAAATTCTGTTGCGTCGGAGGAACTTGTGAAGAAGAACAAACTGAATGTGAACTTTACGACGGATATTGTAAAACCTCTTGTGCAGATGGAGAAGAATTATCTTCTTATTCTTGTGACACTGGTGTTTGTTGTATTGTGAATCAATCAAATTATTTGTGGATGATACTTTTATTTTCGACATTAATTTTATTGACTGGATTAGGAATTGTCTTCAGAAAAAAATTAAAAGATTTATTCTTGCAAATTAAAACAAAATTTAAATTCTCTAAGAAAAAAACAACACAATCTCCAAAACTTTCTCAAACACCGTCGTCAAGAGTTTATCCCGGCGCAGTTCAGAGAACAATAATTCCAAATCAGCAGACTCATGCTCCTGTAAGAAAACCTACAAGAAACCAGAGTGAATTCGACGATATTCTAAAAAAATTAAAAGATATAGGAAAATAAAATGAATAATAAAATTCCTGTATTATTTTTTCTTGGATTATTTTTAATCAGCGGAATATTCGCAGTTGAAGTTGAAATGAATGATGAATATTTGCAGGGAGAAACTTTAATTGCAAAAATTTCTGGAAATTTTTTAACGCCGATTGGAAGAAGCAACATATTTTTTTATCGAGAACACGTTCGAGTTTCATTTGAATATCAAATTAAAAAAATAGGTTTTGATTATTACCTTTACGCATTTCTCGTAGGTAAAACTGCAGGAAATTATTCATTATCTATTGAAGATGCAAGATATTCAACTGGCGGAGTTACAGACGATAGCGACATTGTAAAAAACTTTTCTTTGTCAAATGAGACAACAGACTTTTCAGTGAATCCAGGATTTATCGACGCAGTAAATAATTTTTCAGTCACAGTTAAAAATTTAAGAGATTATTCAATAGACATCGACGTCAGCACATCAGAATTTACAGAACCAGTTTTTGTTTCTTCTGTAGATAATAAAGATTCAACAATAAAATTAAATCCAAGTGAAACAAAAAAAATAAATTTCATCGTCGGTGAAACTGAATTAACTTTGCATAATATTCTTTTCTCTTCTGAAAATATAACTTACAAAATTCCAGCTTCTGTTTCTGGAATGGGCGATAAAATTTCAGAACCTTCGGAAATATCCGACGACAAAGAATTAGATTTTCAAACTTCTGATTTAGTTCTTTACATCCCGACAAATTTTGCTTACAAACAATTAGTTTATCTTTATAATTCAAATGAAACAGAACTAGAAGATATTTCACTCTCGCTTTCAGATGAACTTGCTTACTACGCAGTTTTGTCCGACGATAAAATCGATGCAATCGAAGGAAAATCAAATAAATCAATAGAATTATCTTTTTTCTCAGAAGAAGAAAGAAATGTTGAAGGTTATATTTACGTAACAATCGATAACAAATCATCTTCATTATTTATCTCTGCAAAATTCGTAGAAAACTCCTCAGATGTTGAAACACCGTCGGCGAAAAAAACTTGTGCAGAACAAGATTCAACAGTATGCAATACTGAAACACATACTTGTGAAATTGATGGAGAGGCTGTGAATGTTAAAGAAGGAAAAGATGGTTGGTGCTGTCCTGGAGTATGTTCAGAAATTAAAACAAGCAATTCAGGAAGAATAATTGCAGTAATATTAATTCTTCTTGTTATAATTTTATTATTTTGGTTTTATTTCAAAAAATATAAAAAATCAAAAAAGCCCGTCGATTTGCTGAAAGTTGCGAAAGGAAAATAAAATTATTTTTTATTTTTTGATTTTTCCTTTTTATCTGTTTTCTTCGGAATATTAACTTCTGTAAGTCCTCTCAACTTTGCTTCTAAAACCATTTTCTCATTCTGCATAATTCTTGCAATTTCTTCATATCCGTGTAATCTCCTTGTAACTTCATTTAAAATATCGTCGAAATCTGCATTAGTCATAGAAATATTTTGCGGTGAAACAACTTCAACGTGCGCAGGCATATATTTGAACATCAAAATCGCAGCACTAATCATATTCTCAACTTCGACTTCCACCTCGGCAAAACTTGTGTAAAAATCTTTTTGGTCTTTCATTAAAACAGGCGGATTTATTTTTTTGTCAACAACTCTCACGCCTTTCTCTTCGCTGATTTTTTTAACCATCTCTTGAAGAGTTTCTGTAAGGAATTCTGGCGGTCTTCCAATAACTTCTAAAATTAATATTACTCGTATTTTTTTATCACTGAAATTCATTTTTATATTTCCTTTTCTTCAAGAAAAATAAAGCACCGAAAACAACGCAAAAAAATATCACGCCGTAAAATGCTAAATTCTTCGTTGAAAATTCTTTATCGTTTTCACTTTTTATACTTTGCGCATTCAGAACAATAGGTTTCAAATCAACATTTTCCGCAGTTTCACCGTCGGAAGATTCAATTTTAACAGAACTTTCTTCTGCCTTTTTCTCGGTTTCATCTTCCTCATCATTTTCTTCTGCGTCCTCTTCATTATCTTCATCTTCCTCCCCTTCAGAATCTTCTTCAACAATTTCATCTTTAACACACGCAAGTCCTTCTGTTTTAATTTGCTCTAATCTTTTTCCATTTCCAATTCCACTTACTCTTGATAAATCATCTACAGAATTAAATGGGCGAAGTGAAATTATTGCTTCCGCTCTTCCTTCTCCAATTTGAGTTATTCCTTGAAGTTCTTCTAACGAAGCAGAATTAATATCAATTTGAGAATCACTGCATTCAGCGACGACAGAACCGATTATAAAGATTAAAAAGAAAATTTCAATAAAAAATATTTTATTCTTTTTTCCCATATTTTTTTTCAAAATCAATGTATTCTATTTTTCCTTCCTTAGATTTTTTCGCGATTAAAATTCTTGAAAATATTTTATTTTCTAAAAGCCAGAAGCACATTCCTTTTTCGATTTGGTCCAAATATCCATTTGTTTTTACTTCAAGTCCAATAACTTCATAATTCCCGTCGCTGTTTTTTTTGAAGCAAACAAAATCAGGAAATCCTGTCCCGATTGTCAGAACTTTTGAAAAAGGATTATATTTTCTTTTTGCAGGAATAACTTTATTTTTTTCATAATCAATTGTGTTAACCCATTTGCTCACAATCCAGCCAAGTTCTTCCAAATCCTGTCTGACTTTTGTTTCAAATTTTTGCCCATCAGCTCTGCTCTTTTTTCCTCTCGCAGATTTTTCAGAAATTTTATTCTCCTCATTTTCCATATAAATAAATATTTTTAGGATTTATATTTATTTATTCATTTAAAGAAATCGCATGATGTTTGCAGGCATTAACACAAGCACCGCATTCAATGCATTTTTTTGCATCAAGAACAACTTTGTCTTTTCTTGACAATGCTTTCATCGGACATGCTTCAACGCAACCAATACATGCTCCTCCACACGAACAACTTCCGCATTTGCCGTCTTTCCAGCAACATTTTGAATAATCAATTTTAATAGCCATAATTTATCTTAAAAAAACAGGTTTATATTTTTATTGATTATCTTCTTTAATCGAAGCCGCAATCTGCAGAGGAAGGAAAAAAATTCTAAGAACTAATTCAAGCATAAATATGAAAAATAAATAATAAAGAGACGTGCTGAAAAAAGTAGGAATCTGCGCAATCCTCGCAATAGTCGTCGACAAATCCCAAAAACCAGGAGTCGTAAGAACAACTGCAATCATAGTGAACGGAACCATCTTTGCTAATTCCTTTGACAAACTTTCATTAAAATAAGAAGTAATTCTTATTGCAGAAATCAGCGCAGCGCAAATCAGCATTACTGTTCCAACGTCGAGTTCTTTTGCTAAAATTATAAATGAAATTGAAAGTATTGTAAACCAAAAGAAAATTACAATCGGTCCGACAATTAAAAATTCAGCAATGTAAAAAAGCACAGCGAAAAATTTTATCAAAGCGTCGTGCGTGTAAACATTATATTTTTTTAAATTTAATTTCAGAACATCTCGTCTCGCAAGAAATCTGTAAAAATACCAAATGAACAAACTGTAAATTGTAATCGTTATCGCAATAAAAAAAACTGGCGGAATTATTTTCAAATTTTCAGGCATTGCTGCAACAAAATCATTATAAAATTCTAATATCCCCTCTTCAATTGTCATTTACAATTATAGAATAACTTACTTTTAAATTTTCTTACAAATCTCGCGCCTGTAAAGTATGTCGTTTATTTTCCTTCAATTTGGCGCTAAGCGACAAATTGCATTTGACAAAGTCAAATCGCGAACTATAAATCGCGGGCTAATAATGTCCTTCGCTTGTTCGCACTCGTGCGCTTTATTGCATCAATTAAAATATTTTCAACTTTTCTTTCAAGTGCAGTTTCAACTTCATCAGCGACGCTGGAAATCATTTCATCTTTGTCAAGTTCTTTTATTCTTGGACGAATTGCAGATTTATTTATTAGCGACATTTTATTTTAAATTCCTAATGCTTTTTTTCCAGCTGCACTTACAATATTAATTAAAATTTCTTTAAGGGAATCTCCCACACTCTTTCCAACTTTACTCATAATTTTTTTAAATCTCAATGCCGCTACTTGTGTGTTAGGAGAATCTTTTGTTAATTCATCTAAACTTTTCTTTAATATTTCTTTTTCTTCTTGGGTTAAATTATCTATCTCTTCGGTTAATTCTTTTGCTGCAATTAATCCTCTTTCAGTCCAAGGATAAGGATTTCCGCATTTATAGCAAAATCGGGGAGCCGGAAAATTAAATCCTACAGCCATCACTCCTGGAACATGATATTCTCCTCTAATATCTGCACCACATTTTTCACATTTAGTAATTGTTTTTTCTCCACACTTATCACAAAAATCCTGATTATGCTGAGGAAATTCGACTATCTCTTTATTTATAACATGTCCATTCATACATATTTGTGCAATATCATAACCTTCCATTTTATTTTTTCTTCCCTTCTTTTTTATCAACAAAATCTTTCGGGCGCATCAACGGAAAAATCTGGCATTCTCTAACTGGTTTTCCCTCGAGAAATGCAAATAATCTTTCAGAAATTCCTAAGCCGGTATTTGGGGGCATTCCATATTTCAAAGCTTCAACAAATTCGTCGTCTTTCATTTGCGCTTCTTCATCTCCGCTTTCTCTTAACTTTTGTTGCGCTTCAAATCTTTCTAACTGGTCTATCGGATCATTTAATTCGCTGAAACCTTTTCCTAGTTCAGACCCGGCAATAATTATTTGATATCTTTCGACGACTTCAGGATTTTTTTCACTTCTCTTCGCCAATGGTTCCATAAAAACAGGAACATTAATTAAAAATCCGGGCCCAGCAATTTTCTTTCTGCAATATTTCCAAAGATTGTCAACCCCCCTCGTAACATTAAAACCTTTTTTGTCGTAATCAATTTTCAATTCTTTCAATTTCTTTTCAATTTCTTTTTCGCTAGTTTTCAAAATATCAATTCCAGTATTTTTTTTAATAAGTCCGACGAAGTCATAAGTTTCCCATTTTTTCCCCAAGTCAATTTCAAAATCTTTTATTTTGAATTTCAAAGTTCCGTAAGTTTCTTTCGCGATATGTTTATACATTTCCTCGACGAGTTTCATTCCGTCGTTGTAATCCGCGTAAGCCCAATAAAATTCCATCTGCGTGTAATCTTGCAAATGTTCTGTGTCCATTCCTTCGTTTCTGAAAATTCTTCCAATCTCGAAAACTTTTGAATAACCTGCAACCATTAATCTTTTCAACCAGAGTTCAGGAGAAATTCGAAGATAAACGTCGAGATTCAAAGCATTGTGATGTGTGATGAAAGGTTTTGCTTCTGCACCGCCAGGCGTATTTTCTAAAACAGGAGTTTCAAATTCCATAAAACCTTTTTCCAACAAAAATTCTCTCATCGTTCTCCAGAATTTACTTTTTCTCTCGAACATTTCCATAACTTCGCGATTCATAATAATATCAAGATATCTTTTTCTAAATTTTTCTTCTTCATCTTGAAGTCCGTGGAATTTTTCAGGCAAAGGCAAAATTGATTTCGTTAGTAAAGTCAAATTTTTTACAAGAATAGAAATTTCTCCAGTTTTAGTTTTTATAATTTCTCCGTCGACACCAACAAAATCTCCAGCGTCGATATATTTGCCGAAAAAATTGAAAATTTTTTCTGGAGTTTTTTCATCTTGAAAAACTAATTGAATATCTCCAGAATTATCTTTCATTTTTGCAAAAGAAATTTTTCCTAACTCGCGTTTTGAAATTAATCTTCCAGCAGTCTTGACTTTTGAATTTAATTTTGATTTCAAACATTCAGAAATATTTTCCTTAACATCAAATCTCGCAGGATAAGAATTAATTCCTTTCTTTTTCAATTCGTTAATTTTTCTTTTTCTCTCGTCAATAACTTGTTCTTCGCGGCCCATATTTTTAATAGCAAGATTTAGTTTTTATATTTAACTTTGTAATCTCTTTTTTCGCCGCATTTCAAACAAGAATCTCGATGAACACAAAATAATTCTCCGCACTTTGGGCATTTCCATCTTTTTCCCTCGGATTTAACAAATTTTTTAATTCCTAATTTTTTTATATTTTCTAAGTTTTCAAGCATGCTCATTCCGTATTTGGTTCTGTATCTCTTATCAAGATTTTTTAATCTCAAACAAGGAAATTTCTTGCATTTATCACAGCAAAAAAGCATTTTATTTTTTTTAAGAATTTGACAACTTTTAATAATGCATTTCCTGCAACCGTCTGGTTTATTTTCGTCAATTCCCCGACAACCAGGACATTTATTTTTTTCTCTAAGATAACCAAGACATATCCCACAATTCATTCCGCAAGGAGCAATTAATTTAAGAGTAATTGTAGATTTTGTGCTCATAAAGAAAAAAAAGGTTTCAAGTATATAAGTATTATTTTATCTTGAATAATCTCACACAACATTTATTAACTATATTTTATTAAAATAATTATGAAAAAAGGAATGAAAAATATGTTCAAGCATCACGGACACGAAGATAAATGTTGTAATCATAATAATCCGTGCGGCAACGGAATTTATTTTTTTGGAATGGTTGGCGCAGCAATTTATTACATTCAAACCGCGACGTCATTTTGGGGCGGAGCTTTGGGAATTTTAAAAGCATTAGTCTGGCCTGCTTTTGTAGTTTATGAATCTTTGAAATTTTTATTGGGATAAATTAATTCTAAGAAGATTTATCAAAGAATTCTAAATTGCCATTTATTAAAATAGTCTCAGCTTCTTTATTAAAGTAGCCTTTAGGGTACTCTGATTTATTGACATCTCTATAACAAAGGTCTCTCAAAGAGCCAAAATCAATATGCCCTCTCGTGTTAGATGTTTTTTCACATAATGTTTCATCAGAATTTAACATAGCAATATCAAAATAACAATCTTCTCTTGATCTTTTTTCAGAAAGTTTTTCACATAATATTTTATCTTTGGTAATTAATGTTAATGCATAAATACATTGATCATATATCTTACTTAAATCAAAGGAAGAATAAACTAAACTGCGTACAGGTTCTTTAAATCTATAGTCTTCTGTTAAAATTAATCCTTTATCTTGGATTATATTGCATTTATCTGGATCTTTATTTTTAATTGCTTCTTCCATTATCTCTATCTCCGGATATTTTTCTATCACCTCCCCCCATGTCCTCATGTTACAATTATCCTTTAATATTGTCTGCCCAAATAATGTTAAGTACATAGCATATTCTCCATGGACTGGTTCTCCCACAAAATTTATTATAAATTCATCACAATATATCCCTTCGGTATTATTCTTGTTTAAAATATAGAAATCTTTAGTAATAGTAAATACAATAAAAATAATTAAGAATGAAATTAATAATATCTTTAAAAGATTATTAAGTTTGGGTTTCTTCTTGGAAGAATAAGAAATTCTTCCTCCTAAAAGTCCAATTAAAGAATAAAATATAATGAGCGGCACAGCCAAAAAAGCAGTTGAAAGATTCACTACAGTTATACGCCCTAAATAAGCCCCTGTAATCAACCAGATCAAAGTTGTTGAAAATCCGATTATAAATCCAGCAAGACCAAAAAAATTTTTCTTTCTATTTTCTAAGAGGATAATATTAGATAAATAGAAACTTAATGTAACTATTATTGTAAGGAATAAGTATGAGATGATTCTAATTCCTTGAAAGATAAATAAAATAATTAATAGGCTACCTGCCCAGAGAGTAATAGAAAATATCCAGTTCCTCATTTTATCTTTCATATTTAATTAAAAATTAAGAGTTATAAATAACTTCCTAAAATTTATTTTAATCTCTTCTATCCATTTCATTATTCAATAATTCGTCGACGATAATTTGAAATTTATTTTCTCTACTCACGTGAATATATTTTATTTTTTTAAAATTCTCTTGTAATTTTTGCACTTTCAAAAACAGCGGAAGAAGATGCTCATTTTTTACTTTATATTTTCCGAGCAACTGATTTACAACAAGTTCAGAATCCAAAACGCAAGTTAATTCATCTTTTGTAAATTTCGACGCAAGTTCCAACGCTTTTATCAGCGCTTCGTACTCGGCAATATTATTTGTAACAAATTTTCCAATTCCCGCAGAATATTGTGTAAGAATTTTTTCATCATCTCTTACGATTACTCCAATTGCCCCCGGCCCAGGATTTCCTCTTGAACCCCCATCACTATTTGTATAAATCATTAAATGTGCAAAATTTTGAACTCTTTAAAGTCCTGAATTTTTTCCTCTTTAACATCAACTTTTTTTATCTGCGAATGTTTCGGTCCTTTCCCACAAACTTCAATCATCTTATCAACATTTTCCATATCTCCCTCGACAAAAATCTCAACCCGCCCGTCTTCTAAATTTCTCACAAAGCCCCTAAGATTATATCTCTCTGCATTATCTTTTACAAACTGTCTAAAAAAAATTCCCTGAACAGTTCCAGTAACATAAAGTCGAACAGCCTTTTTCATAAGAATACGTATTTTGGAAGATTATTAAAGATTTTGCTAAATATCTCTGTAATCTAATTCATTATTCACAACAGCAACTGTCTGCGATGCAAAATACATTTTATTCCCAACAGAAACTTTTTTTGCAACATCTTTCAATCTTTTCATTTCATGTTTCGGCAAACCTTCGTGGTCACCGAGGATAAAAACGCAATTGTTTCCAATTTTTGCTTTTCGAATATCTTCACCTTTTTTATCAAGAATAAAAATTTCTTTCCCGTCGTTATCCAATTCTTCAATTAATTTCAAAAAACTTTTTCTCTCGACGAAACATCCAGGAAAAACTTCTGTTTTCTTTCCTTCTTTAAATTTATACAAAATCTTCTTTATCAAATTTCCAATATCTTTTTTTGAAATCTCCAAATCATCTTTTACTTGAATTTCAATATGTTTTGGCGGGTCTGGCTGCCCATAAAATACAAAATGGAATACTGTATCTTTCCTAAATCCATGGGATAAAAAAACGCCCTGAATAAAACTATGAATTGCGATATCCATTCGTCCAGCTTTCATTAATTCACTTGAATCAAAATTCCCAGACGTTCTTGCACTTTGTGAAAAATAAACAAACTCACGCATATGGATTAGAATTATGGGAAAGTTAAAAACTTAACCTTTAATCTCCTGAAGAACAAATTGGGATTTTGCAAAAATATTTCCTTCATTCACAACTTTAAACATTCCAATAAATTTATCTTCGTTGAAAACAGAAATAATTTTATCTTTCTCTATTTTTTGTTTTTTTAATAAAAATTTCTCATCAATCGGTGAGCCATGTAAAATCTTTTCAACAAATTCTCTTTTCACCTCGACAATTGGATAAACTTCTGTAACAATTTCTGCAGGAATAATTATTTTTCTCAAAAGTTTTTCATTTCCTTTTTCATATTCAGCGACGGCATTTTCAAATTCTTCTTTTGTCGTCATTTGTTTTTCTAAAAAAATTCCAGCACGAATTCTTTTCAGTCCAGTCATGTGTGCACCGATTTTCATTTCTTCGCCCAAATCATGAACAAGTTTTCGAACATAAGTCCCGCCTTGACATTCAACTAAAAAAGAAATGTCTTTGCCTTTTTTTTCAAGTAATTCAAATTTTTTTATTTCTCTTTCTCTTTCTTGCCTCTTCACGCTTGAACGAACAGGCGGAAGTTGAATAATTTTCCCCATGAATTTATCGTCGATAACTTTCTTAATTTCTGCAATAGAAACTTCTTCGTGCATGTGCATAGTTCCAACATATTCTTTGTCTTCTCCTAAAAAATATCCTGTTAATTTCACCGCACGATTTAACGCAATAGGTAAAACTCCAGTCACCATCGGATCCAAAGTTCCAAAATGCGAAGTCTTTCTTAATTTTAATTTTTTATTTACAAAGTTAGAAACATCAAAACTCGTGCAGTCCGCAGGTTTGTCAAAAATTATTATTCCAAATTCAAGAAGTTCTTGAATCGTTTTATTTTTCTTCAGTTTTTCAATTTCCATTCGAAAGTTATTTAACTAAAATTATATTTAATTTTCTATGAAACACGAGGCGCACTCTTCTTATAAACTTTTAATAATTATGGCCGTCGTTCATTTTTTTGCTATGTATCTTCTTATGTATTCTATGGTAGACAATTTTTCAAATATTTATCCAAATTTTAATCAATTTTATATGGCAGGAATTATGACTTCACCGATGCTGATTTTGGAAATTGCTTTAATGAATAAAATGTATCCAAACAAAAAATTAAATTTTCTAATAGTTATGCTAAGTATTATCCTTTTCATAACTTTGTTTTTATTTGTCCGAAATCAAACTGCAATTTCCGACGAGCAATTTTTGAAATCAATGATTCCTCATCATTCAGCAGCAATTTTAATGTGTGAAAAAGCACAAATCACCGACGCTGAAATTAAAGATTTGTGCGAAAGAATAATATCAAATCAACAGTCCGAAATAGAATTTATGAAAACTAAACTATCTTCACTTTCTTAATCTTTTTTTCTTTTCTGATTTTTCTTAACTCTATCATCTTTTCAGTTGCATAAGAAAATGCCTGTGGCTTCATGTCAATATGTCTTAAAATAAATTCGCGAATATTAATTCTATCTTTTTTCCCAGCTTCTCTCAACATCCAGCCAACACCTTTCTGAACATAAACGTCGTCGTCATAAACGAGTTTTTCGGCTAACCGAAGTGTGAGTTCAATTTTATTTTTCTTAATTAATTGCAAATTAGAAACGACGCTGATTCTTCTGAACCAAGGATTTTTACTCTCGCTTAATTTTTTTATTTCATTCATTAAATCAATTCTTTCCACTAAAATAGGCCCGAGAACATGCGTCGACAATTCATCAACTAAATCCCAAGTGTTCGCTTTCTCAATTCTTTTCATCATAAATTTCCAAACTTCAATCGGATTAACTTTCACATTAAATGCAAGAATATGAAGTGCGAGATACATTTCTTCGTGATTTCCAGAATTCCAAAGTTCGTCTGCTAAATTCAAAGCAGAATAAAAATCAAGTTTTTTCAATTCTTTTGAAATCATTCTCACGTCGGGAATTTTATTTCCATAAAGGTTGTAAGGAGATTTCAAATATCTTTTTCCAAATTCTGCTCGCTCTTTATTTCCAAGTTCAATTAATTTTTTTCTTATTTCTCCAATTTCCATTATAACTCCTCTTTTTCAACTTCAATTCTGTCGTAAGTTGGATATTCTTCAACACGAAATATTTTTTCTTTATTTAAAAGTCTCTTCGCAATTTTTCCGGATAAAATTGTTCTATTTTTCTTTTCGTCGTAAAAAGTATTTTTCAAATTTAATTTTTTATTAACAATCAAATAAATTACTGTTCCGTCTTTTGTCTTTTTTCCATAAGGAAGAATTTTGTGAAGCTTTAATCTGTTTGCAAACTGCGAGCAATTTTTTAATTCAGCTGTGCATAAATGCATTTTTAATTTTGATTTATTTTTCTTTAATTCATCAAGAATCCATTCCCCCGCTTCCAAACTTCCCGCGACGACATAACCTCCTTCGTTCAATTTATATTTTTTAGTCATCAAATTAAAATTTGTTTCCGACAATTCAAATTCATTAAGATTAACAAATGAAACAAATTTTTCCATTTTCAAAATAAAATTCAAAACTTCCTCTTTTTTCTCTGGAATCATCGGAAGTTCAATTCCAATATTTTTCTTTTTCCAAAATAAAGAAGCCAGTTTTATTTTTTCAAAATCTTCATTTACCTTTTTGGAATCAATTAAAAAATCTGGATGAAATCTAACTTCGTCGACGCATTTTGATAATTTTTCTAAATTAGAAGAACTTCGACTTCCTGTCGGGTTGCAGGAACTGTGAAGAACCCGCTGGTGGTTCCCATTGGTTACAAATTTCGTCGGAAGATAAATATGAATATGAAATTTCTTTCCAAAATGTTTTTTTAATTTCGTCGCAAATTCAATTGTTTTTTCAAAATTAATTAACGGATCTCCGCCAGTAATTCCTGCAGAAGTCGCACGACTTTCTTTAACTTCTTCTAAAATGTCGTCGAAGTTTTTTACTAATCGCTCATTTGCGTAAATATCTTTGCAATTTTTTCTTTTCTTGCTTAAAGAACAATACCAACAATTTCTCGAGCAAATTCCTGTAATAAATAAAACTAATTTTTTTCCTTTAACACAATATTTGCAACCCTCTGCAATTCCATTAATGCAGTAAGAATCAAATTTTGTTTTCATAGAAAAATAACTTATTTTATATTTTTTAATGTTCCTTTAATATGCCAAACTAATCTCTCTCTAGAATATTTATCTAAATGCCCCCCAGAAAGCATGGAAGAGAAAAATATTGGAGTTTTTTCAATAAAGTAACATCCGTATTCGTTAGAAAATTTTTCCCTTCCTAATTTAAAATAGTTTTTTACCAAATCTGAAGCGAAAGCATTAGCAACAATGATTATCTTTGGCTTAATTTTATTAATTAATCTAATTGAAAATTCAAATTGTTCTTTTGCGAAAGCATCAAAATTCTCAAAGATTATTCTTTTTTTATTTAATTTCAACAATTTTTTTTTAAATTCATTTTGTTTTGTTTCTCTATAATAAAATAAATCTAGATGATTCCACGGCATTCCAACTTCTTCAGATAACTTAACCATTTCTCTAAAATAATTATCATTTGAGTCTTTTTGTCTTCTTTTTCCCTCTCCTTTAATAAGTTCAGTAATTTTATTTTCATCTATTTCATCAAATTTTGGGATATATTCTTCTGCTCCTTCTCTAAATGAAGGATTACATCCAATAAAAAGTAATTCTGCTTCTTCGTTAAATTTTGGATAAAGAAGAGGCATATATTCTCCTCGAATTTCTTGGGGATATTTTTTCCATATTTCTAATATTTGTTTATTTATCTCTTCATTTTTAATTTTCATATTTAGAAAAATTTTAGCGAATATAAAAATCTAATGTCCTTGTGAAGATTTGTTATAAGAAACTTTCAAATTCTTTTCTTGCTTCGGTGATTTTGGTTTTGTAGTGTGCTTTTCTTTTTTTGCAGCTTCTTTCTGCATTTCCAAACCAGCCTCGACAACAGCCGCCTTATCTTCCTTTTCTTCTTTCTTATCATCAACGCCGTCCTTGTCTTTATCTGCTTCTTCTGTTTTTTCCATTTCAACTTTTTCAGATTTTCTCTTCTTAGCAATTTCCTTCGCTGATTCAATAATTTTTTCTTCTCTTAATTTTTTGAATTTTATATTTGCAGGCATATCAACAAGTTCAACTCGAACAATGTCGCCTTCTTTGATTGCTTTAATTTTTATTTTTGACGGCGGATTTTTCACACCACGCATCCACAATAATTCATTAACATATCTATCAACTTTAATTTTGTTTAAATCTCCGTCTCTGATTTTCATATGTCTAACTAAAAATTCTTTAACAGCTTTCACAGCTTTGTTCGTTTTTCTATATCGCGGAACTTTCATCCATTCTTTTCTTAACGGAATAACATATTCTCTCTCAATTTTATTTTCTATTTTTTTATCTGCCACTATCCCATATGCCACTTTCTAATTCTTCGTGGTGTAATCTTTAATTTAGTTCTTCTCCAGTGTCTTTTAACTGCAGTAGTTGCTGAAGGATGAATTCTTTTTCCTGTTCCATATTTTCTCATAACAACCCAAACAGGCGCCCATTTTGTCTGACGAGTTTTTACAGCGAGTTTCGCTTTCTTTTCCTCGACGGCAAGTTGTCTTTTTGTGTGCCGAACTTTTTTCGGAACAAATTTTTTAATTTCTAAATTTTGAGATTTTTCTTTTTTCTTTTTTTCAGTTTTAACTTTCACAGGTTTTACTTTTTTTTCTTTAACTTCTTTGACTTTTACTTCCTTAACTTTTTTAATTTCTTTTTCTGCCATTAGTTAATTGCCTCCAAAAATTTCTTTCCAGCGTCGGTCATTCTTCGTCCTGCTTTTTTATCTTTCGTTCCTTTTATTCCTTTGAATGATTCTGTAAATCCAGCTTTGTCAGATTGCTGAAGAATTGTTCTAATTATTTTCCCGCCAGCTCTCATAAAATGCTCGGGTCTCATTCCTCGATTTTTTTTGCTTCCGTATTTTGTTCTTAATCTATTTACTCCAACAACTTTATTTTTGTAAATTTGTCGAAGAATACTCGCACTTCTCTTATACCAGAAATCAGGTTCTTCAATCGGACGTTCTTTACTCGGCGATGATTTAACAAACGCAATCCAGTCCGGCTCCTTGAACTCGGGAACTTTTTTCAAAGCGTCAGCTAATTTTAAATTATATTCCTGCGAATTCATTTCATAAACTGAATTTGTTTTTTCCATATTGTTTTGTATAGGCACATCTCGCGATGTTAGAAACGCCGAAGCATTTAACCTAAAAGTTAAGAGAAATGGGGATTTATAAAAGTTTCTGGGATTAACATATATTTAGCAAGCAATGGAATTATTCAATTTTTCTCTAATCGGACTTTTTATTTTCTCTAACTCTTCCCGTATAAATCTTTCCATCTTTTCTTTACTTTTTAAAAAATCATCAATTATTTTTTCATCCTCTTGTGACTTCTTTTTTTTGTCCATCTTTTACCTCCATCTGTGTTTCTTCTGGCATGAAAACCTCAAAAAAAGGTTTTCTATCTGTATTAATAAAATTACAGATAAGTCCTAAATCTTTTGCCTTATCACAGATACTAGTTAATTGCCTTGTAAGTTTATATAAATTTCTATCCATTGTTTCAATATTTAGGCATATAACTTTTTTTGCCATGTTATAATCAATATCAAAATCATGTGCAGGACTCTCACTAGTAAGTCCTCGAATAACTCGGTCTATTCTCCTTTTTTTCTCCGAACAATTTTTGAACATATAATCTGTTAACAATATTCTTGCATGAAGTTCTGTTAATTTTCGCATTCTAAATAATTCTCCTAATTTTTTTGTTCCATGTTCTTCCACTAACTTCCCGACGAGAGGAGTAATAAATTGTGTTTTTGCTTCATCCGATTCAAAATCAATTTTTTTAGCGGTATCAATAATAAAATCTGTATATTTTTCTATATCCACTAATGCAAAAGGTGCAATCTTTTCACTATTATAAGATAATTGCAAGTCAATTGGCGAAATTCTTGCAGTGTCTCCCAATAATATTTTATCAGAAGATAGCGAAATTAATGTTCCTCCGCTATATGCATAATTTGGAATTAATATTTCCATAGAAGAACAATATTTTCTTATTAGTTGTGCTAATAAGTAAGAAGTATTTGCATCTCCTCCTGTTGTTTGAATACACACATCCATTTGAGAAACTTCTTGTTCTCCAAGTTTTTCGTCTAATTTTGTTTCTAATTCATACAAATCATTTTCATCTATCCCCCCACCATCTCCGCTGGTATAGAACATTAAGACGAGAGGTTTTTTTCTTGCATTTGCAATTTCTTTTCCTTTTTTATATAATTCAACTATGCACTCTTCTTGTTCTATGGATAAATTTTCTTTTTTGGACATTCAAGAAAACATCATTTTTTTAATTTAAAAGAATTATCGTGATAATTGGTTATAATCTGTTTCACAAAAATTACAAAAACCAGTAAATAAAATTTGAATACTCCATAGTTGAATTTTTTCTTTAGGTAGTTCGTCCTCTTTTAATTGCCATATAACTACAATTCTACTATCTTGTGTTTCTTTGTTACATGCGGGGCATCTTTTTTTGTCATAAAAAATAAAATTAAATTTCTCGTTTACTTCCGACTGCCGTCGGTGCTTCTCCGCCGTGCCATGTAAATCTCGGACGAATTCTTATCGGATAAATTCTTTCTGAATTATCATCAAGAACAATTGCACTACCTTTCAGCGACGGTAACTCATTCATATAACCCGCAATTCCCTGACTCAAATAACTTTGCATAATATAATTCAAAGCATCAACATCTGGTTGCGAAGTAACTCTGTGAGATAAAACAATATCCGACTGCGTCATAACATCACGATGAATTTGTCCTGGCTGCTGCGTCGCGAGAACTAAAGAAATTCCCGGCTGTCTTCCTTCCCTAAGTAATTGAACAAGCGCATCCGTTGCTGCAGTCTTCACACCAAGCGGAAGAAACTCGTGCGCCTCGTCGATAAAAAGCCAAACCAAAGGATTTTCTTTTTTCTCTGAAATATAAGAAACATTAATTCCCTTTGACACAGATTCAATTTCTTCTTTTTTTCTCGAGTCCATTCTCTGATTGAAAATTTTTCTCGAAACTAAACTAATAACCAACGCACGAATATTAAACGAACCAATAGAATTGTAAACACTCAAATCTAAAACAGATGTAACTCCCGCAGTTATCAAATCTTTTACTTCTGTCGCAGTTTCATTCTCCGCGAAAATCCCCCACTCTCTCGCAGCTTCGAAAAGTCCAATCGTCGCATTCTTAACTTCAGGTTCACTTTTGTCGTCGCTGTTTATCCATTCGAGCATATCGCTAATTTCAAATTTGTCTAGCTTTTTCAAATCACTTAACATTCGCTGAATCAAAACAGAAATCGGATTTAAAATTTCCAAACCAAAAGTTATAATCCAATCTTCAGAATTCATTTCCATAATATCAAGAGCGAATCTCTCGTCGATAGGAATCCCTTTTTCTAAATATTCATCGTAATGCCCAGACGGAACAAAAACTTTCACAGGCAAATTTTTCGCTTTCAAATCCCATTCTTGCAAAAGTCGTCTGTCTTTTTCATTTTGAAATTTCATTGTCCAATAAATTCCCATCGTGTCAAACATTAAGCACGCAATATTTTTGCTGACATCCGACGGAAGATTAGAAATTTCTTCTGCGATAACTCCGAGCGTGTAAGATTTTCCAGAACCTCTTTTTCCAGCGACGAGAACAACATGCGAACGCGCAACATCCATAAAAATTTTATTTGACAGCGACGTGTATTGCCCCATTTGAACATAACCCTTCCCAAGAAAAATCAAACCCTTGTCACCAAATTTTTTCTTGTCCGATTCGTCTCGCCCCAAAATAATTTCATAACTCATTCTATAAAATATTCAAACATCTTTTAATATTTATTTATTCTCTCAGTTCCACAAAGTTTTTAAAAGAGATTTCTTTAACACTAAAATGGAAGAAAAAAAAGAGCACGAAAACCACGAGCATTCTCACAAAAAAAATTTAACAAATAAAATAAGAGAAAACCCTTGGATGCTCGCAACAATTCTTTTGGCAATCTTGTGTTTAATTTTATTAGTATTTGCATTCACAGGAAACTTCACAGGAAATTCAATTTCTGCGCAAGCAGCAGGAGAATACCTGGTTAACTTTTATAGTGATAAAGGAATTTCTGGATTAGAATTAGAAAATGTGGGGGTAGAAGGAGAATTTTATGCTATAAATGCTTCTTATCAAGGAGAAACAATTCCATTTTATGTAACTAAAACAGGATATTTCGTCGGAAATTCTTTAATATCTATTGTTCCTGTTCAAGCATCAACAACAGAAGTTTCAAAATCAGATAAACCAACAGCAGAATTATACATTTGGTCTTACTGCCCATACGGAGTAACTGCATTAGCACCTTTTGCCGACGTAGCTAAACTTTTAGGAAGTTTCGCAGATTTCAAAGTTTACTTATATTACGCAGGACATGGAGATTTCGAAGAACAGCAAAATAAAATCCAAGCTTGCATCCAAGAATCAGAACCAGAAAAATACTGGGATTATGCAAAGACATTCGCAAGCGACATTTACACAAAATGTTCAGGCGACAAAGCATGCGACTTGAAAGAATCAACAGCATTAATGAAAACATTAGGAATAGATTCAGCTAAAGTTTTATCTTGCGTAAACACCGACGGAGAAAAATTATTGGAAGAACATTCACAAGCTGCTCAAGATGCAGGAGTTCAAGGTTCACCAACATTGATTATCAATGGTGCACAAGCAAGTGTTGCAAGAACAGCAGAAGCATACAAAGGTGCAGTTTGTTCAGCATTCAACGACGTTCCTTCAGTTTGTTCACAAACTCTGGATTCAACAGGTTCAACCGCTTCTGGAAACTGTTAATTAATTTTAGAAATTATCTTTTATTTTTTCGCCACTTCTGAATAATTATTTTGAAACCAATTATTTTTGCTGTGTAATTTTTTCCAAGTTTTTCTAAAATCTCTGCAGAATATTCTTTTATTTTTTCTCTGTCGCGACTGGCACTTTTCAAAACTGAAAGTCTAACGCTCTCATGGTTTTCAAAAATGTGTTTAAGAGTTTCTATAAAATTATCTGTGATTCCGTTTTTCCCAAGTTGTATTTCTGCTTGCATAGAAAAGAGAATTAAATTTGCTTTTTATATCTTTCAATATCTATTTTTTTTACAGAAATAACTTTTAATTTTCCGCCAACTTTCCAAGTTCCTGATTTAGCAAAAAAAGGTTTTTTCACGTCGCTGCCAGTAAATTGATGAACTTCAACATTTGATTTATTATCTCGCCAGTCCTGACTTTTCGACGCGCAGATTATCACAGATTCTTTAATTTCTTTTTCAGAAGGATCAATTTTATCAATAACACAAAACGGACTTCCAGGTGCAACAGTGTGCAAAATTACATTTCCTTTTCCTTTAAACTCCCCAACTAATTCGTCGTTGCTTTCAGCATCTTTTCCTAAAAATATTTTCGTTCCTGTTGATAAATTAAATTCGCGGTATTTCATTTTGTAAATAATTCTCCACAATCTTTAAACATTTCTTCTGGTTTTCCCAAGTAATTTTTTTCATCGCGTCATTAAAATTCATCCACTTAAAATCAGAATGTTCATGTTTATCGATAGAAGCTTTTCCAAATTCTACTTCTGCAGAATAAAGTAAAAAATCCTGTCCAATAATTCCTTTTCTGTCTGGATATTCTCTGTCATAATCATATTTTCCATAATCATTAAATTTTTTTATTTCCAAAATTTTCAAACCAGTTTCTTCTCCAACTTCTCTTTTCACAGCGTGATTTCGCGTTTCAAATAAATTCACTCCGCCCTTCGGAAATTCCCAACCAACCCAATGTTTTTTTCTTTTTAAGATTAAATATTTTATTTTTTTATTTTTTATCACATAAACGACGACAAAAACAGCTTTTCTATATTTTCCTTTTTTCATAAATGCAAAAATACAACTTCCTTTTTATTCTTTTTTATACAAATTCTTTTAAATGAAGATTTCTTATTTTTATTTATGAATCCAGCGATTAAAGAAAGAGAATATCATATCCAAAGTTTAGAATGGGATTTAAAAGAATTAAAACACAGAGAAAAAATAATTAAAAATTGCGGATTTCAACATCGCGTTCCTCATGATTTTTTTCAACTTAGCCCTGAAGAGTTTGACAGGGAAATATTTTCTCTTTATGACCCTAAAGGGATAATCACCATGGATGAGCATGTTTCTTATCTTTGTAAGAAAAATGACGGGACCCCCCTTGTTTTAACTCCTTTTGAAAAAGTTAAAAAAATTATTTTAGGATATTACTAGATTAATCCTTCCACTTTCTCAAAGATTCTTCTAACTCAACATGCGTCTTCGCATATTCTTTCAAAGAAACTTTTTTCAAAACAGCGTCGACAGATTGTCTCATTGCTCTCGCGCCAGCTTCTGTTCCGAACGGATGTCCGTGAATTCCGCCCCCAGCTTGAAGAACAATATCTTTTCCCATTAACTTAATTATTTTAGGAACTATTGCAGGATAAACTCCGCCAGACGCAGCGCCGAGAACAGGTTTTATTCCGTACCATTTCTGAGAAAGATTTTTCTGAGTTTCTTTTGTAAATTCAGATTCCATTTCTTCTTCAATATGCAAAACCTCGTCGGCATCTCCAGACATTTTCCCGAACGCAGTTCCAATATGCAAACTATCAACGCCAACCATTCTCGCAAGTTGCGCAATAACTTCCATCGACATTCCGTGTTCAGGATTTCTATCCACCATCGCGTGTCCTGCTCTGTGCGCGTGAATTGGAAGTTTAGTATGATTTCTCGCAGTCTGCAACGCGCTCCAACCCAAAGTCAAAATATCAAGCATAATAAAATTCCCGCCGTGATTTTCAACAAATTTAATTCTTCTCAACATTTCTTCTGACTCGGCAGTGCAATTTACAAAATAAACTTTTTTCTCACCAGTTTCTTTTTCTGCTTGCTGACCTAATTTTATCGTCGCTAAAAATCTTTTTTCAAAATTATTAAAACTCTGCGAAGTAAGATTCTCATCATCTTTTACAATATCGCATCCGCCTTTCCAAGAATTGTAAGCAACTTTCGCGTGCTCTTCAGAAGTCAGCCCAACTTTCGGTTTTACAATTGTTCCGACGAGCGGACGATTTTTTACACCCAAATATTTTCTAATTCCGTCAATTCCAAATTGCGGTCCTTTAAACGACTTCAACATTTTTTCAGGAATCTTAACATCTTCCCAACGCAATCCTTCTGCAGAATTCATTCCATAAATATTCCCACCAATAGAAGACATTATCGACGGCAAATTTCCCAATTCAAAAAGTTCAATCGGATAAGCAATTCTGCATCTTCTTTTCTTTTCATTAAGATAATAAACTTTCGGCGAAAGTTTCTCACCAATTTTTTCATTCATTGTTTTTACATCTGTCCAAGTCCCAACAGAACTCTCTCCAGCGACGATAGAACAAACTTCTCTAAAATTATATCCTTTCCCTGGTTTCACTTTAAACTGACAAACTAAATCAGTGCTCTTCGGAACATAAGTTAAATCAACAAAATTATCATAGTGAACAAGCGTCATTTTATTTTCTCTTTTTTTTCGGCTTTTTATTTTCTTTCTTCTCTCTTCTTGAAATGTAGTAAGCAAGCCAGATTAAAATAAATAAAGTTAAACCTAAGATTACAAATCTCAAAACGTCTTCCATAAATTCCCAATATCTGCTTGTTCCATAAATTATGAAGAACAAACTTCCTAACATTAATCCGCCAGAAACTGCAGAAACCTTAATAAAAATTACAGAAACAGCGATGACAATTATTCCGATAATTAAACTTATCAAAAATAAATTTTTCGAATAATTTTTGTTCGCTTCTTCATATTCTAAACTGCACAAATCACAAGTTAAACTTTTTTCACAACCATTTGAATCATATTCGTATCTCGCGTTTCCTCTTTGATTAACGCAATCTTGCATTTGTTTTTGCAATTCAGAATTAAAACTGCAGTTCACAATTTTTTCAGGATAATAATAAGAATAATTGCAATAATCGTCGTATTCAGGTTCGTCGTAAACTAATTTCGTTCCGTAAACAAAAAACATTACAAAAATTACAGAAATAACAATTCCCAACAATAAATTTTTTACATTCATTTTACAATTTTTTTAACTTGTAACCCTCTTTTATATCATCAACTTGCCATCCTTTCTTTTTAATCTTTTCCCTTAATTCATCTGATTTTTTCCAATCTTTATTTTTTCTCGCAATTTCTCTTTCATCCGCAATTTTCAAAACATCGTCGGGAATTTCAACATTTTCTTCTTTATCTAACCCAAGTCCAAGAACTTTATCGAAATCAATCGCGAGTTCGTATTTTTCAGAATTACTTAATCTTTCGTCACGCAAAATTTCCCAAAGAAATGCAGTTGCCTTCGGCAAATTCAAATCGTCATTAATCATTTCAAGAAACTGTTTTTTCGCAGCGTCGATATTTTTCCTATTTTTCTTTTCATCTTTATATTTAATTTCTGAAATTATATTTCTTAAACGGTTAAGAGAATTTTGCGCTGACTCTAAAATTTCCAAAGAAAAATTCAAAGGTTTTCTATAATAAGTTGTCAAGCACATATATCTAAATGATAACGGATTAAAATTTTGTTTTTCTAATTCTGAAATTGTGTATAATCCTCCTTCGCTCTTGCTTACTTTTTTCCCTCGGAAATTTAAAAAAAAACCATGAAGCCAGTAGTTTACAAATTTTTTTCCCGTCGCTGCTTCGCTCTGCGCGATTTCATTTGGATGATGAATTTGAATATGGTCTTCCCCGCCAGTATGAATATCAAAAGTTTCCCCTAAATATTTCATTGACATCGCAGAACATTCAATATGCCAGCCAGGAAATCCAATTCCCCACGGAGAATCCCACTCCTGTTGTCTTAATCCCGGAGTTTCAGAAAATTTCCAAAGTGCAAAATCAGTTTTATTTTTCTTCTCTCGCATTTCTGTTCTCTTCCCCGCAATCATTTCTTCTGTATTCATTCTCGCCATCTTCCCGTAATCTTTAAATTTAGAAGTATCAAAATAAATTCCGTCGTCGGTTTTGTAAGTGTATCCTTTCTTTTCGAGTTTTTTTATTAATTCAATTTGTTCTTTAATATGTTCTGTTGCTTTTGTCCAAATCGCAGGTTCAATAATATTCAATTTTTTAAAATCCTCTTTGAAAACTTTCCAGTAATAATTTGCAATCTCTTTCGCCGTCTTTCCTTCTTTAGCTGCTTCTTTCTCAATTTTATCCTCCCCAACATCTCCGTCGTTGACTAAATGCCCGACATCAGTGACATTCATAACATGCTTTACATTAAATCCATTATATTCCAAAACTCTTTTAAGAATATCCGAAAAAATATATGTTCTCATATTTCCAACATGCGGATACCAATAAACTGTCGGCCCGCAACTGTACATTCCAACATTTCCTTCTTTGATTGGTTTGAACTCTTCTTTTTTTCTTGTTAATGTATTATATAATTTCAATTTCATAAAACTCTAAGAAATAACTATTTTAATTATTTTGCTCTTATCCTCAAATCAAAGAAATCTGTTGCGTAACTGTCTCCGTCTGCCTGAACATTTATTCTGAATCGAATTGTGCAAAGTGGTGCGCCAGTGGGAATTTCAAATAAAATTTTTTGCGTAGAAATATCTCCAGAAGGAATTGGAATATCATCTTCTGCTCTTCCTGTCACAATCCATTTTTCTACTTCTTCTTCGTTAACACCGCATTTTTCCTCCAAATCAGCGTCGGAAACAGCAACCGCGTAAGAGAATGTTGCATCTCCAGAAGCTCCCGTTAAAAGATTCTTAATACCAACACCAACTCCATCAGTAGTTTCCTGTTTTATTTCTACAAGTCGCGTGCTAGGATAAATAGAGATTCTATTTTCTTCAGAGAATAATTTATTTATTTCATTTCTTAACTGTTGGTCTGTTAAATCAACAACTCCTTTCGCGCTCGAGAAAATTTGCTGAACAAAAAATATCCCTAAAACTAAAAGTGTAACCGATAAAACGATTGTGACAATTGTCCCTACAGACATTTCGAATGCTGCTGATTTATTTTTCATTTGACTAAACTGCTCCAGATGTGGCTACTAAATAATTAATAGTCATAAGAATTAAAAGTATCAACAAAGAAGATATTACTAATGCGACGATAGCAAATATTTTTTCTTTGTATTTAGTTAAATGGACTATTGACATAATAAAAGTAAAAAGTAGAGATAAATACCAAATTGCAGATACTGTATATAAAAGCCAAGTTGGAATCCATGGTTCAGCAAGAGAAATCAGGAACGTTGCAATCATAACATAAAAACTTATTCTCAAACTTTTCCAAACGAATTTTTTTTCACCTTTTTCTTTCATATCTATTATAATTTTTTTACTTTTATAAATGTTTTCAAATAAAATAATTTAAAATAAAATTAAATGGGACCTCTGTACTCGGACCCTCGCTCGTGCAATAACAAATTAACTCGCACTCGCAAAAATCCTCGGAGTCGAACATTCGACATCCCGTAAATAATCTAAATAAAAATTAAATGGGACCTCCGGGAGTCGAACCCGGCACACCTACGTCTTCAGCGTAGTGCTCTCCCGCTGAGCTAAGGTCCCAATAAAGAAATAAATTGGTAACTTTTAAATGTTTAGAAATAAAAAAATCACATAAATATTTTTATTTGAAGATTAAAATTTAGGAATATGAAATCGGATTTAATAAAAAAAATTATTGATGAAAATAGATTAACAAATAGGAAGAAAGAAAATCCTTTTTCTTGCCCGTGCTACGAAGGAACAAGATGTCACAATACTTTGTCTGATGATGAAATGATTTGTTTATTTTGTGTTTGTCCCGAATATAATAAAAAAAATCTCGAGGGAGGATGCAAACTAAAAGAGCCAAGAAATTTGTGGAATTCAAAAGGAAAATGGTTTTACAATCGAAATCTTCCGACAGGACAAATTTGGGATTGCAGTGATTGTACAATTCCGCACACAGAAAAATTCGTCGAAGAATATTTGAACAAATTAACAATTTCTCAACTTAAAAAAATAGAAACTTGCAAAGACATTTATAGTTTGTGGGAATTTTTTGAAGAAATAAAAATGTAAGTTGGGAATAGGCCACCTTCTGTAATTCCCTGTAATCAGACGGAATTTGTTAACATTCAACTATGCGTAGTTTTCTACTTGCACCAGTCAAGTTGCTCGTTTCATCAAATCTTCGACGTCAAAGTTCATCTCACGATTCATAACTCGGCCGAAGCTGTGTCGTTTCTGTAACAGAGCTTTGCTTCACAACAATCCATTTTCACGGATGACTTTTTCATAAACAAAGTTTATGGATGGGCGGACCTTCCTCAGAATTCAATATCGTTTATTTCGACATTTGCTTAACTAAAAGCCGAACCCCGAAGTTAACTGCCCAACTTACAAAAAATCAAGAATAAACTAGTTTTTAAAATTTCCTATATCGTTCCTACGCACACATTTTAAACTAATTTTATTTTAATTTTTCATGTGCGGTATAATTGGTTATATCGGAGAAAAAGAGGCAGCCCCGATTTTACTGGAAGGTTTGAAAAGATTAGAATACCGAGGATATGACAGCGCGGGAATTTGTGTTTCTGATAAAAAATTAACCATTTGCAAAAAGAAAGGAAGAGTTTCTGAACTCGATTCTGAAATACAAAATATTCGCGGAAAAATTGGAATCGGACACACGCGCTGGGCAACTCATGGAGAACCAAATGAAAAGAATTCTCATCCTCACACGGATTGTTCAAAAAATATTGCGATAGTCCATAACGGCATCGTCGAAAATTTTGAATCATTAAAAAAAATTTTAGGGTCAGAAGGACATAAAATAATCTCAGAAACAGATTCTGAAATAATTGCACACTTAATAGAAAAATTTTATTCTGGAAATCTTGAAGAGGCAGTTGTAAAATCTTTAAAATTAATTGAAGGAACTTTTGGTTTGGCGGTTATCCATAAAGACGAAGAAAAAATAATCTTGGCAAGAAGAGGTTCTCCGTTAGTAATCGGCGTCGGTGAAAAAGAAATTTTTGCTGCTTCAGATATTCCTGCAATTTTAGAACACACGAATAAAGTTGTTTACATGAATGATAATGAAATTGCAATTCTCGAAAAAAATAATTTTCATATAAAAAATCTCAATGGGGACTTTTTGGATAAAAAAATCGAAGAGATAAAATGGACAATTGAACAAATGGAAAAAGGTGATTTTAAACATTTTATGCTGAAAGAAATTTTTGAACAGCCGTCGGCAATTCAGAACACTTTGCGCGGGAGAATCGGCAAAGAAATAAAACTTTCATTAAAAATAAATCCTAATGAAATTAAAAGAATTATTCTTGTTGCGTGCGGGACAAGTTGGCATTCTGCGTTGATCGGAAAATTTTTAATCGAAAAATTTGCAGAAATTCCCGTCGAAGTAGATTATGCTTCTGAATTTAGATATCGAAATCCATTAGTTACCAAAGAGGATTTGGTTATCGGAATCTCCCAGTCTGGAGAAACTGCAGATACCCTCGGTGCGATTCAAGAAGCAAAATCGAAAAACGCAAAAACACTGGGAATAATTAATGTCGTCGGTTCAACAATCTCCCGCGTCGTTGATTCTGGAATTTACATTCATGCTGGACCTGAAATTGGAGTTGCCAGTACCAAAGCATTCACGTCACAGGTTACTTCATTATTGTTGCTTGCATTATATTTGAAACAGGAAAAAGGATTTGTTATTGAAAATGAAATTATCAAAGAGTTAGAAAACATTCCAGAAAAAATAAAAAATATTTTAAATGAAAAAGACAAGATAAAAAAAATTGCAGAAAATTTTATACACAGCAGAAATTTTTTATATTTTGGCAGAGGAATTAATTTTCCTGTCGCTCTTGAAGGAGCGTTAAAATTAAAAGAGATTTCTTATATTCATGCAGAAGGTTATCCGTCAGCAGAAATGAAGCACGGCCCAATTGCACTTATCGACGATGAAATGCCTGTTGTGTTTATAGCAACAAATAACTCTCTTATTCAAAAAACCTTAAACAATATGCAAGAAATAAAATCCAGAGGGGGAAAAATAATTTCTATCATCAACGAAAAAAATTCTGAAATAGTAAAATTATCTGATTATATAATTGAAATTCCAGAAACAATTGAAGAACTTTCTCCAATACTAACTACTGTCCCGCTCCAGCTTCTTGCATATTATATTGCAGACTTAAAGGGAATCGACGTCGACAAACCAAGAAATCTTGCTAAATCGGTAACCGTCGAATAAATTATAAACTTAAACGGATTAATCTCATTATGAAAAGAGTGAAAAAAATTTACGTTTTAATTTTATGTTTGCTTTTTGTTTATCTCGCTGCATTCATCGGAAGCATTTTCTCGTCGGCAAATGTCGATAGTGAATGGTATGGTTCTGTCAAGCCAGCAATAACTCCGCCAAGTTGGGTTTTCCCTGTTGTCTGGAATATTTTATTTTTCTTAATCGGACTTTCATTGTTTTTTGCGTGGATAAAATCAAATAAAAAACAAAAAACAAAAGTTGCAATTTTATTTTCAATAAATCTTTTCTTGAATGTTCTGTGGAGTTTTTTATTTTTCTTTTTGCAAAATCCGACGCTGGCGTTTGCAGATTTAATTCTTCTCGGATTTTCAATAATTGCAATAATTTTATTTGTTAAAAAAATAGAAAAGAAATCAGCGTTGCTGTTGGTTCCTTATTTATTGTGGATTTCTTTCGCAGGAATTTTAAATTATTTAATTGCATTCAGATAGGAGGTTGTGGAAATGAGGAACAAGTCCTCATTCCCGAGGGGTTTTAGAATTTTAAGTATCTGATTATATCAAATAAAAATTCTTTATAAGGCGTGGGAAAGAAAAATATAGAGGATAAATACAATAAACTTTAAATAAAGTTAGAAAATGTAATTTCATGGACATTTACCAAATCATCATTGCTAACAAGGAATTGCTGAAAGTTTTTTATGCATTAGCTATAAGTTTAATTTGCATGATTATCGTCGTGAAAACAGATAAAATTTACAAATTAAGTCTTCACGAAGGATTGCGATATTTTAGAAATGCATTCTTTTTTTACGGTCTCGCTTTTCTCGCGCGATATCTTTTTGGAGTTTTATTTCCTGCAATTACTTATACAATAATTTTTCCAATTTTTGAATATCTCGTCGTGCTCGCAGGATTTTTTCTTCTTTACAGTTTGACTTGGAAAAAATTTAATCCGTCAGAAACAGGGCATTCAAGTTTGCTTAATTCAAATGTAATTATTTTTCACGCAATGGCAATTATCGTTGCTGTTCTTGATACTTTATTAGGAACCTTCAACTTTATGTTTTACTCGCAAATAATTATTTTCTTTTACGCTTCGCTGATTGCTTATTCAAATTACAGCAAAAATCCAAAGAGAAAATTCTTGAAATTTTATTTCATCGCAATGCTCCTTGAATTATCAATTTGGATTTTAAATTTGTTAACAGCGACGCTGTTTTCATTCAATCGTTTATTGTTATTTAACATCGCAATTATTAATGCAATTTTCTTTCTCCTAATTTTATACGGGGTTGCAAAGGTTACAAAAAAATGACTGCAAAAAAACGAGAACGGCTTGAAGTTATTCGAGATATAATTTATACAATTAGCAAAAATAGAGAAATAAAACCGACGAGATTGCTTTACGCGTCAAATCTTTCTCCGCAGATGTTCAAGGAATACATTAATGAATTAATTGAAAAAAAATTTATCAAATTAGAAATTGATGAAAAAGAAAAAAAATTTTTTTCTCTGACAAAAAAAGGGCAGGATTTTCTTTTGGAATACAAAATGATCGAAAATTTCGTTGAAAATTTTGGATTGTGAAATATCCAAATGTTTAAAAACGCATTTTGTTAGTTTTATTTATGACTATTAAATTCGAGGACGTTAGAACTTTTTCTAATCATAAATTGTAAGGAGGATAAAATGAAGCTACATGTAGGAAATTTGCCTTTTGCTGTCGGTGAAGAGGAATTGAAAGCACTTTTTTCAGAATATAACTCTGAAGAAGTTGCCCTCATCAAAGATAAGTTTTCAGGAAGATCAAAAGGTTTCGGGTTCGTAACTATTTCCGACGATGAAGTCGCTAAAAAAGCAATGACTGAATTGAACGGAAAAGATGTTGGCGGACGACAAATCAGCGTTTCTGAAGCAAGACCAATGGAAGAAAGACCAGAAAGATCAGACAGACCACGAAGAAGTTTTGGCGATCGAGATGGTCATAGAAGTTTCGGCGGTTCTGGAAGAAGAGATTTCGGAAATAACAACAGAAGAAGATTCTAAATCCTCTTCAAAATTTTTTATTTTTTATTTAATTACTTTTTATTTTTATTCAAAATATTTTTAAAGAATACTTTGCTAGTAATCTAAAGGAGGGTGAGATGGCAAAATTAACAGCATGGTTAGTAACTTTGGTTGGGGCTTTGTTAGTGCTTCAATTATTCGTTCCGATAATGTATTCTGATTGGATCATTGCATTATCAGTTCTTGTAATCGGTATCGGAAAGTTACTACGAAATTACGGAATGATGAAAAAGGGAAGAAAATAATTCCCTAAATTTTTATTTTATTTAATTACTTTATTTCTTTTTATTTTCTATTCAAAATAGATTATGTCGCAACTTTTTTAAATTAGAGAATTTTAGTTTTATTAGAAGGAGGTGTAAGATGAAAAAGGTACTTGATTTAATAGCTCTCGTTTTAGTTATCGTCGGTGGACTTAACTGGGGACTTATGGGGCTATTCGGTCTTAATTTAGTTGCAGCATTATTTGGCGGAGATGAAATTATCTTTACCAAGATTGTTTACGTGCTGGTTGGATTGTCTGCATTGTGGCTTGCTGTTGTGAGCTTGATGAAAAAGATGAAATAAACTTCATCTTACTTTTTCTTTTTTCTTTTTTTATATGGAAAACATTAAAAATAATGAATGGCTTATTTGTAAATGGAAATTAATTTAGGAAATACTGTTCCGCTTTTCGCGCACGATGTCGCGATTTCTACATTGACTCGTTCAAATAAAGGAAAAAACGGCAAAGCAAAAAAAGAAATTTTCACAGAACTCGTTTTTATCGATGGTATGCGAAAAACTGCGATAACTCGAATGGTTCTCCCAATGAGCGTTCTTGAACAATTACCAAAGACAATTGAAGAAAATTTAAAAAAAATAAAAAAAGAAATGAAAGACAAAGAAATGCCGAAACAAAAAACAGAAGTTAAATCATCTGGAAGTTATCTCGGATGAAAAGAAAATTTAACAAAAAAGTTGTTCTGTTCTCTTTAATCGCACTCGGATTTATCGCTTTAACTTTTTTAGTAAATCCTTATTTTATCGTCGGCGCAATTATTTTTATGCTGATAAATCAAAAAGAAATTATGAAGAAGAAAAAATAATTTTTGCATTCGTCTGCGAAACTCGATGAATAAATTTATTGAGCGAACTTTGTTCGCGGTTTTCCTGACGGAAAAAATACAATAATTCAGGACAATAATTCTTTTAAAGAAAAATAAAATTAGTTAGTTAATGAATAAAAAAGGACAATCTTCTCGAGATTTATTTATGGTATTCGTTTCAATAATTATTGGCGTTATAATTGGTTATATTCTGTGGGGACAGGGTTATTCTAATTTAGACAATAAATATATCCAATTACAAGGGGACTATCAAAGATTAAATTCAGAATATGTTGAATTAAATCAAACTTATATTTCACTCCAACAAGATACAAAACAGATATTAATTAATTATCAACAATGTATTGGAAGAGAAGATTTTTTCACGTGGGTTAACAGATTATCTTCTCTAGCAGGGTTAGCTAAACTAATTGGACTAATTTAAATGATTAACGAAGTTCTTGGTTTGGATTTGAAAAAATTAAAAGATGAAGATAAAAGGTTTTTGTTAACTCAATCTTTAGATAGAGCAATATTTAATTCCCAAAAATCATTTTCTAATGCGACTCTCCTTATTTCTCTTCTTGCTATATTTCTTTCTCTGTTTTCAATAATTTATCAAACAGAAGATATTTTTTTAATTTTACATTTTTGTTTAATCTCTGAAATAAGTCTTCTTTTCTTTCTTTCAAGATTCAAAAAAGCTAGAAGCAGTCTTGATAATGAATTAGTAAATTTGAAATTTAATTATGATGAATTATTTAGATATCACTTTGATTATGCTAAAAAATCCTAATTCTCCGTCGACAAATTAAATTAACAGATTTCCAATTAAGATTTAATAAATTATTTTTTTAGAAACAAAATAAAATAAGCACTGGAAAGTCTTTTACGAATTTTAAAAAACAAATAAAGCTTTTAGTAGTTCTATGCTGAAATTCTCGGCGAACCTTGAATCTTACACACGAACTCTATCGACGTCGTCTTCTTCGACGGCTTTAGTTGAGTCGTTTTGCGGAT
>Ga0265297_10000840_pt1 | contig 82473 bp, 90 predicted proteins | sample Munlanlwell13791_FD_192502 | JGI IMG/M metagenome (GOLD analysis project Ga0265297, IMG submission 192502) | Leachate microbial communities from a municipal landfill in Southern Ontario, Canada - Leachate well 137-91 | ecosystem: Engineered > Solid waste > Landfill > Unclassified | place...
CAGGGCATTGTTTTACTTGGTGAGTTAGTCCTTCCAAGTATGACATGTCCTGTATTTGTTTGTTTCAAGGTGAATGAAATGCGACAACGGTAGTATAAAACACATCGCAGGAAGGGGAGCTATACTGCCGAGGCTAGTTTTTGATGGAGCTTTGAGATAATTCAACAAGGACATTAAATAAAATTCAATTCGATCACAGAAATATACCTTCCCAATACGGAACCACCATGAGTCAGAGCTCCCCTTCCTGCGAAGGAAGGGGCCGGGGGAAGGTCGTGACTTTACTTCCCAATCGCCAGCGTCAGCACATACACCCTCTCCGCACCTGCTTTTTTGAGCGCGTTTGCGGCTTCGGCGGCCGTGAAGCCGGTGGTAATGACATCATCAACAAGAATGACGGCTCCCTGAATACGCTGGGTCACGGTGAATGCGCCGCGGACATTTGCGTGGCGGGCATCTGCGTCTTCAAGCGACGCTTGAGGAATCGGGCGGTCTTCCCGAACCAACATATCTGCAATCGCCGCATGCGGCGCAATTACGTTCACGATGCGGCGCGTGAGCCACGCGGCCTGATTGAATCCGCGCTCGCGCAAGCGCGAGGATGAAAGTTGCATGGGCACGAAAATAATCTGCTGTTCCTGCTCCCATGGCAACGGCTGTGACCGGCGGGAAAGACAAAACGAAATAAACGATTCCACATCTTTTTCCGGAGCCGTGACGCCGCGATATTTTAAATCCGTAATCATGGCGCGCAGAGGCTGGGAATGATAGTACCCGAGCGCAACAAGTCCGGTGAACGGCAAATTCCCGGAACAAATTTTATCCGGCTCATGAAACGACAGGCAAAACGGGCATAGATCCTTCACCGGACGCTCCACGCTCGTGCGGCATGATTCGCACCACCACGAACCCCTCCGCCCGCACGCACAGCATGATGGCGGGTAGATGGCATCGAGGACGGTCTTGAAAATGCTGGGAGACATGGACGAGTAGCTAGAAGCTGGTAGCTAGTAGCTAGGGTATTCGGAATGGATTATTTTAATGCTTCTCGTATGAAATTTGTATGTAAAATTTTACCTCCTCTTCCCAGCTACTAGATGCTAGCTACCAGCTACTCATTACGGTTGATACGGTGCCGACGAATAGTCCACGGCGAGCCAATTTGCGCCCTGCCGCTTGTAGGTGACGGTGGCTTCGAGATATCCGACAGAAGCGTTGCCGTTGTTATTTGTTTGCACTTGCATCTGAACGCGAATATGGAACACGTCGGTCTGCAGTACCTGCGCTTCCGGTATCTCTACAAGCGCGCGAGCAATGGTTGAATACACGCTTCCGTTTACGGGATGCTGTTTCATCAATTCTTTGCGCTTTGCATCAAACAGCTTGATTAAATCCGGCGACGCATCAAGCGTCGCATCATTTAAGTTTTTAAATTCTTGTCCGCTCGTTCCGCTTTCCACGCGTTCCGCGAGCACGCCGGCGCGGCGCGACATCGCCTCGATTTGCAACAGATCCGGATTCACTTCCGACGGCTTGATATTTCCCGAAGGAGTATTTGTCTGCCCTGAAGGCGAAGAACCATTGTTGATTGCGGGCGGATTTTGCTGGCCGATTTCCGGTGGCTGGGGTGCGCGTGCTTTCTGCAGTTCCGGCTGAAGCAGGGGCCAGACGAAAAACCACAAAATAGCGCCAAGCAGGATGACGGAACCGATGCTTAAGAGGATGATTTTTGTTCGACGATCCATACGAGAATTGACGGATTAACGTATTAACGGATTAACGGATTGAAATTTGAATTCGTTCATTCGTTCATTCGTCAATACGTTAATTTGGATTATCCGATCTCTGGGATATCCGGTACGGCGTCTTGTTTTCCTTCAGCCGCATTTTCAAATTCTTTCTTTTCTTGTTCGATCTGCATGAGCTGTTTCGGATCCGTAGTAATGACCTGGTCTTCCGCATACGAAGCGACGACCTGGATGGCGGCATGTTTTTGACCGGCAAAGAAAATACCTTCGCCGCGATTGCTTTCAAGGAGCAAATATTTTTCGGACTGGGTGAGCAAAAAGGTTTTTCCAATGAGGTCGATGGACGCCGGACTCTGGCGGAGCAAAAGCTGGATGGATGAGTTTGTGACAATCGCCTGTCCGTACGGACTTGTTAAAAAGTCATTCACATCCTGCGTGATCGTCGTCACGCCCATGTAATACTTTCGGCAACGTTTGACGAGCGCGAAGATGAATTTCGCCGAATCTTCGGCCTGCATGAGCCACCACGCTTCATCGATCACAAGAATGCGCTTTTTCCGTTCGGATCGGACGACATTCCAAATGTAATTCACAACCGTGTAGATCGCCATGGGCCGCAATTCATCTTCCAAATCGCGAACGGAGAAAATGACGAGCGTATTGCTCATATTCACCGTTGTCGGCGAATTGAGCAGGCCGGAGAACGTGCCTTCGGTATACTTTTTGAATCGAACAACCAAATCGCTTGTTCCTTCCATGCCTTCAAGAATATCCTGAAGGTCTTGAAGAATCGGCGGCTGGATCTTGCTTAAATCCGATCCGGAAACGATGTCTTTCTTCGCATACGTTTCGAGCAGGGCCCGATCGAGAATGCTATCTTCCTGCGCCGTCAGCTTTCCGAGCATGAGTCGAAGCAAGCCTTTGAGGATAATGACTGCGCTTCGAATAATATCTTCCGTTGATACAGCTTCACCGATCGGCTTTGGTAGATCAAACGGATTGATTTTCGCGTCAGAAGCAAGGGAGATATTGATATACGTTCCGCCAACCGCATCGGACAAATGCTTGTATTCCATTTCCGGGTCAATAACGATAATTTCCGTCCCAAGCATGAGCGCACGGATGATTTCGAGTTTGACGGCATACGATTTTCCCGCACCAGCCGTGGCAAAAACAACCGCATTCGCATTTTGAAGAGAAAAGCGGTCGAAAATAATCAGCGAATTATTGTGCCGGTTCACGCCATACAGAATGCCATTGTCTGATGTGAGTTCGGCAGACGTGAATGGAAAACTGGATGCGATCGGCGACGTGCTCATGTTAAAAGTGATCATGAGTTCGTCATTCCCAAGCGGCAAAGTCGAATTGAATCCCTGTTCCGCCTGATAATACGCGCGCTTGGTGTAGATGAGCATGGATCCGAACGTCGTTTCCACCTGCCGCGACAGCCGTTCGAGCTCATCCGCATCGCGCGAGTAGAACGTGCAGTAAAAACCGAATTGGAAAAAGTGCTCAATCCCCTGCGTCAGGTCGTCGCGTAGCTGTTCGATATCGCGAAGCGCGGTTTCCGCGATCGGATCGCGCGGCTTGCCGCTTTCCGCATCAAGCGAGACTTGCGCTTCGAGCACGCCGACCTTGCGCTTCAATTCTTTCAAGATCACGTCCGATTTAATCGGATAAAAGAACATGGCGATATCGAGCTGGGCGGAAAGATTGATGATCGGTGATGCCCAGCCGACCGTGACATAGCGCGGATAGGTGACAATGAACAGCGTGCGGACAAACACGTCGCCGAGACGAACAAATGACGGCTCGATTTTCATCGACGCCGGCGAAATCAAGTCTTTAATCGAGGCGACGCCTTTGCGATACACGCGCTCTTCTTCGAGCGCAAGCTTCTGTTCTTCGGTTTCTTTCTTCGCTTCTTCCTTTGGCTTTTCCTTTTCAAAATGAACGCCGCCCTTCAGAAGCTGCTTGGCATCAATTGCTGGTTTCTTTTTGATTTCAATCGCCATAGAGTTGGGGCGTGGGGCGTGGCGTACGGGGCACGGTGAAAGATTTTTCTTCACCACGCCCCGTACGCCACGCCCTGCGCCCTAATTCATCATCCTTCCAACTGTAATTTATTAATATCCTCCAGCCGCTGGGTCTCGAACAGTTCCGGATTGTAGACGGTGTAATAGAGCTCGATGAGCGACTGGGTGTCGAGCGGAACGGCATTCAGCGACATGGATGCCAGGCCGCTCATCACGGAATTCATGCGCATCATAAGCAGGTGGCGCTTGTCGGTGAATCGTTTTTCGGACAAGCGGATGGCAACGGCTGGCGTGAGCACTTCCTGAAAACGCGCAAAGAATCCGCGGCTCTTTAAATCATTTTTTGAATCATCGCTACCAGCGGCCGGATCGAGCGGAACAACGACATAAAAGCGTTTTTGCATGATTTCACCGAGTTGGACCAACTGGCGGATATAATCCCGATAGTCGGCGATTTGATTTCGCAACAATTCATTTTTTTGATCCTTTTCCGCTTTTTTCAAGCGCTCCAGATAATCATCGATATTCATGCGCCGGCTCTGAATGACGACTTGAATTGGGAATTCAATGGAATTCAAAAATCCCATGTAGGCCTGAACAATGGCATTTTGTTCATCCACGTTTTTGAGCGCAAAATTGATGCTGGAAACCAAAAGCACGGCGCGCAAGGTGCCGTCTTTCATAATCACCACGTCTTCCTTGATCTCCGCAATATCCAAAAACCTCTGGGTCGGCGGCCCGCTCTTTGGTCCGGCAAGCTTTTTGCTCTGCATAGCTTTGGTAGCTAGTAGCTAGTAGCTAGTAGCTGGGATATTTCCCCCAGCTTCTAGCTACTAGCTACTAGCTACTCATTTTCATGCTCCGCATCATACACTCCCCCCGTATTCACCGTGAGAGACAGGTCGCGAAGACGCGAGGATCCCGGCCGCGGCTTGTGCGTCTTTGATGTGTCTTCCGGTTCGGCAATGGTCTGGGGTTTAATAAGAAGCCGAAGTTCGTCATCCGTGGGGTGCTTATCCCAGACGCGCATATTCGGCCGCAGCATGGTTTGCGCAAAATTCAGAAAGAAAATGTGAAATGGCTGGCCGTTCACTTTGACGAATCCAAATGTCGCGCCGATTCCGACCGTAATGACCGCAGACATGATGAAATAGGGCAATTTGAGTATTTTGTACTCGATGAATGCGATAAACACCGATACGAGAGACAAAATAAACTGCCGGACCGTTACCGGCCCGAGAATTTTATCTTCATTCTCTATAAACTGCGGAACGATGAATTTATCTGGCATGCGTCAGGCTGAATATAGTATAGCACGGCAGGAAGTAATGTTATATTGTTAAATTGTTGTATTGTTAGGCCGTTGGATCGCTAACAATATAACAATTTAACAATATAACAATCCTTTTTATAATTTCAACTCCCCATTCAACGTCACAATCGCCGTTATCTCTTCGGCGGTCGGGACTTGCTCCCCTTTGGTTCGCAATTGATCCGCGACGGTGTTGACCGGGAGGCGCGAAGAAAATGCTTTCGCGACCAAGCCGAGATATTGTTTTTGGAGCGGACAGGAGCGCCAGGCCTGAATGCCTAAAATGCGCTTTTCGAATGATTCTTCCGCGAGCAGATCGATGAGCGCGCGAATGCGGTTCGCGGCATCTGCAGGCTTTGCCGATAAGCGCCGGAAGCGATCAAGCGTAATGTTCCCGATTTCCTGTACCGGGCCGACGAGTCCGCGCGACGTCGATGATGAAGGAGGCTGAACGTCTTCGACTTTCGGACGAAGGTTGACCGGAGCTTTTTCCTGCATGCGCATGGTTTCTGCACTCACTTTGATTACTTGCTGTGTTGGAACATTGCGTTCAGGGATTGGCACGGCTTGGGCCGTGTCCCCCGTAGCTTTCTTGAACCCCGTAGCTTCAGCGGATGAGTTAGCGGAGGGGGACGGAGCGATTGCCGCAAACGCATTCGATGCGGTTTCTTGGGCTTTGGACGTTTTTGCCGCATTCAGCGCAGTGACGAGTTCGCCGAATTGTGAACGTTCTTTTGCTTCCTCCTTTGCATCAATCGGATGAATCGGCGTTGTGAGTCCGGCTTTTTTAACCATGGACTTGAGTTTCTCCAGCGGATTCATGTCTGCTTCGGATCCGGCGGCTCCGGCTTGCCGCGATTTCACTTTTTCTTCATACCACCGCGCATGCTCTTCGGATTCGCGTTTTTTCCGCTCCTCGATTTTTTTCCGCTGGATGTCCTGCTCGGTCAAAATTTTCTGCTTTTCTTCGTTCAACACTTGGGTGCGGAACTCTTCGCATCCGGTTTCGATTTCTGATGCGAGGCGATCCGCTTCGGTCCGATCAAGTCCCAGTCCCCCGACTTTATCGTCGCGCATGAGCTTCATGAACAATTCATTGCGCGAATGCATGCCACGCAAACGCGTTGAAATAACATTTTCCAAACGGTGGCGCAAATATCCGTCTTCCGGCTTCCACGACAGTCGTTCAAGAATGGCGCGAACCGATGCCGCAAGGATCGGAGACACGTCCTGCTTTGGACGAGGCATGCTCGCCACAATCGCCTTGATTTCCTTTTCTTCGTCTTCGCCGAGCGGCGTCTTCGGAATAGCGGCGGAAGAATCCGTCGTCTGCTGAAGCACGTGGCGTTCGTGGATCTCGCGATTCAGCTGACGCGAGTATTCTTCTTCCGTAATAATTTTTGCCCGTCCGAGAATATCTTCCATGGCTTCGCGGACTCCGCGCGCTTTATCCTCATTCAAACCCATGCCGCCAAGTTCAGACGTTCGCATGAGCAGTTCTTCGATTTGCGCATTTGTCCGTATCCCTTTGATTTTTGAGATTACAAGATCGCGCAATCGTTCCTGCGTCTGCCCCATGAGCTCCACGCCAGCCATGCGCGCAACTTCATGTGCCGCGCCGCGATACGTGAGCGGCTTGGAATAAATGCGGTAATACGGCGCAGGAGGAAGGGCTATCCCCGCATGATTCGCCGCTTCTTCCGGCGTCGGTTTGAATAAACTGGAAAATGGAAGGTATCGATATGCAATGACAATGCCGATCAATTTGCGTTTTTCTTCCGCATTCAAATTCGGGAATTCATTGAGCAAGGCATTAATATACTGTTCAAGATCAATCAGCTTTCCGAATGCGGCGTGATCCATTTCTCCGAGAAATGAAATATCGTCATCCGACAAGGCGAGTTCTTGTCGTAGCATTTGAGCGGATTGCTGGTATCGCGCCGAAGTCAAAAATTCGATCGCCTCGGGAGAAAGATCCGGCAACTCTAGACTATCTGACGCGGGTTGATCCGTCGGTTCGACGATTACTGATTGCTGATTGCTGATTGCTGATTGTGATGCGTCAGGTTTCGAATGAGCAATGAGCAATCCGTAATCCGTAATTTTTTCTTCTTGCTTCCCTGTCCCCCGAAGCCCCGAGTCTTCCTGCCTGTCCGGTAGGCAGGCGAGGGGCGAAGGGGGATCGCTCCTCGCTCCTTCCCCAAGACTTTCAAGCGTCACCGCTTTCCTCGGCAACGGCGGTACGCCGTACACTTTTGTCTGCGGAATAGCGGAAGAAGGCGGAACAATTTGCGATGGAGTTGCAACGCTCACGCTCCCGTTACTCGCGGGAGTCGATTGTATTTGAGATGTTGGTTGACTCGCTTCCCCCATGTTTATCAATCGTTGAAACGATTACTAATTGCTAATTTTCTTTAATTAGTAATTAGTAATAATCATTCTACGTATTTCCTCCTCTGCGGTTCGGAGGTGGCTGCGCTTGTGGATTCGTTGGTGCGGCCGTTGCTCCCGAACCACGGACGGCGCGAGCCGCGCGCGGAGATGCGACGCGTTCAAGCGCGCTTAAGAAGCGGTCCTGGCGCACTTCTTCGCGCTTGCGAATCGCATTCAAATCATTCCGATTCATTTCAAAATTCGTTCCCTGCAACGCCTGACGTAATGCCGTCTCGATATTCTGGCCTCGGTTCTGATCCGGAGGAGTCATGGCGATCTGACTGATCTGCTGTTTGTCGACCGTCTTCTGCAATCGGTTTTGATCAACATTGCTCGGGCCGACTTGCTTGATATATTTGCTGTTCGCTTCATTCACCCGCTGATTGTGCTGGTCAATCATTGATTCAATATGCGCGCCTTGCGAGACAACGGCACGAACCATGTGGGCAATATTATCAAGCACGGCCTTATTCTTCGAACCTTCCGCCCGTTCAAAGGCGCCGTGCAAATCCGCGACGTTTGTGTGATCAACAAACGCTTCGCGCGCCGCATTCGGCCCGTCCGGATTTCGATCGAGAACGTCCAAATCGATATTTTGATAGACGATCTCATTCCCACGACCTTGTTCGTGAATATGCTCAACATGGTTCCCGAACGCTTCGCGATCCTCGGCTGTGCGGAACGCCTCATGCTCCAAGCTATACGCTTCATCAAATCCTGCTCCGGCATTCACCATATCTTGCCGGATGTTGTTGATCCGTTCGCGGGCGCGCGCAATTTCCAGCGTATCCGCAACCGGCGCCTGTTCATTCCCCGGCCGCCATCCCGGCTGAAGCCTTGCGTTTCGCGCGCGAAGGTTATCCGGGTCTGGATACTGCGCATCATTAATAATACGTTCTTGTTCCTCGATCATTTGCCGACCTGCGCGTATTTCCCCTTCATCTCTTAATACCCTTGCGCGTCGGCGCCCTGGCGCGCCTTGCGCTTCCGGTTCTGCTTCTGCCGCCGGAGCCGGATGGGCGTTTTCGAATTCACTGACATTCACGAATGCAAATCCGTTCGGCTTGCGCTTATCTTCTTCGTACCGGCCGCCCATGAATCCGAGTTCTTTGAGTTTTTCCGGATTCTTCAAAAGCGTTTCTGCCGTGATCGTCGGGTCTCCAGTTGCCTGTGCGGCCGCAACGAGCCGCGAGACATGTTCACGCATAATCTTGGCGCGCACGCTGTTTCCGGTCGTGGCTTTTCCTAACACGCTATCCATGTCTATAGCATTTCCATTCAGGAATCGATCCGCACCGGCCATCAAACCAGTGACGGCCGCGCCATCTTCAAATTGATCCTGACGGATTTTTTTGAAATACATCTGATCCTTGCCCATTTCTGCCGTTGCATGTTCTGCAACTTTCTCAGCATACACCGGCATCTTCTCACGAACTTTTTCGCGCACCCACTCTTCTTCTTCCGAATTGCCTTTGACGGATTTTTCGTATTCGGAAAGCTTGGACCGCAATTCGTCGTCACGCTTCTTCTTTGTATAGGCTTTCAATGCAACCTTCGCGTCCTCTGCCTCCGGACCTCTGCCTGCCGCCCGCTGTTTCAACGTTTTCGCCGTTGCATCATTTGCATACTTCCCTTCAAAATAATCCATGCCACCTTTGGTAAAGGCGCTCTTGATAATCTTGTGTTCCGCGGCTTTCTTTTCATCCGCATTTCCACGGCGCGCACGCTTTTCAAATATAGCAAGTTTTTCTGCCGGTGAGAGCTTATCTGTGGTCTTTTCCAAGCGCTCGGCATGACGCTCAACCGCACGGCGGCGCGTTCCGGCAACATACGCGCCCGCAGTCGCGAGAGGGGTAATGCCTGTCGCCGCTCCAAATCTCTGCAATCTTCCGCCGACTCTGCCTGTGACATTTGTCCGACGATCAACAAAATTTCCAACGCCAACCGCACCCGCCCCCACTCCACGTACTCCGATTGCACCGCCTGCGGCAAGGCCTCCGTATGCAAGGAACTTCGTGGCATTCGTTCCATAGCGCCGAACCTTTTCACTTACGCTCCCAACGACTGGTGCGACCTGCTTGCTCCAGCTGACGGCGGATGAAACGCCCATGAACATCATGACCATGGCAACGATATAGGTGCCGAACTGGGTGACGTCGCCGATCGCTGTAGCAAAATATGCTTGTACCTGGCTCACTTCGCCGCTCCCGGCATAATTCTGCACGGTGAGCGCATTGAATCCGCCGTTTTGCACGGTTGCAAGCGTGAGCCACAAATAAAATGCCATGATCGGGCCGCCGCTACAGAGCGCTCCAAATTTTCCCCAGAACTCATCTGCGACTCCGGACATCTTTGACGCAATCGTTGACGGCATGGCTGTCATGAGAAACGCGGCCGGACTCATGATGAGGGAAAGCCATAGTCCAACGATACGTGCGATCAGGTATACGAGCATGATCGCAACAAGCGTCGTCGACATGCCCATAATGATGATCGCGAGAATCTCCGCACCGAGCAAATCGTGCAATTGCGTATTCGTGTTGCTTTGCAGTTGCTGAAGATAGGATTGATCCGTTCGCAACTGCATGATTTTATCCAGCTTGAGCGCGGCGACGAAATTTCCTCCAGCCGCGGCTTTGAATGCATTCACAAAGGTGAGCATGAGCACCTGTGAAAAATCAATAGCAAGTCCAAGAATCGGCAGGGAAAAATTGATCAGCACGGCCATGAGCAACATTTTCGGCAGAATCTGCTTGTACTGAAACTTACTCCATCGAACAATAGTCGAAAATGCCGTCACGAGCAAAATGACGATGAAAAACATGTTCGTCACATCGCGCACAAGCGGCCAGCCGGCCTGTACGGGCGCGGCCTTGGTAAACGTGTTGAATTGCGCGACCTGAATGATCAGATCCACGATCATGATCAACAAACTTCCGAGCGCATTGATAATCCAGTTGAGAAGATTCGCAATAGCAAGCAAAAAATAATTCAAAACCGTCGTTGCATCCGCTTGTGCAAACGCATTGCCTGCCGGAAAAGCAAGGCCAAGTGCGATGACGAGAACAATCGCCCCGCTCCACAGCCGGCGATAACGCGTATCTTCACGCCGCTCAAGCGGCGCTTGTTTCGAAACGTCCTTCACATATATAAGGATACCATATTTGAATATGAGTTGGGAGGGAAAATGTCTGGACGTAGGACGGTAGGACGTAGGACGGTAGGAAAGAGCTACTTCCTACCGTCCTACGTCCTACCGTCCTGTTTTCCCTGCATTGACGGAACGCTTAATTCTCTATACACTCATTCCCATCATGTCGAACGGCATTCATATCAATTTTCTCGGCGGAGAAGCCGAAAAGAAGTCCCGAAGAAGCACCGCGATTGTCGCGGTTGTTTTTGCCGTCATGGTCGGACTTCTTGCCGCCATCGGCGCCGGCGCTTCGTATCGGGCGGCCGTACATGGAACGAATGCCTTTATTGAGGTCGGAAACCTTCCAATCATCTCTGATATTCGCCGCTTGGTCTTGGGAAGTTCAGGCTCATCCCTTCAACCGAAAGTCGAAGGCCAACTGACGATTCTCGTCATGGGTGTGGGTGGTGCCGGACACGACGGACCTGAACTCACCGACACGATTCTGATCGCAACGATCGACACGAAAACGAAACGCGTTGCCATGGTTTCCGTTCCGCGAGATCTTGCCTTTCCGCTCGGGAGCGGTCGCTTTATAAAAATTAACGCAGTGAATGCGTATGCGGAACAATCCCATCCAGGCCAGGGAGCGCGTGAAACCGCAGATGCATTCGAGGAATTATTCGGTATCAAAATCGACCGGGTCGTCAAAATTGATTTTCAGGCGTTCGCGGATCTTGTTGACGCGCTCGGCGGCGTTGACGTAAATGTGGAGCGGTCCTTCGTTGATCATGAATATCCAGCGGCGAACGACGGGTATGAAACGATTTCGTTCCAGCAAGGCGTCCAGCACATGAGCGGCGCGCAAGCTCTCATCTACGCACGATCCAGACATGGATCAAACGGGGAAGGAAGCGATTTCGCCCGTTCGCACCGCCAACAGCTCCTCATGGTCGCGATCAAAGAGAAAGCGCTGTCCATCGGCACCTTGAGCAATCCGCAAAAACTCATGAAGCTGTATCAGGCGATTGCGGCAAATGTTCAAACTGACATGACGCCATGGGACGCGCTCACGCTCGCACCGCTCGCGAAAGACGTTTCATCGGAAAACGTGAACATGCGCGTGCTGACCGACGGCCCCAAAGGCCAGCTTGTTTCGAGCAATGTGAGCGGCGCGTACATGCTGTTCCCAAAAAAGCAGGACTGGTCGGAAATACGAACCATTGTTGAACATCCGTTTGATTCCGATGCCGTCGTTGCCGCGGACGAACGTGCGCCGATTCGTGTGGAAATTCGAAATGGAACGCCGATCGAAGGACTGGGTGCACGCATCGCGCAAAAATTAAAAACGAATGGCTATTCCGTTCAAACGATCGGGAACGCTTCGGTCAAAGACGTAACTCGCACCACGATCTACGATCAAACGCATGGCAATCGCATGACTGAACTGAATGCCCTTGCGAATACCTTGCGTGCCGCCACGTCTTCCCTCTCCCCGGCAACCGCACAACCTTCGTCCGGCGATCTCCCTGACGCCGATTTCATCATTCTGCTTGGTTCGGATGCGACGTCTGTTAGTCCATAGTCCACAGACTTCAGTCCACAGTCCACAGACTACAGTCCGCAATGCCCACGGCCTCAATACATTCGGACTGTAGTCTGTGGACTGTGGACTCTAGTCTGTAGACCCCTCTCATTCTCCCTCATTTTTTCTAACTGATATGGCTCATACAGCAGTCTCCCGTTCCGATCTCCCGATGATTGCCATTGTCGGGCGGGCGAATGTTGGCAAATCCACATTGTGGAATCGCATTACGGAACGCAATCGCGCGATCGTATCCGATCAGCCGCATACCACGCGCGACCGGAACATTTCCGAAGCCACGTGGCGCGGATGCCAATTCGAGATCGTAGACACGGGCGGTATGGATGCGGAAGATACGACCATTGGCGAGGGAATAATCCAACAGGCTCGATTGGCGATAAAAAACGCTGATCTTCTTTTTTTTCTCATTGATATCAAAACCGGCCTCCTGGTAGAAGATCGGATGCTCGCAAAAGAGATTCGCACATCAAAAAAGCCAGTGATCTTGGTTGCGAATAAAGTCGATAACATCAACCGCGATATTGGAGCGCTCGCCGAAAGCGGATCATACAGCCTGGGATTCGGCGACCCTGTTTCCATCAGCGCATCCACGGGACGCGGGATCGGCGATTTATTGGACAAGGCGTTTGACGTGCTGAAAATAGATGCGAGGAGCGAGGAGCGAGGAGCGAGAAAAGAAGAAGCGAGAGGCGAGAGGCGAGAGGCGAGAAGTGGAGATGATGGAGATTCTCTTCTCGCTCCTCGCTCCTCGCTCCTCGCTCCTATTTCTCAAGAGGAAGATGAGGACGAGAACCGCCCTCTTCGATTAGTCATCATGGGTCGGACGAATGTGGGCAAATCATCCCTCGTCAACGCGATTCTCGGCGAAGAGCGCGTGATCGTCGCGGACTTGGCTCATACCACGCGCGAACCGCAAGACACGCTCCTGACATATAAAGGAAGAGAGATCCTCCTCGTTGATACGGCCGGCATTCGAAAACGGGCGAAACTCAAAAAAGGCGTGGAACGCGAAGCACTCGACATGAATGAAAAATCACTAAGCGAAGCCGATGTCGCCGTACTGCTTTTGGATGCGACCGAAGAGCCAACAAGCAAAGATAAAGAATTGGCCGGGCTCATGAAAGATGCTCGAAAAGGACTTGTGATCGTGGTGAACAAATGGGATTTGATTCAGGATAAACAATCCGACTCGACGATAAAATTCGAAAAAAATCTTCGATACCATTTCCCCTTTCTCAACTGGGCGCCAATGCTTTTCATTTCCGCAAAACAACACCAGCGCGCGCATGATGTGCTGGATTCGGCGTTAAAAATCGAGGGAGAGCGCCGACGGCGAATTGATTACAATGCCATCAACCGGTTGCTCAAAAACGTCATCAAACAAAAGAAGCCGCTTCAGGTTCTCGGCCCGAAGTCTCCTCATATTCACGACATTGCGCAAATGGGAATCAATCCCCCGCGGTTCTTGGTCACGGTCCGCGGAGAAAAAGAATTGATTCATCCGTCATGGCTCAAATTTCTTGAACGCCGCATTCGTGATAAATTTGGATTCGAAGGTACGCCGATCATCGTTCAGGCAACCAATGTCCCCATGGCCAAAGCCGACCGCGCATGGAATGTGCATGGCCCGGGAATGCATACAGTTGAGTAGGCCATAGCCAGTAGCCAGTAGGAAGAGCAATTCCTACTGGCTACTGGCTAACCCCTACTGGCTCATTCCTTATGAAACTCATCCTTGGTTTAGGCAATCCCGGCGACGAATACTCTTCCACCCGTCACAATGTCGGGTTCTTGGCGTTAGATGCGTTCGCGGATGCGGAAGATGCGGAAGGATCGTGGTCAAAGAAAAAAGACATGCATGCGGACGTACGGGTAATTAAATTCGCAGACGAAACGGTTGTCCTCGCCAAGCCCCAGACCTTTATGAACGCTTCCGGCTCGGCGGCGCAGGCGCTCGTATCCTTTTATAAGCTGGATCAGGAAGACGTCTTGATTGTCCATGACGATATGGATATCGATGTCGGGCGCATGAAGTTCACCAATGGCGGAAGCGCGGCCGGGCATAACGGCGTCCAAGATATTCAAGATACGCTCGCCATCAAAGATATCGCTCGCCTCCGCATTGGCATTGGTCGCCCTGTTCCGCCGATGACCGGGGAACATTGGGTATTAGGGAAGTTAACTTTGAAGGACTTGCCAAAGATGGCGGATATTGTCGAGGCGATGAAGGATTGGATAGAAGGAGGAGTGAATGAGGCCTCAAACAACTGGAATTAAAAAAGTCCACAGACCACAGACTTCAGTCCGTTTATTGACGCTGTGAGTATTACGGACTGAAATCTGTGGACTGCGGATTTTGCTCTGTGGACTATTCTAAAAAAAGATCGTTTTTACGGTCTTTTTTCGTTGAATGGCTAACGCTTGACATTCATTTCAAAAAGCTTCACTAACTATAAATAGGACGTATGAGTTATCAAAATCTTCTTGTTTGGAAAGAATCGTATCAATTAACGAAAGCGGTTTATACGCTTACCTCTCATTTCCCTGACCATGAACGATATGGGCTCGTTTCTCAAATGCGCCGTTCTGCTTTTTCAATTTCATGCAATCTTGCAGAAGGCGCGGGAAGATTTGGAGCAAATGAACTGAATCATTTCTGTTCAATCGCTCTCGGATCCGCATCTGAACTTGAAGTTCAGCTCATGCTTACAAAGGATCTTCGGCTTGCTCCAGAGTCTTCAATTGATGAATGTGTAAATAAACTACAATTCGTTCTGCGTCTTTTACATGGCTTTCGCAAAAAAGTTCACAGACCACAAACTTCGGTCCGCAAGCCACGACCTTCAGTCATCGGACCGTAGTCTGTGGTCTGCGGACCCTTTATAAAAACACCCTTGATGCCATCCACGCTCGACCTGTTAGAACCGGGCTGGAGGGGCAATCCCGGTACACTTCGTGCGTGAACAGCGCCAAGGGCGCTTCTACCTGAATTCTTAACAAACCCCCGTCTCTTCGTCAAGATATGCCAACATTCGAACCTATTTCGTGGGATAGCGAGCGCATCGCCTGTTTTGCGGCTGTCCGTGCATGGGAATGCGGAAGCGGGACGCTGTGGAGAATTTGGAACAAGCACAAAGGATCTGTTGATGAATTTCTGCGCGATCCGGGCGCATGGAAACGCCTACAATGCACCGACGTACAGCAGGCGGCTTTGCGAGCTTCATCCGTACGGCTGGATCAGGCAATCGAAGAATTGGATCGCGAGAATATTCGCTTTACCCTGCCGTGGGATCCGGAGTTTCCGTCTTCGCTTACACATATCCCGGATCCCCCGGCCGCGATATTCATCCGCGGAGAAGTGACGACGGACGCACTACGCGTCGCAATCGTTGGAACGCGGAAGGCCACGTCGTATGGCCGGCGAAGTGCAAGCGAACTCGCGCGCGACATTGGCGAAGCAGGCGTTGATATCGTTTCCGGACTCGCATTTGGAATTGATGAAGCCGCGCATCTCGGCGCGCTTGCATGCGGCGCACGCACCATCGGCGTTATCCCATGCGGCGTATCGGATCGTTCCGTTGTTCCGCATTCGCACTTAAAACTTGCGCATCGGATCATCGAACATCGTGGCGCGCTCATTTCCGAACACGCACCGGATACGCCGACCCTCCCCTATCAATATCTGCATCGCAATCGGCTGATCGCCGGATTATCGCAAGCAACAATCATCGTCGAGGCAGATATTCAATCCGGCGCGCTCACGACCGCGAAGCTTGCACTCGAACAAGGCGCGGACGTACTCGCAGTTCCGGGTTCCATCTACTCCCCTGTTTCGCGCGGCACGCATGCGCTTATCCGCGACGGCGCAAAACCATGCACATGCGCCGCAGATGTTTTGGAGCTTCGAAGCTTTGGAAGCGCGGAACGCATCGCGAGCATGAATGCGACGCGCTCTTCTCTTCCCATGAGCGCCGCCGAACACGCAACGCTCGATGCGCTCACCGAACCCATGGATATCAACGCCATCGTCCGCAAGACCGGCCGCCATGCTTCGGATGTGAACTCAACGCTCACGACGCTGGAGTTGAAAGGGTATGTGGTGAGGCAGGGGCAGGAGTATGTAAGAGTCAATAATAAATAAAGTCCACAGTCCACAGACTATAGTCCTTATAATTGAGGCCATGCGTATTATGGACTATCGTCTGTGGACTGTGGACTGCAATTTGTTGACTGGACCCCCGCTCAATTGACTATTTATCCAAATTCCTTTATCCTCCACCAAGCATCATGAAACTCGTCATCGTCGAATCGCCAACAAAGGCGAAAACCATATCAAAGTATCTGGGCAAGGGCTATCACGTTCTTGCCAGTTTTGGCCATATCCGCGACTTGCCGAAATCGAAGATCGGCGTGGATATTGAACACGGATTTGAACCGACCTATATCATCCCGCCGAAGAGCAAGGCCATGGCAAAAACGCTCAAAGCCGAAGCCGCCAAGGCCGATGCCATTCTGTACGCGACTGACGAAGACCGCGAAGGAGAAGCGATCAGCTGGCACCTGGCGCACGTTCTTGGCGAAGATCCGGAAAAGACAAAGCGCATCACATTCCACGAAATTACGAAAGAAGCCATCCAGGCATCGCTCGAACATCCGCGTCCGATTGATTTGCATTTGGTCGACGCACAGCAGGCGCGCCGCATTCTTGATCGTCTCGTCGGCTACGAGCTTTCGCCGATGCTTTGGAAAACCATTCGCCGCGGACTTTCCGCCGGCCGCGTGCAATCCGTTGCGCTTCGCCTGGTCGTTGAACGCGAACGCGAAATTCAGGCATTCGTTCCTCAAGAGTATTGGACGATCGAAGGCTTGTTTAAAAAAGAAAAATTCGATCCATTCGAAGCCAAGCTTCATGCGTGGAAAGGAAACGCGCTTGATAAGCTGGATATTAAAACGAAACAAGACGCGGATGACATTCTCGAAGCGATCAAGAATGCGACGTGGAAAGTGACGAACGTGACTGAAAAGGAAAAAAAGGCGTCGCCTCCTGCGCCGTTTACCACATCAACCTTGCAACAGGCGGCGAATACGCGCATGGGTTTCACGTCCAAGCAAACCATGACGCTGGCGCAAAAACTCTACGAAGGTATTGAACTTGGAAACGAAGGCAGCGTGGGTTTGATTACCTACATGCGTACGGATTCACAGAATCTTTCGGACAAATTTTTAACAGAATCAACCGCATTCATCAAAGAAACATACGGCGATGAATACGCGCTTGCAGAACCGCGTAAATTTAAAACAAAGAGCAAGGGCGCGCAAGAAGCACATGAGGCCATTCGTCCGACCGATGCATCGCGAACGCCGGAAGACGTTGCTCCGTATCTTGAAGCGTCCGTGCTCAAGCTCTACCGGTTGATATGGCAACGCGCCATGGCTACGCAGATGGAATCCGCACGCATCGCATCCACGTCCGTAGACGTGAGCGGCGGAGAAGCGATCTTCCGCGCCACGGGCCAGCGCGTCATTTTTGACGGGTACCTAAAAATCTATCCGGATCAGGATAAAGAAAAACTCCTTCCGGCTCTTGCCGAGGGTGATGACGTGAAGGCAGAGTCCATCGAAGGGAAACAGCATTCCACCGAACCGCCTGCGCGATATTCGGATGCTTCGCTCGTGAAACGGCTGGAAGAAGACGGCATCGGACGGCCGTCAACCTACGCGAGCATCATTTCGACGCTCATCGACCGCGGATACACGGAACGCGATGAACGAAAAAAACTCAAGCCTCTTGATATCGCATTCGACGTGAACGACCTGCTCGTAAAACGATTCCCGGATATCGTTGATTTGGAATTCACCGCACGCTTGGAATTATCACTCGACAAAATCGCAGACGGCGAAATGGAATGGCGTCCGCTTCTCGAAGCGTTCTACGGACCGTTTGAATCAAACTTGAATAAGCAAAAACAGGATCTCGCGAACGCCGCATCTGCAGAAGCTGAAGGCGAGGTCTGTGAAAAATGCGGAAAGCCGATGGTCGTAAAAGCAGGGCGGTATGGAAAATTCTTAGGGTGTTCCGGCTATCCTGAATGTAAAAATATCCGTCCGCTCAAAGGGCAGGAACCGCGGAAAGAACCGGAGCCGACCGATGAGATCTGCGACAAATGCGGAGCGCCGATGGTCAAAAAAGTTGGACGTTTCGGTCCGTTCTTGTCCTGTTCAAAATATCCGGAATGTAAAAACATCAAATCGATTTTGATCCCGACTGGCGTAAAATGTCCGAAATGCGAAAAGGGTGACATTGTGCAAAAGAAGACAAAGCGCGGAAAATTATTTTATGCCTGCAGCCGGTATCCGGATTGCGATCAGGCATTCTGGGACAAGCCGACCGAAGAAAAGTGCCCAACCTGCGGCTGGCCGCTCCTCGCGAAAAAGAAAAAGATGGTGTGCTCGAAAGAGGGTTGCGGGTATGAGAAAGAGTTGGAAGAGAGTCAATAATAGTCAACAAGTCAACGAGTCAACAAGTTCTCGAACATCACGTCCGAGAACTTTTTGACTCGTTGACTTGTTGACTTGTTGACTATCATCCATTCAAAAGCCGATTCCCGATTCCCAGCCTTTGCGCCACGCGATTGAGATCGGCAATCGCCCGCTTGATCGCCTCGGTCTGGTTGCTGGAGATAGCGGATCGCAATGCACTCAATTTTTCTTCAACCTCGCTTCGATCAGCTTCGGAAGATATCGTTGCCTCGCCTTCGTTTAACACTTCCTCCACTCTCGGAACGACCCGTTCGGCTTGAGCCTTTGTGCTGTGCAATTCATTCCGCTTCGCCTCGGCTTGCTTTTTCTCATCTTCAAGCACGGCTTTTTTCGCACGCGTTGAATCCGTATACGCTCCGCCGGATTTTGCTTCCGTCTTTTTCTTTTCATTGCTCTTCGCGCGCTTAAACGGATTGTGAAACCACTTGTCAACATCGCCGTTCAAATACAGCATGAATTGGGCGCCAAAATCTTTCAAAGCCCGCCAGCTAAACCCGCCCATGCCTCCAAGAATGCGCGAGGCTTGATTCGCGTCTTTCGCGATATAGCGACCCGTTGCTTTCAAATCTTTCGCCAGTTCTGCTTTTGCCTTGCCCGCAAATGTCGTCGGTTCCGTATTCAGATGAATCGGCTCGACGTGAATCTCGTGCATGTCTTCATTCAAATCTGTGACATTCATACGAATCTGAGTTCGTAAAACAACACCTTGGTCGCGCAATTCCTGCAAACGTCGTTCAAGCTCGGCTGTTTCGCGTCCGAGCGCATTCCACTGGTCTTCGAGCGTTTGAACATTCTGCGGATGCGCACCGACGCGCTGTTCCAGCACATCCAGTTCGGTCTGATTCGCTATGATATTTTGGCGAAGCTGTTCGAGTTCCTGCGCCTTTTCGGTATTGGTCGGATCCGCCGCAACTTGTGCCGCGAGTTCTGTTTCGAACGCTCGCTGTTCATCGAGCGCTTTCTTTTTTTGCGCATGTGAAGATGATTCCGTATCCTGGTCCTTGCTCAATGCCGCAAGCTCGTTCGCAATGCTAATGCGTTCCCGTTCTCTCTCCATAAGCAAAGCGCTTACGCCTTCGATTTCAACATGGACATCTCGCAGTTGCACGAATAAATTCACTTTTTCTATGCGCCGCTTCAGCCGCGCGATCCGTTCTTCATCCGCTTCCACGCCATTTTTTTCTTCTTTTGCAATTTCATTCTGCCATCCGTTTGCCATGATCTCGTATTCAGCGACCTCGGCCATAAACTTTTCGCGTTTCTGCCCGCTCTCTTTTCTCTGCTTTTCGCGATGGGACTCGAGCGTTGCCTTTTTTTCAATTTCTTCCGACTCACTCGTAAACAAAACAGGATCCCGTTCCTGTTTTCCGACATCAGCTTCCCACGGTTTTTTCTCGCGCTGATTTTTGCCTCCTTTGTTCCGATTACCATTCTCCTGTTGTTCCGCGTTATTCTCATTATCCGTATCAGCAGACGCCGCCGTATCGCCGGCCGTATCAGGCGAAGACGGAGCATTTCCCGATTGGGAATACCTCGAACGACGATCTCTTCCGCGTCGCTGACGCGGACTTCGCCCGCCGCCATCGGAATTTGATGCGGCAGGAAGCAGTGGAAATTCTGGAGGCATATATTTGAATTGCGAATATGATAGCACATTTTGTTGACTTTGACAAGTATGTATGACTTTTTACTTGCAAAGTTCAATCGATACAGTATGATAGGAGAGAAGTTAGAAGTTAGAATTTAGAAGTTCGAAGAAGACTATTTCTCGAACTTCTAAATTCTAAATTCTAACTTCTAACTTCTCTCTTCATGGGATCCCTCATCACCATCGACCAGCTCATCGAACTCGTCGAGCAAAACGATCCAGAAGCGAATACCGACCGTATTCGCAAAGCGTTTGCGTTTGCCGATGAGGCGCATGCGGGACAGATGCGCGCGAGCGGCGCGCCGTATGTGACGCATTGCGTTGCAACGGCGTGGAACTTGGCAATGATGAAGGTTCCAGTTCCGATGATTGTTGCCGGGCTCTTGCATGATGTGCCGGAAGATACCAAGCGGACAATCGAGGAAGTTCGGGAAATTTTTGGAGATGACGTAGCGCAGATGGTCGGTGGCATCACCAAACTCGGACGGTTAAAGTATCGCGGAATTGAGCGATACATGGAAAATCTGCGCAAGATGTTTTTGGCGCTCGCCCAAGACATCCGCGTGATCATCATTAAATTCGCGGACCGTTTGCATAATCTGGAAACGCTCGATGTGATTCCGGCAAAAAAATCCTATCGCATTGCGCTCGAGACATTGCAAATCTACGCGCCGATCGCAAACCGGCTCGGAATGGGAGACATGAAAGGACGTTTGGAAGACGGCGCGTTTAAATACGTGTATCCAAAAGAGTATGAATGGACGTCCCAGCTGGCGAAAACCACACGCGAAGGAAAGCGCGAGTACCTTGTGCGCGCGATCGACAAAACGCGCCAGATGCTGCGGGAAGCCAATATCCCATTCAACGAAGTGCATGGCCGCGAAAAACATTTGTATTCGCTGTATCGAAAACTGCTCAAACACGAACGGGATATCAGCCATATTTATGATCTCATGGCGATCCGCATTATTACTCCGTCGATCAGCGACTGCTACGCCGCGCTTGGGGTGATTCATGGGGTGTGGACGCCTCTCAAAGGACGTATTAAAGACTATATTGCCCAGCCGAAGCCGAACGGATACTCATCCCTCCACACGACCGTCTTTTGCGAAGAAGGAGAGATCGTCGAGTTCCAAATCCGTACGCAGGAATTGCATGACTTGGCTGAATACGGAATCGCGGCTCACTGGCACTATGACGAGCATAAAACGAAAAAAGAGCAACTCACAGAAGAAGATGAGCATCGTTCCAAATGGATGAGCCAGATGAACGATCTGCATAAGGAAATCTCGAGCACGACGCAATATGCCTCTATGCTCGAAGAAATGAAGATTGATTTGTTTCGCAATCGAATCTTTGTTTTTACGCCAAAGGGCGACGTTATTGAACTGCCGGAAGAATCAACGCCGGTTGATTTTGCGTATGCGATCCACACAGAAATTGGAAACAAATGTACGGCTTCAAAAGTGAATGAAAAAATGGAAGCGCTGGACTACCAATTAAAAAGCGGGGACGTGATCGAAATTGTCGTTGATAAATCGCGCAAAGGCCCGAATCCGGACTGGGCTAATTTCGTCAAAACCCGCTACGCGCGGGGAAAAATCCGCCAGTATGCCCAAGCATCTCTGAAGGGATGGATTAAGGGGCTGATACCGGGAAGGGAATAAGAGAGCCAGTAGACCATAGCCAGTAGCCAGTAGGAAATGCAATTCCTACTGGCTACTGGCTATGGCCTACTGGCTTATTTCCCCAACCTCCCCACCAATCCCTGCAAATCCTCATCGGACAAAAATTGAATCCGAATTTCTCCTTCTCCATTTTTCTGACGCTTGATGTTCACGCGGTGTCCGAGCACGTCGCGGAGTCGATGTTCGTGTTCAAGAAGGTTCGGATCAACGGCTGATGCTGATGAGCGCGGATGGGATACGCGGCGTTCGACATCGCGAACCGTAAATGATTCATCGAGCATAGCGCGGAACATGCGCATGCGTTCTTCATCCGTCGGGAGCGAGAGCAAGGTACGCGCATGCGATGCGGATATCTTCCGCTCCATGAGCGCTTGTTTAATCTCCTCTGGCAACTGAAGCAGGCGAACCGTATTCGCGACCAGCGGCCGGCTCTTGCCGACTTTGATGCCGACTTCGTCCTGTGTCATCCCGAACTCATCCATCAACCTCTTATATGCCGCGGCTTCTTCGATCGGATTCAAGTCATGCCGCTGAACATTTTCGATAATGGCCAATTCAAGCTTTTCCTGATCATTCGCCGTCCGGATAATACACGGAACTGTTTGAAGTCCGGCGATTTTTGATGCCCGCAAACGCCGTTCGCCTGCAACAAGCTCATATTCACCGTCTGCCAGCTTGGTAACGATAAGCGGCTGAACCACTCCCCGCTCTTGAATGGATGAAACAAGGTCTTCGAGCGCGGCATGGTCAAAGTGGACGCGTGGCTGATGCGGATTGGCTTTGATTTGATCAACGGGAATTTCAAGAAAGTGGGTAGTTGGTAGTTGGTAGTTGCTCGGATCCTGATTCCGATCTCCGATCTCCGATCTCCGATCTCCATCAGCTTGAGGAGCAACTCGATCGTTAATGTTGCCGGAAGAAGAATAGCTCCCGCCCTGCGCAGGAGGGATGAGCGCGCCGAGTCCGCGGCCGAGTCCCGAAGGTCGTTTCATCATCATAGCGCAGGCAATCGGTTCACGATTGTTTCTAAGTCGAGATCAATAATTTCCCTAGCCAAGCGTTCGTATGCGCGAGCTCCTTTTGAGTTCGGATCAAATGCTTCGATCGATCGGCCGAATGACGGCGCTTCTGCAAGACGAACGCTTCGCGGAATAATGGAACGGAAAATACTTTTTGGAAAATATTTATATAATTCCTGAAGGACATCTTCGGAAAGTTTTGTGCGACCGTCGTACATCGTTAAAACCGCGCCGAGAATATTTACATCCGGACGAATGCGTTCTTTAACCAGGTTAACGGTTTCGAGCAATTGGCCCAATCCTTCGAGCGCAAAATATTCGGCCTGCACGGGAATAAGAATATCGTCTGCCGCAACAATGCCGTTCAGCGTAATCAAACCGAGCGTTGGCGGACAATCCACGAGAACGTAATCATAGTCGTGGCGGATCTCGAGCAATGCATCGCGCAAACGATGCTCGCGGCGTTCAAGCCCGACGAGTTCCACGTTTAATCCGGCGAGCGCGGGCGTTGCCGGCGCAATGCGCAATGTTTCATGCGCCGTCGGCTGAACGATATCTTTCATGGAAACATCTCCCAAAATCGCTTCGTATACGCCGCGTTCAAGCGTTTGAAAATCAACGCCAATGCCGGATGTAGCATTGGCTTGCGGATCAAGATCCACGATCAGGACGAACTTTCCGGCCTCGGCAAGGTATGCTCCAAGATTGATGGCCGTGGTCGTTTTTCCGACCCCGCCTTTCTGGTTCACCACCGAGATAACCCGTCCCATAGCCCGAGTATCATACGCCTGCAGGGGGCGGTTGTTCAAGCCCCGACTTGCCCACAAGGTGGGCAATGGTAGCTAGTAGCTGGTAGCTAGAAGCTAGGGTTATTCTGAGGGATTATTTTTATGATGACATATTGAATTTTATCTAAAAAAACTTCCATATCACCCCAGCTACCAGCTTCTAGCTTCTAGCTACTCGTATTGACTTCATCCTGGGAAACCTGTATTGTCATGACCGTTATATTTCTTCCCAGCTACTAGCTACCAGCTACTAGCTACTACCCCGGGCGAGTGGCGTCCCCCTTCGCCCCTCGAAGACTCGGGGCTTCGGGGGATCTCCCAACATTCAACGTACAATTTCATAGCGGGCGAGTGGCGGAACTGGTAGACGCACAGGACTCAAAATCCTGCGATCGCAAGGTCATGAGAGTTCGATTCTCTCCTCGCCCACCATCCTTCACCCCTCCGATGTCCATCGGAGGGGTTTCGGTTGGCGCGGCCATGCATAACATGTACCGACTCTCAAAATGAGAAGTGAAGGTTGCGCCCCGAAGCCCGAGTCTTCGAGGGCGAAGGGGTGCGGCTTGAACGTGCGCGGATTTCACGTGGCGCGGCCATCAACTCCCCCATTCTTTGACATTTTTCCCTATTTCCGGTACACTCCGGCAACAATACAAGTCTGTAAGACTGTAGGACTGTATGACTATAGGTCAATTTTCCTGATGACTTCAGGCATAAAGACCTACAGTCCTACAGTCTTACTGTCCTACAGACCTTCCCCTCCCCCTATGGATATCCGAAACATCGCGATTATCGCCCACGTCGACCACGGCAAAACAACGCTCGTGGATTCTTTGCTGAAGCAGAGCGATACGTTTAGCGAACGCGGACTCGAGGGTGAGACGATCATGGATTCGAATGAACTCGAACGCGAACGCGGGATTACGATTTTCTCGAAGAATGCGGCCGTCATGTTCAACGGCACAAAAATCAATATCGTCGACACTCCCGGACACGCGGACTTTGGTGGAGAAGTGGAACGCATCATGAATTTGGTTGACGGCGCATTATTGCTCGTCGACGCGAAGGAAGGTCCAATGCCGCAAACAAAATTCGTTCTCAAGAAAGCGATCGAAGCCGGACATCGCATTATCGTTGTGATCAATAAAATCGATAAGCCGGATGCGCGACCGGATTGGGTGCTGAATCAAACCTTTGATCTCTTCGTGCATTTGCACGCCACGGATGAGCAGACTGACTTCCCGGTGATTTATGCATCGGCAAAACAAGGCAAGGCCGGACATGAAGCAGATCTCGCGGCCATGACCGATGTGAAACCGCTGTTTGAAACAATCGTTGAAAAAATTTCCGCGCCGCAAGTCGATCCGAACGGACCGCTTCAAGTTTCGGTTGCGAACGTGCAATACGACAACTATAAAGGAAAGCTCGCAATCGGACGCGTGGTGCGCGGCACGGCAAAAATCGGACCGGTTATGTGGATCAACCGCGAAGGCGTTATGAAGCCGGCCAAGATCAATGCCATCATGACCTTTATGGGCATGGGACGAAACGAAGTCGAAAGCGTTCCGGCCGGAGAGATCGTTGCGATTTCCGGCATCCCGGATATTAATATTGGTGAAACGCTTGCGGACATGAACCAGCCGGAAGCATTGCCGGTCATGAAGATCGAGGAGCCAACCGTGAAAATGACATTCGGCGTCAACACGTCGCCATTTAGCGGAAAGGAAGGACAATACACGACAAGCCGGAATATCGCGGATCGCTTACAGCGCGAATTGCAAAATGATGTTGCGCTTCGCATTGAAGACGGAACATCGGATGGAAGTTTTGAGGTGTCTGGGCGCGGCGAACTTCACCTTTCCATTTTGATTGAAAAGATGCGTCGTGAAGGATTTGAATTGCAAGTCTCGCGTCCGCGCGTGATTTTGAAAGAAGAGAACGGACAAACGCTTGAACCATACGAACAGGTGTCGATTGAAGTTCCAGAGACATCAGCCGGATCCGTTATTGAACAGCTCGCAAAGCGCAAAGGAGAATTGAAAGACATGAAGAATGAAAACGGCATTGCGTTTTTGGAATTCGAAGCTCCGACGCGCGGACTCATCGGCTATCGCAACCGTTTTATTACGGATACAAAAGGCATGGGTATCATGAACACGCTTCTTCTTGGATACCGCCCGTATGCCGGAGAATTGACCGCTTTGCCGCATGGCTCCATGATCGCGCATGAGAGCGGAACATCGCGCGCCTACGGCCTTCTGAACGCGCAGGATCGCGGGGAATTGTTCATCGGCGCGGCCGTTGAAGTGTATGAAGGAATGGTTGTTGGGGAAAACGCCAAGGCCGAAGACATTGTCATGAACGTGTGCAAAGAAAAACAGCTTTCCAACATGCGATCCAAGGGAAACGGCGTATCCGAAACCCTTTTCTCCCCGCGTGAGATGTCTCTTGAGAATTCAATCGAATATATCGGCGATGATGAACTCGTGGAAGTCACGCCGAAAAATGTTCGCATCCGCAAGCGTTTGCTTAAAGATTTTGAACGCCGCCGTGCGACCGGAGAATAAACCTTGACAGCACAAATCAATTTTGGCAAAATGGTCGTCCTTCGTATTTTCGCGGAGGACGTACCTTTTTGAAAGGGAAGAACATGTTATCAGTCGTTCGAGATTCTCAACGCGCAGATATTGTCATCCCGCACCATCGAAACAAAGACTCTGGCATCCATCTGATTGCGGTAATGAATGTCATTGCCGACCGGCATGGTGGCCAGTCTGCATCCTCGCTTGATCGCGTACGAACCGTATCCATCGCCCCCGGCGCTGTTCTGTACTCGTTCAACCTCAATCTGAACGATGCAATTGAATTTTCGCCTCTGGCGCACAAGCCAGATGCGATTCTGGTCGTTTCTCTGCTCTGTCCTCTCGTTCCCAATGGAATCAATCCGTTTGGGAGAGTCTACACTTTCCTCCGGAATGGAGAATCTGCCGTAGCCTTTCACGGAGCTACAAAATCAATGGTTCACGTATCCTTCGATACATGGAAATCGGGCATGCAAGATCTCCTCAAGGAATCACGCATGGTACTCCAAACCCTTGTCCGCTGTTCCAAGCGGCTTGAGGGAAGCATTCTTGCAACCACGGATCAGCTGGTCTAACAATCGTTCTCACTCCCCTTCATCTTCACGGAACACCATTGCGCGCGCAGTGGTGTTTTCGTTCTTGACACAACGCGAATGTTCCTGCATTCTATAGTCTTCCTGTTCACGGATGGACCTTAAAAAAGGAGAAACAAGGTGAATCAAACAACGCAGGGGCAAACGCCGCAGATAAACATTGAGCCGTACCACCAACTGCTTCTCGAATTGCCGAATCCAACGGATCCGAATTCCGGAATTCGTCTTGCACGTTTTATCGTCCAAATGATCCAAACCATTGACCCGGCTTGGGAAACGACGATCGCGTACAATAATCAGACAATTCTCTGGTGGCAAAACGGGAATGACCGCATCCTTCTTTCGTTCACGCAAAACGAAAAAGAGGCGAACGAACTTGCTCCGGAACATATTCGCAACTCGCCCGTTGTGCTTCTCGCACAGACAGCAAGCCCGATTGGAATCTATTCCGGTTCCGAACATACGAAACAATACCGATACGTTTTTCTTGCCAAAGAACGCGGCGGAAGCGCTCTTCTCTACGAAATGACGAGCCAAGGCATGAGCGACCATTTCCTCGCGTCGAATAACTGGATCGCTGTTCTCAAGCGAATGTTCCAAGACATCCGAAGTGATCTCGTTCGATCCGACATGGATACCGCAGACCTTCGCGACCAGCTAAATCTCGCAGTCCGAGCCCTTGATCCCACCGCTCTCATCTAACCTCAACTCACGCCTCCTTTTCACTCGGAAAGGAGGCGTTTGACAAATCTCCCATTTCCTCTAAGATCCTCTCATCACAACGCGTGATTTACCACGTCCTTTTCCAAGGAGGAAACATGAGTGTATTCGTCTTTCCAAGTTCGAGTGATCCGAAATTCTATGCCACGTTCCACAATCACATGGTTCAAGAAGCGAGAGATATCGGTCTGATCGTTCCTGCGACGGGTATTTGCAAACTTCGACCCGCCTATCTTCCCGGATCCCCTGATCTCCCTGTTCTTCGATTCCCGCAGATATTTAGCGAGCTCATCAACGACGCTGTTGACGGATATCAATATCACATCGAGGTTTTTGATTCTGGCCGGGTAAGCGGCCTGCCCAGTCGCAACGGATCACGGGCGTGCTATACCATTTTTGCCTTTCTGGCGAATGGGAGCGTGCGGCAGTTGAAAACCGAATATAATCCCGTATTTGTTTTGAGTCCAAGCGAATTCATCGTTTCCAATCCAACTTGGGAATGCGGGTTTAACATGATGCGTCTCGCACTGCTTCGGACAATGCAATCGCTTCGTGATGAAGCGGCCAGCATCATCTCGCACATCGAACAGCGACTCATGGCGCAAAGCCCCAATCGGGCGTAACTTCTCCATAACCACAAAGCCGAGACTCGCAAGAGACTCGGCTTTTTAACATTTGAAAATAAACAGGGTGTCGTCTTAGATCAGACGACACCCCGGAGGAGCTACTTCATTCCGACTCCCGGACTTCTTATGGAACCATGAAGGCCAAGTTCCAGTCGCGGTTCGAATGTCAATACTTGCGCTTCTGCTTCATACCAATCGTTAAAAATTTCATTTTCTGGCTGTTTTGCACGTATGCGGATCACCACCTTGATGGTGGCATTGTCGAGAAGCTCGACATCCGCTCTCACGTCAATTCCGACGGAGTTTTCATCGTCGCGGTCAAAGCAAAGGGACGTTTCTTCCGTATTGTAGCTCAATTTCATGATGGACTCCTTGGTTGAGGAAAAATGTTCCCTGACCAAATCCAACATGAAAAAATAGTATAGAATATTTTTTCAATTATGTCAAGTCTATCGCACAAATTTTACAACAAAAAACATCCGAGTTTATCGGATATTTTTTCTTGCCTAGGCTACCCAAAACCCCAGCCTTTTGGGCTGGGGTTGTGTTGGTTGCGGGAACCGGATTTGAACCGGTGACCTCCAGGTTATGGGCCTGGCGAGCTGCCTGGCTGCTCTATCCCGCGGAAGGAGTGTACGGGAAATAGAGGAAAGAGTCAACTCTTGCTTTCTTTTCGAAAAAAGGCTATCCTTTGCCCACAAATACAGATATTGGTATCGTGCCGGGATAGCTCAGCTGGTTAGAGCGTGGGACTCATAAGCCCGAGGTCGGCGGTTCGAATCCGCCTCCCGGTACCATCCTTCACCCCGCCCCAAAAGGGCGGGGTTTCGGATGGCGCGCCACGGCGGTCGCGACCGAAGTGGCACAACCAAACAGAAAACCGCCTTTTCGGCGGTTTTCTTTGTATCCAATTTCAATGTATTACTTCATCGCATTCTGCGCGGCGACCATGACTTGTTCGAGCGTCAAGGCATTCGCAGGAGCAACAACAGGATTGCTCGATGCCCCGCGGACGGTTACGCCCGTTCGGACCTCGGTCACGCGATTGCTCGTCGTGCTGCAGACCTGCTTATTGGCTTTATTCAACTTGCACGTCTTCACTGGATCAACCTGTCGAATGAAGCTCTCAACGCGATCAATAGCATTCTTCGTGACGTTCACGTTCACCGCTAATTGAACCTTTGCGGCGAAAGCTTTCATTTCCGCATACTTCGCGGTAATCGCCTTTCGCTGTGCAACGGCATCCTTTGCTTTCTTATCAACCTTTTTTAATTCCGCATTCATGGCATTGTTGATGACGGTCGGATTCAATCGAACGCGCAAACGCATCATACTGTCGGTTCCTTGCTTCCATCGCTTTTCAACGCTCACAACTTGCAGGAGCTTTGGCGTGAGAAGGCTCACCGTATCTTTTTGCTGAACAGGAACCCCGGCCATGCTCGCCGCCTTGCTCGCATCGCCGCTCATCGAAAACATCTTGCTCAAATCAACTTCGACCCAATTCCCTACGGCGCTGGCAACGTTGATGCCATACATCTTTAAGGCATTCAAAACAGAATCTGACACTTGAGAAACGCGCGCATACACTTTGCCTGCTGTTACCTTCCATTCAATCGATCCCGGATTATTGGTTGACTGAATCGTCATGCCCGCGGATTTCCCTTGGACGTTCTGAATATTAACGGTTCCTTCCGCACTTCCTTGTGACGGAACGACGCGCGTATTCACACCCATGGTCGCCTTGATATCTTGACTTGGAGTCCGTGATCGAAGTGGCGTCTCGGTCGTACGGACGGAAAGGTCGCCCATGGTCATCATGGGAGCGGAAGTATTGGTATTCGCAATTGCGGAATTCAATACCTGTTGCGGCGTAGCCGCGAGCGCGACGCACGGGAGGAGAAGGGTTCCTGCGGTGGCGCACAAGATGGTGAGTTTATTCTTCATACGTGGGATATGATACTCTTTTTTATCCAATGAGTCTAAGGAGGTGGGGATATGCCAAGTAGCTGGGTGCTAGCATCTGGTAGCTGGGGTTATTCGGAAGTGATTTGTTTGATATATCAAAACAAATACTTCAATATAACCCTAGCTACCAGCTACCAGCTTCTAGCTACTACTCCGTCGTTTTCCCATCAAAATGGTCGGTTTCCTCGGCCGCGATGGCATCTACCTTTGTGGCATGGATCGTGCCATCGATATGCTCTGGCGGCGAGTAGATAGTATAGAGCTTGAGCGGCCCTGCGCCAGCGTTCACGATATTGTGGCGGGTTCCGGCCGGGACCACGATGGCCGACCCGTCGGATATCTCATGAGGGACGCCGTCCAGAATCGCCTGGCCGATCCCTTGTTCAATGCGCAAAAATTGATCGACCGTATGCACTTCTTCGCCGATATCTTCATTCGGCTGTATGCACATGACAACAAGCTGTGTCTTCGCGTCCGTGTATAACACGTGGCGGAAATTGGTATTCTCGAGAGTGAGTTTCTCGATATTATCGACGTAGCCTTTCATAAAATGAGAAGTGAGTAGTTAGAATTTAGAAGTTAGAAGTTTGAATAAATCTCTTTTCGGATTCTAACTTCTAACTTCTATCTTCTAACTTCTATTCAATTCTCTCCAAACAACTTCTGCCGCGCTCTTCCAAGAGTATCTTGATACATGCCGCTTCTGCTTTTCGATCCAATCTTGTCTAAACGTGTTATTTGACAGGATGCGATCAATAGTCTTGGTCCATGCAGACGGATCGGATAACGGCAGGATACTCTCCCCCGCAACCTCGGGCAAGGCGCCGCGATTTGATGCGATGACCGGAACGCCTGCTTGCATGGCTTCGAGAGCGACGAGCCCGAAACCTTCGGACAGTGATGGAACAAGCACGAGCGATGCAGATATGAGCAGATCGCGCCGCAACCGATCAGACACGCCTCGCAATCGAATGATGTGATGCTGTTTTGATGCGAGTTCGATGGCGCGGTTGATGGAGTTGATGTGCCAACCGTCGGAGCCGGCAATGACGAAAGAAGTCGGTAGTCGGTAGTCGGTAGTCGGTAGGAGGACGGAGAGGGCGAAGGGGAGGTTTTTGCGGGGTTCGACGGTTCCGAGCATCAAGAGATAATTTTCTTTGATGCCATACGCCGTCAAACGCATCTTTGATTTCCTTCTCTCCTCCTCCGTCACATCAATCAAACCCTCATCCCCTCCTTCCCCTGTCACAACAATTCTTCTCGCTTCCCTGTCCCCCGAAGCCTCGAGTCTTCGAGAGGCGAAGGGGGATCGCTCCTCGCTCCTCGCTCCTATTTGTCTTCTCGTATACTCCGACACGCAAAACACCATCGGCGCTTTTTCAATTCCACGGCGAAACATCCAAGTCGTTCGCATACGCGTAAGCCATGATTGCGGAAACCATTCCGGATGTTCGAAAATATCCAAATCATGCACCCATGGAATTGCCGGAACCGGAAGATTCAGCGGAACTGCACCGGATGGGACGAATAAAAGATCGCACGGAGATCGTCGCAAACCGTCAATAAGATCCCCACGCCTTGAGCCCGCAAGTTCAACGCTATCCCCTACGACGTCAATTGACGCGCCGCTGGGAATATAGGCCTTGATCGTCCAGCCGCTCGGCACAGCGTCAACCAGCGCCCGCGTGATCGCGCGGCTCGCATGAGCGATCCCTGCGCCCGACGAGCCGTCGGACGGGAGGGAACGAAGGTCGATGCCGAGAATCATAAAATGGTAAGTGGTAGGTAGTAGGTGGTAGGTGGAACAGAGCTCTTTACCCACCTACCACCTACTACCTACCACTTACCATTTATATGCCTCAAACGCCCAACCCGTCAGCGCTTTCACGTCCTGAAAACGCGAGAACGTGTCCGTGCTTCCGAGCGCGACAGCGACAACTTGCTGTCCTTGCGTGCCACGCGTGACTTGGCCCAGGCAGAATCCGGCTTCGGGCAATGAACCAGTTTTTGCGACGACGATGGAATACGGATCTTTGTTCAAATATGATCCGGCCAAATCATTTGTTGTTTTGAGATGAATGGCGCGGCCCGAATTTGTATTGAATGACATTGTCTGCATTTTGTCTGCATCTCGAATCTCCGGATATGCGGACGCGCTTCGCAACATGGTGGCGACATCAAGCGCGGACGCCACATTTTTTGGATTCAATCCGCTCGGATCGGAAAAGGACGTTTGTTCAAGTCCTAAAACGCGAGCCTTTGCATTCATCGCATCGACAAAGGCACTGCGTCCGCCCGGATACGCATCAGCGAACGCATTCGCGAGTTCATTCACAGACTGCGACAGCATGGCTTGCAAGGCAATGCCGCGCGGAATCGCTTCTCCGCCGTTAAAATAATGACTCCCCTCTCCCGCCTCGATGGCGTTTGATGAAACCATAAGCAAATCATCCGGATGCAATCCCGTATCAATCACAACCATGGCTGTCATCAGCTTGGTGAGCGAGGCGATCGGACGCGCAACTTCCGCATTCTTTGCATAGAGCACGGATCCGCTCGCCATATCCGCAACAATCACGGATGGCGCATTCGTCCGCACGCCCAAGCTTTCAATTTTGATCTTTGTCGGCGGAACGATGACTTGGATCGGCGTCGGAGGATTAACCGGCGCATCCAGTTGCGTCGGAATCGCAGAAACTGTCGGATTTGCTTGCAGAGCAATGGCTGTCAACAGCGCAATGAGTTTGTTTGAAATCATACGGTGATCTGATCAGACACATTCGAATCCTGCGAATCCCGATCATCCTGCGAATCCTGCTCTAAATCTTTCAAGACGTCTGTGACATTCTGATGTCCGCGCAATTCTTCGAACTTTGGCAGTTCTTCCACAGATGAAAGTCCAAGATGGCGCAAAAAATCAAAACTCACGTTATAGAGCGGCTGGCCAAGGCGAACGTCTTCTTTTTCTTCGATCAAACCGCGCAACATCAGGTTGCGCAGAATCATGGACGACTGGACGCCGCGAATCTGTTCGAGCTCCGGGCGCGTGAGCGGTCCGCGATACGCGAGAATCGTCAAAGCCTCGAGCGACGGGCGGGACAGTTCACCGTGAATCTCATCCTTTAGCACTTGTTTGACTGCTTCCGCATGTTCCGGCCGCGTCACAAGCTGAACCTCATTCCCTGCGCGCTGAAGCATGATGCCGGAATCGACAAGACGCGCTTCGAGTTCAACGAGCGCTTTTTCCGCATCATCAACGTAGACCGCAGACAGTTCTGCGAGGCGTTTGATGCTCAATGGCCGCGCGGCGGCAAAGAGGATCGCCTCAATTTGTTGTGGGATGGACATAGTTAGTTCTACGAATTTACGAATGGTACGAATCGGCGAATAGCTTGCTGTAAGAGTATTCGCTGATTCGTATTATTCGTACATTCGTAGACCTCATACAAACTCAATCTTTAAATCCGCCAACCTGTCCAAATCATTTGCGGCAATGTCGATATCTTCGAAGTTCTCGCTTTGATCGGCCGTGACAACGCGTTGTTTCACAAGTTCGAGAAGAGCGAGAAAAGACACGAGACGTTCCTGCTTATCTTTTGCTTTGGATACAAAGCTCGCAAACGTAAACTTCGCCATTGTCCGCAACCGATTCGCGAGCTCGGCAATTTTATCCTGAATGCGCACAATGCGCTTCATCGCGACTTGCGGCAATTTGACGATGGGAGCGAGCCGTGCAATCACACGCTCCATCACGGTGCAGAGCATTGGCACATCTACATTCGGAGGCGGCGCAAAGGTCGGCACGAGTTTTCGCGCAGGACGATTGTCGCGCGCGTATGCAATGTGTCCGGCATTCCATGTGTGATTCAGTTCAGTCGCGGCCTGCATGAAACGCTGATACTCGCGCAACTGCGTTGCCAGGTCCGGCCCTTCGTCGAGTTCTTCATCTTCGAGCGACGGAAGCAATAACCTCGACTTCATGTACACCAGTTTGGCCGCAACCACCAAAAAATCCGCCAACTCTTCGGGCGGAATCTTCCCCTTATTCTCGTGGACATGGCTCACGTACTGCTCCGCAACCCCTGTAAGCGAAATCTCGGTAATATCGAGCTTTTCGCTCTCAATCAGCTGCAAAAGCAGGTCAAGCGGACCCTCGAATTTCTCGATCCGGAACGTCACTGGCATGAGGGAAAGATTAGCGTATTCGCTGGGATAATTCCAGTGTTTGAAGAGAGGCCAGTAGGCCTGTATGACAGTGGGTCTGTAGGTCAAAAATGAAAGACCCTCGCCACTCACGGTCAAACCGTAAGCAGCGAGGGTGAGTTTGCAAAGGACTTATTCAAGCTTCTCGAGAATGAGAATGAAGTCACGCATAGCAGTGAGATGCCCCTTCATCTTCTTCCAGCCCCAGCAATTATTAGGATCGTTTTCGGGATTGAAACTGTATGACCCTTCAAAAGAATAACTAACATCGTCACTATCTGGAGGTACAGCGCGATGGCGTTTCATACTTTCAACAAAGACGGTAATCGCCTTTGGTGTTGTATTATTTGTTTCCTCTAAATCTACTAAAGGATAAAATACGACAGGATCACCGTCAGCGACCGCTAGCGCGATGCGTGCAATAGAAGGAGTTTTTGAAAAAGTTCTAAAATCGTAGTGCATTGTATACATCTTCCCTTCTGTTCTTTGTTGTATGCATAAATGCTTTCCAAAGAACTGGAGTAGATGTATCAAATAATGACGTTTTTGTCAAGCATTTTCACCAAAACTCATCACTAATAGACGGCCGCCCGCCTGACCGCGTCATCCTGAGACGCCGAGTTCATGTCAGCGATATGAGGTCGAACGGCGAAGGACCCCTTGTGATCCTTATGCGTCTGATAGCGCCTTGGAACTGATAGAATCACAAGGGGTCCTTCGCCGATGAACCGCCAAGCCACTTTCAAGGACTCGGCGTCTCAGGATGACGATTATTAAAGGGGAAAGTGGCTCTTGACGTTGTTTTTTAGATCTGTCACTAAATAAGTATATGCAAAATCCAGGTACGTCATACATCTATATCATGGCGAGCGAAACAGGCACGATTTATACCGGTGTCACGAATGACGTTGAAAGCCGAGTATTTGAACATAAGATAGGGTCGAATAAAGGTTTCACAAAAAAGTATCACTGCAAAAAACTCGTATATTTTAAAGAAATGGATAGCATTTGCGATGCGATTGCGATGGAAAAGAAAATTAAAGGTTGGTGCAGATGGAAAAAGGAACGTCTCATTCGATCACAAAATCCGACATGGAATGATCTTCAAGCATTTGGTTCACGCCCGTTCAACTACAAGCCGCGATCAATAGCCTCGCGAAACAAGCCGCCCAACCCCACCCAACTGCGTCATCCTGAGACGCCAAGGAGTTGAAAGAGAGATAGCAATGATTCGGCGAAGGACCCCTTGTGATTCTTATGCGTCTGATAGCGCCTTGGAACCGATAGAATCACAAGGGGTCCTTCGCCGATGAACCACCATGCCGCTTTCAAGAGCTTGGCGTCTCAGGATGACGCGGTAGGTGGGATGGACGATCAAGGAAGAACGATCTCGATAGAGTCAAAACTGGGATATTTCCAATTCGTCACGCACGGTCTTTCTGATGTAGGAGCACGCAGATATACACCCTAATAAGGTGTTAATATTTCAAATTTTTTCCAGAAATGACTGCTGATACTGCAGCAAGAGCTAAGAGTGGAATTCGCAAAACCGGATTACTTGTTGCACTTCCTGCAACTTCTAAAACAAGCCACGCAAAAGCAGATAGAACCACTGAAGGTCTTATCGTCATCAAGGCCAACTTCTTCCATTCCTGCTTCACGCGATTCCAAGTCATGTTATTCGTTATCTTCTCCGGGAGCTTCAGCCCATGCTGTTAATTTATCTCTCAGGGCTTTCAACTCAACGGCGAATTCACCCAAAGCAAAAGCGCTCATTACATCACTAGGAACAATCAATCGAACACCAGCCTCAAGTGGGAATTCGACAACATCTTTCAATACTTTTTTACTGGGTAAAATTGTCGTTTGAGTTTGAATGTTACCTTGACGGGTTTCTTCATCTTCGCTGATCTCATTTTGAGAAACTTCTTTATACTCAGTAGTAATAACACCATTCTTTAAGATACCTGCATATTCAGCAGACTCTCGAAAAACTTGTACGGCGCGCGTTGAAGCGGTCTGAAGTATTCCGTATTCGCGTTGCAGGATATTATTCAACAGTAAAGGCAAAGCCTGATTGTTGTACTTCTTGATAAGAGAACTGTAGAGCGTTGGTGCATTTAGAGCATCTATGATTCCAATTCTTTTTTCCTCATCACTCGTAGGTGATAAAATTCTCTCTGTCAATTCTGAACGTTTATAACTACCCCCATTTCGCTCAAGCAATCCAAAGTGCGTTAAAGCTCCGATGGCACTTGCTGATGCGCCACTGATGTTTTTAAAACCAAGCCCCCCTGCAACAGACTCCCTATTGTATGGGCCTTTTCCTAATTGTTTTGTTAACTTCTCCATCAGACCTATAGCCCTTTCTAGGTTTAAAGATGGGTAAGCGTGACTTCTGCCTCTTTTTGCAGACTTTTCAATTTTATCTACTTTTTCTGATGAATCAGTCATATGTAAGAATTATAGTGATTGAGTAAGTACAGGATACATTTTTTTAACTCGAATGTCAATAGATTATTATTCTCTATGTTCAGCCAAAAAAAATATATAAAAGAACAGATGACCACATATTGGCTATCTGTTCTTTTCTGTTTCTTCTCTTTCTTCACTTCTTCACCTGCACATTCGCCTCCGCCAGACTCTTCGCCGGTAACTCGCTCGGCGCGTCCATCATGAGGTCGCGGGCGTCGCCGGTTTTGGGGATGGGGATGACTTCGCGGATGTTCGGTTCGTTCGCGAGGATCATAACGATGCGGTCGAGGCCCGGGGCAATGCCACCATGCGGTGGCGCACCGTATTCAAAGGCTTCGAGCATGTGACCGAACTGCTCTTTAATTTCTTCTTCGCTATACCCCATGATCTCAAATGCTTTGCGCAATGCTTCGGGCTGATGGTTGCGAATGCTTCCGCCGCCGATTTCGTATCCGTTCAAGGCGATGTCGTATTGCGCGGCAAGAATTGATCCAATGTCTTTTTTCGCTATCAGTTTTTCCATATCTTGCGGCTGGGGCGCGCTGAATGGATTATGCGTAAACGTCCATCCGCCGCTCTCGGTTTTTTCGAAGAACGGAAAATCAATCACCCAGCAAAACGCGAGCAGGTTCGGATCATTTTTGTCCTCGCGGATATCCGGCTTATCGCTGTTATATTTTTCCATGGCTTCCTTATATGTGAAACGCGGAAACGGAACTTGTTGAATCCGCTTTTCCGGACAGGTTTCTTTTACCATGCGAATCAACATTTCTTCCACGAGCTGGAGAATGTCCTCCTGCTCAACGAATGACATTTCCATATCCAGCTGGGTGAATTCCGGCTGGCGGTCGCCGCGCTGGTCTTCGTCGCGGAAACAGCGTGCGATCTGGAAGTATCGTTCCACGCCGCCGACCATCAAAAGCTGTTTGAATTGTTGCGGAGATTGCGGAAGCACGTAGAACTTTCCCGGGTGAAGACGACTCGGCACAATAAATTCGCGCGCGCCTTCTGGCGTTCCTTTGGTAAGATACGGCGTTTCCACTTCGATAAATGATTTCTCATGAAGGAAATCACGCAAGCTCTTGAACACGCGGTCACGCAAACGAAGATTTTTCTGCAAGCGCTCGGTGCGCAAATCGAGATAGCGATATTTCAAGCGCACTTCTTCATTCACCACGCGCGTATCTTTATCCAGTTCAAACGGCGGCGTTTTTGATTGATTCAAGATGGTAATTTTGTTGGCGAGAATTTCAATCTTCCCTGTCGGAATATTCTCGTTGATCGTCTTCGCGTCCCGCTCTTTGATCTCCCCTTCCACTTCGATCACGAATTCCGTGCGAAGTGTTTTCATGATTTCCTTTCCCTCTTCGCCGACCACGGATGGAACGAGCACGACTTGAATCAGCCCCGTGAAATCACGAAGATCGACAAAGACGATTTTGCCCATGTCCCGGCGGGTATTTACCCAGCCTTTGAGCGTGACGGTTTTACCAACAGAAGCGACTGTGTCGCGGATGAGCGTGCGCATAAGAAGAGAGTCCGTAGTCCACAGACCACAGACGTCAGTCCTCGGACTGTAGACTGTGGTCTATGGACCTGTGGTTTTATTGTTTACTTACTCCCAACAGTAACCTGTAATCGCTGTTCTTGTCCATCTTTTCCCTTCATTTTGACAATGAGGCTACCAAGCATATTCGGCTTGACAGTGAAGGTGGCGTCGTAGGTATTATCCTTGCCTTGGACAGGTGAAAGTTTAGAAATTTTATCCTCTTCCCCTGCATCAGACTTGCTGGATGTTGCCGGCAGAAAATACAGATCGCCAGTGCTCACATTCAATGCCTGAACAACAACGTGAATGTCGGTTCCGGCTTTTGCTTGATACACGCCGCCATTTAATATCATTCCTTCTGGAACGAGCGACATGATAAATGAACGCTGATCCGGAGCAATGGATGAACATTCCTTTTTCCCGTTCACATCCTGGCCTGCCTGTCCGGTAGGCTGGCAGGCAAAGCCTGGTTCGCACACAATATCCGTTCCATCGCATTCCTCCCCTTCTTTCGCGACTTTCGCAGGCGTCCGCGTATCTGTCACACATGTCCCCTCTTTTTCTTTCAATTGATCAACCGGCGTACTGCATACAAGTCCGGGCATGCACGGCAATAAATTCGATCCCCCGCATACGGCTCCAAGCGTTCCGAGTGGCGCATTATTTTCCGGCGGAGTCGCTTGTGGATTCTGATTTTGATTCTTCTGCGATCCTTCGGACGTCATGTACAAGAATCCGCCCATAAAGGCGATAATCAAAATAACAATGGCGGCGACAACGGTCTTTTTACGCAGGAATGAATCGGGCATAGGGGAAGGTGAGTCTGCGGTCTATTGTAGACGGATGCGGGAAGCAAGTCTATAGGAAGGTCTATAAGAAGGTCTGTAGGACTGTATGACTGTAGGACAGTAGGTTTCTATTCCTGATGTCATCAGTAGAGCGACCTACAGTCCTACTGTCATACAGCCCTACAGACCTATCAAAACGTCCCCACCTTGCATACAAGCAAAGCGGGGACGTGAAAGGTAAGGTGCGAAAGAGATTAAGAAGGTGTCGTCATGGGGCGGTGAGCTGAACAGGACCGTTGTCTTTTGAACCGGATCGAACATTCCCGTCATTGATCCAATCCGCAGAACCGTACTGTTGATCATTATGCGGTGAGACAGAATGATCAGACCAAAGCATTCTTCCGCCAAGACTGTCGAACGTATGATGAAGCGTATACTGGCCGTATTGCGTGGGACCCATTGATCCGGTCGTATCTGTTTGCTGCGAGTTCCAATAGGAAGTTGTGAGTGTATTTCCGCTTACAACTCCAGTCGTCTGCGCCGTAATGACGTAGTGACCTGAATCTGGATACGCAATCGTTTCTTCATTCAGAAACTCAATAAGCAAGACAGCGCCGATGGCATCAGATGGAACCGCATTCATAACACCGTGCGGTACGTCGGTCCAAACATTGAGCTGAACCTGATTCGATGGAATCTCCGTCAGTTGTGTAAAGAACGGATCGGAACGATACACCTTAAATGAGTGCACGGCATAGTTTCCGGCTTTCTCTAAAGTGACTTCAAGGTGTTTTACTCCGACAGTATGTACGACATTAATCTCGTTTCGATGAATGACGAGTTCTTTGTTATCTTCGAGAGCGACCTTAGGAATTCCTGCTTGCAAGATGCTTGCACTCGCCGCGCGAACAACCATTCTATTGCTCGGCTGATGCAATACAATATCATACCCATCCCATGTTGTTTCGGTCGCATAGGATCGAAAGGTTATGCTCGTCATGGTGAGAATCGGCGTATGCCCGCTAAGAGGAACGTTCGTTCTGTTGTCTGAAGCAATGCTTCCGACTGGCTGTGCCACGCTGGCATTCAACCACATGAGCTTGCTACCACCGGGATAAATGATAAAATCTTGATTTGTCGGAAACAAATTCCAACAATTACCGACCGATGGAGCGTCAGTCGAAAGAACCTCGGTATTTGCCCAAGAAACCGACACATGGTTAAAATCCGCTCCAGTGGCATTCGGGTCCGTCTGACACACTCTCGCTTCACTCATTCTGATGGGATTGCTTCCTTTACTTGTAATCGCGAAATTGATAAATCCAAATCCGCCTTCTGAAAAATAGACTCCATCAGGCGGAACGATGATTTGAGTTTCCGGCGTCTCATATCCAAACTGGAGATCGATGTCCAGCACAGATGATTTGCCTATGGCACTAACGGAAATCAATCCACTGGTTGTATTGACTGCGCTCGTTCCTCCAGTCGAACTTGTTCCGCCCGTCGCACTGACCGATGTTGATCCGGCGACAGTTGTCGTGGGATGCGTGGTTGTTGCGACTGATGATTGTCCGCCAGTTGCGTTTGACGCGATTGATGATGCCGTTGCCGGGATTGATGATCCTCCGGTCTCGTCGATAACCATGGTGGAACTGCTTCCACCAACGGTCATGCTTTGACCAAAATCATCAGTTCCAGCTGTGCGGCCTCCACAATTTGACGTAGCGGCCAGAAAAAACAGTCCAAATAGTGCATTTTTACTCATGACACTCTCCTTCTCTTCTTCTGTGAATGTGACAAGTTTTCGCTAAAATTAGCGACAAAACCTATACCGCGATGTCAACATGACACGACGATAATTCCAGACTAGCACAAAATGGGAGAAATGTCAAGTAATCTTTGCAAAGCAAGTTATTTTATTAATAAAAAGTCCACAGTCCACAGACTGCGGTCCAATATTACCTTTGTCAGTATTTGGACTATAGTCTGTGGACTGTGGACCTCTTTCAATCAACTCAACACTGACGATATCGTAAAGACCCCATGCGGCTCTTTCATGAGCGGAGCTTGTTTGAGAAAAGAAAGGATCATGCTGGAGACAAGGGCAAAGCCTTGGGATGTTCCGGTGATAAGGAGCGCACGGTCAAGACTTTCTTCGCGGAGAAACCGTGCGACGCTTCGAACACCATGCGTCAGTCGCATGGCATTCGGTTGTGATGACCGGACTGAACGGTAGCAATCTTCATGCGCGAGCGATCCGTCGAGCGGAAGCTGGCGCACGTCTTCGTCCTCGAATGTATCGCGGCATAATCCGCAGGATTGAATTTGCGGCGAATAGCCGGTTCGATCAAGAAGCTTCATGACCGCCGCAGAGTAGATAAGTTTTGCGCGTTCGATGGATGGATCTTCCGGAAGATTGCTCGCGACATCTAAAAGGGATTGAAGGAGCCTGTAGAGCGACTCATCCGAAATTCCGGGCTGTTGTAATTTTTCGAACAGATCAAAAAAAGCTCCGACAATTGCCAGGCCGCCAAGACGATTGCGAAGTCCGCGATAGGAATTGACGCATGTCGCGACCGCGAGCTTATCAAACGCCGCGCCTTTCGCAATCATCACATCCGCTTCCGTCATCGGAAGCAAATGCCCGCATTGCTTTGCTCCATGCCGCAACGCTCCGCGCGCAACCGCTTCCATGAGTCCGTGAGACAATCCATACATCACAACCCGCCGATCATGTTCCCTGAACGGTTCGGACTTGAGGACGATGGCACGGTCGCGAAGATAAGACATGAAGAAAGTCGGTCAGTCGGTAGGTCGGTGAGTCGATAAGTCTACAAATTTTATTATCAATACTCACCGACTTACCGACTCATCGACTTACCGACTCTCGATCCAGCCAGCCTTGCAACATCACCGCGGCCGCGAGGTCATCCGTGGGGCCTTTGCGATTGCTTTCATGGGACTGGATGTCGGCGAGACGAGTCGTAAGCGTTTCATCTGATTCTTCGACGGTGATATTGACGGCGCGAAGACGCTCGATAAAATTTCGAATGGATCGCATCTGCGCATTCTCCCCTTCCTGATTCTGGAGAGGACGAGGTATGCCGACGATGACACGTTCAACGCTTTCTTTTTTTATAATATCTTGAATCGACGCGACCGCATCCGCATCGCCCGCAATCACGCTCCATGGCGACGCAATGCGCGCCTCCGTATCGCCCATGGCAATGCCGATTCTAGCGGAACCGTAGTCTATTCCGAGGATTCTCATAACAAAAAGTCGGTGAGTCGGTAAGTCGGTGAGTCGATAAGCATTTTCATAGATGCGATTCAAATTATTAAAACGAACCGACTTACCGACTCATCGACTTACCGACTTCTTCGTCGGGCCATGGAGTCACCAACTCATATCCATCATCCGTCACAACCACCGTGACTTCAAAATGCGCGCTCACGCTTCCGTCTCGCGTCGCAATGGTCCAGCCGTCGTCTTTTTGATAGATGCGCCAATCGCCCAGATTGATCATGGGCTCGACCGCAAGAACCATTCCGGTTTTGCAAACGACCCGGCGCGCGTGCGGATCGCGATAATGTTCGATGACCGGATCTTCATGCACAGCATGTCCCACGCCATGACCGACCATTTCTTTGACAATGCCGTATCCTTTCGGTTTGATAAAATCTTCAATCGCGCCGCCGATATCGCTAATAAGCGATCCGTTTTTAATCGTCGCAATTCCGCGAACGAGCGATTCGCGCGTTGCGGCGACAAGCCCTGCGACTTTGGGCGATACGTTTCCGATCATCACGGTCGTCGCCATATCCGTGCAGACATTTTTATACCACATGCCAATGTCGAGTCCGATGATATCGCCGTCTTTCAAAATACGATCTGCTTTTGGAATGCCGTGCACAACTTCATCATTAATCGACGTGCAGACGGCGGCCGGATACCCGGGATCTTTGGGAGAAATGCGATAGTTCAAAAACGATGGCGTCCCGCCTGCTTCGGCAATCAATTTTTGCGCAAGGTCATCCAGCGACTTCGTGCTCACACCTGCAACGCAGGCCTTTCGTATGGATCGAAGCGTTTTTGACAGCAAAATCCCGCCCTCTTTTAGAGCCTGTATTTCCTCCGGCGTTTTGATCAGAGCCATGGGGTAGAGGGTAAGGGGAAACGGGAAGATAGTCAACAAGTCAAAAAAGGGGCGTGGGGCGTGGCGTATAGGGCGTGGTGAAAGATCTTTCACCACGCCCTATACGCCACGCCCCACGCCCTATTTATGCAGAAAATCCCAACTTCCCGAGCTTCCTCACCAACACGTCATGCACGTAATCGACGGACTGATCCGCTTTGATCATGAGAAGCGTTCCCTTTTGGCGGTAGAAATTCGCAAGCGGCTCGGTCATGAAATGGTAGTTCACAAGACGCGTACGGATTGCGGATTCGACATCATCTGCGCGGCGTTCAACTTTTCCTCCGCACACGGCGCAGACGCCTTTGATCGCCGTTGGAACGGCCTTTGTATTATAAACGGTTTTGCATGTCGGACACTGGACGCGCGACAAAAGACGCTCAACAGCAAGCGCATCCGGAATCTTCATTAAGATGGCAACGTTTACCGGAAGAATACGCTGTAAATACGCGGCCTGATCAACCGTGCGTGGATAGCCATCCAACAAAAATCCGCCATTCAGATTCAACGATTTTAACTGACTACTCATGATGCCGTTCACGAGTTCATCCGGCGCAAGGCATCCTGACCGAATATAGTCTTCCGCAATTTGTCCAAGCCCTGTCTTTTTTGCAATCTCCGCGCGAAAAAGTTCCCCAGATCCCACAAGAGGAATTCCGTATCGCTCGCTCAACAACAAACCCTGCGTGCCTTTGCCGCAGCCTTGTGGACCGAAGATAACAGCTCGAAGTTTTTTCATGGGAAAAGAGAGAAATTAGAAAATAGAAATTAGATTATATGGAAAAATTTTTCATTATCATTCTATTTTCTATTTTCTAATTTCTATATCCTAATCACATACGCCACCAACAGCCCCAGCCCTCCCCCAGCCAAAAGCGGCACCAAGGCTGGAAACGTCTTCGGCGACTTCCTCATCCCAAGCCATGCAGATCCGATTGCCGTCCCGATGACAACGAGGACGCCTGCGCGCCAGTCATTTGCCGTAACGCGAGCCACGAGCGCCATGGGGAGGATAAGGTCGCCTGCGCCGAGGAATACGCTGTCTGGCCGCTTTATTATTTCAGAGATCGGAGAGAAGAAAGAGGAGCGAGGAGCGAGGAGCGAGGAGCGAGAAAAAAGTGACGCGAGCATTCTCCTCGCTCCTCGCTCCTCGCTCCTCGCTTCTTCTTTTCCCGGTACGATGAGTCCCGGTATCACGCCTCGGCGAATGAGTGACGTTGCTAACGTCTCCGCCATTCCTCTTGCGCGTCCAACGACGATATCATAAATGGCAAAACCGACCAATGCCGCGGCCAAAGCGCTTTGAGAAAGAAAAAAAGCAAAATGAATGGCAATGCCTGCGGCTCCGATAAGAATGTAGATATCATGGACAATGACTCTTCGAATATACGCCTGCGCAAGCGTGGCGAGCGATGCGACGAGTAAACCGATATCCCACGGAATCACGTCCCAGCAATATACCCATACGCCTAAAAAGAGTGCGATGCCAAAGACAAATTCATAAAACGACCTCGTCGTTATGCGTCTCGACGCGAGTCCGATGAGCAATAGCACGAGAATAATGAGAACGACAATCCACCACGACACGATTCCCTGCGGAACGATTCTCGTATACGCATCTGCCGACACCAGCGCGTGGCGTATCGCAAGAATCACAAGCCCGCCAAGGATGAGGTATGAGGTGACAAGAGTTGCGATTCGACTGCGACGGCCTTCAAGAAAAGAGGAGGACATGAGGGGGAGTATAGCAGGCCGAAATATATCGACCTACCCCCGGCCCCTTCCTTCGCAGGAAGGGGAGCTATACTATCGAGGTTGATTTTTAGATGGAACTTTATAAATGATATAACGCGGATTTTAAATAAAAATTAATTCGATCACAAAAAATTTACATTCCCCATACGGAACCGCCAAGAGTCAGAGCTCCCCTTCCTGCGAAGGAAGGGGCCGGGGGAAGGTCGATTAAAAAAACACCCCCTAACCGTCGTCGCGATTGCGATTTCGGTTAGAGGGTGAGAGTGAAGCTGCGTTACGAGACAGAGATTGTTTACCCTGTCAGTCTGCTCAACATCGGATGTTTGACGGCATTGATGAGACTCATACCAACTTTTGCCGGAAGGAAATTGCCTCTATCAACTACTCGTTGCAACCACTGATGCCTTGGAAAACATGTGTGATAACAAGAGAGATGCATCCCATCTTTGCTAGCAACTTCTAGGCCTTTTTTGAAAGGATCAACCTGCAAATGTTCAAGGCAAATCTCATCTGCGGACAGATTGTGTCCGCTCTGAAGATAGATGATCGCTTGAACAGCCTCAAGCAATTCGGACGCTTTGTGCCAGCCCCATGTTGCTTGCGGGACGCCAATGGCGGGCAGGTTGTAAATTGCTGGCATTACGACGACGGGTTCTATTGATTGATTTTTCACGGTGCACTTCCTTGTCACCTTTTGGTGACTGTTTAGGTTTTGCAAAAATACTATAGCACAGAACGGCAATTTTGTCAAGTCTCCTTAGCAAAATACCAAAAATACGAGCCTTTCCGCCCGTATTTTTCTTCTTTATTCATAATTCGCCGATTCGTATCATTCGTAAATTCGTAGGAACCTACGTGAATGAAAGGTTAGTACACCTCGTACTCCCGCATCGTTACATGCGACTCGATCTGTTTGACCGATTCGATGACGACTGAAACGACGATGAGTAATGACGTGCCGCCGATTGCGTAGGCTGTCGTGCCATTAAATGCCTGAATGATGATTGGCAAAATAGCGATAGCGCCCAAGAACAAGGATCCAGCCATGGTGACGCGTGTGATCACGTGCTGGAGATACTGCGCCGTCGGCTCTCCCGGACGAATGCCCGGAACAAATCCGCCCTGCTTCTGTAAATTCTCCGCAATCTGATCCGGCTTAAAGATGACCGACGTGTAGAAATACGTAAACGCAACAACAAGAATAAAGTATAACGCACCGTAGATGGTTTGATTCTGAAGCGTTGTCACAACCCATCGCGCGGCATCTGCAACCCACGCTGTTTTTGCCTGAAGCAAGAACTGCGCGATCATGGTCGGGAAGATCAGGAAGGACACGGCAAAGATGATTGGAATAACGCCTGCCATCAAAATACGAAGCGGCAAGCTGGAAGACACTCCCCCGCCCATGCCATGCACCTGGCGCGCATACTGAATCGGGATATTCCGCTGGGCCTCGGTAATAAAGACAACGCCCAAGACGGTCACGACGGCCATCGCGGCATATCCAAGCCACATCATGAGCTGGGATGAATCATAACTCGCATACGCGTTCGACAGCGTGGATGGAAGGCCCGAAATAATACCGGCAAAAATGAGAAGTGAAATGCCGTTGCCAACTTTTCGTTCGGTAATGAGTTCGCCGATCCACATGAGGAATACCGTACCTGCGGTCACTGTCATCACAATGCCGACATAGGTTAACAACGACGTATCCGTCATGATTCGCGTTGAGCTGGAACGCATGAGGGAAATAATGCTGATCGATTGGATGATGGCGAGCGGCACCGTAGCCAAGCGCGTCCACTGGTTGATTTTTGCCCGGCCAGCTTCTCCGTCTTTTTGGATTTCTTCAATCTTCGGGACGATCATGCCGAGCAACTGGAAAATAATGGACGCTGTAATATACGGAGCCACGCCCATGGCAACGACGGAAAAGCTTTCCAGAGTTCCTCCGCTGAACAGGTTAAGCATTCCAAGAGCCTGGTTTGATTCGATAAAATGCTTGAGCGCCGCAACATCAATGCCCGGCAACGGAATATTCGCGAACAATCGAAACAACACCATCATCAGCCCGACAAAGATGAGGCTGTTTCGAACTTCCTTGATTTTCCATGCTTGGACGAGGGTGTTCCACATATGATGAGAGTCGGTGAGTCGGAAGTCGGTTAAGTCGGTGAGTGCTTAGTGTCTTACGCAATTACTTATCGACTCATCGACTAACCGACTTATCGACTGGCTTTAGATTTCTTTGGGTACACTTTTGAGGCTTTCTTCCAGGTTTTCTTTGATGCTTGCTTTTTCGGCTTTGCTGGCGGTTTTTCAATGCTTCCTCCGGCCTTTGTAATTGCTTCGAGAGCGGCAGGGGTAGAAAAAATTCCGGTGAGCGTGAGTTTCTTTTTGAGTTCGCCCGTGTTCACGATTTTCGCGCCCGGCGCATTGTGAGGGATAAGATTTTTCGACTTCATCACGGACAGATCGACATGCGCTCCGTTCTCGAACCAGCTATTCAATTGGTCGAGCGTAACGGTTGTCGGATGCGGAGTGCCGCTTCGAAAACCGCGATTCTTCGGAATGCGAAGAACGATGCGCTTCAATCCCTTGAGCGTGAGCCGCGCCTTTCCGCCGGAGCGTGCGCGCTGGCCTTTGGTTCCGCGGCCGGCGGTCTTTCCTTTTCCGCTCCCTTCGCCGCGTCCGAGCGCTTTCTTTGTGCGGCGGGATCCTCGAGCCGGCTTGATGGTATGTAATTGCAATTCCGTCATATCATTATTCCTTCGTTTCTGCGGGAACCGGCTGTTCCGCAACCGCGTCGGCCGTTTTCTTGAGCGGCTGGCGGAGTTCGCGGAGCGCCTTGATCGTCGCTTTCACGTTGTTGATCTTATTCGATGAACCGAGGATCTTTGCGGAAACATTCGGTACGCCAGCGATTTCGAGCACCTGTCGAACCGATCCTCCGGCTTTGACTCCCGTTCCTTTCGGAGCCGGTTTGAGCAAAACATTCGCCGAACAATACTTCGCCATCACCTGGTGGGGAATCGTATCATGGATGAGCGGAATCGTGATCAAATTCTTTCGTGCCTTGGTAAAAGCTTTCGAAGTTGACGCCGCAACGTCTACGCCTTTCGCGATGCCGAATCCGACGCGTCCTTTTCGGTTTCCGACAATGCCGAGCGCGCGAAAACGCATGCGCTTTCCGCCTTTCGTAACGCGCGTAACGCGGGCGATTTCCAGGCTTTTCTCTTCGTAGTCAGACTGTTCTGGGATCTCGTTCTTTCCATCACGTCCTCCGCGACGATTTCCATCACGTCCTCCGCGTCCGCCTCCCCGAGGGCCTCCGTTTCCACGCGGACCGCGATCACCGCCCATGCCGCCTCCTTGCGAAGAACGGATGCGGAATGTTCGCGCATCTCGCGGACTGCCGCTCTTCGGAGCTATCGTTGTCGCCGAAACCGTCACGACTTCTGGGGTCGCGTTTGTTTCTTCTGTCACCGCGTTCAACGCGGGTGTCGTTTCTTCCATCATATCGTTTAGAATTCAAGTCCGCCTTCGCGCGCGCCTTCTGCGAGCGCACGGATGCGGCCGTGGTATTTTTTATCCCGGCGATCAAAGACAGCCCGTTTCACGTTCTTTTCGATCGCGCGAGCGGCAATGAGTTTTCCAATTTCACGCGCCACCTCAACCGGCTTCATTTCTTTCGTCTTCTTGATATCGCGATCCGAAACGGATGCAATTGTCTTTTTCTCCGTATCATCAATCAACTGAACGGACGTATGGCGAAGCGTTCGAAGCACGGCAAGACGCGGCCGTTCGGTCGTTCCCTTTACGCGTGCGCGAACACGAGCGACTCGGCGCTCTTTTGCTTCATTTTTGATGCGTTGAACATTCTTCATATCATTCGTTTAGGCGGCTGACTTCGCTGCCTTACCGGCCTTGCGGCGGATGGTTTCATCCGAATACTTAATCCCTTTCCCCTTGTACGGCTCCGGAGGTCGAGTGCGTCGAATACGCGCCGCCGTTTCACCCACCAGCTGGCGGTCAATGCCGGAAATCGTCAGCATATTCTTTTCGACTGTTGCAGTAATACCGGCCGGCAATGCGTATTCAACCGGATGCGAAAATCCGACTTCCATCGTAACGACGTTTCCGGCGACAGCCACGCGATATCCGATGCCGACAAATTCCAATTTTTTTTCAAACGGCTTTTGCACGCCATCGACCGCGTTTGCAATCAATTTGCGGAATAGCCCCCAAAGCGCACGATCTTTCACGTCTTCCGGATCTTCGACCGTGACGTTGACGATACGCTCCGGCGTCTGTTCAACATGCACATGTGGATGCAATGGTACCGAAAGCGTTCCTTTCGGTCCTTTAACGATCACCAAAGCGTCGGCGATGGTGACATCGACGCCGTTTGGGATTTCAAGTGGTTTACGTCCAATACGTGACATAGAGTTTAGGTTACCTGGCAGAGGACTTCTCCTCCGAGTTTGCGTCGGCGCGCTTCTTTATTCGTCATCACGCCTGCGCTTGTTGATACGATAGCGATGCCGAGGTCGGACATGACGCGCGGGAGTTCATTCGCCTTTCGATACGTGCGAAGTCCGGGCTTGGAAATGCGGTCGATACTTTGAATGCGCGGGCGCGTTCCGTCATACGCAAGTTCCACGACAACTGTCTTTTTCGGAGCCTGTCCCTCTTCCCGAACGGATGAGACAAAGCCTTCGGCCTCGAGGATTTTTGCGATACGCACTTTCAATTTTGACGACGGTGCAGTGACCGTGTCCAAATGTGCTGACTGGGCATTACGAATGCGCGTCAGGAAGTCTGCGATAGGATCTTGATACATAACGTGTTTACCAGCTGGATTTTTTTATTCCGGGAAGTTCTCCGCGGTTTGCGAGCTCTCGCACGCAGATTCGACATAAGTCGAAATCGCGCATATATCCGCGAGCCCGTCCGCACCGCCAACAGCGGCGCACGAGGCGCGTGGAAAACTTCGGTGTTTTGCGAGATTTTGCTCGCTGGTTCTCTGTTGCCATACTATTTCTTAAACGGGAAGCCAAGGGCTTCGAATAAAGCAAGTCCGGACGCGGCGCTTGTTGCGGTCGTTGTGACCGTCACCTGAAGACCATGCACGCGTTCGACTTCGTCTGAACGAATTTCCGGGAAGGCCAGATGTTCTGTAAATCCGAATGATGCGCTTCCGGAATGATCCACAACCTTCGGAGAAATGCCGCGGAAGTCGCGCACGCGCGGGAAGGTGTAATCAACCAATTTTTCCAAAAAGTCCCACATGCGCTTTCCGCGGAGCGTCACCTTAAGCCCGATCACCTGTCCGGCGCGCGTCTTGAAGTTTGAAATGGATTTTCGCGCCTTTGTCTGAACCGGCCGCTGGCCCGAAATGCGTTCCAGGGAATTCTGTGCGAACTCGAGCAATTTTCCATCCTTGTGCTTTGACGGAGAAATTCCAATCGCAATCGTCACCGCTACCGGTTTCGGAATGGCGTTTACGTTTTTGCTCCCGAGCTTTTTTGCGAGCGCCGGGGCAATCTCTTTTACGAATCGTTCTTGCAAACTCATAGATTATTTGGATTCCGCTTTCTTTGCCGCAGATCCGGAATTGCGGATGTGTCGGACATGGCGGCGCGCTACGCCGTCATCGCCCATCACAGCGACGTTTGATGCATGAATCGGCATGGAAACTTCAACGACTTGTCCCTTTTCACCCTGACGGCGCGTGCGAAGATGCCGCTTGGCCACGTTCACGCCTTCAACCACAACGCGATTCATCTTCGGGAAGGTTTGCATCACCTTTCCGGTCTTTCCCTTGTCTTTTCCGGCGAGGACCTTGACGGTGTCGCCTGCTTTCACTCGGAGTTTCATAGGTGATTACAATACTTCAGGAGCGAGAGACACGATCTTTGCATATCCGCGCGCACGCAATTCGCGGGCGACCGGTCCAAAAATACGCGTTCCCTTCGGTTCCTTTGTCTTTCGATCAATAATAACGGCAGCGTTTTCATCAAATCGGATATATGTTCCGTCCTTCCGTCGCGTTTCCTTTGCCGTACGAACAAGAACCGCATGAACGACGTCGGACTTTTTGACGGTCGCGCGCGGCACCGCTTCTTTCACGGAGCACGTCACGACATCGCCGAGTTTGGCGTATCGCTTCTTATATCCCCCAAGGACACGAATAACCTGGAGTTTTTTTGCTCCGCTATTATCTGCGGACACTAACATGGCTCGGTGCTGTACCATATATTTAGACGGCTTTTGTCAGCGTGCGGACATAGCGCCAGCACGTGTCTTTGGAAATCGGACGACATTCTTCTATTTCAACCAGATCTCCCGTTTGCGGAGCCTGTTCGGATACGTGAACCTTATACCGTTTCGACATGGTATAGCTCTTGTGGTATTTCGGATGCGACACGTTGCGATCCACACGGACCACGACGGTTTTTTGCATCTTCGTCGAGACGACGGTTCCGCGTAATTGGCGGCGTTGTGTTTCCTTCATATCATTATGCGTTCTTCTTCGTTCCTGCCACCAGTTGATGGAGGATGGTATTGATGCGCGCAAGCTCCCGCTTCGCATGGCGAAGCGAACGCACGTGCGACTGTTGCCGGGTCGAGACCGTAAAGCGCAGGTCGCGAATCGTCGCCGCCGATGTGGCGGCGAGTTCGCGGAGGCGCTCCGGGCTCAATAAACGAAGTTCTTTCGTATCCATATTAGGTTGCATCCTTAGAAATAACCGTTGCCTTGCACGGTAGCTTATATGCGGCGAGGCGAAGCGCTTCGCGCGCGCGATCCGCCGGAATGCCATCCATTTCGAAGAGGACCATTCCCGGCTTCACCGGACAGACATAAAATTCAACCGCGCCTTTTCCGGAACCCATCGGTACTTCGCTTCCTTTGCGCGTAATCGGATGATCTGGAAAAATGCGGATCCACATGCGTCCACCGCGTCGAAGTTCGCGCGTGAGTACGCGACGAACCGCTTCAATCTGACGGGACGACACCCATGCCGGAGACAACGCTTTGAGTCCGTGAGAACCGAATGCAAGCGTAATCTTATCCGTCGCGTTGCGGCGAAAGAGTGCGCGGCCTTTATGCCATTTTCGATGTTTTACTTTTTTCGGAATCAACATAGTGTTGTCTACGAATTTACGAATGGTACGAATCGACGAATGCTCTCAAAGAAAAGCATTTGTATATTCGTAATTCGCTGATTCGCGCTATTCGTAGGAGACATAGTATTATTCACTGACTTTCTCGGCTACTGGAGCATGTTCTCGGCGATCTCCACGGCCGAAACTTCGTCCGTCCTCGCGCCCTCCTCCATGATGATGCCGGTCATTTCCTCCGCCTCGCTGACCACGGGTCGGCGTGGATGGCTGATACATGGAAAGGCGATCCTGTTCGAATACATCGCCGCGGTAAATCCAAACTTTGATACCAATAGCGCCGGCTTGCGTGCGTGCGGTGTTCGTTGCGTAATCAATATCCGCGCGCAAACTGGTGAGCGGAATTTTTCCCCAGGAAAGTTTTTCGGTTCGTGCGATTTCTGCGCCATTCAAGCGGCCGGCAACGCAAACCTTTGCGCCGAGCGCACCGGATTTCTTTACGCGTTCAATCGTTTGCTTGAGCACACGGCGGAATGGCATGCGGCGTTCAAGATCTGTCACGATCTGTTGTGAAACAATGACGGCGTCAAGATTTGCTTTCGCAATTTCCATGACATCAAGGCGAAGATTCACTTTCTTTCCGCGGAAAAATTCGCCGAGAACTTTTTTGCGAAGCTCTTCGATACCAGCGGCGGAACGTCCAATGACAACGCCCGGCTTGCCGGAATAGATCGTAATCAGCATGACACCTTGTGAACGCTCAATCGTCACCTTGCTCACCGCCGCTTCTTTCAATTCCTTTGTGATAAAGGCTCGAATGGAAAGATCTTGCTGAAGCTGGGTGCGATACGCTTTTCCGCGCGCAAACCACCGGCTCGGCCACGTGTTCGTGACCCCCATTCGGAATAGTTTTGGATGGACTTTATGACCCATATTAGTTGATTGGGGCGTGGGGCGTGGGGCGTGGGGCGTGGGTTTTCTTCACGCGCTTTTCGCCTTTAGCCTTTGTGCCTTTTTCGGATTTCTTCTTCGATTCTTCTTTCGATGTTTCTTCTTCCTTCTTCACTACACCCTGCGCCCTACGCCCTACGCCCTGACTCTTATGGACGTCCGCGATGGATTCATCGCTTAAAATAATCGCGACATTCGACATGCGCTTGCGGATCGGCGCCGAACTTCCGTGTGCGCGAGCGCGCGAGCGTTTGAGCGTCTGACCCGCGTCTGCCGTAATCTTTGCAATGCGAAGCGTTGAAACATCCGCATGAAAATTATGTTCCGCATTTGCCATTGCGCTCTTTAAAAGCTTCATCACCGGTTCGGATGCGGCCTTTGGATTGAATGCAAGCTGTTGCAATGCGGCATCAACGCTCAACCCGCGAATAAGATTCACAACCAAGCGCACCTTGCGAGGCGCGATACGGAGATTACGAAGTCGTGCGTATACTTGCATATCTTATTTCTTGGTTGGCGCCGCCGCTGCCGGCGCTGGCGTGGTGGCGGCTTTTTGTTCGAGTTCCTTCATCATCTTTCCGCCATGGCGCGTGAACTTGCGTGTTGGCGCGAATTCACCGAGCTTGTGTCCAACCATATTTTCAGAAATCGATACCGGAATGTGTGCCTTTCCGTTATGAACGGCCATGACGAATCCGACCATTTCCGGCGTGATCGTCGAAGCGCGCGCCCATGTCTTGATCGGCGTCTTGTCTCCGGCATTCAGCTTGGAGACCTTCTTCATGAGTTTGGCGTCCACGTATGGACCCTTTTTCAGACTACGTGACATAGAGTTTAGCGCTTAGATTTTCGGCGCTGGATGATGAGCGCATTCGAATGATGTTTGCGGTTTCGAGTCTTCACACCGAGTGCCGGCTTGCCCCACGGAGTCTTCGGGCGCTTCAAACCGATCGGGTTCTTTCCTTCGCCTCCGCCATGCGGGTGATCAACCGGGTTCATGACTTTTCCGCGAACCGTCGGGCGAATGCCGCGATAGCGCATGCGTCCGGCTTTGCCCCAGCGAATGAGCCGCCAGTCCGGATTCGATACGGTGCCGACCGTTGCAGAACACCCTTTCGGAACCATGCGGATTTCACCAGACGGAAGTTTGAGCGTGGCATGCTTTCCTTCGATCGCCATGACTTGAATAGATGCGCCTGCGCCATGCCCCATCTGTCCTCCTTTTCCCGGCTGTAATTCCACAGAATGGACAAAAACGCCGACCGGCAAAATCTCGAGCGGCATGCGGTTTCCCGGAACCACTTCGATTTTCTTGTCGAGCGTTGAAACAATCGCATCGCCAACCTTCACATCCTGCGGAGCAATCATGTATCGCTTTTCGCCATCTGCATAATTGAGGAGTGCAATGCGCGCGCCGCGATTCGGATCGTATTCAATCGTCACAACCTTTGCCGGAATATCATACTTCTCGCGTCGGAAATCAATTTCCCGAATATACTTTTTCACTCCGGCTCCGCGATGGCGGACCGTGATGCGTCCGTTGTTCGTTCGACCGGCTCTTTCCATCTTCGCATGGATGAGGGATTTTTCCGGCTCGGAACGCGTGATATCAGAAAAGTCCTGAACGGAGGAATTCCGTCGTCCTTTTGTTACAGGTCGGTATATCTTAATCGGCATACGTTTAGACTCCTTCCACAAGATGAATCTTCTGCCCCTTTTCAAGTTCAACCAATGCTTTCTTCCACGAAGAGCGTCGTCCGGAAATACGTCCGCGATTCATCTGCTTTCCGATTCCGCGCTGGATGCGAACGTGTTTGACTTTCACGCGATACAGCGACTTCACGGCTTTGCCGACTTCAATCTTATTTGCCGTAAGCGGAACGTCGAAAACATAGATGCCTCGTTCGGCAAGCACAGCTGCTTTTTCACTCACATGCGGTTTCAACAGGATGTTCGCGTATACAGCGGCATTCACGGATGCGGCACCCGTATCCGATGCAACCGGCGTTGAGATGACCGGGTGTTTCTTTGATTCAACGGCGGCTTCCTTGCCTTCGTCTTTTTTCTTTCGGTTAAATAACGCCATATTATTTTGATGATGCGTTCTTTTCTGCGTGAAGAGTTTCAAATGCCGGAATCGCATCCTTTTCGAACACAATTGTTCCGTAGCGCAACGCATCAACCACATTCAAGCTATTCGCGGTTGCGACAAAGACGTTATCAAGATTGCGCGCCGCACGAACCAATTCCGGACGGGACGATGGGATAACGTAGAGCACCGTCTTCTTCGCCGGAAGCTTTGCAATGCATGCCACGAGATCTTTCGTCTTCGTTGCGAGGCATGGTTCGACGCCAAGAAGATTTCCGTGAGCAAGCTTATCCGAGAGCACCATGAAGAGCGCTTTCTTGCGCGCCTTGCGATTGATCTTGACCGAGTAATTGCGTTCGTTGCGCGGACCAAATGTCACGCCGCCGCCAACCCAGATCGGAGAACGCGTGGATCCGTGACGCGCGCGGCCTGTTCCTTTTTGGCGCCATGGCTTTTTGCCGCCTCCGCGAACTTCGCCGCGATCCTTCGTGTGTGCGATGGAATGGCGCGCATTCGCTTCCTGGGCCACAACCGCTTCATGAACAAGCGACGGATTCGGTTTCACGTCAAAATGCGCGGCGTTCAATTCGAGCTCGCCGGCGACGGTTCCTTGTGCGTTATAAACAGAAAGTTTTGCCATATTACGGTGATACGATTTCAACAATGCTATTGCGAGATCCCGGAATCGCACCCTTGATTGCGAGGATGCCGTCGCGGACTTCGACAACTTCTAAATTCTTTATCGTCACCCGTTCATCCCCCATCTGACCGGACATGCGCGTTCCTTTAAACACGTGCTGCACACCGCCAGCGCTGATGCTTCCAGATGCCCGTTCTTGGTCCTTATGGCCGTGAGATGATTTCTGACCATGGAATCCATGACGTTTCACAACGCCTTGGAATCCTTTTCCTTTTGATGTTCCGCTCACGTACACTGTATCTCCTGTTGCAAAGTTCGACGCATCAACGGCATCGCCGCGCTTGTATGCGGATGCGTCTTCGATGCGAAACTCCTTGAGCATTCCAAACATCGGAAGATCTTTGAGGTGTCCTTGCTCCGGTTTTGAAACATGCTTTCGCGGCAAAAATCCAAGCTGGATGGCGTTGTATCCATCGCGTTCCGCAGTTTTCACTTGCGTGATCACGCACGGGCCGGCTTCAACAAGCGTAACAGGAACAACCGACCCATCGGGACGGTAGACTTGGGACATCTGAAGTTTTCGACCAAGAATACATTTCATAAGGAGTGTGAGTGGTCCCCGAAGGGGACATCAGAATCATGAAGTTCGGAGAAAAGAAGTTAGAAGATAGAAGTTAGAAGTTAGATTCCATTTTCTAACTTCTATCTTCTAACTTCTATCTTCTATTTTCAAAAGCCAGAGAGTTAACTACGAGGTTCGACATGATGTCGAACTTCGCGTCCAATTCTCTGGCCTCGGAGCGAACAAGGCGTGATAGCTAAAAACGGTTTCCCGAAATTGGCCAATCACATCTTTTTTTGTGATATATCCGCAGAAGCACTGCCGCTTCAGGGAGGTTCTGCCATGACGCCGATACGCTCTCGGCGCTTATCCCTCTCATCTGAATCACGAGAGACGAGGGAAGCAACTTACTCCTTGGGGAATGTTCTGCGGGAACAAGGACAGGTCTGTAGGACTGTATGACAGTATGTCTGTAGGTTTCTCATCCTGACAAACGTCAGATGATGGCGACCTACTGACTTACAGTCGTACAGACCTACTGACCTTCTTTTTACATTTTGATTTCCACATCAACGCCGGCCGGAAGATTGAGACTGGTAAGCGCGTCGATGGTTTTTGCATTCGGATCAAGAATGTCGACGATGCGCTTATGAATGCGCATTTCGAATTGCTCGCGCGCGCCCTTATGAACGAAGGTGGAGCGGTTCACGGTCCACTTCTTCTTTTCCGTCGGGAGCGGCACCGGTCCGATCACGTGCGCGCCGGAACGTTCCGCCGTGTCAATGATCGTTCGAGTGGATTGATCAATGATTTTGTGATCGTACGCGCGAATCTTGATACGCACGCGATGCGCATCTTCCTTCTTTGCGACTTTCTTTGAATCAGCCATGGTGGGTTGGGGCGTGGGGCGTGGGGCGTGGGGCGTAGAAAGATTTCTTTCCCACGCCCCATGCCCTACGCCCCACGCCCTGAATTTTATTTGATGATCTTGGTAACAACGCCTGCGCCGACCGTCTTTCCACCTTCGCGGATGGCGAAGCGCATCTTGTCTTCCATGGCAACCGGAGCGATGAGCTTAACCTGAATTCCATTGACCGTGTCGCCTGGCATGACCATTTCCGTTCCTTCCGGCAAGGTTACTTCACCCGTGACGTCGGTTGTTCGAATGTAGAATTGCGGCTTGTATCCCTTGAAGAACGGCTTATGGCGTCCTCCTTCTTCCTTTGTAAGAGCGTAGACCTCGGCTTCGAATTCCGTATGCGGGGTGATTGAACCCGGCTTTGCGAGAACCATTCCACGTTCCACTTCTTCCTTTTTCACGCCTCGGAGGAGCAAACCGGCATTATCGCCAGCGCGGCCTTCGTCCAGGGACTTGTTGAACATTTCAACGCCCGTGACAATTGTCTTCATCGGCTCTTCGCGGAGACCGACGATAGAGACTTCTTCGTTGCTCTTGATGATTCCGCGTTCAATACGACCGGTGACGACGGTTCCGCGGCCTTCGATGGAGAACACGTCTTCGATCGGCATGAGGAACGGCTTATCCGTATCGCGAACCGGCTCTGGGATGCGGGTATCAAGAGCGGCCATGAGATCCCAGATCGGCTTGGTTGCCGCTTCGTCTGTCGGGCTCTGAAGGGCCTTGAGGGCGGAACCGCGGATGATTGTGGCATTCTTGCCGTCAAATTGCTGTTTGGTGAGGAGTTCGCGGACTTCTTCTTCCACGAGGTCGATGAGTTCCGGATCGTCAACCATGTCGACTTTGTTAAGGAAAACAACGATTTCCGGCACGCCGACTTGGCGGGCAAGAAGGATGTGTTCCGCTGTCTGCGGCATCGGACCATCGGTGGCGGCAACGACAAGAATCGCGCCGTCCATCTGGGCCGCACCCGTGATCATGTTCTTGATATAGTCTGCGTGTCCTGGACAGTCAACGTGCGCGTAGTGGCGGTTTTCCGTCTCATACTCGCAGTGAGCCGTCGCGATAGTGATACCGCGGGACTTGGATTCAGGCGCTTTATCAAAAGCGTCGACTCCTTTGGCCTGTGCCAAACCCTTTGTCGCAAGCACGGTCACAATTGCGGCCGTGAGGGTTGTTTTGCCATGGTCAACGTGGCCGATTGTACCGACGTTAACGTGAGGCTTTTTGCGATCGAATTTTTCCGCCATAGTAGCGATGGTTGAGAGTTAATTAAGAGGTCTCTTTTTGAGTAGCAGGAGCATAGCATGACTCTATAAACAACGCAAGGGTCGTTTCCACAGCTATGTACAGCGAAATAATAAAAACCCGTGTATGGCGGTTTTTTCAAAAAGGCCAGTATTTTGGCTAACGGCTTCTGGCTACTAGCTTCTGGCCGAAAGCCGATAGCTAGAAGCTGATAGCCAAATTGAAATCCGCACCCAACGAGCCGCGAAAGTGCGGTCGGTGGATGCGGATGGGAGGGAGGCGTGAATTACCAATGGGTCTTTTCACTCTTGTGTACGATTCGATGCTCGAACTGAAAGCTCTGAACAACGATAGCTTGCTCAATCTCTTCACGAGAGAATTTTCCCTCGAGAATGAGAAATGCCGGTCGGGACGGAATAATCGATTTTTCCGTGCGGATGTCAGCAAGCTGTCTGCTGTCGGCCGCTGACCACATTCCATTGCCATCGAGACGCTTGAGAACGGTTCGCTTTGAGAAATGACTCATCTTTAACCTCTTTCGAACGTTGAACGTGCGTGGATGTATATAGCAGTTTTCTGTTAAAATGTCAAGCTCGATACATACGTAAAAAAGAGGTAAGCGGTCCCCCTTCGCTGAAGCTTCGGGGGATAGATAAGCGGAGAGCGGTAAGCGGGTCTCTTTTTCCGCTTACCGCTTACTGCTTACCGCTTACCTCTTATTAAATTGAAATCCGCACCCATACGAGCCGCGAGGGTGCGGATTCGTTGGATGCGGATGAGGCGGCGTGAGCGTACTAATCGAATAGTCGGTCGCCGTTGTTTACGAGCCTGTACTCAAAGTCCGTGGAGCCAAGAGCGGTCTCGACCTCTTCCCTCGTATATCCACCTGCAAGAACAAGGGATTTGGGATGATCTGGGTAACAGCTAACATCTGCTCTCAAATTTATTGTAAGTTTATCGGCTTGCCACCTCGGCCAAGGGTCGTTTGGATTGGCGGGATTCGGACGCGACAAAACCGTCTGCTTGCTACTATCGGGCATTTCTTCACCTCTTTTGAAATTCTCAAAGTTTGAGAATGCTGTGCCTTTTATATCAGTTTTCCGTTAAAATGTCAAGCTCGATATATACAAAAAGTCGACAAGCTCTCAAACCATGAGTTCAAGAACTTACCGACTCACCGACTGATCGACCCGCCCGCAACGCCTCGCAAGCCATTTTCGAATATAAAAAATGCTGATATTGGCTCGGCTTGCGTGGCGGGCGGGCTTACCGACTCTCTTCTTGCCCAAAATACAACCCATCTTCCAAAACCTCATTATGAACTTCTTCACGGACTTCTTCGTCGACTTCTTCTTCTGATTCTGACGGAACGACCTCCCGTTCAAGCTGGCGCTCCATGTCCTCGAAAGCGAGATCGGCGAGCGTCTTGGCGATCTCGTCATCCGTGGCTTCTTGAGGGGAAATCCGCGGACGGTTTGTCTTTTCTTTTGGCGAGGCCATTCCCACCATGGAAGCGAAGTCGTCAAATGGCATGACGACCTGCGGCGACTCCCCGCGTTCATTGGTTATGACGACCGGAATGCCGAGTCGACGAGCCGTATCAAGGATATGATTGAGTCCCATATAGTTGTTGAGTATCAGATCATGGAGGAAGGATGGTGGCAAGAGGATAAAGAAGAGGTAGGTGGTAGGTCGTAGGTGGTAGGTGGGTCTTTTCCCCACCTACCACCTACGACCTACCACCTACCTCTTCAAGTTATGCACTTGACAGAGATTTCAAAAAGCGAGACTGAATAATATATATGAAATAATAATAACGGGCATAAAGACTTGCTCATTTGGCAAGTCGGAATGGATATCGTCGAGGAAACATACAAATTCACCGAAAAATTTCCGCCTCAAGAAAAATTCGGGCTTACATCTCAAATGCGCAGAGCCGCCGTATCAATTCCCTCAAATATCAGCGAAGGATATCGAAGAAAAACAAATTCCGATTTCTTGAATTTTCTTCATATCACCTTTGGATCTGCTTCGGAGTTGGAAACACAATCTCTCATCGCATTTAGACTAAACTATCTTGGAAAAAAGGATTTCGACGTTCTCGAACAACACCTTAATCGTTTTTTACGTCTGCTGAACGGATTTATCCGCTCTCGAACAAATTCGTGATAAAAAAACAAATGACCCTTCTCTTTCTTCCCACCTACCACCTACGACCTACCACCTACCTCTTTAAAACATGCTAGAATGATATCAATTCTCTATGCCGACAATTGAACACGCGGAAGGGACGATTCGGATTACTTCGTCAAAAAATGGAACGCAGACGATTGCGATTACTCCGGCGACGCCGGAGACGTTTATTCGTACGGCGAGCTGTACGACGACGTATCCTCTCGAACTGATCCAAGCGATCGCGAAAACAAAAGGTGCGTCATATATCTGCGACGAGATTCGGCGCGATGATGATCCGTATTATATTGAGCATCATATTGTGACGACGCTTTTTTCATACGTGCGTCCAAAAGATTTTGAAGGAAAACGTTTACTCGACTTTGGCTGTGGAGCCGGAGCATCGACCATGATTTTTGCGCGGCATTTGCCGAAGACGAGTATCGTCGGAGTCGAACTTCTGAAAGAACATCTCGACATCGCACAAATGCGCGCGGAGTTTTATGGTTATCAAAACATCCAATTTCTTCAAAGTCCGTCGCCGAAAAAACTTCCGGCACATATCGGCGAGTTTGATTTTATTTTTCTTCCGGCAGTCTACGAGCATCTTCTCCCTGAAGAACGAAAACGCTTGATGTCCCAGCTTTGGAGCATTCTCAAACCAAACGGCATTCTTTTTATCGATGAAACGCCGCATCGCTGGTTTCCCATCGAAACGCATACGACCGGACTCCCCTTGATCAATTATCTCCCCTCTCCCCTTGCCTGCGCGTATGCGCGAACATGTTCAAAACGAAACCTGAAAAAGGATTCTTGGAATACGCTTCTGCGAAAAGGCATCCGCGGATCCACGCCTCGATCGATTCTACGCACGATTCGCGCACAGGGCGGAGCTCCTAAACTCCTGAAATCCATCAACCCTGATCTAAAAAATCCCGTCGACATTTGGTACGAAGGATATGCTCGCCATGAATCTGATGCGAGCGGCGGCATGAAACGATTCATGCGATCGTTCCTAAAAACCTTTTTTGCCATCACACGCGTTCCGCTGGTTCCGTACATCTCTATCGCGATAAAAAAATAGCCAGTAGGCCATAGCTAGTAGCCAGTAGGAAGAGAGATTCCTACTGGCTATGGCCTACTGGCTAACAAACAAATCCGCCGACCGATCCAAGAAGGAGCGGTCGGCGTGGAGATCCAACATATTATTCGTCTGTTGGCGCATTCGTATCTCTGCATGCAAGATAGCTCAATTCCAGTTTCTCTCTTTTTTCCCTGCTTTCAAGAATAGACGCTCTCTTTTGCTCGATCTGATTCCCGATCGCAAGCGTTCGAGCTTTGATTCCAGCGATGTCGGTGAGAACGATAAACCAATCCTCTTCGGCGATCGAACACTTTTTCTTCACGAGGTTCCGAACGATGGCTGCGCCTTCGACGAGAAAATGGCGCTCGACAGATTCGGGAAGAGTATCGGCGAGATAGGCGAGGACTTGGGTTTCGAAATCCTCATGTCCTGCAATCGTTCCGAACGCGAGCGGCGAAGGGGGTGCGGATGAATGTATTGATGTTAAAGTTACGGTAATTTCTTCGGTCTGTTGTCTCAACATGACTTCCTCCAATCTGGAAGAGCGACTCAAAAAGAACACCACGAATATAGCATGGAAAAAGTGCTGTGTCAACTTTGGCTGACGGCTAACGGCCCGCCCGCAATACCTCGCAAGCCACTGCCAGATGTTAGCAATTTCTTGCTAGCTCGGCTTGCGTGGCGGGCAGGCTTACGGCTGACGGCAAAAAGAGACGCGACCGAGTGGTGCGTCTCTTTCTTCTCCGACAAGACGGATCGGAGGCCGTTATGCGTTCGATAGATCCTGTAACAACAATCTCGCTTCTGTTCGCTGATTGCTATTATCGTTCACATCTCGCAAAGATGAGATAAGATCTCCCAGAATTGTGATGATGATTCCAATCTGTTCAATCTGTGTTTCCCCAAACTCAATCGAGCTCGTTTGCCGCAGGCTCTTTTCGAGCATAGTGAGCATCTTGCGCAATTCAGCAATGAATTTCTGCTGATCTTCTTCGCGCAGAATGCGGACCGTGTTCACGATGTTCAACTCTTGTTGAGAATTTTTCTTCGCCGACCAGACGATCCAGATCATGGCGAGTACGGCGAGTACCGACAAACAGATATATGCACATGAAAGCACATAGAACATGCGATAGATTGTCTGAATCGTACATGTCCGCTTGATCGCCTCGGTCACAATCATGACAACGCTTAACAGGATGAAAAAGAGTGCGCCGAGATATATCAACCGGATGAGATTCGTCGACCTTTTTTTGATTTGGTCATTCTGAAAACGCTTTATTGCCCGTTGAATGAGCTCTGCCTCTAATTGTGAAAGTTCCATGTTTACCTCCGAAAAAGTACGAAACCAAAATCCGTATGTGGACATGGTATAAAGGATTTAGAGCCGGGTGTCAATGGATGAAAAATGAAAAAGAGACGCGACCGAGCGGTGCGTCTCTTTGACGTTGTGATACGACTGCGTGATTTCAAGCGGCGAGTTTTCGATTACTCTATCGCAGAAAGCACTGCACGCATTGACTTTTCGTCGAACGTACACGTTCCGTAAAACCGTTCTTTTACTCCCGTGTCAACACTGTCACTGAGGTAGTTACTTAATGGAAGCGTGATTCTGACATCATTCTGTTGAACGGCTTCCAACAAAATCTTTTTGAGATAAGTTGTTGGAATCAATCCTGTCATTCTTACACACACGCCGACTTGCTCATCCCAATAGACCTCAATAGCCGTGTTCGAATCATCCATTTTGGCGACAGAAATAGTTTCTTCGTCGTCACAATCACCACCGATGACTACTGAAAATGTAGCCTGTGAATACATCTCTTCCAATTTACTGCTCATGTACAAACTCCTTGTGAAAGTTATGGAACAATTCATTCTTACTCTTTTTTTCTTTATTTGTCAAACGTCGCGCACCAAAAAAATAATTTTTTACCAAAAGGGCACGCCAGCGGCGTGCCCCTACCAATTCTGTCGATTTTTTTCTTCCCAGCTTCCAGCTACTAGCTACCAGCTACTTCTTCTGTCTCCCCTCAATCACCGCCTCGGCAACATTCTTCGGCGTTGGCGCATAGTGGTCGAATTCCATTGTTGAGGTTGCGCGGCCTTGGGACAGGGATCGGAGCGATGTGACATAGCCGAACATTTCCGCGAGCGGAACAATGGCGGCAATGACTTTCGCTTCTCCGCGTTCGGTCATTTCCTGAACCTGTCCGCGGCGGGAGTTTAAGTCGCCGATCACGTCGCCCATGAATTCTTCCGGCGTGACGACTTCGATCTTCATGACCGGTTCGAGCAAAACGAGTCCGGCACGACGGGCCGCTTCCTGGAATGCCATGGATCCGGCGATTTTGAATGCCGCTTCGGATGAGTCGACTTCGTGGAATGATCCGTCGTAGAGTTCGACTTCAACATCTTGGAGCGGATAGCCCGCAAGGACGCCGCGCGTCATGGCTTCCTGAATGCCTTTATTGATCGGCTGAATGTATTCGCGAGGAATCACGCCGCCTTTAATTTCATCCTTAAACACGTATCCGCCTCCGCGTTCCATTGGCTTGATGCGTATGTAGCAATGGCCGTATTGACCGCGACCGCCGGACTGGCGCACAAATTTTCCTTCAGCTTCGGCCGGTCCCTGGATGGATTCGCGATACGCAACCTGCGGCGCGCCGACATTGGCTTCCACTTGGAATTCGCGTTTCATGCGCTCCACAAGAATGTCGAGATGAAGTTCGCCCATGCCGCTGATGATGGTCTGCAAGGTTTCTTCATCCGTGCGCACCTTGAATGACGGATCTTCTTCCGCAAGCTTCTGCAAAGCGATACCCATCTTGTCCTGGTCCGCCTTTGTCTTCGGTTCGATTGCAATGGAGATGACCGGTTCCGGCGCTTTGATGCTCTCAAGAATGATCGGCGACTTTTCATCGCAAAGCGTGTGGCCAGTAAACGTTCCTTTCAATCCGACTGCCGCGGCGATTTCTCCGGAAAAAACTTCCTGCACTTCTTCACGCGAGTTCGCGTGCATGCGCACAATGCGGCTCAAGCGTTCGCGCTCCCCTGTCGTGGAGTTAAGCACGTATGATCCTGCCGTTACATGGCCGGCGTACACGCGGAAGAAAATAAGTTTTCCGACATACGGATCGGTCATGACTTTGAATGCAAGCGCCGTAAACGGTTCGTTGTCTTCCGGCTTGCGGATAATAATTTGTTCTTCATCGTCGACGGCATGGCCTTTGAGCGGCGGAACGTCGAGCGGATTCGGAAGATAATCAACGATCGCGTCAAGCAATGGCTGGACGCCCTTATTCTTGAGTGCGGATCCGCAGAGCACCGGGATAATCTGGTTATGGATCACAGCCTTGCGAAGCGCCTTCTTTATTTCATCCACGGACAACGGCGTTCCCGCGAGATATTTTTCCATGAGCGCTTCGTCCGTTTCCGAAAGCGCTTCGAGGAATTCATTGCGGCGCTTTTCTGCAACCTCTTTGTATTCTGCCGGAATATCGATGGTCAAAATATTCTGTCCGAGTTCATCTTCGTACGTAATCGCATTCATTTCGATGAGGTCGATGATTCCCTTGAAGTTCGATTCCGTGCCGATCGGAATCTGGATCGGATATGCGTCTTTTGTTAAGCGCGTTCGGATGGAAAGGACGTCCCGGTCAAAATCCGCACCCGTGCGGTCGAGTTTGTTCACAAAGCACATGCGCGGAACATGATATTTGTCCGCTTGGCGCCACACGGTTTCGGACTGCGGTTCTACGCCAGCCACGCCGTCGAATACGGTCACGGCACCGTCGAGCACGCGGAGCGATCGTTCCACTTCAATCGTAAAATCCACGTGTCCTGGAGTATCAATAAGGTTCATGCGATGACCTTTCCAAAAACACGTTGTTGCGGCGGAGGTGATTGTGATGCCGCGTTCCTGCTCCTGTTCCATCCAGTCCATGGTGGCCTCGCCTTCATGCACTTCGCCGATTTTGTGCTTCTTTCCGGTATAAAAAAGCACACGCTCGGAAACGGTGGTCTTTCCTGCGTCGATATGGGCTATGATCCCGAAATTTCTCGTTAATTCGAGGGAGTATTCACGTGGCATAATGATTGATAGGTTTCAATGACGAAAAGACGACGCAAATTGCGCCATCTTTTTTGATGATTATTCGATAATGGAGGAAACGGTGGCATCGTCCATACGCCGTTTAACGCGCGAAGTGGGCAAAAGCTCTATTGGCTTCTGCCATGCGTTGCACGTCCTGTTTCTTTTTCACGGCGTCTCCGGTTCCTTCGGATGCGGCAATGAGTTCGTTCGCGAGTCGAACGGCCATGCTCTTGCCTTTCACGGCGCGGGCCGCAGTCAAAATCCAGCGGAACGCGAGCTGGGTGCGGCGTTCTGCACGAACTTGCATTGGGATCTGGTAGTTCGCTCCGCCGACGCGCTTGGATTTGACTTCCAAAAGCGGACCGACGTTTTTCATCGCCGTATCAAAAACTTCAAGCGGTTCCTTCTTTGTCTTTTCGGCAATCAGATCAAATGCTTCGTATACAATGCGCTGGGCAATTCCTTTCTTGCCGCGTTGCATGACATGATTCACGAACTTCGCAATTTCGACGTTCGTATACTTTGGGTCCGGATGAATGATCCGACGTGGGGCTTGTTTTCCGCGCATAGATTAGCTCTTTTTTGCTTTCGGACGCTTCGCGCCGTAGAGTGAACGGCTGCGACGTCGGCTTTCCACGCCCTGCGTATCGAATACGCCGCGGACAATGTGGTACCGCACGCCCGGAAGGTCTTTTACGCGGCCTCCGCGAATGAGAACGATGGAGTGTTCCTGAAGGTTATGCCCTTCTCCCGGAATGTATGCCGTCACTTCTTCGCCGTTGGACAGGCGAACGCGAGCCACTTTTCGAAGAGCCGAGTTCGGCTTTTTCGGAGTCATGGTTTTGACCTTGGTACACACGCCGCGCTTAAACGCCGCGCCCCGTCGAAGCAGGGTTTTCTTCCGATGCTTGGTATCAAGCGTGTACTGCAAAGCCGGGCTCTTTGATTTGACCCGTGTCTGCGTGCGGCTCTTCCGCAAAAGTTGGTTGACGGTAGGCATGTTGTCTTGACGTGACTTTGTCTGGGACATGTCACGAAGTGGCGGAACTATAGCAATGAACTGGGGGAAACGTCAAGGTTGGGGCGTGGGGCGTGGGGCGTGGGGCGTGGGAAGAAATAAAAATAGAGGTTTTGTCTTTATTTTACGTTGATATTCGTGTTTAGACGTGTGGTTGCTTTTTCGAAAAGCACGGTTGACAAAGAATATATTTTATGGTATTTATTTCGATATTCTATCGCGTTTGATAGAGAAAAGCTTCAAAAAGGAGAGTATTAAATGAAATCATCGGCCAACTTTCTAGAAGTCGTTAGAATGAGGTGGAACGACAGCAAACATGAACTAGAAGAATTTTGGGTTGAGGAAATTGCTGGTTGTGCATGCTTGGAACATTTGCGATTGTTGCAAAAAGAGTATGAGCTTTCTCATCCGGTCGGGTGCGAATTTATCCCAAGGCTTCATGACCAAGTTCAACACGCGATCAAAATAGCAATATTGGTCGAACGATGGAGAAAGAGTGATCCGGAAACACTCGTCGCACATTTCGAAGAAGAAATCTTGAAGGATATCGACGTCTGATCAGATCGATATCACACCGCCCTGCATGAAACGAATCATGCAGGGCTGTTTTTTTACCCAGAACCCACCCCGGCTCTCCCTTGTCCCTCCATAGGCGGGCACGGCAGGGAGGGTGACTTTCTAAGATAGTTTTTACATAACCAACCTTTGTAGCAAGGCTCCCTCCCTGACAAGGGAGGGCCGGGGTGGGTTATCGGAAAAAATTATTTCGACGCCGCTTTTAATCGCGGCAGCCAGAATCCTTCGAGGAGGGCGATGGCGAGAAACGCCGCTCCGGCAGAAGCGATGGAGGAGGTGCCGAGGGAGGCGCTGCGGAGGCCGAACCATTGGGCGGCGAGGGCGATGCCGCTTGCACCGACGGATCGAAGAACGATACGCATCCAGAATGAGGTTGACCAGGTGCGATCGCGAAGCAGACGATGTGATGCGATGAATATCAACACGCCGATGCAGACCGGCCAGCCAAGCGTCCATGCGGCGGCGATGGCGAACCATTCAAGACCGGATGCGATGGATCGCGCGCGTTCGATGGGAAGCAATCCTTCGGCAATCGGATTCGCGAATTTGGATCGCTCTGCTTCTTCGAGTCCATTTAAATCATTTCGCAAGACGGTTGAAATATGAAGCGCAAATAAACAGAGGATCAATACTTTCCATGCAAGAAGCGCACCCATGACATCAAGAACGCCGCCAGATGTTCGCGCAAAAGCGAGACCGATGGCAGAGAGAATGAAGAGTTCGAGCGTCGACCAGCGAAGAAAGACGTGGCGAGCGATGCGTTTGATGGATGGGAGCGCGGTGATCGCGATGATGATCAAAACAACGCCGAGCAAAACAATCAGCCACGCAGAAGATGCCATGCGGTTTGCGATATCCGCTTCCGCATCCAACGCGCCGGGAAATCGTTCGTATGGATTCCCCCACCAATATCCCTGGCTAAAAAGAAGAAGAGCTCTTCGGGCAACTTCAACGTGCACGGCCATCCAACCCGTTGTAGAAAATGGCGCACGGATAAAAACAAACAGCGACGTGATGTGCACGACGCATGTCAGTATGACGCTCATCGCAAGTCCGCTCATGATTGACGCCGCGAGGCGGCGAGAGAGCGACCAGATAACAACGGCGATGCCGAGCGACGCAAGCGCCATGCCAAGGCGCGTGCCGATTGTTAATCCGGAAGCAAGCGGAAAGAGGCCGCAGGTGATGATTGATGTAAAGAGTTGCAACCCATTCAAAGATGTCGGACCCGTGACGATTCCGTTTCCGTATGATCGGATGAGATCAAAAATCGGAACCGCCCAAGCAATCGGCGCAAATCGGACCGACCACATCAAAACGTTTCCGAATGAAAATTGCGTGGAGCGCGAAATCAACCATGCGGCCGAAAGCGCGATGATAATCGCCGCCGCCGGAACGAGCACAAGCATGGTTGTGACGTCGATGACGCGGCCTTGGTTTGTTTTCCACGCAAGCGTTGCAAATAATTCAAACACAGCGACGGAAGAAAGGAAGGGTGTCAGCCATGCAGAAAGGCCGGACCAGGGACGCGTTGCGAGAGGAAGGCGGGACATATAATTTAGTGCGTGGGGCGTAGATCGTAGGGCGTGGGAAAGAGCTCTTTCCCACGCCCTACGATCTACGCCCCACGCCCTTCTTGCGTCAGACTGTCAGATCAATGCCCATGATATGAAAGAATCCGTTTGAGAAGAAAGAAAAGATACTTGAAAAAATTCCAAAGCCGCCGAAGGTGTCGATGAGAATCAATGCTAAAAGAATGAGCGGGCCGCGCTGGAGAATCATGTTTCGCGTGCGGACAAAACGCGGGCCGCGCAGAAGCGAAAGAAGGATATTCGATCCATCGAGCGGCGGAATCGGCAAGAGGTTGAAAACCGCGAGATTGATGTTGATGATGGCGGAGAAGATAAGGAACTGGATGAGAAGGTTATCCGAGCCGAGATCTGAAACCATTTTAAGGACAAGGGCCGCGATCACGGCCATGATGATATTCGAGATCGGGCCGGCAATGCCGATCTGTACAGCTCCAGAGCGCGGATTCTTTAATGCGCGAGGGTCGTATGGCACGGGTCGCGCATAGCCAAAACCTGCAACAAGAAGCATGAGAAAACCGACCGGATCAATATGCTTTAGCGGATTGAGCGTAAGCCTCCCGAACCGCTCCGCCGTATCATCCCCGAGCATTTTTGCCGTAAAAGCGTGGGAATACTCGTGGAAAGTAAGTGCGACGATAATCGCCAAAAGCACGGCAACGAAGAGCAATGGCTGGGAAAAGAGGAGGGAGAGGAGCATACGCTTGCGTTTTTTCGTGGTTTAGCTTATCATTCGCTCCGCTTAGAGACAACAGTGGAGAAACCTTTCCCTTGTTCAGCAGCTCTTCGCCATTCATATTGTTATATTGCTAAATTGTTATATTGCTTGGAGATATAAAAACGCATGAGCAATACAGCAATTTAACAATACAACAATTATCCTTATGTCCCGAATTTGCGAAATCACCGGCCGCGGCCCAAAGGCATCGCGTTCCCGCAGTCACTCAAACGTGCGATCTCTTCGCCGCCAAGGCATTAATCTTCAAACCGTCCGCATCGGAGGGAAGAAGCTTCGCGTTGCCGCACGAACTCTCAAGACGTTAAAGAAGAAGGGACTCGTCAAGTAATCGCGTTTTTGCATAAAACGACCCTCTCGGAAACGAGAGGGTTTTTGTATAAAAATGATTGACGAATTAACGGATTAACGGATTAACGAATTTTAATCCGTTAATTCGTTAATTCGTTAATTCCTTAATCCACGCCCTTTGACTCCCCCTCAATTCTATGATTCCATACCGCCAGCACCTCACAACCATAGAAAGGATCTGCCATGAGTAGATATGATTCTGTCGAAACTTCGGCTCTGTTATCCCATATTTATACCTTGAGTTGGAGAGTCACGTCCGATCGCCACGCGCTTTTATGCGATCGGGAGGAAATGCGACGACGTTTGCAAAACCACGAGACGCTCGACGATCCGATCAATGCCCTCGCACTCTATTGCGTATCGGACCAAGCGGATACGCATGAGCGCCTTGCACGCAATCTGCACGCGCTGAATGACCTACTCGAGCAGAATCGCGGACAATGGATCATTCTTGAACACCTCACGCGGGTCGAAACAAAACCTGCGACGTCATCCATTCAGCCGGAAACCACATACGCGTGGAATGAAAGAAGTTATGAAGCTGGCATTCTGCTCAATCATGATTCGCTCATCATTGTTCCGAAAGACAGCGAGACTGTCTGCCTCCACATTCAGTGCAGAGACAATATCTCGCTCAAAATCAAAACCGATACTCTGCGCTTTCTTGAAACCGCAAGTCCTGATTTTGCATCCGTGCCCCCTCCAACGCTTCCGGACGTGGAAGGCACGGCACATGTCCGACTCTGGATCGGAACCGAGGCTCCGCAACGACTGCTCGCGGCCGAAGGTACGAATAAGAAACTCATGAAAGAAGCTGTGCGCTTGCGTCTGGAACCCCGCAACGAACGGCCATAGACCTTTACGCTGACCAACCCCCGTTTCTTCGTCGCGCTCGCGATGAAAGAGACGGGGGTGTTTCGTATATAGTACGTGGTTGCGTGGTTACGTGGTTGCGTAGGAAGATCTTTCTTCCCACGCAACTACGCAACCATGCAACTACGCAACTACTCTTTGACGTTCCCCCCGATCTATGATTCCATACCGCCAGCACCTCACAACTATAGAAAGGAGTTGCCATGTCTGAATCATTTCTTGAGTTTGACGAAGGAGAGGCAATAACGACCATCCCCGGCTTTGAAAAAGCAATCGAAGATCTGCGTGAAACAATCCAAAACGCAGAGGAGAAGATTGGAGGGATTGGTAAGGAAATCCGCCGTCTTCTGATCAGCGGGACCGCGCATGAAAATCCGATCGCGGGCTTGATGTATATGCTTCGTGCGGATCGAGATGCATTTACCCAGTTGGAAAGAAATTTGGGTATCCTCTTTCAGCTCATGCATAAACGTAGAGGCGAACTTATTCTCTTGCAGAGGGAGACGCTTTTCCCTGCAAGTTTTTCTTCTTTACAGAAAGAAGCGAGGCAATATCAATTTCAGGCCGGAATCATTCCCAAGACCGAACATCAGTTGTTGATTGCAGAAGAAGCGATTGATTGCACTCGAGCGATTCAAATCAACGCACATTCCTCGCATACGCTCGCACTTGATGTGAATGAGTTGCTGTCCATGAATCGACTGGAAAACTTTCTCGTGCTTTTCGAAGAACACCAGCCCAGTCTCACATACGTGACGCCTGACGAAAATCATCGCCTGCGCATTATCGTTGGGAATACGGCCGTCTGCGAGCATGCCGAATTCGTTTTCGGAACGAACCGGAGTCTCTATCTTGCAGAAATTGCAGGAACACTCGCAGAATACGGGAAGGACATCTCCAAAGATGACCCGGTGGCCAGCATGCTCACAGATGCACACATACACTTTGACAAGATGTTTCACGCCACGCCACAATATCGGCATACGTGAACGCCAAACACTCCAACTCCGCACCGACTCGATCCCCATCCTCCCTCTTTCTTTCTTAGAGGCGAGGGTGGGGATCTTTTGTTCATAGTACGTGGTGCGTAGTGCGTGGTGCGTAGGGAAGAGCTCTTTCCCACGTACCACGCACTACGCACCACGCACTATTTTTTGACGTTCCCCCCGATCTATGATTCTATATCCGCGCACCTCACAACTTTAGAAAGGAGTTGCCATGTCTGAATCCAATACACCGTTGACGATTGCTGACTTAGAAGAAATGATTTCTCTTCAACAACGAATCATTGCGCGCACGCAAGACGGGATTACGGCCATCCGGCAGAACATTGTCCATCTCATTCAAAGCGGCATTTCCAGCGGCGATTCTGTCGTCGATCTGCTCTACCGCATGCACGTCGATCCGGATGATTGCGGAGCGCTGAAAAACAATTTCAGATCGCTCGTTTCCGTGATCCATGAGCACAAAGGTCAACTCATTGTATTAGAGTATATTAGCAGTATTGATGCGCTAAAACATGTAGTTAATTCAACATTGTTCGATAGCCATCCGCAAATCGAGACCGGAACATTTCTCGTCGGCATCTTGAACGATGATGATGCTTTCCCTCTTTCGTACCAGCATGTCAGCGAAGAACATCCTTTGAAGGTCGATATTTCCTGTGCAAGCTTTGAGCCTGTTGAGATACGTCTTGCAGCCCTTGCATTCGGACTGCGGCACGCGCATGTGCTGTTCGAGTTTAAGGCCGGCAAGGAACCTGAACAATTTTCCTGCGGCGGTTCAAGCTCTCTTCGATTTTGGATCGGCAATGCGGCAGTTGCATACCGCCTGCAGTTGTTTGGAAGTCTTCAAGTAGAAGAACAGCAAGCGCTTGCTTCAAAAATCAAAGCTCTGCTGGCACGCAACGGCGTGGAGTTACCCGCTGGCGATGAACTCAAAAGCTGGTTTCACGCTGTCGATGCGCTTCACCACGTCAGTCAACAAGGCTAGTACTCACTTCGCAAAACGTCCCCCTTCGCCAAGGCTACGGGGGGCGTTTTTTCGATCTTTTTTTCGATTCATTGCATGCCTGTGGGCACGCCAGCGGCGTGCCCCTACCGATTCCTGACGCTTCTCGCGACTGCCTCATGCAACCCTTTATCAAACATGGTCGGGATGATGCGATCCGGCGTTGGATGCTTAATAAAGGCGGCAATGGCTTTTGCCGCGCGGATTTTAATGGCGTCGTCGACGCGCTTGATGTTGTTATCCAACATGCCGCGGAATAGCCCGGGATAGCAGAGCGCGTTGTTCACTTGATTCGCAAAATCACTGCGCCCGGTTGCAATAACGGCAACGCCGGCTTTCTTTGCATCCTTTGGAAGTATTTCCGGCGTCGGATTCGCAAGCGCAAAAACGACCGGCTTTTTCGCCATTGTTTTGACGAGTTCTTTTGTGAGAATTCCCGGAGCAGAGATTCCGATGAATACGTCCGCGCCTGTGAGCGCTTCTTTCAGATATCCGTTCAGTCCGCGAGGATTTGTAACGGAACGCAATGCCTTTTTTTCCGCGTTCAAATCTTTTCGATTCATTCCGATAATTCCTTTGCTGTCGCAGACGACAAGATCCGACGCGCCGCTTGCGATCAACAGCTTTGCAATAGCTGTTCCGGCCGCTCCAGCGCCGGAAAGAACAATGCGGATATCTGTCAGCGATTTTTTGACAACCTTGAGCGCATTCATGAGCCCGGCGAGAACGACAATTGCGGTTCCGTGCTGGTCATCATGCATCACCGGCATATCGAGTTCATCCATGAGCCGATTTTCGATGCCAAAACACCGCGGCGCGGAAATGTCCTCGAGTTGTATGGCGCCGAATGTCGGTGCAATGGCTTTTACGGCCGCGACAATTTCATCTGAATCCTGTGTTGAAAGTACAATCGGAACCGCATCGATATTCGCAAATTGTTTAAAGATAACGCTCTTCCCTTCCATGACCGGAAGCGCGCCAAGCGGACCGATATTGCCAAGTCCGAGCACGGCCGATCCGTCTGACACAATCGCGACTGTATTTTTCTTCCACGTCATCGTATCCGCGAGCTTCGGATTCTTTGCAATCGCCAAAGACACTGCGCCAACGCCCGGCGTATACACAAGCGAAAGATCGCGCCGATTTTTCACCTTCGCTTTTAATGCGATCTCGATCTTGCCATGGAGTTTCTTGTGCAAGGCGAGGGAGGATTGCTGGATGGGAGGCATATATAGAAAGTCGGCGAGTCGGTTGGTCGGTAGTCGGTTCGTAAAACTCATCGACTTACCGACTCATCGACTTACCGACTTTTTTTTCTTCTTCACCATCTGCACCTTCGGCGGCGTGGGCATGAGGTTCTGTTTTGATCCGTACGGCCGTTCATGCGTTTTATGGATAATATCAAACGCCTGTTTCGGCGTATCCACGACATGCAGAAGTGCAAGATCGTCTTTTTTAATATACTTTTCTTTTTTCAATACAACATCGCGCACCCAGGCAATAAACGGTCTCCAGAATTTTTTCCCGAACAAAATAATCGGAACGTCTCTCGGAATTTTTCCGGTTTGCACGAGCGTAACCATTTCTGTCATTTCATCGAGCGTTCCGAATCCGCCGGGCATGAATACGTATGCCTGCGCCGCGGCCGAAAGCATGACTTTGCGCGTAAAAAAGTAATGAAAACCGACAGCACGCGTGACGTACTGATTGCGCCGCTGTTCCGTAGATAATTCAATGTCGAGTCCGACGCTTTCTCCGCCTGCTTCGAATGCTCCGCGATTCGCCGCTTCCATAATTCCCGGACCGCCGCCGGTGATCACGGTGTATCCGGCTTTGCCGAGCATACAGCCGAGCGTTCGAGCGGCGCGGTAAAACGGATCGGTTTCCGGCGCGCGCGCGCTTCCAAAAATCGAGACCTCGCCGTGGAATTTATCCAAGAATTGATACCCTTCGATAAATTCCGCCATGATGCGGAAAATGCGCCAATTCGGATCTTCGGTGAAGGTCTGCAACTGTTCTGGCATGGGCTGGCCTGTGAGCGACGACGGATTCAGCCATTCGTGATACCGCTTTGTCCCTTCCCGTTTTTGCGCTTGATTAAAATTCATGCGTCGCTCCCCTTCATCGGAAAGCGGTCGAGGTTTCAGAACTTTCTTTGACGGTTTCGTTTTCTTTGCCATACGTTTTGATATTACCATGATAGTCGGTGAGTCGATAAGTCGGTGAGTCGGTGAGTAAAAACTTGCCGACTCACCGACTTATCGACTCACCGACTATTCTTTCGTAATTAGCACATCCCTGCTCGGATCCGCCTGTACGACGGCTTGGAGAAACGCATCGATATCCCGCCTGCGCCAGCATGGGCCAAGCGCGATGCGGCTGGTTTTTTTATCGCGATAAAACACGGTAATGGATTCAACGCCGGAAATGAGATTCAACCCTTCATATTTTAATACCACGCGTTCCGCATTCGCGAGCGAGGCCGATGTCGTGCCTGCGAGAAGCGATTTTCGAACCAGCGAATCTTTTTCGTATACAATCTTTTCCGTGATTCCGTCCACGAGATATGCCCATGCGCCAATCGAAAGCAATCCGAATAACACCGCTTGCGTGAGTCCGGCCATCCCCTGCGTTCCAGATGCAATCGCAACCGAGCTCATCAAAATCGCAATCGCAAACACGATCCCGCCGTTCAGCGAGACGAGCAGGGCTTCGGCGTGGAGAGACGTTGATGCGGCGGTTTGGGGAGACATGGGAGTATTGTAGCAGGAAAAGGTAGCTAGGCATCTAGGTAGCTAGGGGTAAGAAAGAAAAAACGCATCCGGGGCAGAGAGGAGAGCGTGGGACGATGGATGAATGCCATCGTCCCGAATCGCTTGAGCCGCGGATGCGTATTGGAATTTTGTCTTTGATGCGAGGTCAACTTTATCATGAGAGCATTACTCGCATGAGTGAGTGACTGCCAAGGTTTTGAGGCCGTGATCATCAGGGAGTTGAACCGTGGCGTCGCCGGCACCCGCATCATTCCCTGCATCTCTTACAAGAATCGCGGGTCTGCCTTTGCAGTATCTAACCTCGTCGGCATCGCCGCCACAGCTTGCAGTGAATGATGAAAGCACGACAGAAACGAAACAAAGAACGATTGATTTGGCCATTGATATGACCCTTTCTTCGCCAGAAAGGCGATGTGAAACTTGCTACAGAAACCGTAGCACAATACGTTCTCATGATCAAGCGTGCCTTTCACGCTTGATGAATCACACGGATCCCTATACACTCTCGGAACAATAAACCTCCGGGCTATAGCGCAGTTGGTAGCGCGCATGCATGGGGTGCATGAGGCCGCGGGTTCAAGTCCCGCTAGCCCGACCACCCGTCACCCCTCGATAAGAATCGAGGGGTTTTGGGTGGCACGGCCAATGATGATTTTTTTTTGCAAAGATGGGTTGACAGAATAAATATTTTGTGATATGTTTATCGGTCAAAAATAATGACCCGAACGACTCGGAAAGTCGTGTCCTTCAAAAAAGAGGTCAAAATGAGTTTAATGGGTTTAATGAGCGATTTCACACAAATCATCGATACAGGTAGTCTCAACGTCACGGTCGGAGACGGTGTCACAACCGAACAAATCATTCGTGCTCTACGTCGCATGTACTTCGGCGGAGTAAAGTGTCACGGATGGGAGACGAGCGAGATCGTTTGTGGTCAAGGGACGTTGCGTTTCATCTCTTGTAGTCGCCGACGATTTACAGGATTAACTCAACAGCCACTTGGAAAAGATGTGATCGACGATCTGCAGCAAAACGTCATAACCTACGAGATAGGATTACGTTGGCTCTTTACTTCGCCAACGAGACATATACCAGGCAAAGGACCATTAATTTTTGTCCTCCCAAAAAATCCGATCGTAAAATCAGGACTGCCACAAGCATTGGTTTTCGGACCTGGATCCGATACTCCATATATCCGGCTTCAAGGAATTGATCCTGAACAGCCATTTCCGCAAGGAGACATCTTGACCGCACATGAAATTTATCAGGATTAGATCACATCCTTTTCGCGCATCCGCGCGGCATTGAGCATACTCGCTCTGCCGTTCGGGTGCGCTCTTTGTTATGTGAAAACCACCCACCCCCTCATTAGATCGACCCTCCCCCAACCCCTCCCCTCGCGGGGAGGGGAGCTCTATTTCGAGGTGGTTCTTGATTGAAAGGCTTATTTTATATGCCGTTTGACAATAATATCTATATGCCGTACTGAATAATAAGGTATGAACAACCCCTCATCTTTTGAGTATTGGGGCGACGCCTCCTTTATTCCGTACGTAGGCAATTTAAAAGATCGAGCCAGACAGTTACGGAAGAATATGACTCGTGCGGAAACGATGTTTTGGAATGTTGTCCGAAGAAAACAATTCCACGGATTCAAATTTGTTAAACAGAAACCATTATTAAGTTATATTGTTGATTTCTATTGCGCACAATTACGTCTTGTTATAGAAATTGACGGATCAGTGCATCATGAATCGAAAGAATATGATAACGATCGAACAAGCGATCTCCAATCATTTGGCATACGAATTATCCTGTATACAAATGATCAAGTTGAATATGATTTATCATCCGTGTTGAACCACCTCACGGATACAATTCAAAAATTACCTCGATAGTATAGCTCCCCTCCCACACGAAGGAAGGGGCCGGGGGAGGGTCGGTATAAAGGAAGGGGCCGGGGGTAGGTCGGTTAAAAAAGCACCCGCACAACGTTGAGCGAGCGCTCGGTTGTGCGGGTGTGAGTCAAAGTGGGGCTAGGTGATGCCAAGGAGCGTGCAGATGATTTGGCGCATGTCTTTCCGTACGCCGAAATGGACAAATCCGACTTTCCGATACAATTGTTCATTTTTTACGAGAACGCTCTTGTCCCATACGACTGCCGTCTTGTGCCTCATGTTAGAATAGACGTATTGAGCTTTCTGTATACCTATACCTCCATGGTGTCCGATCACAACAATGTCAACGTATCCCTCTTGAGTCAGCTTCGTAATCGCCTGCCCGAACGAGAAGGTGAGATTGTACTGATCCGTCTGTCCAAAATTACTTTCTGTTCTGCAATCCAGCGTAATGCCTTTTTCTGTAAAAAACGCAACATCTGATTCCGTCGGAAATGACATGTCGACCATGAACAACACTTTCACTTCTTGTAGTTTCTGACTAGTCTGATCCATGATGTCCCCTCTTCTATTTATGTAAACGTTCATGCGTTTTTCCCAAACGCCAGGGATCAATATCAAACGGTGACATTGAAAGTCAAATCTAACGCGATAAAGATACTTTCGTCAAGAATAAAGAAGGACTTGACAACTCCTTCCATAAATTCAGGGTTTTCCCCAGCTTTTCTTGCTATCTGTACACAAACACCCCATAATACTTGATGTTCTTTAATTCTTATTCATTTTCCTAAGAAATATGGCAAAAATCACCAAGTCGCAGATCATGCAGGGACTCGCCGAAAAGACGGGCCTTGCGAAAAAGCAGGTTGTTTCCGTTATGGAGACCCTGACAGACATGGCCTACACCCAGGTCAAGAAGAGCGGAGAATTCGTTATCCCGGGAATCGGGAAGCTCGTGAAAGTGCACCGCAAGGAGCGCATGGGCCGCAATCCAGCGACCGGAGCAACCATCAAGATTCCGGCAAAGACGGTCGTGAAGTTCCGCGTCGCAAAAGCGGCGAAGGACGCGGTTCTCTAACAGAAACGCCATCAAAAGAAAACCTCTGGCGAAGGCTGGGGGTTTTTGTTTTCATAAATTGCTGATTACTAATTGCTGATTGCTAATTGAAAAAAAATCGGCAATTAGTAATCAGTAATTAGTAATTGTTATATCCACATTCCCCTTCTTGACGTCTATTTTCACCCGCGTCAAACTCAAAGAGTCCGGTGTACCTTTTTGTCGGAATGAGGCTTCGAGCTAACTTCGTCTATGGAGGCGACGACGCAATCGACCGTGGTTGATTGCCGACCGCCTCGCGGCGTTCAATTCTCGTGTCTTGTTGAAATGGATCTCTATTTCATCGGGCATCCGAACGTTTGTGCCCACCTACGTCATAGTCGAATGCCTCACCGACAGCACCGGACAAAAAAACGCCTCGAAAACTGTCGGGGCGTTTTTGCGGACTGAAGTCTGTGGACTGTGGACCTTCTTTTACTTGCTCGGCAAAAACGCGTCCGGATTGTAGAGCGCGTTTTCAAGAACATGCTCGTATTGATGAAGCTCCTCTTGCGTGAACCAAACGTTTATTTCATTCTGCGCTTCTTCCGGAGTGCCTGATGCATGGACAAGATTGCGCATGGGCCGATTTTGTTCATTCGAAAGCCCGTATGTGTCTGGGGAATAATCTCCGCGAATCGTTCCTGGGGCGGCGGATGCCGGTTCGGTTGCTCCAACAATCTTTCGAATCAGCGGCACGGCAGATTCGCCTTCAATCACGAGTGCGACGATCGGCCCGGAAGCGAGAAAATCCACCAAGCCATTTTTGATGGATGTGCCATACGCTTTATAGTCGGGATACGGGAATGTTTCTCCGTTCGCATCATATTTCGCCTTCCCCTTTGCATAGACGGCCTGCATCCATTCTTCGGTCAGCGCATAATGTCGATCGGCTTCATCTGCTTTTGGAACCATCATCTTCATGGCCGTAATTTTGAGGCCAACCCGTTCGAAACGGGAAATAATTTCGCCGATATGGCCGCGGACCACGCCGTCCGGCTTAATGAGTACGAGGGACTGCTGAATATTCATATTGGCACGAGATTATCAGAAAGACGCGGGAAAGGCAAGATTGGCCTACGAATTTACAAATAATACGAATCGGCGAATTACGAATAATTCGAATTATGTTCAACGTGATTCGTATATTCGTAATTCGCCGATTCGCGTGATTCGTAATTCGTAGGGGGCTATTGCTAAAATCCTCTACAAATGCTACACTTTCGGCACATCATTCATCAGAAACACCTATGTCATTGCCAAGCCATCGGCACACCAGTTCCAAAAAGCGTCGCGGCGCCGCGCATAACGCGCTCAAGAAGGCGAATATTTCAAAAGAGAAGACATCTGGAAAGATTCACTTGTCGCATCGTGCGGCTCCGGGAGCAACGGAATATAATGGAAAACCCATCCACGTAAAACCGAGCAAGCGAAAGGCGGAAAAAGCGGCAAAGAAGCTTGCGAAATCCAAGAAAGCGGCTTAATCCCTTTCACCAACGCTCCTTCGTCCTTTATGTCCAATCGCCACCTTTGCAGAGCGCTTGCGCTCCAATCCCTGTACGAATGGGATTTCAACAACTCATCGAAAGATGCGGTTGAAATTTTACGGCGAAACATCGCCGAATTTGCACCGGATCTTGATGAAAAAGATTTTGCCGAAAACATTGTTGCCGGCATTATCGAACATCGGGAAACGATCGACGAACTCATTACGCGCTTTGCTCCGGATTGGCCGCTGGCAAAAATTACAACCGTGGATCGAAACGTCTTGCGCATCGGCACATTCGAACTCACGTATACGCACGAAATTCCATCCAAGGTTGCAATTAACGAAGCGATTGAGCTCGCAAAAACCTTTGGCGGCGAATCAAGCGGAAAATTCGTGAACGGCGTTCTCGGCGCAGTGTTCCGCGATCAGGTGGCGCAGGGGGTGATGAAGGAAGCGGATAAACCCAAAGAATCCCCCTCCGCTGAAGCTTCCACCTCCGCCAAGGCTACGGTGGATGAAACGGAGGACAAGGAAGCAAGTGAAGAGAAGAAGGCGATGCAGGAAGAAGCTTCGAGTGAAGAAAAGACTTTAACAGAATAATAAAAAAGAAGTTAGAATCTAGAAGTTAGAAGTTAGAGAATGCGATTCTTCTAACTTCTAGATTCTAACTTCTAACTTCTCTAATTCAACGGCGCTAACGAAGGCAACGGAACACTTTCCGTCTCCACCGTCATCGTCGTTCGTCACCTAACGAACATGGAACAATATATTCCGGACCTCGGCCCTCTTGAGGAATGCCTTGGCCACCATTTCAAGGATCGCGCCATGCTGATCCAGTCGATCACGCACCGATCTTTTCTCAACGAACACTCGGATTTTCCGTATCCGCATAATGAACGGCTCGAATTCCTCGGCGACGCGGTTCTTGAACTCGTCGTGACGGAATACCTTTTTTCGAATTACGGAAATCCGGAAGGCGAACTCACAAACTGGCGCGCCGCGCTCGTGAACGCAAAAACGCTCGCGGGAATTTCGCGCGGACTGGCTTTTGAAAAATTTTTGCTCATGAGCAAGGGCGAAGCGAAAGACAAGGATTCAAAAGCGCGCATGTATATTCTGGCGAATGCCATCGAAGCGCTCATCGGCGCAATCTACATGGACGGCGGCTGGGACGCGGCAAAAAAATTTATCGACGCAAACGTGCTCTCCCATCTTCCGTTCATTCTGGAACACCACTTGCACATCGATCCGAAGAGCCGTTTTCAGGAAACATCGCAGGACTTGCTTGGCGTGACGCCGTCCTATAAGGTTCTCGAGGAGATTGGACCGGATCATGCAAAGGAATTCACCGTCGGCGTCTTTTTGGAAAAAGAACTGGTTGCTGTGGGCAAAGGAACCTCCAAACAGGAAGCCCAGATCGCCGCGGCAGAAGAAGGATTGAAAGCAAAAGGATGGGACGTTTCAAAATAGTTGCGTGGTACGTCGTTACGTTGTTGCGTAGGAAGAGATCCGACGCAACCACGCAACTACGTAACCACGCAACATCAATACGCACCTGTCGTTCAACGGATAGGACGTCGGTCTTCGGAACCGATAATGGGGGTTCGATTCCCTCCAGGTGCACCAACCTTCACCCCCGCTAAGAAGCGATCTGGCCTAGATGTTTGATCCCATTTCTGGTATCGGGGAAGGATGAAAATCAAACATTCTCGTCTCACTCCATGGAAGATGGGACAGCTCATCACCGAGTGGATATTTAATACACCAGCAC